>Ga0209281_1000042_pt1 | contig 344748 bp, 333 predicted proteins | sample MedtruBG_FD_187514 | JGI IMG/M metagenome (GOLD analysis project Ga0209281, IMG submission 187514) | Root nodule microbial communities of legume samples collected from California, USA - Medicago truncatula BG (SPAdes) (version 2) | ecosystem: Host-associated > Plants > Roots > Nodule | place... | reverse complement strand
AGATCACTCGATGCCACGCACGCTCAACACCCGCAGTGGGTCCCGGCGTTCGCCGGGACGACGAGTGTTTTGAGGTCGTCTCGTTTTCCCCGGACAGCAGTGGGCGTCCGCCGGGATGACAACCGCTGTGTCACCCCGGCGGACGCCGGGGCCCACCGTGGAGCCTGCGCGCCTGGGTGGCGGATCCCCGCGTTCGCCGGGATAACGTGACGGATGGGGTGACGTCACAGCCGCGTCACATCGCCGCAGCAGACTCGCCGGCTGCTCCGCAGCAGTCACCTCCCCCGATGTCCCCCGTCCCTCCCGCGCCCTGCGCGACCCCGCTCCCCTCCCCCCTCGCCACCCTGGCCGCCGCCGTGCTCGCGGTGCTGTTCGCAGCCCTGCTGGCACTCACGCTGGCCGCCTCGCCCGCCTTCGCCGGGCCCACGGCCACGTCGACCGAGGACCCGGTGGACCTCCGCTTCGCCGACTTCTTCCACCAGCCCGTGGGCCCGCGCGGCCTCGAGATCGCCGAGGGACTGCGCGCCATCGACGGCCGCACGGTTCGCATCGTGGGCTACATGGTGGCGCGCGAGGACGCCCAGGCCGGCCGTTTCCAGCTGACCCCACGCCCGGTGCGCATGAGCGAACACGCGGACGGCGATGCCGACGACCTGCCGCCCGCCACTGTCACCGTGCTGCTCGACCCCACCCAGCAGGACCGCATCGTCGCCCACCAGCCCGGCCTCGTCGCCCTGACCGGCCGCCTGCAGGTGGGCCGCGTCGAAGGCGCCGACGGGCGTGTGTCGTGGTTCCGCCTCCAGCTCGACCCCGCGGCCACGGCCACCACCGTGTCGCTCGCGCCCGCCCCCGCTCACTCCCACTGACCTTCCGCACGAAAGCACTGACGTGAAACCCGTCCTCCCGCTGCTCGTCCTCTCCCTGGCCGCCATCGGCACCGCACAGGCCGCTCCGACCGTCTCCCGGCTGACGCCCCCGAGCGAACTGTTCTCGACGGGCCAGCCCGACCCGGTGATCGCCCGCTTCCTGCCCGGTCAGCGCTTCGACCTGCAGGCCACCGTCAAGCCCGACGCCGGCCAGCGCCTCACCGAGGCCCGCTTCTTCATCGACGGCAAGCCCGTCCCGGCCCCCGTCGCGCTGCGCGACTGCGCCAGCGGCTGCGTGAAGGGGGTGTCCGCCGAGTCCGCCATCGCCACCGTGCGCGCAGTGAGCCTGGACAAGGCCGGCCGCCACGAGTTCACCGTGGTGGCCACGCAGGGCAACGGCGAGAAGGTCACGGCCCGCGGCAACTTCGAGGTGGTGCCGTTCGACGTGGCCACGGGCGGCAAGGTGCGCAACGTGATCATCATGCTGGGCGACGGCATGGGCGCCTCGCAGCGCACCGCCGCGCGCATCGTCAAGGGCGGCTACGCGCAGGGCAAGGCCATCGCACCGCTCGCGATGGACACCTTCCCTGCCACCGCGCTGGTCAAGACCGCGTCGCTGAACTCCGTGGTAACCGACTCGTCGCCGGGCATGACCGCCTACGTCTCCGGCAACAAGAACAACAACAACGAGGAAGGTGTGTTCCCCGACGACACCACCGACCCGTTCGACAACCCGCGCATCGAGTACCTGTCGGAGTACCTGCACCGCACGCAGGGCAAGGCCCTCGGCATCGTGACCACGGCCGATGTGTTCGACGCCACGCCCGCCGGCAACGCCGTGCACACGAGCAACCGCGGCGCCGGCACCGGCATCGTCGACCAGTTCTTCGACGACCGCGGCAACACGGGCCTGACCGTGCTGATGGGCGGCGGCCGCAAGTGGTTCCTGCCCGCCGGCACGCCGGGCTCCGAGCGCGCGGACGGCAACGACTACGCCTTCTCGGCCACCGACCCCCACACCGCCGAGATCGTTCGCCGCTGGGGCGCCGCCGCCGGCTCGAAGGACAAGGGCCGCGACCTGATCCGTGAGTTCGAAGGTGCCGGGTTCCGGTACGCCGCCACCAAGACCGAGATGGACGCCGCCGCCGGCGCCGACCGCCTGCTGGGCCTGTTCGCGTTCTCGAACATGAACGTGGCACTCGACAAGATCGACGGCCGCCGCGGCGCGAAGAAGGGCATCACCGGCAGCGTCGTGGACGACTACGGCTTCCCCGACCAGCCCATGCTCGACGAGATGACCACCCGCGCGCTGGGCGTGCTGCGCAAGCAGCGCAACGGCTTCGTGCTGATGGTGGAAGGCGCCTCGATCGACAAGCAGGCCCACAACATGGACACCGAGCGCTGGATGCTCGACACCATCGAGTTCGACCGCGCGATCCAGGTGGCCCGGGACTTCGCCCGCGAACAGGGCGACACGCTCGTGATCGTCACCGCCGACCACGAGTGCTCGGGCGCCGCGCTGATCGGCGGCTCGATGCTGACCGACTCGGCCCTGCGCGCCGCCGGCGAAGCCCGCGGCGTGGCCAACCTGCGCGACAAGGTCGTGGGCGTCTACGAGAAGGCCGGCTTCCCGCGCTACCGCATCGCCGCCGACGGCTACCCCGAGGCCACCGACATCGACTACCGCCTGCTGGTGGGCTACGGCGCCAACGCCGACCGCCACGAAGACTGGCGCACCAACAACACCCCGCTGCGCGACACGCAACAGCCGCTCGTGAAGCAGGAGCCGCTGAAGTGGTACCCGGCCAACCCGCTGGAGCGTGACGACGCGATGGGCGACTTCCTCGTCACCGGCCAGGTGCCCGGCGAGTCGGCCGTGCACACCGCCACGGACATCCCGCTGTCGGCCTTCGGTCCGGGTGCGCTCGCGTTCACCGGCGTGATCGACAACACCGATGTGTTCTTCAAGCTGGCGCAGGCCGCGGTGAAGGGCACGACGGCGCCGGCGGATGCGCGGGGCTCGAAGCGGCCGCGCAAGTAACGAGCCACGCCTCTTTCACTTGCCGTTGTCCTCCCGGCGCAGGCCGGGCCCCCGTGCCTCCGCCGAGGCGCCCAGGGTCCCGGTCTCCGCCGGGATGACCCGTTTCGGGGGACCGGTGTTTCCGGGCCGAGCCAGCCCCCGGGATCGGGGGCCCGGGCGCTCCAACGTCCCCAAAGGACCGAGAATCCGGACGATACGACTTCCCGTCGCCGCCTCGCCGTGTCCGCCCCCTTCGCCCTCACCAAGATCCAGCCGCCGCGCCTGCGCCCCGGCCTCATCGCCCGCCCGCTGCTCGAGGGGCAACTCGCGGTGGCGCTGGGCACGGCACGGCTCGTGCTGGTGAGTGCGCCGGCCGGCTTCGGCAAGACGGCCGCCATCACCCGCCAGCTGGCCCTGCTGCCCGAGGGCACGGCCGTCGCGTGGATCGCCGCCGACCCCGACGACGACCTCACCCGCGTGGCCGCCTGCCTGGTCGCCGCGCTCGACCCGTTCGACCTGCCCTGGCGCACCTCGCCCGACGCGCTGGTGGCCGCGCAGGACGGCACCCGCCCGCCGCGCCAGGCCCTCGTCGCCGAGCTGCTCAACGCCCTGGCCAGCGCCGAGGTGCCCGTCGGCGTGATCGTGCTGGACGACGCCCACCGCATCGAGGACCCTGCCGTCTTCGAGTTCCTCGACGCCCTCGTGGGCCAGATGCCTCCGAACTGGTGCGTGCTGGTCGCCAGCCGCTCCGACCCGCCGCTGGCACTCGCCAAGCTGCGCGCGCTGGGCGAGCTCGCCGAGGTGCGCCAGGAGCAGCTGCGCTTCGGCCACGAGGAGATCCATGCCCTCGCCCGCACCGCGTCGCGCGACGTGACGGATGCCGAGGTGCGAGCCCTCACCGACCGCACCCAGGGCTGGGCCGTGGGCCTGCGGCTCGCGCTCAGCCAGTCCCTCCAGGCGTCCGGCGGCCCCGGCGGCAACCTCCGCGACCGCCACGTGTTCGACTACCTGGCGAGCGAGGTGCTCGACGGCCTCGACCCCGACCTGCGCACCTTCCTGCTGCGCTGCGCCGTGCTGCCCGTGCTGTCGCCATCGCGCTGCGCCGTCGTCTCGGGCGACCCGCACGCCGCACGGCGCCTCGACGAGGTCGAGCGCCGCGGTCTGTTCGTCTCGGTGCGGGGGGCCGACGGCGCGGGCGAGACCACGCTGTGCCTGCACGACCTGTTCCGCGATTTCCTGGAAGACCGGCTGCAGGCCGAACACGCCGGCGAACTGCCCGCCCTGCTGCGCCGTGCCGCCGACACCGAGACCGACCCCGCCCACCGCGTCGCCTGGCTGACCCGCGCCGGCGCCTGGGACGAGGCCGAGGCCGTGCTGTACGAACTGGGCCCGTCCATGCTCGCGAGCGGCGCCGTGCTGCCGCTGCGCCGCCTGCTGGCGCAGTTCCCGGCCGACCGCCGCGAACATTCCGCCCGCCTCAACCACCTGCTGGGCCTGTGCGCCTGGGCTCACTGGGACCTGCTGCCCATGTGCGCCGCCCTCGAACGCGCCGCCACGCTGCACGCCACCGAGGGCCGCCCGGCCGATGCGCAGCGCGCCCTGGTGCTGCTGGTGCTCGGCATGACGGCCGGCGGCGTGCTGGCCCGTTCGGCCGCGCTGCTGGAACCGCTGCGCCGCCGTCCGCTCGACGCGTGGGTCGAGGCCGTGGCCCACCAGGCCGACAGCTGGCACGCCCTCGCCCACTCGCGCATGCACTCGGTGGCGCCGGCGCTCGAACGCATGATGGACCTGCTGGAAACGCAGGACGACCCCGCCCTGTGGCTGCAGTGCGTGCCGCTGGCCTCATTCGTGGGCCTGCCCGGCGTGGCCGGCCCCATCCGGCGCTACATCGACGGCGCGCTGCGCCGCACGGTGCCCGACACCCCCTCGCCGCTGCGGGTGCTGGCGATGGCGCTGCAGGGCGCGCTGCAGCTGTGGCAGGGCGACACCGCCACCGCGCTCGACACGCTGCGCAGCGTCGAGGACGACTGCCGCTGGCTCAACAACCCGCCCAACCTCAGCGGCTACCTGGGCTCGTTCTCGGCCTTGGCGCTCGCGGTCAGCGGCGAGCACGACGCCGCGCTCGCCGCCGCACGCACCGGCCTCACCAGCCTCGACGACGACCGCACCAGCGGCCGGCGCACCGTGTGGCTCGGCCACATGACGTTCTTCCTCGCCCGCGTCGCCGGCATGCTGGACGACGACGACGCCTTCCGCACCATCGCCGCGCAGCTGGCCGCCCACCACAATCCCGACGAGCGCGAAATCTTCCTGCGCGAGCGCGCCACCCTGCCGGCCCGCCTGGCCGCGCTCGACGGCGACTGGCCCCGCGCCGCCGCGTTGTATGCCGGCGCCCTGGTCGACGAGGAAGCGCTCGAGATGTACGGCCAGGCCGTCGAGGTGCGCGTGCGTTTCGTCCAGGCCCTGCTGATGAGCGGGCAGGTGCGCGACGCCGCCCTCGCGCTTCGCCCGGTGTTCGACCGCGTGGCGGCCGACGGCGAGGCGGGCGCCGTGCGCTTCGCCGGCCCACGGGCCCTGCGCACGGTCGCCAACGCCGACTGGAAGGGCCTGATGTCCCTGGAGGACATCGCCCGGCTGCGCCGCTGGGCCGGCCAGCCCGACCGGGTGGCCGCCGCCCCGATGGCGCACACCCTGAGCGCCCGCGAGCGCGACGTGCTGGCCCGCATGGCCGCCGGCGACAGCAACAAGCTGATCGCCCGGGCGTTCGACCTGAGCCCGCACACCGTCAAGCGCCACGTCGCGAACATCCTCGACAAGCTGCAGGTGGCCTCCCGCGGGCAGGCCGCTGCCCGTTACCTGGAAACGCCGTCCAGCCACGTCTGGAAAAACCCGGGGGGCGACGCCCGACAATCCGGTTGAACCGGGCTGACAATGGCGCCTGTCACAGCACGCTTCGCCGGGGTCTGCTACCTTTCGCCCCCCAACGAACAGAAAACCAGGAGACCTGCGTGAGCAGTCAGCAAGAAGGCCTCCGCGCATTGACCCCCGGGGCGATCGCCGCGATGCGGCGCGGCGTGGAAAAAGAAAGCCTGCGGGCCCTGCCCCAGGGCGGGCTCGCGCTCACGCCCCACCCGGCAGCGCTCGGCTCGGCGCTGACCAACCCGAACATCACCACCGATTTCAGCGAATCGCAGATCGAGCTCGTGACCGGGGTGCACCCCGACGCCGACGCCTGCGTCGACGAACTCACCCGCATCCACCAGTACGTCTTCAGCGCCATCGGCGACGAGATGCTGTGGGCCAGCAGCATGCCCTGTGGCCTGCCGGTGGACGAGACCATCCCCATCGGCCGCTACGGCTCGTCGAACGTGGGCAAGTCCAAGAGCGTGTACCGCATGGGCCTCGGCCACCGCTACGGCCGGCGCATGCAGACCATCTCGGGCATCCACTACAACTGGTCGATGCCGGGCATCTCGAACGACGGCTACTTCTCGCTGATCCGCAACTTCCGCCGCCATTCGTTCCTGCTGCTGTACCTCTTCGGCGCGTCGCCCGCCGTGTGCCCCAGCTTCGTCGAGGGGCGCGAACACGGCCTGCAGGACCTGTCCGGCAAGTCGCTCTACATGCCGTACGGCACGTCGCTGCGCATGGGGCGCCTGGGCTACCAGAGCGATGCCCAGTCGTCGCTGGCCGTGAGCTACAACGGCCTCGAAGGTTATGCCGCCTCGCTGCAGGAAGCGCTCACCCGCCCGTACCCCGCGTACGAGGCCATCGGCGTGCGCAACCCCGCCGGCGAATACAACCAGCTCGCCACGAGCCTGCTGCAGATCGAGAACGAGTTCTACGGCACCATCCGCCCGAAACGCGTGATCCACCCCGGCGAGCGGCCGCTGCACGCGTTGCGCGAACGCGGCGTCGAGTACGTCGAGGTGCGCTGCATGGACCTCGACCCGTTCGTGCCGGCCGGCATCACCGCGCAGACCATGCGGTTCCTCGACGTGTTCCTGCTGCACTGCCTGCTCAGCGAGAGCCCGTACGACACCCCGGCCGAGATCGCCGCGCTGGCCCGCAACCAGCACCGCACCGCCGCGCGCGGCCGCGAGCCCGGCCTGCGCCTGGAGCGGGGCGACCACGAGGTCACGCTCGTCGAATGGGCCGAGGAACTGCTCGCGGCCTGCGCGCCCATCGCCGCGCAGCTGGACGCCGCACTCGGCGGCTCGGCGTACGACGAAGCCCTGCAGGCCGCACGCTTCGCGCATTCGCACCCGGACACGCTGCCGTCGGCGCGTGTGCTGCAGTCGATGGTGCGCGACCACGGCAGCTCCTTCATCGACTTCGGCCGCGCCCGCTCGCGCACGGCGAAGGAATACCTCACGTCGCTGCCGTTCTCCGAACAGCAGGCCCTTCACCTGGCCGCCATCGCCCGCGACTCGGTCGCCGAGCAGGCGGCCATCGAAGCCGCCGACACGATGCCCTTCGAGACGTACCGGGCGCAGTACCTCGACATCGCCCGCCTCGGCGACCCGCGCGCGTGAGCCTCGACCCCCTGCCCGTCCCCACCGCCGCGCCGCGCCCCGCGTGGCAGCGCCACCTGTGGATGGCGGGCGGGTTCGTCGCGCTGCTGCTGGGCTTCATCGGCATCTTCCTGCCGCTGCTGCCCACCACCCCGTTCATCCTGCTGGCCGCGTTCTGCTTCTCGAACGGCAGCCCGCGCTGGGAACGCTGGCTGCTCACGCACCCGCGCTTCGGCCCCATGACGCGCCAGTGGCGCGAGCACCGCGCCGTGCCCCGCCGCGCGAAACAGCTCGCCATCGCGATGATGACCGTCAGCTCGGTCGGCTGCTGGTGGGTGCTGGCGCACCCGTGGCGCTGGATGCCGGGGCTGTGCTGCCTGGCCGTGGGGATCTGGTTGTGGCGCCTGCCCGACGGCGCGCCGGGGCCTTGACCATGTCACCCGGCACGCTGGACCAGCAACTCGCGTTCCTGCGCGAGATCGACCGGCTCAAGAGCGTCGTGCGGCAGTCGCCGCTGCTCGACCGCAGCCGCAAGGAGAACAGCGCCGAGCACTCGTGGCACCTCGCGATGTACGCGCTGCTCCTGAGCGAACACGCCGCCGCCTCGGTGAACCGCGAGCGGGTGATCCAGATGCTGCTGATCCACGACATCGTCGAGGTGGACGTGGGGGACACGCCGATCCACAACGTCGGCACCGGCTCGTCGCAGGCCGAGCTGGAAGATGCGGCCGCGGTGCGGCTCTTCGGCCTTGTTCCCGGTGAACAGGGGGCCGCGATGCTGGCCTTGTGGCGCGAGTTCGAAGCGGCCGAGTCCGACGACGCGAAGTTCGCGAAGGCGCTCGACCGCGTGCAGCCGCTGCTGGTGAACCTGCGGACCGACGGGGGCACGTGGCGGGAGAACGGCGTCACGCTGGCGCAGGTGCTGGAGCGGTACGGGCCCGTCATCGCGCGGGGGTCGCCCACGTTGTGGGCCGCGTGCGAGCAAGGGGTGCGGGAGCACTTCGCCGGACGCGGGGCTTGAGCGCCGAACTTTTTTTCGGCCTCGGCGAATCCTTTCGCACGTTCCAGCCCTCCTTGCCCACGATGCCCCCCATCGAACGGGCAGTCCGAGGTGAAGTCATGCTGTATCGCAAGAACGTGGGAACGATCGAAGGATGGGCCCGCCTGCTCGGCGGGGTGCTGCTCGCGGGCGGCTCGCTCTGGGGACTGGGCACCACGCCGCTCGGGTGGGGCCTGGCCGCCAGCGGCGCGACCTTGGTGCTGACCGGCCTCTTCGGCTACTGCCCCGCGTGCGCCCTGGTGGGACGCCGTCCGGTCGAGGAACGATCGTGACGGCCCTCGACCCCGTGACGTTCGCCGCGGCCCAGGCGGGCAACCCCATGGCACTGGAGCGGATGCTCCGGGAACTGCAGCCCGACATCCGCCGCTATGCCCGCCGGCAATGCCACCGCAGCACGGCGGTGGAGGACGTCGTGCAGGAAGCGATGATCGTGCTCTGCCGGCGCGTGGGCACGGTGCGCGACCCGCTCGCGCTGGCCGGCTGGGTCTTCCGCGTGGTCACCCGCCTGTGCGCGCTGCCCCTCCTCGGGCTGATGCGCGGCGTGGAATCGTTCAGCGACCGACACGAGCAGGAACACCTCCAGCACGTGCCGCAGAACGAGCTGCGCCACGACCTCGCCCGCGCGCTGGAGTCCCTGCCCGGGGCCCTGCGCGAGGTGGTGCTGCTGCGGGACATGGAGCAGCTCACCATCGCCGAAATCGCCGGGCGCCTGGAGATCACGCGCGAAGCCGTCAAGAGCCGGCTTCATCGGGCGCGCACGATGCTGAGGGAGTACCTGCGGGCTGAATGAATCGCTCAGTCGTCGGCCACCCGGATCGACAGTTCCACGTCCCACAGCAGCTTCCGCGGCTCGACCCGGTAGTCCGTCAGGTACGCCTCGTACCGGCACGTGTAGGACTCCGCGTCGCCGGGCACGAGGGCGTCGAACCGGACGCCCTGCGCCTTCGCCCACGCCATGAGCGCCTGGTTGCCCCGAAGGCCGTTCCCCCGATAGACCAGCGTGGCGAATCGCCCCGCCGGCAGCGTCCCCGGCTGGATGGGGCCCTCACCGGCGAGGGAAGTGCGTGTCACCAGGCCGACCTCCACCGCCATCGTGCGCGACATGTCGCAGTGGTAGTACCTCAGGAAGTACGGCCCCTCCTCCGCCAGTCCGTTGTCCTTGACCCATTTCCGCAGGTGTTTCAACTCCTGCGTGACCCGGGCGAACATGCCGTCGAACGGCGTTTCGAGGCGAATGCCGAGCGTGTGCCGCTCGGGCTTGCTCACGATCGATGCGGGGCCGATGACGTTCTCTGCCTTCATGCGGGACCTCTCTGCGTGGGGCGCGGGGCTCGGGCGACAGAGTCTACCGCCCGCGGGTGTGCACGCACGAGCGCGGGTGGAGCGGGACCGCCGCGCGCCCAAGGGCCTCAAGTCCGGACCACAACGGCCGATGACGACACAGGTCCCGCCATCAAGTCGGCGGCACGGCGCCGGGCGCCCGCGTTCCCATTGTTTTCTCTTTCATTCATGTTCGGGAGTCGTTGTCGATCCGTGCTGCGCGCCGCTGCCCGGGTCCTGCTGATGTTGGGGGCGCTGCTGCCGGTCGCAGTGAACGCGGCGAGTCCGGCGGCTGTGTCGACGCTCCAGCCGTCGTGCTGGGCCGTCGGCACCTTGTCCGAGACGCTCGAAGGCGTCGCCCGGTCCGAGTCGCGCTGGCGGTGCGGGGACCGTCACTACACCCTCGAGGGCGAGCGCGTCCTGCTGCGCTTCCAGATCGACCCGGGACAGGCGCTGCCGCGCCACCTGCTGTCGCGGCGCAGCGCCCTGCAGGCGGTCCACCTGCTCGCGATCGACGCCGATGGCCGACTGCACCGCGAGTCGTTCTCTCCCAACCAGTTGCAGACCGCCCGGGCGGGCGGCTACTTCGAGGTGCCGTTGCCCGGCGTCGCCGGCCAGACCCGCCAGGTGATCGTCGCCTTCGACCGCCCCACGCACCAGATGGTGCTGGAGCAGGCGCACCTGGCCAGTGCCGACAGTGCACCGGCGACACGCCACCTGCTGTTGCTGGCCGGGCTGTGCGGCATGCTGATCATGCCGCTGGTCTTCAACATGGCCTTCTACCGTGTCCTGCGCGAGCCCTTCGTGCTCTGGCATGCCGCGCTGGCCGTGTCGCTGTTGCTGAGCAGCCTGGTCACGTCCGAACTGGCACCGGTGCTGCTCGACCTGCCGGCCATGGCGTTGAGCTGGATGGCAACGCTGGTCTTCGGCTTGACGATCGCCACCGGGGTGATGTTCACCACCACCTTCATCGAGCCCGGGCACATGAACCCGCGCCTGCGACGCACGCTGCCGTACTGCGCGGTCGCCGCGCTGGCGCTGAGCGCGTTCCACGCCGCCTTCCCCTACGTCGCGCGGCCCGTGCAGTCCCTGTTCTACACGGCGGCGTTCGGGCCGATCCTCATCATCGTCCTCTGGGCGCTCGTCGACGCGCTGCGGCGCGGCAGCCGTGCCGCCCGCTTCCAGGCCGTGGGGTGGGCGCCGCTGCTGGTGGTCGGGCTGATCCGCCTCGTGACGGGCCTCGTGCCGGGCCTGACGAGCAACGATGCGGAGACCCTGTTCCACATCGGATGTGTCTTCGAGGTGCTGTCGACGACCATGGGCGTGGCCGACCGCTTCATGTCCCTGAAGCACGAGCGCGACCGGGCGCAGACCGAAGCCGCGGTGCTGGAGCGCCTGTCGGCGCACGACGCCTTGACCGGATTGCTCAACCGGCGTGCCATCGAGACGCGGTTCCACGAATTCCGCGCCAACGGCTATGACACGCTGGCCGTGCTCGACCTCGATCACTTCAAGTCGGTCAACGATCAGTTCGGCCATGGCGTCGGTGACGCGGTGCTCAAGGCCACGGCCGAGGCGCTGGAGCCCGACGCGCAGGCGCAGGCCTTCCGGCTGGGCGGCGAGGAGTTCGTGCTGCTGCTGCGCGGCGACGACGGCCCGGCGCAGGCCGAGCGCAGGCGCCAGGCGATCCCGTCGCGGGTGGCGGCGGCGGTCCCGGCGCTGACACGGCCGGTGACGGCCAGCATGGGCGTGATCCGCCTCGCCCGCGCCACCGACCGCGACACCCCCTTCCAGGCCTGCTTCGACCGTGCCGACAAGCTGCTGTACGCCGCCAAGGGCAGCGGACGCAACCGGAGTTCGTTCGCGCCGGCATCCGGGTTCGCCACGCTGTGAGCGCGGCTCTCGGGTACGCTCTCCCGTTCCGCCCCGGCTGATCTTCGAAAGACCGCATCCATGACCGCTCTCACCTGCGTGGCCACCGAGGTGCTCACCACCCACCAGAAGCCGGTGGGCTACGCCTACCGCACCACCCCCGCGACGCCCACCGACAGCGGCTGGCGTTTCCTCAGCGGCAGCGAAAGCGAGAAGTACATGAACCAGCCCAGTCACTACATCACGTGTGTGCTGGACGACTTCGCACGCGAGCATCCCGATGTGGCGCCCTTGCTGGCGCACCCGGCGGGGTCGGCGTTCGAGCGTGCCGATGGGCGCGGGGCTTTCGAGGCGGTGCCGCTGGACTGAACCCGTTGGCGCGCCACAACGCAACCCGCCATCCCACTTGCGCGCCCGCACCGCTGCGCGCATCATCCGCGTCCCACTGCTGAAGGCGCCCACGACAGCGCCCGCATGACGGAGATCCCTCCTATGTCCTCACTGTTCACCTCGACCCTCGACTGAACACGGTTCCCGTGCCCCGGCTGAACCGTGTCTGCACAGATACGGCCTCAGACCGCGTGGCGAAGCAAAGCCCCGCCGCCCTCGAGCCGGGGCTTTTGCTTTTCGGAAACCGAATGAGTGCACAACTCCGTTCCCGCGCCCTCGAAGAGGGGCGCATCAAGGCCTTGCGCCGCATGAAACAGCCGATGACGCTGGTGCTCGAAACGAGCCCGGGCGCACGCGACCCCGTCGCGCGCGGCCTCGCCCAGCGCGGCCTTCGTGGTGCGGGCAAACACATCCAGAGCCGCGGCGCACAACGTCGTGCGGACCGCGTGGCACTGCAGGCGTTCACGCGACGAAAGGAGTGGGATGAGTGATTCCCTGAACCTGCGCGGGCAGCTGGCGCAGAAAAACCAGCAGCTGCAAGCCGTCGCCCAACAGCTCAAGAGCGAGCTGTTCGGCATCGACCCCATCATCGACCGTGTCATCGACTCGGTGCGTGCGTGGTACCTGTTGCCCGAGCTGATCTCGCGGCCCGTCATCGTGTGCCTGTGGGGCCTGACCGGTACCGGCAAGACGCAGCTCGTGCGGCGCCTGGCGCAGCTTCTGGGCTTCTACGACCGCTTCGTCGAGGTGCAGATGGACGGCTTCTCCAACGGCGCCGGATGGCGCGGCGCGCAGAGCATCTCGGGCATGCTGACGCAGTCCTGCGTGCGCGAAGGCGAGCCCGGCATCCTGGTGCTCGACGAGTTCCAGCGCTTCCGCACCATCGACAACAAGCGCGGCGAGCTGCGTGTCGAGCGCTACCAGGACGTGTGGGCCCTGCTGTCGGACGGCCGCCTGCCGCCCGGGCTCTCGCTGCTGGCCGACATCGAGTCGTCCATCGCCGAGGCCGCGTTCGACGCCGAACGGGCCGAGGCCGGCGATGCGAAGCTGCGCTTCAAGCTGCGCAGCTGGGAGGCGCAGGAACTGCAGCGCAACCTCAAGCTCGACGAGCCGCTGATGGAGATCATGTCGTGGAGCCCCGAGCAGATCCAGGCGCGCCTGCACGCCTTCCGCGAAAGCGGCCAGCAGCAGTGGGAGACCGACTACAGCCGCCTGCTCGTGTTCGTGTGCGGCAACCTCGACGAGATGTACGAGGACCTCGCCACCAGCGTGGACGACTGCGACAGCGACGCCGACACCTTCCACGCGATGACCGGCAAGCTGAGCGTCATCGACGTGAAGCAGGCGCTCAACCGGCGCTTCAAGCCCGAGCAGGTGGCGCGGCTGGGCAACGAACACGTGGTGTACCCGTCGCTGTCACGCCGTGCGTACGAGCAGCTGATCGCGCAGGGCTGCGACCGCTATGCCCGCGAGACCGGTGAACGCTGCGGACTGCGCTTCGAGATGGACGCGAGCGTGCACGAGCAGATCTACGCGAACGCCGTCTTCCCCGCGCAGGGCACGCGGCCGCTGTTCTCGTCGCTGCACGCCATCCTCGGCGCCGGCCTCGCGAAGACGGCGCTGTGGGCGCTCGAACGCGGCGCTTCGGCAGGTGACCTCGTGCGGCTGACCGCCGATGGCCGCAGCCTGATCGCCCATTGGCACGGACAGTCGCAGCCCATCGCCGCACCGTTCGAGATCAGCCGCCTGCGCCAGCGCAACAACCCCGACTTCCGTGCGCTGCTCGCGGTGCACGAGGCCGGGCACGGCCTGGCCCACGCGCTGCTTTTCGACCGGGCGCCGCGGGAGATCAAGATCCACGTGGCGAGCTTCGAGGGCGGCTACAACGCCTACACCTCGCGGAAGGTGTGGTCGCGGCAGAACCTGCTGGACAGCATCTGCACGAGCCTCGCGGGGCGGGCGGCCGAGCTGCTCGTGTTCGGTCCGGGGATGAGTTCCAGTGGCGCGGAGAGCGACCTGCGCAAGGCCACCGAATCGGCGGCGCGCATGCTGCGGCACCTCGGCCACGGGGACCGCATCGGCCGCACCGACGTCTGTGTCAACGGCGAGGACAACCTCTGCACCGACGTGGAAGCCACCAACGGCCCGCTCGAAGCGCTGCTGCAGCGCGAACATGCGCGGGCCACGCGCCTGATCGAAGCGCATCGCGGCGCGCTGCTCGCGGTGGTGGACGAGTTGATGGCCGAAGGCCAGGTCACGCCGGCCCGGTTCGTCGCGGTGACTGGGTTGGCGTTGGAACAGGCGGAGGATGCGCTGGATCCGTACGCGGAGCGGCTGGCGGCGTTCCGCGGTGTCGTTCAACGAAAGAAGAACCCCTTGACCCCAACCACGCTTGAGGTTTGAGAATCCAGTTCAGCGCGCGGGCACTGCGCGCACCGACCCTGGGAATCTTCATGCCGAACGACCTCACCGCCCTCTCGCCCGCGCCCGTCTTCCGCATCGACAAGTTCGTCGTGCCCGCCGAGGTGCGAGCGACGTTCATCGCGCAGATGCACCGCATCCAGGCCACGCTGCGCACCTTGCCGGGCTGCCAGCGCACCCTCGTGCTGGACCACACCGGCGGCACGGGCGAGTTCAACGTGTTGACCCTGGTGGAGTGGGCGAGCGAGGAGGCCGTGGCGTCCGCCGCGGTGGTCGTGAAGAAGAAGTTCGCGGACGAGGGCTTCGATCCCGTTGCGTTCACCCGGGACGCAGGGGTGCGGTCGGACCAGGGGTTCTACGCCGTGGCCTGATGGCCGGGGCAAGACCGGCTCCGAAAACGAAAAGGGGCGCCCCTCGCGGTGCGCCCCTTGGGTCTGGTCCCTGCCGCAGGAATCGAACCTGCACGCCTTTCGGCACGCACCTCTCGAGCGCGCGCGTCTGCCAGTTCCGCCAGGCAGGGAAGTGAGAGATGGCAAGGGCGGCAGGACTCGAACCTGCAACGGCTTCAGTCAAAGTGAAGTGTTCTGCCAGTTGAACTACGCCCCATCAGATCGTGCGGGCCCTGGAGGAGAGCGCGCGGATCGAACGCGCGCGGCGCTTCTCAGCACCGGCCACGGCTTAGCAAGCCAGCACCATTGCCACTCGGTCAGCTCTCCAGCGGGAACAAGGTGAACGTGGGGTGCATGGTCGGATTCGAACCGACGGCCACCGGGATCACGACCCGGTGCTCTTCCCACTGAGCTACATGCACCATTGAACGGATGGTCTCGGCGGCAGGGTTCGAACCTGCGACCCTCGCGTCCCAAACGCGATGCGCTGCCAGCTGCGCCACACCGAGATGTGTGATTGAAAATGGTCGACGCTGCAGGTTCCGACCCTGCGACCCCCGCCTTATCAAGACGGTGCTCTGCCAGCTGAGCTAAGCGTCGATGTGAACTTGCGAATTCAATGACCTGGTCCCCTCGGTCCGATTCGAACGGACACGTCTCTCGACTCCTGGTTCTGAGCCAGGCGCGTCTGCCAGTTCCGCCACGAGGGGATGTTGAACACACGCCGGACGATGGCTTCGCCCCCTCCATCCGGCAACGAAACAAGCGCAACGGCTTGCGTGATCTGGCGCGTCGTGCGGGAGTCGAACCCGCGGCTTCCGCCGAGACAGGGCGGCACTCTGGCCTCTGAGTTAACGACGCATGATGGCGGTGCAACCCGCCCTGAAACTTCCATCTCGGCTGTGTCCGCACGCGAGCCGCCCGGAGACCAAGCGATTCGCTGCATGCCGGCGCGGCCGCACCGGCACACATGCACACCGGGCCGGCCCGATGCTTGTGCACGGGCACACCCGAGATGGAGCGGACGACGGGGATCGAACCCGTGGCCTCAACGTTGGCAACGTTGCGCGCTACCGGCTGCGCCACGTCCGCATGGAGCGAGGCGTTCGTCCCGACCAGCATCGGGAACGCCTCGCGCTGAATTGTCAAAGAGCATCCTCGTCGGCCGTTGCCGGAGGCGCGATCCATCGATCGCCGCGGCGGGAGTGCCAAGCCTCGCCGTGAAGTTGGAGGTTGAAAACGAAAAGGCCCGGATCCTTTCGGAGTCCGGGCCTCTTGCGAGCAAGGAGGATGCGACTACGTCGCGCCCTCTCCCGGGTGCACCTGATCCTCGTCGTCACGAATCGATTGAAGTCGCACGGCACTCGAGGACAGCTGCTGCGCATGCGGAAGACCGTTCCGCTGGCTGCTGCCGACACGGCCGAACACGGCTGCGCACGCGGGCAGCATGTTCGGGGTCGAGGGCAGATGGCGGGTCATGATGGTTTCCTGTTGCGAGAGTGGGCAGTTGCCTGTTCGGTTGTTCTTCGGACCAGAAGGCTCGCGCCCTCTGCAATCCATGGCCGCCAGTGTGAAGACTCTTTACGATTTCGTCAACACCGTTTTGAATGAATCTGTGAAGTTTCTTTACAACACGGCTGTCGTCGACGCCTGCACACCCTTCCCTGCCCCTCAGCCCGTGATGATCGGTCGAAGCGTGTCGATCTCGTCGACGATGAAGTCGAAGAACGCCGCGACACGCGGCGTGTGGCGCAACGCGGGGGTCGTCAACACACGCCAGGTGCGCGTGAGTTCGGCGACGGGTTCGATCACCCGCACGAGGTCGGGCTCCGCATCCCCCAGGGCCACGGGCAACGGCGCCACGCCGAGGCCCGCCCGGGCCGACTGGACCAGGCCCAGCACGCTGTTGTTCCTCGCCACGATCGCCGCCTCCGGTGCGATCCGGTGCAGCCACACGGAGAGGCGATGCGTCGGCATCGTGTCGTCGAAGCCGACCAGCGCGTGGTTCGCCAGGTCCTCGATGGACTGTGGCCGTCCGTGGCGCGCGAGGTAGTCCGTGCTGGCATAGACCGCCCAGACCGAGTCCCCGATCTTCCGGCCGACCAGCGCGCCATCGTCCGTGTCGCCCGAACGGAGCGCCACGTCGGCTTCGCCCCGGGTCAGGTCGACGTAGCGGTCGCTCATGACGAAATGCACCTGCAGCCCGGGGTGGCGTTCGCCGAACCGCTGCAGCAGCGTCGATCGGGTGATGCGGTAGACGATCGGTTCCGGGCACGTCACCCGGACCACGCCCGCCACCTCGGCGGTAGCCACGGCCAGCTGCTGCTGGAACTCGGCCACCGCGGCTTCGACCCGCCGGGCCTGCGGCAGCAAGGCTTCTCCGAACGCCGTCAGGCGGTAGCCGCTTGGCTGCCGCTCCACCAGCGGCTGCCCCAGGCGGCGCCCCAGCCCGGACAGCCGCCGTTGCACCGTCGAGGCGTCCACGCCCAGCGCGCGGCCAGCCGCCAGCGTGCTGCCGTGCTGCGCCACGGCAAGCAGGGGCTTCAGGTCGTCCCAGTCGAAATCCAGCGGGGTATGCGCCATCGCGGCCCCATTCTGCAACTTTGCGGCTGTCGGCGAAGCCCCCGAGCGCCTAGGCTGAAAGGCATGGACACCCTCGACACCCAACGGCAGGCCTTCAAGGCTTCGGTCCGGCACCACTGGGACACCGCCGCCCGCGGCTGGGACGCCCATTCACAGGAGATCCGCGCCTGGCTGCGGGGCCCCACCGACGCGATGATCGCGATGGCGGGGGTGACGAGCGGCGCACGCGTGCTCGACGTCGCGGCGGGTGCGGGCGACCAGACGCTCGACGTCGCCGAGCGGGTCGGCCCGTCGGGCGCCGTGCGGGCCGTCGACCTCTCGCCGGCGATCGTGGCGCTCGCCGAGGACCGCGCACGGAGGGCCGGCTTCCAGCAGGTGCAGTGCCGCGTGGCCGACGGTGAAGACCTGGGCGTCGAAGAGTCCTCGTTCGATGCCGCCGTCTGCCGACTCGGCCTGATGCTGTTTCCTGATCCGCTGCGCGGGTTGCGTGAGATGCATCGCGCGCTGCGCCCGGGAGGTCGGGTGTGCACGGTGGTCTTCTCTGCACCCGCACGAAACCCCTGCATCCGGCTGCTCATGGCCACGGCCCTCCGGCACGCCGGGCTGCCGGCCCCCGACCCGCACGCACCGGGCAGCCTGTTCAGCCTCTCGGCCCCCGGCCGCATCGACGCCCTGTTCCGGGAGGTGGGCTTCGACGACGTCGCGACCACCGCGATGGACGCGGTCTTCCGCATGCCCTCGGTCGACGACTACCTCGCCTTCGTGCGCAGCTCGGCGAGCCCGGTCCTCCAGATTCTCTCGGGCCTGGAACCCGCCAAGGCGCAAGCGGCCTGGGACGACATCCTGGGGCAACTGCACGCCTTCGACACGCCATCCGGCTGGGAGGGGCCCAACGAACTGCTGATCACGTCGGCCGTGCGGGGTCAGGAACGATCTGAGCGCTCGACCACGACCTCGCTGATTTGAACGACCGGCACGATGTCCGTGTAGTTGGCGATGTCCCCGCGGATCTCGGCACCGTGCGCCTGCACGGCGGCCGCATAGCCCTCGGCCGACTCACAGACGAACGCGCACATCGCCACGAACGCGGGCGGCGCCCCCGGCGCGCCACCGGCCAGGCCCTTGTCGACGGTGTAGTACGCGCAGGCCTTGCCCAGCCGGTCCTTGACCATCGGCATGTGCTGGTCGCGGTAGTAGTCGTGATCGAAGCGCGCGCCTTCGGCGTGCGGGTACATCACGGTCACCTTGATCATGCGGTTCTCCTTGCCGTCATCGGCGTCGCAGCGGCTGCAGGAGGTCCCTGAGCCCGTTGTGGTCGAGCTCGTGCATCAGGGCCAGCAGACGGCCCAGTTGCCCGGCAGGAAACCCCTCGCGCGCGAACCAGTTCAGGTAGTTGCCGGGCAGGTCCGCGAGCAACGTTCCCTTGTGCTTGCCGTATGGCATTTCGGTCTTGACCAGGAGTTCGAGGGATTCGTCCATGGGTGGATTGTCGCGCTCCAGCGCAAGTTCCGCCGAACCCTACCGCAGGTCCCGATACCAGGCCGCGGCCTGTCCGCGCGTCTCGACACCCAGCTTGCCAAGGATGTTCGCGACGTGCCGCTTGACCGTGTGCGGACTCAGGTCGAACGCCCGGGCGATCAGCTTGTTGCTGTCCCCCGCCGCGATGCGCGCCAGCACCTCGTGTTCCCGTTCACTCAGAAGCGTCGCCTGCGCTGACAACGCCGAACCCACCGTCGGCACCGCCGCATGGTGCGGCGCCAGCATCTCGGCCAGCCGCTTGAGCAACGCCACGGCGCCCCCCGGCAACAGCGCGCCCCACCCCACCGCCGCCAGACGACCCAACACCGCCGGCCCCGCCAGCAACGCCCCGCCCAGCTCCCGGCCATGCACCGCATTCGCCACCCACGGCGACAGCGACGCGGCAGCAGCCTCCGTGTCTCCCAGACGCACCAGCACGTCCGCCCGCATCACGCGGGCCTGCACCGCCGGGAAGAAGCACCACCGCTCGACGTCGTCGGCCAGCGGGCCGAGCAGCACCAAGGCATCGCCGAGCCGCTCTTCCGCCATCGCCACGAGCGCATCGAGGTAACGGGCCTGCACGTTCGCCGCGGGCCACTCCATCGGATTGCGCGCCGCCGCGAACGCCTCGCGCACCGCGCGCAACCCCGCCACGTCCTGGAAGATCCACCGCGCCCGTGCCTGCACCAGCAGGATCTCGTACTCGTGCGTGAGGCGGTTGCTCTGCGCGTCCGCGTGGTGCATGTCATCGAGGCACGCCTTTGCCGCCGCCTCGCTCGCCTCGCGCCGCCCCAGCAACGCGTGGATCAGGATGCGGGCGTTGTAGTTCTCGGTCGCCACACTGCACGGCTGGCCGAGCCAGTGGCAGGCCTCGTCGGCGCGGGACATCCACCCCGCTGCTTCGTCGAGCCGCCCCGAGGACAGCGCCAGCCACACCCGCGCGTGCAACACGCCCGCCCGCAGGTGCGACGGATGTTCCCCGGCGATGCGGAAGGCACCGTCGGCAAAGCGCTCCATCAACGGGTTCACGTTCGGCAGGCCCGAGAGGAAGCTGTGGAAGAAGCAGAGGTTCCAGATCTGCAGGTCGGGCACACGTTCGAGCGCTTCCACCATCTCGGCGAAGTGGCCCGCGACCTCCTCGGCCCGCAGTTCGGCGTAGGCCGCCCACGCGCTGCCGAAGGCGATCACCGCGCGTGAGGCGTCGTCGAGCGGCAGCGCGCGAAGGCGTGTCAACTCGAACGCCGCCTCGTGCACCCGTCCGGTGTTCTGCATCGCGATGCACGCGTACGCCTTCGCGAGGGCGGCATCGGCAGCGCGGCCCGCGCGTGCGAAGCCGGTGCTCGCACGCGACATCGCGGACACGGTGGTGTCGAAGTCGAAGGCGAGGAACGCGACCATGCCCTGCAGCACGAGCAGGTCCGGCCGCGCGTCGATGGCGGCGGCGGGCAGCGTGGCGAGCATCGCGGGCAAGGTGGCCCCACCGGACGCGACGAGCAGCGGCCCCCGCTTGGCGAGTGCGTCGGCGGCCTGCTCCCACGCCCCCGCACGCGCGAAGTAGCCCACCGCACGCGCGAGGTCCGGTTCGCCTTCGGCGGCGCGGCACAGCAGGCCGGGGAGTTCCTCAGGGTGGTCGCGTTCGAGGCGGTCGAGCAGGAAGTCGCGCACGAGGTCGTGCTGACGCAGGGTCAACTCTTCCGCGTCGAGCACGCTGACGAAGAGGCCGCGGCGTTCGATCTCTTCCAGCAGGCGCACGGTGTCGGGGGATCCGCTCACCTGCGCGCAGCGCGCCACCGTGAGTTCGGGCAGCACGGCGCAGCGCAGCAGGAAGGTGCGCAGCACCGCGGGCATGTCGTCGAGCACCTCGGCGGCGAGGTAGTCGAACACGTGGCGCTGGTTGAAAACGCCCATCGGGGCACTGCCGTGGCGCGCGGTGAGGCTCAGCCGCAGGCCCGCGGCCCAGCCCTCGGTGCGTTCGAGCAGTTGCGCGGCGTGGGAGGGGTCCCCGCCGGCCGCGGTGATCAACGACGCGACCTCACCCTCGCCGAAGCGCAGGTCGTACTGGCGCAGCTCGGCGAGCTGGCCCGTCGCGCGCCAGCGGGCCAGCGGCCACGGGGGCTCGACGCGGCTCGCGATGGCGAAGGACCAGGTCGACGGCAGCCGCTCGATGACGTACGCGAGCAGTTCGAACACGTGCGGATCCCCGATGCGGTGCAGGTCGTCGATGACGATGAGCCCGCCCGGCGCACGTGCGCCCGCGAGCGCGTTGATCCATTCGTTGGCCACCTGGCGCACGCCGCCATCGGCCAGCGCCAGCGTGGCGAGCGCCTCGGGTGCCACGCGCCAGGCCGGGTCGTGCGGTTCCAGCGCGGCGGCGAGGCAGTCGAGGAAACGCGGCAGGCGGTCATCGGCATCGGCCGAGATCCACACGAGGGCCGTGCCCTCGGGCAGCTGGCGGATCTGGCGGGTGAGCGCGGCCGTCTTGCCGTAACCGGCCGGCGCCAGCAGCAAGGTGAGGGGGTGGGCGAAGGCCGACGCGAGCGAGCGCTCGAGGCCCGGCCGTTCGACCAGGCCCGTGCGGGGACGCGGGGGCTGGATCTTGGCGAGCGCGAACACCGGCCCGGCGGCAGGCTCGGGTTCCGTCGGCATCGCGCGATTCTGCCGAAGCTGGATCGGTTCGGGAAGGTGCCCCACTCCCGCGATCGCGGGGCCCCCGGAGGGGCCCCCCCATCCGGGTTGGCCCACCGCGTCTGGCTCCGATGGCTCCTTCAGGCGATGACCCATGGCCCCCTCGCGGGAACACTGCCCGACATGCCGAGCCATCCCGTTCGGCCCTGGCCCAACTGGAGTTTTCAGCATGCAACCCACCCTCACCCCCCGCCCTGCCGCGCCTAACACCGCGCCCCGCATGGACCTGTACGTGGCGATCCACAAGGCCCTGCGCAGCTTCATGACCGAGACGCTGGCCCGCGTGGGCCGCATCGACGTGCTCGACGACGACGAGATGGCCCGCACCCTCGGCCAGCTGGACGACCTGCTCACGTTCTGCGAGGGCCACGTCAAGCACGAGAACGAGTTCATCCACGCCGCCATCGAGGCCCGCCAGCCGGCCGGCTCGGCCCGCACCGCCGACGACCACGAGGACCACCTCGAGACCCTCGCCGTGCTGCGCAACCAGGCTTTCGCGCTGAAGGCCGCCGTGCCCGCCACGCGTTTCACGCTGGCGCTGCGCCTGTACCGCCACCTGGCCCTGTTCGTCGCCGAGAACCTGCACCACATGCACCTCGAGGAGACCGCCAACAACGCGACGCTGTGGGCGCTCTATACCGACGAGGAGCTGCACGCGATCCACGACCGCCTGCTCGCCAGCATCACGCCGGCCGAGCAGATGGTCGTGGCCCGCTGGATGATCCCCGCGCTGTCGCCGTCGGAACGCGCGGGCCTGATGAGCGGCATGCGTGCCGGCATGCCCTTCGAGGCCTTCGCTGCCGTGCTCGAGGTCGTGCGCCCGCACATCGACGCGTCGGGCTGGGCCAAGCTGATGCGCGCCCTCGGCCTCGCCTCCCCCGTGAAGTTCGCCTGAGGCCGCCACCATGAAGACCTGGATCAAGCGCACCGTGGCCGGCGTCGTGGGCCTCGTGGCCTTCGCCGCGGCCGGCCTCGTGGTGGGTGCCCACCTCGGCGACCGCAAGATGGCCCGTCGGATCGACGTGCACGTGGAGCCGGTGGCCTGGCGCACCGACGAGGCGTCGGTCACCCGCGGCCGCTACCTCTTCGCGTCGCGCGGCTGCACCGACTGCCACGGCGACAACGGCGCCGGAAAGGACGTGATCAACGACGGCAAGGGCATGCACGTGCGCGCGCCGAACATCACGCCCGGCCCGGGCTCGGCCGTCGCCGGTTACGTGGAAGCCGACTGGGACCGGGCCATCCGCCACGGCCTGCGGCGCGACGGCACCCCGCTGATGGTGATGCCGAGCGAGGACTACGCCCGCCTCACGAACGACGACCTGGCCTCGCTGGTGGCGTACCTGCGCCAGATGCCCGCCCAGGAAGGCCTGTCCGCCCACATCGCGTTCCCGCTGCCGGTGCGCGCGCTGTACGCCGCCGGCCTCGTGATGGACGCTGCCGAGAAGATCGACCACGCCCTGCCGCCGGCCCAGCCGGTGCCCGAGGGCGTGACCGCGGCACACGGCGCGTACGTGGCCAACGGCTGCATCGGCTGCCATGGCGCGACGCTCTCGGGCGGGAAGATTCCCGGCGCCCCGCCGGAATGGCCCGCCGCCGCGAACCTCACGCCCGGCTCCGGCTCGGCCATGCCCACCTACCGCAACGCCGCGGAGTTCACCGCGATGCTGCGCAGCGGCCGCCGCCCCGACGGCTCGCCGGTGAGCCCCGTGATGCCGTTCGGCTCGCTCAAGGAACTCAACGACACCGACGTGCAGGCCTTGTACCTGCACCTCCAGGCGCTGCCCGCCGTCCCCGCCGGCCAGCACTGACCCCATTCCTTCGCTCCACACACCATGAAACCGATGAACCGATTCCTCTCCTGGCTGGCGATCGCCACCAGTTCCGCGTTCTTCGTCGCCTGCGGCGGCGACGACACCCCCACCATCGAGACCCCGGCGGCCCAGACGGCCACCGTCACGGGCCGCATCGTCGAGACCGACACGGACGAGCCGCTCGCCGGCGCCCGCGTCACGGCCGGCACGCGTTCCACCACCACCGCCGCCGACGGCACCTTCACGCTGCCGGGCGTGACGCCGTCCGACCGCGCGCTGGTGAAGGCCGAGGCCGCGGGCCACGGCCCGAACTCCGCCTTCGTGGCGCTGCCGGCCAACGGCACGGCCGACGTCAGCGTGCGCCTGATCAAGCTCGCGCCGGCCACCACCTTCGACGCCGCGACCGCCGCCACGCTGACGACCCCGGGCTCGAACGCCCAGGTGCAGCTGCCCGCCGCCGCGCTGGTGGACGCCGCCACGGGTGCGGCCGCCGCCGGCACGATCTCGGCGAGCCTCACCGACATCGACCCGGCGAGCGACCCCGAGCGCATGCCCGGCAACTTCACCGCGCTGCAGGCCGGTGCCGTGCGCACGATCGAGAGCTTCGGCGCGATCAAGGTGGACCTGCGCGACGCGGCGGGCAAGCGCCTGAACCTCGCGGCCGGCAAGACGGCCACGATCCGCATCCCGTTGTCGACCCGTTCGCCGAACCCGCCGGCCACCGTGCCGCTGTTCCACTTCGACGAGGCCACCGGCCGCTGGATGGAGGAAGGCAACGCGACGCTGAAGACCGGTGACGGCGAGCCCTACTACGAAGGCACCGTGAGCCACTTCAGCTACTGGAACGCCGACATGGTCGCCGAGACGGTGGAGCTGGAAGGCTGCGTCGTCGACGGCAACGGCCGCCCGGTCTCCGGCGTGCAGGTCAGCAGCAGCGGCATCGACTATTCAGGCCGCAGCACCGCGTTCACGAACGCCGAGGGCCGCTTCACGATGCAGGTGCGCAAGAACGCCACCACCGGCGTGTGGGGTGCCACGAAGGACCGCATCACCGCCATCAACGAAGTCGAGCTCGAGGAGTTCGGCGGTGCGATGAAGGGCTGCATGGTGCTCGAGGCCGCCACGTCGCCGATCCCCGGCAAGCTGTCGCCGAAGGTGATGATGAACCCGCGCAACACCACCGTGCAGGCCGGCGACGTGGCCATGTTCACGGCCGTGGTCGAAGGCACGCAGCCCATGACCTACTCCTGGACGCGCAACGGCGAACCCGTGCCCAACAGCAACACCAGCGTGCTCTTCGTCTACCCCACCGCCAGCAGCGACGACGGTGCGGTCTACAAGGTCACCGCGAAGAACGTCGCGGGCGAGATCGCCAGCAGCACCGCCGTGCTGACCGTCACCACCACGGCCATCGCACCGCAGATCCAGCTGCAACCGCTGCCGGTCACCGTCACCGCCGGCCAGGACGCCACGTTCGTCGTCACCGCCAACGGCAGCGGCCCGCTCGCGTACCAGTGGAAGCGCAACGGCGCCGACATCGCGGGCGCCAACGCCGTCGCCTACACGTTCGCCGCCACCGATGCCGACAACGGCGCCACGTACAGCGTGACCGTCTCCAACGCCTCGGGCCAGGTGACCAGCAACGGCGCCGCGCTGACCGTGGTGCCGGCGAACGCGCCGCCCGCCATCCAGGTGCCCCCGGCCAGCGCCGTGGTGGACCAGGGCGAAAGCGTGACCTTCGGGGTCACGGCCCAGGGCAGCGGCACGCTCGCCTACCAGTGGCAGCGCAACGGCGCGAACATCGCCGGGGCCACGTCGGCCACCTACACGATCGACGAAGTCACGGCCGCCGACCACCAGGCCTCGTTCCGCGTCGTCGTGACCAACGCCGTCGGCAGCACCACCAGTGCGGCCGCCGTGCTGAGCGTCAACACCGGCGCCGTCGACCAGAAGGACCGCATCCTGAAGCTGCTGGGCCACTGGGCCGTCGGCCTGACGGCCTCGGGCGCCCCGCTGGAGATCGCCGACGACGACTTCAAGGTGAAGCCGCTCGCCACCGTGTGCCAGTCCGGCACCGTGGCCCCGACGCTCGACGGCGCCACGCCCACCACCGGCCAGGTGCTGCCGCTCGGCAACCACACGCTGGCCGCGACGTTCACGGCCTGCGACACCCACGGCGCGACGTACGACGGCCGCACCAGCATCGCCTACCAGTTCGCGGACACCGCGCACCGCAACGGCGCCGCACAGTCCACCGTGACCGACTTCGTGCACACCGGCACCGACTACGTGGGCGACGAGACCGCCGTGCGCGCCAACGGCCAGGCCCGCATCGAACTCGACGGCAGCCTCGTGGGCACCACCGAGGCGATCAAGCTGCGCTTCATCCCCGCCGCCGGCTTAACGCTGACCGACGTGGCGAGCGGCGTGGCCTCGAGTGCCGTCAGCGGCAACGCGCTGCTGCACAACGTGCTGGTGTCCGACGCGATGAAGCTGACCCGCCAGGAGTTCGCGGCCTACACGTTCACCCGCGGCGGCGTGACCTACGTGCTCGACGGCTTCGTGCAGTTCGAGTTCACGAGCCCGATCTCGATCGTGGGCAGCGGCACCGTGACCCTGAAAGCCAACGGCGTCGACGTGGCGCGCATCACGGCCACGGCCACCGGCTACGGCGTGGAGGTGCTCAACGGCGGTGTGCCGGCGAGTGCCGGGTACGTTGCCGCGGCCCAGGGCGTGAGCAAGGTGTCGACGTCGAAGGCCGTGAAGGCCCCTCGCCTGCGCCACTGAAAGAAGAAGCCGTCATCCCGGCTGACGCCGGGATCCACCGCCCCCGCAGCACACCTGCGGCCGGTGGACCCCGATGTTCATCGGGGTGACGCAGACGAAGCCGGACCCTCGTCCGGCTTTTCCCTGTGCAGGTGCCCGCCCGCATCCACCGTCAGGAACGCCACACCCTGCCCCCGCAGGAACGCGTGCGCCTCGTCGCCCATCAGCATCGCGATGGTGGTCAGCGCCCCGGCGGCCAGGCACGCCGGCCCCACCACGCTCACCGACTGCCAGCGCGTCACCGGCCAGCCGGTGCGCGGGTCGAGGATGTGGCAGTAGCGTCGGCCGTCGACCTCGAAGCTGCGTTCGTAGTCGCCGCTGGTGGCCAGCGCGCCATGGGCCAGGTCGATGCTCGCGACCACCTCGCCGGGACGGCGCGGGTGGGCGATGCCGATCTTCCACGGGTGGCCGTCGGGGTGCGGTCCCACCACGCTCACGTCCCCGCCCAGGTTGACCGTGCCGCCGGTGATGCCGGCCTCGTGCAGCACGGCCGCGGCGCGGTCGGCGGCGTATTCCTTCGCGAACCCGCCGAAGTCGAGTTCCATGCCGGGGCGGCGCAGCGCGAGCGACTCACCGTCCCAGTCGGCCTGGTACCAGCCGATGTCGAGCAGCAGCGCGTCCACCTCGGCGGCGGACGGCACGCGGGCCGCCTTGAAGTCCCACACGCGGCGCAGGATGCCGGACGTGATGTCGAAGCGGCCCTCGCTCGCGTCGAAGAGCGTGTCGGCGAAACGCAGCAGGCCGGCCGTCTCGTCGTCGACCCCGATGCGCTCGCCGGTGCCAGCCGCCGCGTTGATGCGCGAGACGATGCTGTCGGCCCGGTAGCGCGAGTACTTCGCCTCGATGCGGCGCACCTCGTCGATGGCCCGCTGCGCAGCGGCCTCGGCCAGCACCTGGGAATGGGCGCACACGCGCAGCTGGCACACAGTGCCCATCGCGTCGAATTCGAAGCCGAAGTCGGGGGTCATCGTCGGAGTGTCGCGTGAAAAGCGGTCATCCCGGCGAACGCCGGGATCCACCGGGACCAGGGCGCGCCGGCCCGCGGTGGGTCCCGGCGTTCGCCGGGGTGACACGAACGAGGATCAGAACGCCTTGCTCACCCCCACCTGCACCATGTCCGCATACAGCGGATCGATGCCCGGCGACCCGCTCCCTCCGAGCTTCCAGTCGCTCTTCTGCGTGTACCGCTCGTACTTCACGTCCCCCGTCCAGTCCTCCCAGCGCAGCTGCAGCTTGATGCCGAGCGTGACGGCGCCGAAGGCGGACATGCGCTGGTCGGTGGTGGCGAACGTGGGCGAGCCCGGGCAGAACGGGAACACGGCGGGGTCGGACGACGGGTCGCAGTAGAACTTCGCCGCACCCTGCGAGTGGTAGCGCAGCGACGGCGTCACCGACCACCATTCGGCGAACGGCTGCACCCACGCGGCCTCGACGGTGTGGGCGGCGATGCCGAAGCTGTCCTTGTAGAAGCGGTAGCTGCTGCGCAGCGTGCTGCCGAGCGGCACCACGTGGTGGTTCCAGCGCGCGAGCAGCGTGCCCTGGTTGCGCTCGTCGGGGCGGCGGTCCGCCGACTTGTACGGGTCGCTGAAGTAGCCCGCCCCATGGCGGTACCCCAGGTTGACCTGCACGATGTCGTTCGCGCCCAGCACCTGCGTGACACCCGCCATCACCTCGTTGGTGCGGCGGCGCTCGTCGAGTGCGGGGTCGTCGGTGGAGCCGATCTTGTCGCGCGTGGCGGCGACACCCAGGTGGAACGTGGTGTTGTTGTCCTCGGTGGCGTAGCGGCCCTCGAGGGACACGGCGTTGGAGTCGTAGTCGTTTTCGCTGGACGTGACCATGCCCACCGCCACGGCACCGCGGGAGAAGTGCCGCGTGACCTTGACGTCGCCGGCGTTGCGCTTGTCGCTCATGCCGCCGGGGGCCTTCGTGGCGCCCGACACCGACGAGTAGTAGCGCGGCGTGGCACCCGACACGTCGTCGACCGTGGCGCCGGCCTCGACGGACCAGTCGCTGCCGATGGGCACGGCGAGCAGCACCGACGGGGCCTTGACCGTGATGCGGTCGAACTTCGCGCCGTCCGGGCGCGGTTCGCCGGGGTACTGGGTTTCGTTCTTCTGGAAGTCGCGGTAGTACAGGTACTTCAGCGCGATGCTGCCCTTCTCGGGCGCGCTTTCGGCGTGGGCCGCGGGCAGCGCCGTCACGCTGAGCGCGGCGGCGACGATGGAGCCGATGCGGCGGGGACGGTCAGTTGCAGCCACAACCACCTCCGCCCACGCCGGTGCCGCCGCTCGCGTTTTCCTTGCTGGCGTACACGTGGGCCGCGTTGCGCTGCTCGAGCGTGTCGTGGCCGAAGGTCATCTCGGGTTTGGCGAGGTTGCCCTTTTCCCAGGCCTTGGGCAGCCCGTCGGACGCGCAGCCCGCGAGCATCACCGCGACCACCGCGGACACCACCACCAGCACCGCCGACAGCACCATGGACCGCACCGACGCGCGGCTGGTGAAACCGCCGTCGTCGAACTGGGATTCGCCGGGGGTCATCGGACCACCGGCAGCGCCGCCACGATGGCCGCTTCGAGCGCGGCCCGCTGGTCGGCTCGGAAGCCCGTGTGCACCTGGATGACCTTGCCGTCCGGGCCGATCAGCACCGAACTGGGCATGCCCTTGACCTGGTAGCGGCGCGCGGTGTCACCCTTCGGGTCGAAGGCCACGGCGAACGACGCCGGCACCTGCGACAGGAACTTCGTGGCCTCCGCGCTGTCGTTGTCGAGGTTCACCCCCACCACCTGCAATCCCCGGGGCCCGTACTTGGCCTGCATCTCGTTCATCCACGGAAACGACTGGCGGCACGGCCCGCACCACGAGGCCCAGAAGTCCACGTAGACGAGCTTGCCCTGCAGCCGCTCCAGGTTCACCGGCGCCGCGCGCCCGGCCAGTTCGATGGCCGGCGCCGCCTGCCCCGGCTCCACCGCCCGGGCGTTGCTGGTGGCGAACGCGAGCGCCGCGGCCAGCACTGCCGTGACGGCGAACCCTCCCCCGATCAGCTTGTTCATTTCGGAAACTTCCCCTTACTTCCGTGGACTTCGGCGTCCTCTGCCGTTTCTGTAGCAGGACGCTTGCCAGGGGGAGGAAGCAGCGAAAGCGGCGGAAAAGGTCACCCCGGCGCGCCAGGGGTGCCGGGATTTGTCAGGCGCCGCGGCGCTTCGTCACGACGCCATACAGGAACAGCACGATCAAGGCGCCCACGACCGAGGCGATGAGCCCCGCGCCTTCGCCTTCCCCGTACCAACCGAGGGTTCGCCCGAGGAAGTTGGCCACCACGGCACCGACGATGCCGAGCACCGCGGTCAGGATGAAGCCCATCGGGTTCGGCCCCGGCATGAGGGCGCGTGCGATGAGGCCGGCGACGAAACCGATGATGATGGTCCAGAGGATGCCCATGAGCGTGCTCCAAGCAGTGAGTGGTCGAGGAGGGACAGCCTACCGAGCGAACGGCCGCAAGGCTGTCGGACGGAAGGCCGCGTCCGGGCCGGGCGTCAGCCCCGCACCGCAGCCTCGATGGCCGCGACGTCGATCTTGCGCATGGTCATCATCGCGGAGAAGGCCCGCGTGGCCGCCGCGCGATCGGGGCCCGTGAATGCATCCGTCAGCACGCGCGGCGTGATCTGCCACGACAGGCCCCAGCGGTCCTTGCACCAGCCGCACTCGCTCTCCTGGCCGCCGTTGCCCACGATGGCGTTCCACAGGCGGTCGGTCTCGGCCTGGTCGTCGGTGGCGATCTGGAACGAGAAGGCCTCGGTGTGCGGGAACACGGGACCGCCGTTGAGCCCGATGCAGGGGATGCCGGCGACGGTGAAGTCGACGGTGAGCACGTCGCCTTCCTTGCCACCCGGGAAGTCACCCGGCGCCCGGTGGACGGCGCCCACCTTGCTGTCGGGGAAGGTGGCGGCGTAGAACGTCGCCGCGTCGAGAGCGGCACCGTCGAACCACAGGCAGACCGTGTTCTTGCTGATCATGGGCGGCTCCTTCGGGAGGGATGGATTCGGGGCGCCCAGTATGTCCCCCACGCATACCCACCGGCCCGGCAGGGAGGATGGCAGCCCCGATTGCCCCTTGGTGCAGGCCCCCGTCAGCGGGCACGCGACGTTGTATAACTGTGCCATCACGTCAGCCGGGGAGGCTGCAATGAGCTCGGATTTCGACGTCATCCGCCGGCCGACCCTCCTGGTCGTCGACGACACGCCCGACAACCTCATGCTGATGAGCAACCTGCTCAAGGACCGGTACGTGGTCAAGGTCGCGAACAACGGCGAGAAGGCGCTGAAGATCGTCCGCACCGGCGAGCCGCCCGACCTGATCCTGCTCGACATCATGATGCCGGGCCTCTCCGGTCACGAGGTGGCGCAGCAACTCGGGGCCGATCCGGCCACGCGCGACATCCCGGTCATATTCCTGACCGCGCTCGCGTCGGAAGAGGACGAGACGATCGGGCTCGGCCTCGGCGCGGCGGACTACATCACGAAGCCCATCCGCCCGGCCATCCTGCTGGCGCGGGTCGAGACCCACCTGAACATCAAGGCCGCCGCCGACTTCCTGCGCAGCCAGAACGACTTCCTCGAACAGGAGGTGGCCCGCCGCACCCGCGAGGTGGCGGCGATCCAGGACGTCACCATCCTCGCGATGGCATCGCTCGCCGAGACCCGCGACAACGAGACCGGCAACCACATCCGCCGCACCCAGCACTACATGCGGGCCCTGGCGGGGCACCTGAAGCACCACCCGCGCTTCGCCGCCACGCTCGACGACCACACGATCCAGCTGCTCTTCAAGTCGGCGCCGCTGCACGACATCGGCAAGGTGGGCATCCCCGACCGCATCCTGCTCAAGCCGGGCAAGCTGACGCCGGAGGAGTTCGAGGTCATGAAGACCCACACCACGCTGGGCCGCGACGCCATCGAACACGCCGAGCTTCAGCTGGGCGCCGACGTGACCTTCCTGCGCCTGGCCAAGGAGATCGCGTACAGCCACCAGGAAAAGTGGGACGGCAGCGGATACCCTGAAGGACGGTCCGGAGACAGGATCCCCGTCTCCGCCCGCCTGATGGCGGTGGCCGACGTGTACGACGCACTGATCAGCCGCCGGGTCTACAAGCAGGCGATGTCCCATGCCGAGGCGGTGGAGGTCATCCGCACGGGCCGCGGCAGCCACTTCGACCCGGACGTCGCCGACGCCTTCCTGGCCCACGCCGACGAGTTCCACGAGATCGCGCAGCGGTTCGTCGACACGGACCACGACCTCGCTCGCAAGGCCGACGGGCTGACCGTCGCTGCCCCCCTGCTCTGAGCCGCAGCCGACCCGGTGGAATGCACACGCCACGCCTGCTCATCGCCCTGCTCGAACGCCTGACGCTGCAGCACAAGCTCGCGCTGGGTTTCGGGGCCGTGCTGGTGCTCGCCGCGGTGCTCGGCATCCAGGGCGTGCTCGTGCAGCACCAGTTCAGCCGCGACTTCGAACACCTGCAGGCCGAAGAAGTGGTGGGAGTGTCGCGGGCCAAGGAGGCAGAGATCCAGCTCGTGCACATGGTGCTGGCCCTGCACAAGGCGGCCGCGGCGAACAACGAGGCCACCCGCGAGGACCTTCTGAACGAACTCGAGGCGAGCCGCAGCCAGCTGCGCCTCGCCACGAAGCAGCTGCGGCCCACCGTCGTGCGGCGCGAGAACGAGGAGCGCCTCGACGAGTTCGAGGCCTTGCTCACGCGCATCGACGGCATCGCGGGCGAGGCGGCGGAGCTGATCCGCCTCGGACTGCGGGACGAGGCCCGGGTCTTCATCGAAGGCGGCGTGCTGGAGGACGTCACGCGGCAGGCCGACCGGCTGATGGCCGCCATCGCCGCCTCCAAGGAGAACAGCGCGGACGCCGCGTCACGCGACATCCGCGGGTTCGTGGCGCGCCAGACGACCCTCTACGTCGCCCTGCTGGTGGGCGGGCTGGGCATCACGCTGCTGTCGTCGTGGGTCATCGCGAGGTCGATCCGGCGCCCGGCCGCCCGGGTGCGCCGGGCCGTCGAGACCATCGCCCAAGGTCGGCTGGACGCCCCCGTCCCGCACACCGACCTGCCGAACGAAACCGGCGACCTCGCCCGTTCGGTGGCAGAACTGCGCGACAACCTGCAGCGCCAGGGCGCCGCGCTCGAGGCCCGGCAGGCCGAGCTGTTGCGGGCCCGCGTCGTGGCCGAGGAGGCCACGCGCGCGAAGAGCGACTTCCTCGCGAACATGAGCCACGAGATCCGCACGCCGATGAACGCGATCATCGGCATGACCCACCTCGCGCTGAAGACGCCGCTCGACAAGCGCCAGCGCAACTACATCGAGAAGGTGCACCGCGCGGCCGAGAACCTGCTCGGCATCATCAACGACATCCTCGACTTCTCGAAGATCGAGGCCGGCAAGATGACCCTCGAGCAGGTGCCGTTCCGCCTCGAGGACGTGCTCGACGAGATCGCGAACCTGGTGGGCCTCAAGGCCGAGGCCAAGGGACTCGAGCTGCTGTTCGACGCGCCGGCCACCCTGCCCTCGGCCCTGCTGGGCGATCCGCTGCGCCTCGGCCAGGTGCTGGTCAACCTCGGCAACAACGCCGTCAAGTTCACGGAGGCCGGCGAGGTGGTGGTCGACGTGGCGGCCGAGGACGAGGACGACACCGGTGCGACGCTGCACTTCCGCGTGCGCGACACGGGCATCGGCATGACACCCGAGCAGACCGCACGCATGTTCCAGGCCTTCAGCCAGGCCGACAGCTCCATCACCCGCCGCTACGGCGGCACGGGCCTCGGCCTCACGATCTCGAAGCAGCTCGTCGAGATGATGGGGGGACGCATCTGGGTCGAGAGCGAGGCGGGCAAGGGGTCCACCTTCCACTTCACCGCGCGTTTCGGCCGGCAGGCCGACGCGCCGCGGCGGCGCATGTTCAAGGCCGACGAGCTGCGGGGCCTGCGCACGCTCGTCGTCGACGACAACGCGAGCGCCCGCGAGATCCTGTCGTCGATGGCAACGGGCTTCGGGCTCCGCGTGGACCTCGCCGCCGGCGGCGAGGAGGCGCTCGCCCAGGTGACCGAGGCCGCCCGCCGCCAGCAGCCCTACGACCTCGTGCTGCTCGACTGGAAGATGCCCGGCATGGACGGCGTCGAGGCCGCGCGGCGCATGGACGAGCAGCTGCCGGGCCATGGGCCCGCGGTGATCATGGTCACGGCCTTCGGGCGCGAGGAAGCGCTGGTGGAGGCCGAGCAGCACGGGGTGGTCATGCCGGTCGTGCTGACCAAGCCCGTGATGGCCTCGACGCTGCTGGAGGCCATCGGCGACGTGCTCGGCAAGGCGCTGGCCGGCGAGACGCGCTCGCGCGAACGCTCCGACCGCTCCGCCGCCGACATTGCGCAGCTGGCCGGGACGCGGGTGCTGCTGGTCGAGGACAACGACCTGAACCAGGAGCTCGCCACCGAGCTGCTGGCGTCGGCCGGCATCGAGGTGGCCATCGCGTCGAACGGCGAGGAGGCACTCGAGACGCTGGCACGGGACGCGGCGTTCGACGGCGTGCTGATGGACTGCCAGATGCCGGTGATGGACGGCTACACCGCGACGCGGCGGCTGCGCGCGCAGTCCGCGTTCCGCGACTTGCCGGTCATCGCGCTCACCGCCAACGCGATGGCCGGCGACCGCGAGAAGGCGCTGGACAGTGGCATGAACGACCACATCGCCAAGCCGCTCGACGAGGGGGCGATGTTCGCCACGATGGCGAAGTGGATCCGCCCGCGCCCGGGCGCGTCGTCCGCGTCCACCCAGCGGCAGGCCGGGGACGGCGACGAGGCGGACCTCCCCGACCTGCCCGGCATCGACACCACCGCCGGCCTGCTCACCTGCCAGGGCCGGCATGCACTCTACCGCCGCATGCTGCTCAAGTTCCGCGATTCGCAGTCGGGCTTCGACACCACCTTCGCCGCGGCAGCGGCCGGAGACGACCCCACCGCGCCGGAGCGGGTCGCGCACACGCTCAAGGGCACGGCGGCGAACATCGGTGCCACCCCCCTCGCCCGTGCGGCCGGTGCCGTGGAGGCGGACTGTCGCGCGGGGCGCCGGGGCGCCGAGCTGGACGATGGACTCGCGCGCGTGCGGCACGAACTGGAAATCGTGATGCCCGGGCTGCGACGCCTCGACGCGGCCGAGGCGGCGGCCCCGACGGCGTCCGCCATGCCGGCGGAGCAGCTGCGAGAACGCATCGACCAGTTGCGGCAGCGCCTGGCCGCGAGCGACCCCGCCGCGCTGGACCTCGCCACCGAACTCGACGACTTGCTGGGGGCTGACCCGGAACACCGGACCGTGGTGCGCCGCATCTCCGAGAAGGTCAACGATTTCGAGTTCGACGACGCGCTGGCCCTGCTCGACGGGTGGAGCGTCTGACCTCAGCGGAGGTGCGGTGCGCCCGCCTCCAGCCACGTCACCACCACGGCCGCCAGGCAGGCGGTGAGCACCGTCGCCGCAAGTCCCAGCACGAGCGGCTCGGGTGGCGCGGCCACCGGCCAGTCACCGCGCAGCGCCCGGCCGCGCCATGCCCCGGCCGCCATCAGCACCACGGCGCCTCCGAGCAGCAAGGCCCCCATCAGGCTCACGCCCACCGCGCCATGGCCGATCCCGGCACGCACCACCAGCAATGCGTTGACCAGCACCGCGAGCCCGGTGCGCGACCAGGCGAGCGCCGTGCGCTCGGGCTGCAGGCCCGGGTCCCGCGGGACGGTCACGCGGACACCAGCACCAGCGCGCCGAGCACGCCGCACAGCGCGCTCAGCGAGACCGCGGCGACGAGCAGCGCGGCGGTGGCCGGCAGCGGCCGCGCATGCCGCATCGCCTGCTCGTTCGCGCGCCAGCGCAGCCAGGCCGTCACCGACAGCAGCGCGGCGAGGGCCGTGAGGCCCACGGCGGCGCCGACCACCACCGGGCGCGGCGCCAGCGACGTGGAGAACTGCACGAGCAGCAGGCCGCCCGCGAGGAGCGACAGCGCGGTGCGCAGCCACGCGAGGAACGTGCGCTCGTTCGCGAGCGAGAAGCGGTAGTCGGGCTCGTGACCCGCCCGCTGCCAGTCAGGTCGCGGCCACATGCGAACGCAGCCAGCTGGAGGCCTGCTGCTGCAGCCGCGCGACCGGATCGCCCGCCTGCACGTGCAGCACGCCGGCCTCGCCGACGGGCGACTCCAGCCGGGCGAACTGGTCGTCGAGCAGCGACGGCGGGAAGAAGTGCCCCGGGCGGTCGGCGATGCGCCGGCGGGCGGTCGCGACGTCCACGTCGAGGAACACGAACGTGACCTCGGGGCACGCCGCGCGCAGCTGGTTGCGGTAGGCCCGCTTCAACGCCGAGCAACTGAGCACCACGCCGCCGCCGGACGCCTGCAGCAGCGTGCCGAGCGCGGCGAGCCAGCCCTGGCGGTCGGCATCGGCGAGGGGAATGCCCGCCGCCATCTTGCGCACGCTCTCCGGCGAATGGAAGTCATCGCCCTCGACGAAGGCGAGGCCTTCGGCCTCGGCCAGCGCGCGGCCCACCGCGGACTTGCCGCAGCTCGCCACGCCCATCACGACGACACGCGGGGCGCTCATTCGTCGAAACGGATCTTGCGATCCTTGACGATGGCGGTGATGGCCGCGCGCTGCTGGGCGATGAAGGCCTGGAACGCCGGGCCCGACTCGGTGACGACATCGATGCCCAGGTCGGCGAACTGCTGGCGCACGGCGGACTGCTGCCCGATCTTCGCGAGTTCGGCGGCCACGCGGTTCACCACCTCGGGCGGCGTGCCCTTCGGGGCGAACAGGCCGTGCCACGAAACGAACTTGAGGTTCGACACGCCGGCCTGCGCCAGCGTGGGGGCGTCGGGGAAGGACGGCGAGCGGTCGCCCGTCACCGCCAGCACCTTGAGCTTGCCGGCCTTGACCATCGGACCGGCGGACCCGTCGATCATCACGTCCACCTGGCCCCCGATCAGGTCGTTCACCGCGGGGGAGCTGCCCTTGTACGGCACGTGCACGAGGTCGGTGCCGGTGGCCGCGCGCAGCATCTCCATCGCGAGGCGGCCGGGGGTCCCGGGGCCGGCGGACGCGAAGGTCAGCGAACCCGGCTTCGCCTTCGCCGCGGCGATGAACTCCTGCATCGTGTTGAAGGGGCGCTGCTTGTTCGCGAGCACGGCCAGCGAGACGGACGTCAACCGCGAGACGGGCACGAAGTCGGCCTCGGGGTCGTAAGCCAGGTTCGCGATCGCGAAACGGTTGATCACGTGCGTGGCCACGTCGCCCAGCAGGAAGGTGTAGCCGTCCGGCTTGTCCTTCGCGACGGCGGCGGTGCCGATGGCCCCGGCCGCGCCGGCGCGGTTCTCCACGTAGACGGTCTGGCCGATGGCTTCGGAGAGCTTCTGGCCGTAGACGCGGGCGATCAGGTCGGAGTTGCCGCCCGGCGGGAACGGCACCACGAGGCGGATGGGTCGGGCCGAGGGCCAGGCCCCCTCGTTCGCGGCGAAGGCGGGAGCACTCCCGAAGGCGGTCAGGGCCACGGCGGCGGCGAGCAGGCGAACGCGATTTCTCATGGGTACTCCGGAAGCGGGGAAAAACGGGGGAACCGGCCGCGCCGGTCTCACCCGGGGGAACCGACGATGCGCGTGGGATCGTCGAGGGGCGGCGGCGGATAGTGCAGGCCGCGCTGGCCGCCGAGGTGCGGGTCGGGCCGGAACGTGTACGCGCCGGCCGGCGGGCCCGCGAGGCGGCCGTCGCGGATCCAGCCCTCGTCCACGCCCCACGCGTTCTTCACCAGCTCCTTCTCGAGCCGGTCCCGCACGGCCGCATACGACGGCGCCTCCGACACGTCGCGACGCTCCTGCGGGTCTTCGACCAGGTCGAAGAGCTGCACGCGGTTGCCGGAGGGATACCAGATCAGCTTGTGGCGTCCGTCGTGGGCCATGCGGGTCGCGAGCGCGGTCTCCTTGCACTCGCCATAGAGCACGTCGCGGCGGCGCTCGCCCACCATCGGCAAACCCTCCACCGACTCGGGGACACTCAGACCGGCCAGCGAGAGCAGCGTGGGCATCACGTCCTGCAGGCCCACGAGGCGCGGGTCCACCGCGCCGGCCTGCACCTGCGCCAGCCCGGGAGCCACCAGCAGCATGGGCACCTGGGCCGAACCTTCGTAGAACAGGCGCTTGGCCCACAGGCCGAAGTCGCCCAGCATGTCGCCATGGTCGCTGCACAGCAGGATCACGGTGTCGTTGAGCAGCTGTTCCTCGCGCAGCGTGCCCAGGATCACGCGCAGCTGGTGGTCGATGTGCGTGCACAGCGCGTAAAAGGCCCGGCGGATGCGGCGGATGGCCTGTTCGTCGGGGGCCACGGCCCAATGGTCGCGGATCGATTGCAGCGCGGGCGGCAGCGACTGCCCGTCCCAGTCACCCGCAAGTGGCAGGTCAAGCTGCGCGGCGTCGTACAGGTCGAGGTAGGCACGCAGCGGCACGAGCGGCGGGTGCGGATGCGTGTACGACACGTGCCAGAAGGCCGGGCGCGTGGGGTCGCGCCGCTTGATCATGCGAGCCGCCTCGCGCGTGGTCCAGTTGGTCACGTGCAGGCGTTCGGCGAGGTGCCACTCGCGGTGCATGTAGTCGTTGTTGTTCATGCCGTGCATGAACTGCTCGCCGGGCGCGCCCTGGTCCGCGAGGAACAGGTCGTAGTCGTCGATGGCGCCGAGCTGCGGGCGGCCCTCCTCGGCCAGCAGGACGTCGTCGAACCCGATCCGGTCGCGGGGCGGGTACACGTGCATCTTTCCCACCGCGTACGACTGGTAGCCGCCGTCCCGGAAGGTCTGCGCGAGCGTGGGCACGTCGGGCATGCGGGCGGCGGGCGCGAAGTTGCGGTCGCCGTGGGTGCGCGGCGTGGTGCCGGTCATCACGGTGCGGCGCGCGGGAATGCAGATGGGGCATTCCGAGTAGGCGCGCGGGAAGCGGGTGCCGAGGCGGGCCAGCTGGTCCAGCGTGGGGGTCAGCACCTGGCGGTGGCCGGCGGCGCCCATCAGCTTGCCGGGCCACTGGTCCACCATGACCAGGAGGATGTTGGGGCGCTTCGGGTTCTGGCTCATAGCGGGTCGGGCGAGGGCGCGTCGAAGTAGGCGGGGTGCGCCTGCTGCAGTTCCTCGGCGAGCGCGAGGTTCATGCGGATGTGTTCACGGAGGATGGCGGCGGCGCCGGGCGCATCGCCCGCGGCGAGCTTGCGGATGATCTGGCGGTGCTGCGACACGGACTTCTGGGCCGACCCGGTGCCCAGCTGCGACACCACGCGGACCCGGCGGTGCATCTCCCGCGCGGCGAGCACGTAGCGCCACACGCCGGGCAGCCCGGCCAGGGACAGCAACAGCTGGTGGAATTCCTCGTCGTGCGCCAGCACGGCGTTCACGTCGCCGGCCTCCGCGGCCTCCAGGTGCGAGGCCACACAGGCGTTCAGCCGGGCGACGGCCGCCTTGCCGAGCGGCGTTTCGATGCGTTCGATGGCCTGGCATTCGACGGCCTCCCGCATGAACAGCGCCTCACGGATGCGGCCGAGGTTCAGCCGGGCCACGAACGTTCCGATCTGTGGCCGCACCTGCACGAGACCTTCGTTGGCGAGGCGCTGCAGCGCCTCGCGCACCGGCGTGCGCGACACGGCCATGCGTTCGGCCAACGCGTTCTCGGACAGCGGGGCGCCAGGCAGCAGCTCCACGTCGAGGATGGCGGACCGCAGGCGGCTGTAGGCCTCGAAACGGGCGGAGTTGTCGACGCGACCGCTGCCCAACTGCCACGATGGGGCGGCTGGGCTGGACGCGGCGGGCGGAAGGGACCGGTTGGATGGCATGGGGGAGCTCCTGGCGGGATTCTAGTTCTCTTGGATGCTTGCATGCAAGCATGCAAAACCCACCCCACCAGCGTCGGGACCGGCCGCTCCTACCGCAGCGGCGGCGCCCTGCCCTTGAGCGCGCGGAACAGCGCCCGCTTCAGCGCCCCGATGGCCACGGGCTTGCTCAGGAAATCGTCCATGCCGTGGCGCGCCGCACTGTCCGCGTCGCCACCGGCCGTGAACGCGATGATCGGAAAGCCCGGCAGGTGACCCAGGCGCTGCTGCGCCTTCAGCCGGCGGGTGGCCTCGTAGCCGTTCATCACGGGCATGTCGACGTCCATCAGCACCGCCGCGGGGCTGTTCGCCTCGCACGAGGTGACGGCTTCCTGGCCATTGGCGGCCGACCGCGTGGCGTAGCCGAGGATGCGCAGCAGGCCTTCGGCCACCGCGACGTTCACCTCGTTGTCGTCGGCGACGAGCACCACCGGCGGCGCCAGCGGCTGCAGCGGCGCCGGCCGCGAAGCCCCGCCGTCGTCCTCGGCCCGCGGGCTCGTGAGGTCCCACAGTTCGGACGGCAGCAGCGGCACCACGCGGATGGACTCGTCGATGCCGTCCGAGCCGATCACCTCGGCGCCGGCCGTGACGGCGAGCAGCACCTGGCTGTCGGGGTGTTTCCGCTTCGCGGCCTCCAGCCGGCGCAGGCCGGTGCCCTGCAGCTCGAACAGGATGATCATCGTCGGCGGGTGCACGAGTTTCACCTGCACGACGAGGGCCGCGTCGGCATCGGTGCCAAGGATCGTGGTGTCCCAGCCCAGGCGCCGCAGCCGGCCGGCGAGGCCCTCGGCGGCCTCGTTGTCCGGATGCACGAGGAAGACCGAGGCGCCGTGCGCGTAGGGGGCGGGGGCCTGGCGCATGTGGCCCTCCGCGTCGAACCTCACCTGCAGCATCACCTGCGTCGCCGACGGCGCGGAGACCGCGATGTCGGCACCGATGAACGGGCAGGTGCTGTGAGCCGACGCGCCGGACGGGTCCTGCTTCAGGGAAAGGTGCCCCATGCGGGCCCGCGCCTCGGCGCCATCGGCCAGTTCGCCCGCGGCCACCAGCGTCAGGGTGACGCGGACCTGGTTGCGCCCCTCCACGGGCTCGGCCCGGGCGAAGAGGTTCAGCGTGCCCTTCAGCAGCAGGTCGGCGGCCGCGGCCATCACGCGCTGGAAGCACCGCTGGTGGGCGTCGGCGTCGCCGAGGATCTCGGTGGGACCGCCGACGTAGTCGAAGCGGTAGGAACTCCCGCGCGCCACCACCTGGGCCACGACGGGGCGCGACGTCAGCGTCACCAGCTCCCCCATGTCGAACACGCTGAAGGGCATGGGTGCCGGCCGGCTCACGTGGCGCGTGACCTGGAGGACAGCGCGGGGTCGGAGCCTTCCATGGTGGCGCCGTCCGCATCGGCATCGTGCGCCGGGGCCGTTTCCTGCCATGCGGCACGTGCGCCCCAGGCGGACTCGGCGCGCGGGGCCGGACGGCCGGGTTCGGCCGACGCGGACTTCAGCGTCTGCCAGACCACCGCCCCGCCGCCCAGCACCGCGGCCAGGCGGACGATGGTGCCCAGCGACAGCAGCCCGCTGCCCACGAGGGCCAGCGCGGCACCGCCACCGATGCGGGCCAGTTCGGCGGACGTCAGGCCGGACGCGATGTCGGACAGGCCGGTGGCGAACGATTCGGTGTCACGGGAAGTGGATCGGGTGTCCATGGGGCAGCTCCTGGAAGAACGGGATCGCCCTGAGGGGCAATCGGCGTTCCTGCCCCCCGCCCGCTCAGCCGGTGCGGTCGTCCCCTGCCAACCCGCGCACCCCTTGCAGCAGCACCCGCTGCGGCCCCGGGAACTCGATCTTCTCGGTGTTCAGCGCGTCGAGGATGGCGAGGTTCACTTCCGACTTCACCCGGTCCTGCTCGTGGTTCGGGTCGGTGAGCCAGTACTTGATGGTCAGTTCCATGCCGTTGGGCACGAAGTTGGTCAGCTGCACCACCGGCGCGGGATTCGTGAGCACGCGCGGGTTGCCGGCCAGGGCCGTTTCGAGCTTGGGCTGCAGCGCGCGCACGTCGGTGCCGTAGGCCACCTGCACCACCACGCTGATCAGCACCTGCGACTCGGCGGTGGCGAGCGAGGCGTTTTCCACGCGTTGCGTGATCAGCATCTCGTTCGGCACGATGGCCTCGCGGCCGTTGCTGGCGCGGATCACGGTGTAGCGCGTGCGGATGTCGGAGATGCGGCCCTCGAAGTTGTCGACCTTCACCACGTCGCCGATGCGCAGGCTGCGCTCGGCGAGGATGACGAAGCCGCTCACGTAGTTGGCCGCGATCTTCTGCATGCCGAAGCCGATGCCCACGCCGGCCGCGCCACCCAGCACGCTGAGCGCCGTCAGGTTGATGCCCACCGCCGACATCGCGAAGATGAGCCCGAGGAACAACAGCACCACCCGCACGAGGTTGGCCGCCACCTTGCGCAGCGACAGGTCGTTGCCGGTGCCGCGCACGAGCTTCTTCTCGACCGCGGCCGACAGCCACAGCGACAGCACCATCACCACCGCGGCGGTGAGCGAACCCTCGATCATCGTGCGCACCGACACGTCGGCCCCGCCGATGCGCAGCGTGAACCCTTCCAGTTCCTCGAGCAGCGCCGGCATGACGCCGGTGATCCACAGCACGGCGACGATCCACGCGAGCCACGAGATGGTGCGCTCCAGCGCGCGGGCGACCGGGGACGCCGGGAACGCATAGGTCATCACCCGCACCGACAGCCGGATGGCCGCGAGCGACAGCAGGATGGGCACCGCGAGCTTCAGCACGGCCGCCTGGTGGGCATCGGGCAGAAGGAAGCGGACCAGCAGCGCGAACAGCAGCGCCACCACCGGGAACAGCACGCCGTCGATGGTGCGCCGGCCGAACAGCACGGCGCCCTCCACCGTCAGCACCCGGCGCAGCATCGTGCAGACGACCCCGGACCCGCCGAGGCAGGCGAGCAGGATGCCGGCCTCGCGCAGCGCGGACAGCGTGGTGAACGCGGACAGCACGTTGCGGAGGTCGGTGAAATCGAGGGAGGCGTTCATGGCGTAGGCAGGGGCTGCGGCCGCCGCAGCGGCCGCTCGTCGGGTCGAAGAAGCGTCAGAGGTCGGCCAGCACGCGCAGGTGCGTGGCCACGCTGCGGGCCAGGGCACCGAGCGCGTAGCCGCCTTCCAGGCACGACACGATGCGCCCCTTGGCGTAGCGGTCGGCCACCTGCTTGATGCGGCGGGTGATCCATTCGTAATCGGCCTCGACGAGGCCGAGCTGGCCCAGGTCGTCTTCCCGGTGGGCGTCGAAGCCGGCGGAGACGAAGATCATCTGGGGCTTGAAGTCTTCCAGCCGCGGGATCCACATCATCTCGATGATCTCGCGGATCTCCTCGCCGCGCGTGTACGGCGAGATGGGCACGTTGACCATGTTCTCGCCCAGCGGCACGCCGCCGCTGCCCGGGTACAGCGGGTGCTGGAAGAAGCTGACCATCAGGATGCGGTCGTCGCCGGCCACGATGTCTTCCGTGCCGTTGCCGTGGTGCACGTCGAAGTCGACGATGGCCACGCGCTTCAGGCCCCGCTTGTCGAGCGCGTGGCGCGCGGCCACCGCCACGTTGTTGAAGAAGCAGAAGCCCATCGCCTGGTTGCGCGTGGCGTGGTGGCCGGGCGGGCGCACCGCGCAGAAGGCGTTGTCGACCTCGCCGTCGATGACGGCATCGGTGGCGGCCACCGCGGCGCCGGCGGCACGGCGGGCGGCCTTCCAGGTGGCGGGGCACAGCACGGTGTCGGGGTCGACGGCCCGCGGTTCGCCGGAAGCTTCCGCCTGGCGCATGCGGTCGCTGATCTCGGCGACGTAGCGGGTGTCGTGGGCGAGGTCCAGCTCGCCGAGGTCGACCAGCGGAGCGTCGCGCTGGTCGAGGGCGACGTCGAGGCCCGTGGCGAGCAGGTGGTCGCCGATGGCGGCGAGCCGCTCCGGACACTCCGGATGCCCGCGGCCCATGTCATGGGCAGCGCAGTCGGGGTGGCTGTAATAGGCGGTAGCCATGCGTGTCTCGGTTCGATGTTTCGGGTATGGTGCGTGCCATGACACGCCCAGCCCCCTGCAGTTTGCGTCCGTTTCCCAGGTTGTTTCTCGTACCGCTTCCGGGCCGGGAGGCCGTTGCATGCTGAATGCCGACCTCGCGCCCCGGCTCACCCGGCTCGTCGACCAGATTAGCACGATCATCGTCGGCAAACGCCCGCACATCCGCGACTGCGTCGCCTGCCTGCTCGCCGGCGGCCACCTGCTGATCGAGGACGTGCCGGGTGTCGGCAAGACCACCCTCGCCCACGCACTGTCCGTGTCGCTCGGCCTGCGCTTCTCGCGCACGCAATTCACCGCCGACCTGATGCCCTCCGACCTGATCGGCGTGAGCGTCTACGAACGCAGCAAGGAAGCCTTCGTGTTCCACCCGGGCCCGGTGTTCGCGCAGGTGCTGCTGGCCGACGAGATCAACCGCGCCGGCCCGAAGACCCAGAGCGCGCTGCTCGAGGCCATGGAGGAGCACCAGGTGACGGTCGAAGGCGAGACGCGGGCGCTGCCCGCGCCGTTCTTCGTGATCGCCACGCAGAACCCCACCGACCAGCTGGGGACCTACCCGCTGCCCGAATCGCAGCTCGACCGCTTCCTGATGTGCCTCACGCTCGGCTACCCGGACCAGGCGAGCGAACGCGCGCTGCTGGCCGGCACCGACCGGCGCGAGGCCATCCACGCGCTGTCGGCGGTGATGTCCCCCGAGGAACTGGTGGCCGCGCAGCAGGAGGTGCTGAAGGTGCACGCGTCCGACGCCCTGCTCGACTACCTGCAGGCCCTCATCGCGGCCACGCGCAGCGGCAAGTGGTTCGTCGACGGGCTGAGCCCGCGCGCGGGCATCGCCATCCTGCGCGCGGCCAAGGCCGTCGCGCTGCTCGACCAGCGTGACTACGTCGCGCCGGACGACCTGCAGGCCATCCTGCCGCAGACGGTGGCCCACCGGCTGGTGCCCGTGGCCGGTGCCGGCCGCGGCCCGCGTGAACAGGTGCGCGCGATGCTCGAGGCCGTGCCCGTTCCCTGATTCCCCTCCCCGTTCCATGACCCGGCGCGCCCTACAATCCGCGCCCTGCTCTGAAGTTTGTCCATGTTCAAGAACATCCTGCTCTACCGCATCACCCAGTGGGACACCTCGTCCCTCGACACCCTCGACGAACGCCTCCAGAAGGGCCGCTTCGTGTCCTGCGGGGCCACGCAGCTCGAGTCCGCCGGCTGGGTCCAGCCCCGCGGCGACAAGCACACCTCGCTGATCGAAAGCGTCGGGGGGCAGCTGATCCTGCGCCTGGCCGTCGAACGCAAGGCCGTGCCGGGGTCGGCCGTGAAGAGCCGCCTCGAGGAGCGCCTCGACAAGATCGAGCAGGAAACCGGCCGCCGCCCGAAGGGCAAGATGGCCAAGGAGCTCAAGGAAGAGGTGATGCAGGAACTGCTGCCGCGCGCCTTCCCGAAACACTCCGCCAACCTCGTCTGGATCGACCCCGCGTCGAAGCTCGTGGTGGTGAACGCCGGCAGCGTGAAGGCGGCCGACCGCATCCTGACGCTGCTCGTCGAGACCATCGGCGGCGGCCTGCAGCTGCGCCTGCTCCAGACGCAGACTTCGCCGGCCACGGCCATGTCCGAGTGGCTGACCACGAAGGAAGCCCCGGCCGGCTTCACCGTCGACCGCGAGTGCGAGCTGAAGCAGCCCGACAGCGAGAAGTCGGCCGTGAAGTACGCCCGCCACGTGCTCGACATCGACGAGGTCGGCGAACACATCAAGCAGGGCAAGCTGCCGGTGAACCTCGCGATGACCTGGGAAGGCCGCGTGTCGTTCGTGCTCACCGAAGGCATGTCGGTCAAGAAGATCAAGATGCTCGACGTGGTGCTCGAGAACAACACCGCCAAGGCCGGCAAGGACGACGACGGCGGCTTCGACGCCGACGTGGCCATCAGCACCGGCGAGCTCAAGCAGCTGATCCCCGCGCTCGTCGAGGCGCTGGGCGGCGAACAGGAAGGCGCCATCACCGGCGCGCCGGCCACCCCGGCACCCGATCGCCTCGCGGCGTAAGCAGAAAAAAGGGCCTCGCGAGAGGCCCTTGAAGTTTCCGGAGCAACGCCGAAGCGGTGACGCGAAGGCGAGCGCAGCGAAGCCGCCGATCAAGCCACACGCGAGCCCGGGTCTCCCGGGCGACCCGTGGCGCCCCCTGGGGGCAGGAGGCGCCAGCCGACCGGGGGGGCCCGGTCAATACGGGCAGTTGTTCTTGCTGTCGCTGACTTCGGTGGAGCGCACCGTGGCGTTGTACTCGGCGCCGCACAGGAACTTGCTGTAGCGCGTGTCCTGGTCGATGAAGCGCTTGAACCACGAGATGCCCAGCTTGCCCAGGGTCTCGTAGTGGCCGCCACCGTTCATCACGCAGAAGTGGTCGTCCAGGCGCATCTCGACGTAGCCCTTGCTGGTGGACGACGGGATCGCGTTGTAGAACGGCACCGAGTGCGTGTTCACCGGCGCGATGGCGTCGGACTGGCAGCCGAAGATCATCGTGGGCACGCGGATGTTGCGGAAGCTCAGCGACGACAGGTTCCACGGGGCCATCGGCACCGCGGCCTTCAGCGACGGGTTGTCCGCCGCGGCGATCAGCGTGCCGCCACCGCCCATCGAGTGGCCGGCCACGCCGCGGCGGTTGCCGTCGACCTTGCCGTACAGCGCGCTGGTGCGGCTGTTGCCCTGCGACACCGTGTAGTTCAGCGCGGCCACGAGCTGGTTCGCGCGGCTGCCCGGCTGGTCCAGCAGCGTGTTGGTCTCGATGACGATGACCACGAAGCCGTGCGACGAGAGCCGCTCACCCCAGAAGTACATCGTGGACGCCGTGCCGGTGTAGCCCGGCGAGACCGCGATCACGCCGTAGCTGCCCGACGCGGTGGGGTAGTAGATGCGGCCGCCGCCGAAGCCCGAGGCGGCGAGGCTCGACACCGAGATCGTGCGCGTGGCGAACGAGCCGGCGCGTTCGAGCGCGGAGGTGGTGGGATCGGGACCCTTCTGGTACTGGGCGAAGGCGCTGGCAGACGCGAGGGCGCAGCTGAGCACGGCCAGTTTGGCCAAGCGGAATTTCATGTCATGTCTCCTGTCTGTGGTGGATGTGCCAGTCGCGCGCCCGTGGGGATCGAGGAGAAACTCCGGGTTCGTCGCTGGCGGGCGGATCGTCCCAGAAAAGAAATGAACCATCGATCAGCAATTTCCCGCAACACGGCCAGCAGGGTTTTTCGCGGTGATCCGCCCCGCGAAACCGGGCTTCCGCAGCAGGGAACCGGGGTTCACGGCGCCACCGCTCTTCGCGTATTCTGGGAACCGCATCCGAAGAGATGCACCCTGAAAACACACGGAAGAGACAAGACATGCTGATCGCCCAGAAGTCCCGGGGCACGCCGGTCACGGCCGCTGCCATCGCCCTCCTCGTCGTGCTGGCGGCCGCGGGCGCGTGGTACGCCACCGGCAGTTCCGACACCGAGGCCCCCGCCCACGTCATCGCCTCCACCCCCACGCCGCAGGCCGCAACCGCAGGGCGCGCCACCACCCCGGGCGCGCGGGCCGGCCTGCCCGGCGCGCCGGTGGAACCCGCCCCCGCCGACGACCCGGCCCGCGTGTTCGACCTGGGCTTCAGCGGGGGCCTCGTGGTGGATGCCAGCACCGTCACCGCCCTCGACCGCCTGCAGTCCCTGCTGGGCGAGAACCCCACGCCGGAGGACGTCGCGAAGCTCGAGAACCAGCTGCGCCAGGGCCTGCCGCGCGAGGACGCCGACAAGGCCATCAAGCTGCTGCACGGCTACCGCGGCTACAACAAGGAGATGACCACCGAAGTGATGGCGATGGGCGTGCCGCAGACGCGCGAGGCGGCCGACGCGCTGCTGGCCCGCATCGACGCGGTGCAGCGCCGCCACTTCGACGCAGGCGCGGCCGACGCGATGTTCGCGGACCAGAACCGCCTGTCGAAGGCCGTGCTCGACGCGGCGCTCGTGCAGATGGACACCTCGCTGTCCAACCCGCAGAAGAAGGAGCGCCTCGACGCCATCAAGCGCACGCTGCCCGAGTCGCAGCAGCACGCCATTCCGGACCAGCCGCCGGAGCCGGCATCCGCGCCGCAGTAGGAACCGGAACCCGGCACAAGGCAGTCAGCCCGGCTGCGGTGGGTCCCGACTTTCGTCGGGATGACAGCCCGCGGGGCATTACGATGTCGTGATGCCCGCCGCCGCCCTCCGCGCCCGATTCCAGCCCCTGCTCCACCCCGTCCTCGCCACGCGGCAGCGCTTCCGCGCCTGGTGGCAGCAGCGCCTGCCCCGCACCGACACGCAGGTGCTGACCCAGCGCAACATCTACATCCTGCCGAGCCGCGCGGGGCTGATGTTCGGGGCCACGGTGATCGTGCTGCTGCTCGCGTCCATCAACTACCAGCTCAACCTCGGCTACGTGCTGACCTTCCTGCTGGCCGGCAGCGGGCTCGTGTCGATGCACCTGACCCACAACACGCTGCGCGGCCTCACGCTGCAGCTGCGCCCGCCGAAACCGGCGTTCGCCGGCTCGCCCGTCGTGATGGACGTGACCCTCGGCAGCACCGGCCCGGCCCGCTACGGCATCGGGCTGCGCACCGAATCGGGCTCCGCCGACAGCCTCACGTGGATCAACGTCGAGGCCGGTGGCCAGGCTCACGCGCAGGTGAGCTTCGTGCCCCTGCGGCGCGGCCTGCATGAGATGCCGGTGCTCACCGTGGAAACCCGCTTCCCGCTCGGCCTGTTCCGCGCCTGGTCCGTGTGGCGGCCGGCCGCCACGGTGCTCGTGTACCCGCAGCCCGAGCACCCGCCGGCGCCGCTGCCGCCCTCGCACACGTCGCCGAGCGACACCGCCACGGCGCGTCGGGTGTCCGACGGCGGCGAGGTGGAAGGAATCCGCACCTACCGGCGCGGCGACCCGCTCAAGCTCGTCGTGTGGAAGAAGGCGGCGCGCTACCTCGAGACCGGCGGTGACCTGGTCAGCCGCGACACCAGCGCCGCGGCCCGGCACGAGCTGTGGCTCGACTGGCATCACTGCGCGGGGCTCCCGCCCGAGGAACGCTTGTCGCGCCTCGCGGCCTGGGTGCAGGTGGCCGAGCGCGGCCATGCACGCCATGGGCTGCGCCTGCCCGGCCTCGAGATCCCGCCCGCCCATGGCGAGGATCACCAGCGCCGCTGCCTCGAAGGACTCGCGCTGTGGCAATGAGCTCACCCTCCTTCCCCCGGCGCACCCTGCCGCGCGACGCGCGCGACACGCTGTTCCTGCTCGCCGTCATCCTCTGGACCGTGCTGCCGCACGTGGGCCACCTGCCCCCGTGGTGCATCGCGCTCACGGGCCTCGTGCTGGTCTGGCGCGCCCACCTCGCCTTCACCAATGCGCCGCTGCCGCCACGCTGGCTGCCCATCGTCGCGCTGGCCACGGCCACCGCGCTCACGCTGCTGTCGTTCCGCACGCTCTTCGGCAAGGACCCCGGCGTCACGATGGCCGTGGTGCTGATGGCGCTGAAGACCCTCGAACTTCGCGCGCGCCGCGATGCGTTCGTCGTGTTCTTCCTCGGTTTCTTCCTCGTGCTGACGCACTTCCTCTACTCGCAGTCGATCGGGGTCGCGGCGGCGATGCTGGTCTCGGTGTGGGGCCTGCTGACGGCGCTCGTGCTGGCCCACCTGCCGGTGGGCCAGCCGAGCCTGAAGCAGGCCGGATCGCTCGCGTTGCGCACCGCGGCGCTCGGCGCGCCCATCATGGTGCTGCTGTTCGTGATGTTCCCGCGCATCGGGCCGTTGTGGGGCGTGCCGCAGGCGGGCCTGGCCGGCACGGGGCTGTCGAACTCGATGAACCTCGGCTCGGTGGGCGAACTGGCGGTGGACGAGCGCATCGCGATGCGCGTGCGTTTCCCCGACCAGTCGGTGCCGGGACAGCGGCTCTACTTCCGCGGCCCCGTCCTCACCCGCTTCGACGGGGTCCTGTGGACCCCGCTCAGCATCGACTACCCTCTCCCGATCCGCACCGACCCGCTCGTCACCACCGGCACGGGCGTGCGCTACGAGATCACGCTCGAACCCGCCAGCCTGCCGCTGCTGCCGCTGCTGGAAGCAACGCGCGACGCCCCCTCGCTCGACGGCATCGAAGCCCGGCGCCGCGACGACCTCGGCTGGGCGCTCAGCCGCCTGACCCGGGACCGCCTCCGCTTCACCGCCATCGCCTTCCCCGAGTACCAACTGAACCCGGGCGCGTTGACCGACCGCCAGCGCGAGCAGACCCTGCAGCTGCCCGATGGCGTGGCACTCCGCACACGCGCGTGGGCCCAGGCGTTCCGCGCCCGCCCCGACCTGGTGTCGGCCACGCCGGCGCAGCTCACGGCCGCGCTCTTCCGGCACATCCGCACCGACCAGTACACCTACACGCTGACCCCTGGCGTGTACGGCGAAACGGACAGCCGGGTCGCCATCGATGAGTTCTGGCTGGACCGCAAGCAGGGCTTCTGCGAGCACTTCGCCGCCAGCTTCGTCGTCGTGATGCGTTCGCTGGGCGTGCCCGCCCGCATCGTCACCGGCTACCAGGGGGCCGAGGCGCCCGACGGCGACGGCTGGCGCGTGGTCCGGCACAGCAACGCCCACGCGTGGGCCGAGTACTGGCAGGAGGACCTCGGCTGGGTGCGGGCCGATCCCACCGCCGCCGTGGCCCCCGACCGCATCTTCAGCAGCCGCAACCTGCGCCCGACACCCGGCTTCGCCGGCGGCGCGCTCGCGACCCTGAGCCCGGACCTCCTGCCGCAGTTGCGTTCGCTGTGGGAGAGCCTCGACAACCGCTGGAACCAGTGGGTGCTGAGCTACTCGCGCGGGCAGCAGCTCGACGCGCTGGCGCGGCTGGGCATCGAATCCCCGTCGTGGCAGGACCTCGCGAAGCTGCTGGTCCTGACCCTCTCGGGCCTCGCGCTGATCGGGGTCGCCTGGGCCTGGTGGGACCGCCAGCGGCAGGACCCGTGGCAACGCCAGGCCGCCGCCGTGGCCGGCCAGCTGCGCCGACTCGGCTTGCCCGCCCTGCCTCACCAGCCGCCGCGCCAGCTCGCCGGTGAAGTGCGCGAGAAGTTCGGTCCGCCCGGCGAGCCGCTGGCCGCGCTGCTGATGGTGGCCGAGCACCAGCGCTACGGCCGCGCGGCGCTCGCCCGTCCGTCGCGCGCGTGGTTCACCACGCTGCGCACCGAGGCCCGCCGGCTCCAACGCACGAAGGCCTCCCCCGAGGCCGCCACTCGATAATCCCGACATGCGCCACCCGATGCACCCCCTCCCGTCCCGCCGCGCCCTCGCGGCCGCCCTCGCCCTTTCGGTCTTCTCGACCGTGCCGCTGACTGCGTGTGCGAAGCCCCCGAAGGCCCGCACCGTCGCCGCGCAGGACGACAACGCGCCCGACGTCGTGACGTATGGCCAGCGCGAGGACGTGATGCGCTTCGGCACCGAACTCGCCGCCCGCCGGAACCTCGACCCCGCCTGGGTGAACGCGAAGCTCGCGGAATCGCGCTTCGTGCCGAACGTGGCGAAGTTCATCATGCCGCCGCCCGCGGGCACCGCGAAGAACTGGGCCGCGTACCGCTCGCGTTTCGTCGAGCCCATCCGCATCCGCGCGGGCCTGGCCTTCTGGCGCGAGAACGAGAAATGGCTGGTGAAGGCCCACGCGATGTACGGCGTGCCCGCCGAGATCGTCGTCGGGGTGGTCGGCGTCGAGAGCATCTACGGCCGCCAGATGGGCAACTTCCGCGTGATCGACGCCCTCGCCACGCTGTCTTTCGACTTCCCCTCCGGCCGCAAGGACCGCAGCGCCTTCTTCCGCGACGAACTCGAGCAGTTCTTCGTGATGGCCCACAGCGAGGACCTCGACCCCCTCGCCCCGAAGGGCAGCTACGCCGGCGCGATGGGCATGGGCCAGTTCATGCCCAGCAGCTGGAACAAGTACGCCGTCGACTTCGACGGCGACGGCCACATCGACATGAACCGCAGCGCCGCCGACGTCATCGGCAGCGTCGCCCACTTCCTCGCCGAGAACGGCTGGCAACGCGACAAGCCCACCCGCTTCGCGGTGGAGCCGCCGGTGGACACCAGCGACCGCGCCACGCTGCTCGGGCCGGACATCCTGCCGACGTTCACCGTGCAGCAGTTCGGGGAACGCGGCGCGGCGCTGGAGGCGCGCGCGGCCGACTACGACGGCAAGCTCGCGCTGGTCGAACTGCAGAACGGGGCCGCGGCGCCCAGCTACATCGCGGGGACCGAAAACTTCTATGCGGTGACGCGGTACAACTGGTCGAGCTACTACGCGTTGGCCGTCATCGAACTGGGCGAAGCCGTCGGGCGGGTGCACCGGGCCCAGCCCTGACGTCAGCGGACAGGTCCCTCCACGCGAGCGAGGAAACCGCTCACCCACGCGGCGCATTCGGCTGCGTGGGTCTCCAGCAGGAAATGCGGACCGTCCAGCACATGCGCCTCCATGCGCGGCAGCGCCTTCATCCACGACACGGTCTCGGCGACGTCGAAGAAGCTGTCATGGCGCCCCCACAGCATCAGCGCCGGCGGCTGCCATCGGGCGAGGAACTCCGCGATCTCGCCGTACCGGGCAACGTGGTTGCGATAGTCGAGCACGAGCTTGCGCTGCAGCTCGCGGCGGCCCGGCAGGCTCATGACTCGCCAGTCCTCCTCCCATCGCCGCGGGTCGATGCGGGATGCGATGTCGGGTGGCACGCCAGCCACGTATTGGTCGCGCGTGCCATCGGGCGTGAGGTGAGCGGTGGCTGCGGCCTCGTTGGCCGGAGTCGGGTCGGCCCAATAGGTCCGCGTCGCGGCCCAGGCGGGGCCCAGCCCGCTCTCGTGGGCATTGGCGTTCTGCACGATGAGGCTGCGGATGCGTGACGGTGCGCGCGTGGCGAGGTGGAGGCCGACGGCGGCGCCGAAGTCGTGCAGGTAGAGGTGGAACCGTTCGACGCCGAGCTTCGCGAGCAGGTCCTCGACGAGGTCGGCGAAGTGGGCGAACGAGGGATGCTCGATGGGCTCGGAGCGGCCGAAGCCGGGAAGGTCCGGAGCGATGACGAAGCAGTGCTGCGAGAGCGGGCCGATCACGTCGCGGAACGAGGACGACGAGCTGGGGAAGCCGTGGAGCAGCAGCAGCGCGGGAGCGGTGGGGTGGCCTGCGAGGTGGACGGCGAGGCCGGGGTGGTCGTGCATGGGCAACTCCTCCATTCCCCAACCACCGTCTTCCCGGCGCAGGCCGGGATGACACTCGCTTTTTCTTCTCGTTCGCTCTACGGCAACCGATAGCGCCGCAACTGATCACACGCACGGTACCCCATCCGCGTGTAGATGGGCAGACCCATCGGACTCGCCTGCAGGGTCACCACCGGGGCGCCGCGTTCGAAGCCCGCGTTGGTGGCGAGTGCGGTGCACACCTCGCCCAGGCCGCGGCCGCGCGAAGCGGGCAGCGTGGCCACCCAGTAGACGCCCGCGGCGCCGTCGCTGAACAGGGTCAGCGCGGTGGCGGCGGGTTCGTCGTCGACGTACGCGACGAAACCGGCCACGTCGTCGTCGAGCAGGCGGTCGTGCTGCGCGAGCATCGTGTGGGCTTCCTCGACGGGCAGGCCCAGCGAGGCGAAGGCATTCGCGCCCACGCCGATCGCGTCGCGCACGTGGCCCAGGTCGCGGAAGCGTTCGATGCGCACGTGGTCGTCCACCGGCCGCACCGGCACGGGCTGCTCCACCACCATGCACGGGGACTCGGAGCGCATCTCGTAGCCGATGCCGCGCAGGTACGACTCCAGGTCGGGGTCGCGGCTGGAGCGCGCCACCACCGAGAACTTGCGGTCCATCGGGTCGAAGAAGGCGTGGGCCCGTTCGAGCAGGCGGTCGGCGGGCAGGTCGGGGTCCAGCCGCACGACGATGTTCTTGTAGGGGCCGGGGAAGCGGTTGCCGCCGGCCACCGCGAGCAGGCCGTCGGCCTCCACGCTCTCGCACGGCTCCTGCCAGGCCAGGTGCGCACGGTACGAGGCGACCAGGTTGGCATCGGCCGCGGCTTCGATCGACAGGGGGGAGAACGACATGGCAGCCTCCGTCAGATGGGGATCACGCTCACCGAGACGTGGAGCTCCTGCTGACCGCTGCCGAGGATGACGCCGCGCAGCGGCCCGGCATCGGCAAAGTCGGCGCCCCACCCGAGCGTGATGTAGCGGGTGTCGGCGAGCTGGTTGTTGGTGGGGTCGAACTCGACCCAGCCGTGGCCGGGCGCGTACGCGGCGACCCACGCGTGCGAGGCGTCGACGCCCATCAGGCGCGGCGCGCCGGGCGGTGGGTCGGTCAGCAGGTAGCCGGACACGTACCGTGCGGGCAACCCGTGCGCACGGATGCACGCGATCATCAGGTGCGCGAAGTCCTGACAGACCCCGCGGCGCTGCGCGAGCACGTCGTCGACGGACGTGCTGACCGTGGTGGCGTCGGCGTCGAACTCGAACTCGGCATGGATGCGCGACGTGAGGTCGAGCAACGCCTCGAGCCAGTCGCGGCCGGGGGTCAGGGACTCGTGCCCGTAACGGTAGGCCGCATCGGACAGCGGCAGCAGACGCGTGGGCTCGCACATGCGCGCGGCCGTCAGGTCGTGCGGGCCGCGGGGCGCGGACACCGCCTCGCGCGCGGCCTCCCACGCGATGGGCGGCGCGTCGGCGGGGTCGGGCCGCGGCGCCACGTCCACCTCGCTCGTCATGCGCACGCGCAGCACGCGGTGCGACCGCAGCAGCCCGAAGTGGGTGACGGTGTTGCCGAAGCTGTCGGGGGCCTCGTGGCGCTCGTCCGGCGGCGGGTCGATCTGGATGGCACACGCGAGCAGCTGCTGCCACGGCAGCTGGCGCGGGGTCAGGCGCGCGAGCTGCCACGACTGAGAGACCGGCGCGGCGTAGACGTAGCGGGTCTCGTGCTCGATGCGGTAACGGGTGTCTTGCATCTGGACCTCAGGCCACCAGCGAGAGCACGCTGCGCGAACCGGCGTGCGAGAAGAACTTGAGCGTCAGCTCGTCGGACACCGTGCGCGCCACCTGCTGCAGCTGCACGAGCAGCCCGCGCAGCACCGCGCTCTCCGGGTGCAGGTCCGCGGGGGACAGCAACGTGAGCGTCTGGTGCACCGGTGCGAGCACGTCGCCCGCGAAACGGCCGTGGGCGCGTTCGAGCTTCGCGACGTACTCCACCAGCCCCTTCAACTGGAACGCCACCGAACGCGGGTTGGTGTCGTCGCGCACCAGCAGGTCGAGCACCGGCATCCACTCGGGGGCGACGAGGTAGCGCGAGCGGTACGTGACCGACGAGTCGGCCCAGTCGAGCAGCCACTCGAGCCCGCTGTCGCGCCCTTCCTCGAGGGCGACGTGCAGCGCGAGGCACTGGTTCGTGAGCCGCTCGATGCGGCGGCCGATCGAGAGGAAGCGCCAGCCGGTGCCACGGGTCATGCCGTCGAGCACGAAGCCCGAGAGCGTGGTGCTCGTGGTCACCGCGCGGTCGAGCCACGCGAGCGCGAGCGGCAGCGAGCTGCCGCGCTGGAACACCGGGTCGGACGTGAGCTGGTTCAGCGTGCGCCAGTTGTCGGCGGACATGCGGTCGCGCAGCGTGAACGCCACGCGCGAGAGCTGGCGCAGGCGCTGGCTCAGGCCTTCGTCGGGGTGCGTGGCCGCGCGCAGCAGCTCGGTGCCCGGGTGGTCGGAGGCCTCGATCAGCGCCATGTGTTCGGCCAGCGCCAGCACGGCGGCGAGGCTCGTGTCGTTGCCGTCGGCGCGCGATTCGTTGTTGCCCAGCACCCCGGCGATGGCCACGCGCAACGTGCGCGCCGCGGCCTCGCAGCGTTCGCCGTAGCGCCCGAACCAGTAGAGGTTCTCGGCCGCGCGCGACGGCAGGTTGCCGCGGGAGGTGACGAGGTCGTCGGCGGTCACGGTGCTGGAGAGCAGCGTGAACGACGCGTTGATGGGGCCTTCGGACAGCACCCACGTGTCCTTCGAGCGGCCGCCGCGCTGCATGGCGATCACGCGGGAGTCGCCGTCGCCAGCCACGCGCGTGAGGCCGCCGGGCATCACGCGGTAGCCGTTGGGCGTGGCCACCGCGAACACGCGCAGGCCCACCGAACGCGCAGACAGGCGGTCCACGCGGGACTGCGCCTGCGCGCGTTCGAGCACCGGCGCCTGCGACACGTGCACCCACTCCTGCGCCACGTAGCGCTGCGGGCGCGCGGCCACGCGGCGGCGCAGTTCGTCGCGCTGCGCGGGCGACAGGTCGGCGCCGAACACCGCGGGTTCCGGCGTCGTGCGGTCGATGGGCTTGATGATCAGGTGGTCGAGGCGCTCCCACGCATCCTCGAACGCGGCTTTCTCACCGAGCCACCAGGTGGCCACCGACGGCAGCCGCAGCGACTCGCCCAGCAGCTGTTCGCTGAGCTTGGGCAGGAAGCCGAGCAGCGCGCCCGATTCGATCACGCCCGACCCCAGCGCGTTGGCGATCATCACCGTGCCGCGCCGCGCGCAGTCGGTGAGGCCCGCGATGCCCAGGGCCGAGTCGGAGCGCAGCTCGAGCGGGTCGCAGTAGTCGTCGTCGAGGCGGCGCAGCAGCGCGTGCACGCGGCGCAGGCCCTCGACCGTCTTGAGCCACACCTTGCCGTCGCGCACCGTCAGGTCGCTGCCCTCGACGAGCGTGAAGCCGAGGTAGCGCGCGAGCAGCGCGTGCTCGAAATAGGTTTCGTTGTACGGGCCGGGCGTGAGCAGCACGATCAGCGGCGGGCCGTCGCCCTTGGGCGCCCAGCGCAGCACCGACTCGCGCAGGTTCGCGAAGAACGCGGCGAGGTGCTGCACGCGCAGGTCGCCGTAGAGCTGCGGAAACACGCGCGAGACCACCAGCCGGTTCTCGAGCGCGTAGCCCGCGCCGGACGGGGCCTGGGTGCGGTCGTTGACCACCCACCAGCGGCCGTCGGGTGACCGGGCCAGGTCGGCGGCGTACTGGAACAGGTGCGCGCCGCCCGGCGGTCGGATGGACTGCACCTGGTGCAGGTAGCCGCTGTGGCCGAAGACGACGGACGGCGGGATGGCGCCGCTGCGCAGCAGCTCCTGCGGGCCGTAGATGTCGGCCAGCACGCGGTTGAGCAGCTCGGCGCGCTGGGCGATGCCGGCCTCGATCTCGTCCCATTCCGAGGCGGACAGCAGCAGGGGCAGCGGGTCGACCTCCCAGGGGCGGTCGGCGCCCTTCGGGTCGGCGTAGACGTTGTAGGTGATGCCGTTCTCGCGGATCTCGCGTTCCGTGAGGGACAGCGTGTCGCTGACCTCCGGCCCCTGGCGGGCGGCCAGCGAGCGCAGGAAGGCATCCCAGTGCGGACGCGGCGTCCCCGGGCCGGCCAGCAGTTCGTCGTATCGGCCGTCCGGGATCGGGTAGCCGTCGAGGAGTTTTCTCATGGGGCCGAATTCTCCTAGATTGGCGGAAGCCGGGCGAAACACGCCACCGCCACACCGCAAGAATGACCGTTCTGCAATAAAAATGCCGCCCCCGAACCGGGGATGTGTCACAAGATCGCACCGTCAACCGTCTGATCGTTCATGAACGCCGACCTGCTCCAACGATTCGAGTCCCATCGCCGCCGCCTCCTCTCGGTGGCCTACCGCATGCTGGGCACCCGCGACGACGCCGAGGACGTGGTCCAGGACGTCTGGCTGCGCTGGGGCGAGGCCGACCACGCCGCCATCGCGAACGACGAGGCCTGGCTCGTGTCGGTGACCACCCGTGCCAGCATCGACCGCCTGCGCGCCCTGAAGGTGCAGCGTGCCGCCTACCCGGGCATCTGGCTGCCCGAGCCGCTGGTGGCCCCGCTGGAGGACCAGCCCGACCTGCTGGCCGAGCGGGCCGACGACCTGTCGATGGCCCTCCTGGTGGTGCTGGAGCGGCTGGGCCCGGAAGAGCGCGCGGCCTTCCTGCTGCGCCAGGTGTTCGACCACGACTACCCCGACATCGCCCGGGTGCTGGGCAAGAGCGAGGCGGCGGTGCGGCAGCTGGTGCACCGGGCGAAAAGCCGGGTGCAGGAGGAACAGCCCCGGTTCGAGGTGGCGCCGGAGGAGCACCGCGACCAGCTGCAGCGGTTCGCCACGGCCGCCCGGGGCGGCGACCTGGGCCAGATCATGGCGTTGCTGGCGCCCGACGTCACGCTGCGCGGCGACGGCGGCGGGCGGGTGTCGTCGGTGGCCAAGGTGCTGGTGGGCGCGGACCGCATCGCCCGCCTGTTCCACGTGGTGGCACGCCGGCTGGGCGACCGCCTGACCTACGCGATGGCGATGGTCAACGGCGTGCCCGGCCTCGTGCGCTACCTCGACGGGGAGGTGGAGACGGTGTTCTCGATCGTCACGTCGGCCGAGGGCATCCAGGCGGTCTACGCCGTGCGCAACCCCGACAAGCTGCCCCGCAGCACGACCGTGGCGTGATCGCCACCCCTCGTCGGGTGGGTATGCAAACTCCGTCACAAACGGGACAGTCGCGCTCGTGATGCGCGCGAAGATGCGCCTCAGAATGACTGTTTCAACGCTACCAACGAAGGATTCCCGCTCATGACGACCCGACTGCGCCTGTCCGTCGCCGCCACCCTCGCATCCGCCACGCTGCTCATGGGCTGCCAGACCATCAAGGACGCCACCTCGTCGGACAGCGCCGCGGCGCCCGCTCCGGCGCCCGCGGCCGCTCCGGCCTCGGCTCCGGCCGCCAAGGGCGCTGCCGCCTCGAAGGCGGCCCCGGCACCGGCCCCCGCCCCTGCTCCGGCCGCCAAGGAAGCCAAGAAGGCCGAAGGCGACATCACCGGCACCCCCGCCCCGGGCACCAAGTTCAACAAGATCCAGCTGGGCATGGGCATGAAGCAGGTCACCGACCTCATCGGCCAGCCCACCGACCAGGGCGCCTACGTGACCGGCAAGGCCTGGATCCCGTTCTACTTCGGCGGCGACCAGTACCGCCACGAACTGGCCTACAAGGGCATGGGCCGCCTCGTGTTCGCCGGCGGTGGCATGAACAACCTCGGGTCGGGCAAGCTGATCCGGATCATCCACAACGCCAACGACACCGGGTACCGTTGATCGATGGCGTGGCCTCTGGCGAGGCCACCCCGATCCCCGTCATCCCGGCGCAGGCCGGGACCCTGTGCCTCCGCTGATGCGCCCAGGGTCCCGGCATTCGCCGGGATGACGTGTTTTTGGCGTCAGGGCGCCGGCGCCAGCTCCAGCATGTGGGCCGGCGCTCCGTCCGCCCACAGCGGCACGTCCCGCACGCCCGCCCACGGCGCCACGAAACGCCGATACAGCGGTGAGAACACGATGCCCGACTGTCCGGTCGAATGCATCACCCGCGACTTCGACGGGTCCGCGAGGTCGTAGAGCCCGCGGAACGACGGCCCGTGTTCCGACAGGTACCGCTCGCCGGTCACCGCATCGGCGCGGTGGTTCACCTTCGACACGTTGACCGTGTACGTGTCGCCCCCCACAGGCACCCGCGTCTCGAACCAGCGCGCCAGCGGCTTCACCTTGCTGAACGGGCGGTGTTCGCTGCGAGCGATGTGCGCGCGGCCCCAGCGCCACGCCGACACGTCGGGGCCGAAGCGGGCCTGCAGTTCGTCCAGCGCGCGCGTGAACGCCCGGTCCGACTGCTGGGCACAGGTCTCGGCCTCGGGCGTGGCCTTGTCGTCGCACCACCAGGCATCGTTGCGCGACAGCACCCCGTCGAGCGCCTCGCGGAAGTTGCGCGCGCCCAGCTGCGCCTCGAACAGCGTCGCCCCGACCTCGTCGGCGAAGACGCCCTCGGTCAGCTGCCGGGCCCAGGCCCAGAAGATCAGCGGCGCGGCCTTGTCCGCGGCCATGGTGCCGTCGAAGGCCGCCAGCTCGCGCTGCGCGGCGGCGGCCAGTGCGTGGTCGCTGCGGGCCGCGCGGATCGCGGGCAGCAGGCGCACGGTGGCGTCGGAGAACTCGTCGGCCTGGATCGCGCGCAGGCTGTCCAGGTCGTGTTTCGGGCGCGCGGCCAGCAGCGCCATGATGCGGTCGTGGCGGTACGGCCAGGTCCATTCGCTGGTGATGAAGTGCGGGTACGCGGTGTCGTGCACCCGCTGGTTGGCCGTGGCGACGTAGCCGCGCGGCGGGTCGATCTCGCGCGGGGTCAGGCCGGGGTCGAGCCAGCCGGCCCAGTCGTAGCGGGCCTCCCAGCCCGGAGCGGGCACGAGGCCGTGCAGGTCGTTGTCGGGGCGGCGCAGTGGCACGCGGCCGGCCGAGACCATCGCGATGCGCCCGGCCGTGTCGGCCACCACCATGTTCTGCATCGGGGCGACGTACTGCTTCGTGCCCTCGATGAACTCGGCCACCGTCCGCGTGCGGTTGATCGCGAGGCCCGCGTCGACGGCGCGCACGTCGGCGTCGAGCGCGGTCCAGCGCATCGCGAACACGTAGGCGCGCCCGCCCAGGCCATCGGTGGGACCGCCCGCGTCGGAGATCACCGGGCCGTGGCGGGTGGCCCGTGCGGTGACCGCCACGTCGGGCTTGCCCTTCACGCGGATCACCTCCTCCACGCTGTCGAACCGCGCCCAGCCGCCCGGGACGCGGTACTGCATCGGGTCGTCGGGGTGGACCTGCTCGATGTAGAGGTCCTGCACGTCCGGGGCGGTGTTCGTGAAGCCCCACGCGATGTGCTCGTTCTGGCCGAGCACCACGATGGGCAGGCCCGGCATCGTCGCGCCGGCCACCTTCAGGCCGGGCGCGTCGAGGCGCGCGAAGTACCACAGCGCCGGCGCACTCAGCTTCAGGTGCGGGTCGTTCGCGAGCAGCGGCTTGCCCGTGGTGGTGTGCGAACCGGCCACCACCCAGTTGTTCGAGCCGACGCCGTCGATGCCCGAGGGCGGCGCGTCGAGCGCGGCGGTCTGGCGCAGCGCGCCGCCGAGGGCCAGCGAACGGAACAGCGTGGCGTAGTCGGCGGTGGGCAGCGGCTTCGCGCCGGGGTACGGCGGCAGCAGCTCGTTGATGCGCTCGACCGGCAGGTTCAGCGACAGCCTCAGGCGCAGCAGTTCGGCACCCCAGTTGCCGCCCAGGTCCCACGCCATCATGGTGGTCCAGGCAATCGTGTCCTGCGGGGTCCACGGCTCGAACTCGAGGTTCAGCAGCATGAACTCGGGCGGCCGCGCGCGCATCGATTGCAGGGCCCACGCGTTGATCCCGGCCGTGTACGCCTCGATGGCGGCGCGGGCGTCGGGGCCGGTCTCGGCCCATTGCGCCTCGGCGGCGCGGCGCACGCCCAGGGCCCGCAGGAAGCGGTCGGTGTCGAGCGCGGCCTCGCCGAAGGCCTCGGCCAGGCGGCCCGAGCCGATGCGGCGGTGGGTCTCCAGCTGCCACAGGCGGTCCTGGGCGTGGGCAAAGCCCAGGCCGAAGAGCGCGTCGTCGCGCGAGCCGGCCCGGATCGTCGGGATGCCCTCGGCGTCGCGTTCGATGCGCACCCGGCCCTGCAGGCCGGGCAGTTCCACCGTGCCGTCGGTGCGCGGCAGCACCTGCCAGGCGTAGATACCCGCCCCGGCCGCGGCCAGCAGGCCCAGCACCACACCCCCGAGCGCCACGCGGCGCACCCATTTGAGCATCGTCATGTCCGGATGAAAGTGGCGGGATTCGCCCCGCTGTTCGGTCGTTCAGGGGGAGTACGGTTGGTCACAATGGGTTTCAGTTCAATCCGCAGTTCCCCGCGCCATGACCAGCCCCCAAGTCGACTCCGCCGTGTCGTACCTCACGTTCCTCTCCACCGTCAGCGACGAACGGCTGGCCCGCGTGGCCGCCCGGCGCGCGTTCGTGGAGATGAAGGTGAGCTTCATGCGCTCGGCGGCGCTGGTGCGCGGCTCGGCCGGGCCGATGCTGCAGCGGCAGGTGCGCCTGGCCACCGAGGTGGACCAGCTGTGCCGGCTGAGCGACTCGCTGTTCGGCGCCCTGCCCCCGGACGCCGAGGGGCACCGCGCGGAACTGCAGTACCACCTCGACAGCGTGTTCCCGGCCGGCGCCGATCAGGAACCCAGCCCGAGGTAGTCCCCCTTGCCCAGCGGCACCCCGTTGTGGCGCAGCAGCGCGTACGCGGTGGTCACGTGGAAGAAGAGGTTCGGCAGCACGAAGTGTTTCAGGTAGGGCTCGCCCTGCATCACGTGGCTGCCTTCGCGGCGGGGGATCGTGATGTCCTTCGCCTCGGTGCCGTCGATCTGCGCGGCGGGAATGGAATTCACGTACGCGATGGTCTTCGCGATGCGGGCCTTCAGTTCGGCGATGGTGGCCTCGTTGTCCTCGAACTTGGGCGCTTCCACGCCGGCCAGCCGGGCCACGCAGAACTTCGGGCCGTCGCAGGCGATCTGCACCTGGCGGGTGAACGGCAGCATGTCGGGCGCGAGGCGCGTGCCCAGCAGCACCACGGGGTCGAACTTGCGTTCCGCGGCGTGGGCCTCGGCCTTGTCGAGCCACTTCGACAGGTTGCCGAGCATGGTCGTGAAGATGGGCACGCTGGCCGAGTGCATCGAGATGGACATGGGGTCTCCGAGGGGCTGTTGAGGCCGCGATGCTACTGCGGCGGGCGCGAGCGCGCACAGCGTGCACAATCGGGGGGGTAGTCCCCACACGCCCGAAGCCCCGTGAACATCATCATCCTCGACGATTACCAGGACGCGGTCCGCAAGCTCAAGTGCGCGACCCAGCTCGAGCACCTGAACGCGAAGGTCTTCACGAACACCGTGAAGGGCATCGGGCAGCTGTCGGTTCGCCTGCGCGACGCCGAAGTGCTCGTGCTGATCCGCGAACGCACCCAGTTCCCCCGCCAACTGCTCGAGAAGCTGCCCAAGCTGAAGCTGATCGCCCAGACCGGCCGGGTGGGCTCGCACATCGACGTGGAGACCTGCACCCGGCTCGGCATCGCAGTCGCCGAGGGCGTCGGCTCGCCGGTGGCCCCGGCCGAGCTGACCTGGGCGCTGATCATGGCGTCGATGCGCCGGCTGCCGCAGTACATCGGCAACCTGAAGCACGGCGCCTGGCAGCAGTCGGGCCTGAAGGCCGCGTCCATGCCGCCCAACTTCGGCATCGGCACCGTGCTGCGCGGCAAGACGCTGGGCATCTGGGGCTACGGCAAGATCGGCCAGCTCGTCGCCTCCTATGGCAAGGCCTTCGGCATGCAGGTGGTGGTGTGGGGCAGCGAGGACTCGCGCGGCAAGGCCGTGGCCGACGGCCATGGCGCCGCCGACAGCCGCGAGTCCTTCTTCGAGACCTGCGACGTGCTGTCGCTGCACCTGCGCCTGACCGACGAGACCCGCGGCATCGTCAAGCCCGAGGACCTGTCGCGCATGAAACCCACCGCGCTGCTGGTGAACACCTCGCGGGCCGAACTGGTCGAGGAAGGTGCGCTGGTGTCGGCGCTCAACCGCGGCCGCCCCGGCATGGCCGCGGTGGACGTGTTCGAGAGCGAACCCATCCTGCAGGGCCACCCGCTGCTGCGCCTCGAGAACGCGGTGTGCACGCCGCACATCGGGTACGTCGAGCAGGGCAGCTACGAGCTGTACTTCAACGCGGCGTTCGAGAACGTCGTCAACTTCATCAACGGCCAGCCCAGCAACATCGTGAACCCGGAGGCGCTCAAGGTGATGCGGGGATGACGGGCGAACCCACGGCGCACCAGCGGCTCTCGCAGGCGCGCTGGGCGCTGATGTTCGGCAACTTCACCATCGGCTGCGGCGTGATGGTGGTCGCGGGCTCCCTCAACGACCTGATCCGCTCGCTCGACGTCAGCGTGGCCCTCGGCGGCCAGCTCATCGCCGTGGCCGCCATCGTGATGTGCATCGGCGCGCCCACCATGGCCGCGCTCGTGGGCGGCTGGGACCGGCGCAAGCTGCTGGTCGCCTCGCTCATCTGGTACGGCGTGGGGCACGCGCTGAGCGCCGTCGCCCCCACGTACGCGGCGCTGCTGCCACTGCGCACGCTGTCCGTGCTGTCGGCCGCGGTCTTCACGCCGCAGGCCGCGGCCGTGATGGGGCAGCTCGCCCCGCCCGAGGAACGCGGCCGTTCCATCATCTTCATCTTCCTCGGCTGGTCGGTCGCCTCGGTGATCGGCATGCCCATCCACAGCTTCATCGGCGAGGCGTTCGGCTTCCGCTGGGCCTTCGGGCTCGTGGCCGTGCTCTCGGCGGGCGCGGCGTGGTGGGTGTGGCGCGTGATGCCGGCCGGCATCGTGCTGCCGGCCATGCGCCTGGCCGCGTGGCGCGAGGTCTTCACGCACCCGGTGCTGATGGCCATCATCGCGGTCACGGCGATGTCCGGCGCCGGGCAGTTCAGCGTCTTTGCGTACATCGCGCCGTACTACCGGCAGGTGCTGCACGCCGACGCGGCCGAGACCAGTGCCCTCTTCTTCTGGTTCGGCGCCTTCGGGCTCGCGGGCAACCTGCTGCTGTCACGGTTCATCGACCGCATCGGCGCGGCGCGCATCGTCGCGGGCTCGCTGTCGCTGATGGCCTTCAGCCTGCTGATCTGGCCCCTGGCCACCAGCGTGGTCGCGATGGCGCTGCTGATGGTGCCGTGGGGCCTCGGCGGCTTCGCGTCGAACTCGGCGCAGCAGGCGCGGCTGGGCGGCGCGGCGCCGGAACTGGCCTCGGCGCTGATGGCCCTCAACACGTCGGCCATCTACCTCGGCCAGGCCGTGGGTGCGGCCGGCGGCAGCGCGATGGTGGCGGCGAACCTCGCGCGCGGCGCGGGGCCGGCGGCCACGTACGACGGCCTGCACTGGATGGGCCTCGCGTGGATCCTGGCCGCCATTGCCTTGAGCGTCTGGGCGCACCGCGCGCTGCAGCGGAACGGCGGCCGTGCCTGAGTCCGGTCAACCCCTCCGCCAGCCGCAGTCCTGCGGCGAACTCTTCCGCGTGTTCACGCTGCTCGCGCTGCAGGGCTTCGGCGGCGTGCTGGCGGTGGCGCAGCACGAACTCGTCGAACGGCAGCGCTGGCTCACGCGCGACGAGTTCCTCGAGATGCTGTCGGTGGGCCAGGTGCTGCCCGGGCCCAACGTCGTGAACATCTCGCTGATGATCGGCGACCGCTTCTTCGGATGGCGTGGCGCCGCGTCGGCGCTGGCCGGCATGCTGGCCGCGCCGCTCGTGCTGATGCTCGCGCTGGCGATGCTCTACGGCCGCTTCGCGGACGACCCGCGCGTGAGCGGCGCGCTGCGCGGCATGGGTGCGGTGTCCGCAGGCCTCGTGCTCGCGATGGCGTGGAAGCTCGTCGGTGGCCTGAAGAAGAACCCGCTCGGACTCACGGCCTGCCTGGCGATCGGGGCCCTCACCGTGGGCCTCGTGGTCGGCATGCGATGGCCGCTCGCGTGGGTGCTGGCCGGTCTGGGCCCGCTCGCGATCGGGCTCGCCTGGTGGAAGCTGCGGCCATGACGGTGCCCTTCCACACGGCCGACCTGCTGCCGCTGTTCCTGCACTTCGTGATGCTGAGCCTGCTCGCCGTGGGCGGCGCCATCACCACCGCGCCCGACATGCACCGCTACCTCGTCGGCGAGCAGCACTGGCTGACCGACGCACAGTTCACCGCCTCGGTCGCCCTCGCCCAGGCCGCGCCGGGCCCCAACGTGCTGTTCGTCGCCGTGCTGGGCTACAACGTCGCGGGCCTGCCAGGCGCGTTCGTGACGATGGGCGGCATCATGCTGCCGTCCACCACACTCGCGCTGTGGGCCACGCGCTGGGGCCGCTCGCGCCGCGAGACACGTGGCGTGCGTGCCTTCACGCTGGGCCTGGCCCCACTGACGCTCGGGCTGCTGCTGGCCACCGGCTGGGTGCTGACCGAACCCGCGCGAGACAGCCCCGGCGCGATGCTGCTGGTGGGCCTGTCGACGGTGGTGATGGCCCGCACGCGCCTCAGCCCGATGTGGCTGGTGGCGCTGGGGGCCGTGGTGGGAGCGGCAGGCTACGCCTGAGTGGACGCCGGATCGGCCGCCAGGGCTTCATCGACCACGATGGGCAGGTCGGCCAGGTCGTGGCGCACTTCCGGCGTCATGCCGTCCGGAATCTCGTCGAACGCCCCGTCGGAGAACCAGACCTCGGTGGTGCCGCCCAGCCCCTGGCGCACGGTGACGCTGAGCAGCAGGGCCGGCGGGCCGTTGGGTCCGTCCATGGACACGGGCGTGCCGCCCTGGGAGGACTCCAGCACGATCACGAGCTGGGGCAAGGCCTGTTCGCGTTCGGCCCCGGTGGGGGCCGCCTGTTGGAGGCGTGCGAGCACGGGCAGGCCATGGCGCAGGGCCGAGGCCTCGATGCGCGACACGGTTTCCTCCACGCTGTAGCGGCTGACCCGGGTGTGGGACGGGCGCTCTTCCATGCCGACGGCACGGGTTCCACCGCTCAGGGCCGCAAGGATCATCGCCGCCCCGCCTGTCATCCAGAAGCGAAATGGATTCTTCATGAGATCTCCTTCGCGCAGAGGTACGGACCATACGGTGGCCGAGGAAGCCGATCAAGCGCTTCCTCTTTGCCGACTTGTAAAAGTTTGTTTCCTAGGGGTGCGCGGTGAGAGTGCCTGTTTTTGTGGCACGCGGGGGGCCCCTCCTGTCGCACCGCAGCACCGGATTCGGGATGGCGCCACCCCGCTCGCGCGCATGCCCTTGGTGCATGCAGGGACGCTGGAATCGGGGGCGCGGCGGAGGGGCTTCCGGTCAGCCCTGGCGGCGCTGGCGGACGGCCTCGTAGAGGCACACGCCGCTCGCCACGGAGACGTTCAGGCTCTCGACGGCGCCGGCCATCGGCAGGTGCACCAGCTCGTCGCAGGTCTTCGCCGTGAGCTGCCGCATGCCAGCGCCCTCGGCGCCCAGCACCAGCGCGACCGGGCCCGTCAGGTCGAGGTCGTAGAGCGACTGTGTCGCCTGGTCGGACGTGCCGATGATGCGGATGTCGCGCTCCTTCAGCTCGTTGAGCGTGCGCGCGAGGTTCGTGACCATGAAGTACGGCACCGTCTCGGCGGCACCGCTGGCCACCTTCGCCACGGTGGCGTTCACGCCCACGGCATGGTCCTTCGGCGCGATCACGGCCTGGGCGCCCGCGCCGTCGGCCACGCGCAGGCAGGCGCCGAGGTTGTGCGGGTCGGTGATGCCGTCCAGCACCAGCAGCAGCGGCACGCCTTCGACGGCGTCGAGGGTGTCGTCGAGCGAGTGGCTCATCGCGACGTGTTCCACCCGCGCCACCACGCCCTGGTGGCGGTGGGTGCCGCACAGCTTCTGCAGGCGGTCGTCGTCGCTGTCGACCAGGCGCACGCCGGCGTCACGCGCGCGGTCGAGGAACTGGCGCATGCGCTGGTCCCGGCGCGAGGCGTCGAAATGGATTTCGGTGACGGACTTCGGCGCGGTCTTCAGCCGGACCGTCAGGGCGTGGAAGCCGAAGAGGATCTGTTTGCTCATCCCGGCATGGTAGCCGGGTGTGCGTCAGGCGAGCACCTTGTCGACCACCGCCACCAGCTCGGTGTACTGGAACGGCTTGGCGAGGTAGGCATCGCAGCCCGCCGCCAGGATGCGTTCGGCATCGCCCTTCATCGCGAGCGCCGTGAGCGCGATCACCTTGATGCCGGCCGTGGACGCGTCGCCCTTGAGCATCCGCGTCGCGGCGAGGCCGTCGATGCCGGGCATCTGCACGTCCATCAGCACGACGTCGGGACGTTCGGTGCGGGCCTGCGCGAGGCCCGACTCGCCGTCGATCGCCGTGGACACGGTGTGCCCGGCCCGCTGCAGCAGCAGTTGGGCGAGCTTGAGGTTCTGCGGGTTGTCTTCCACCACGAGCAGTCTGGCCATCATGTCGCTCCTGTCGCATGGCGCCGTTTCGCGAGGGCCCGGCGCACCTCCGCCAGCAGGCTCGCCGGCAGGAACTCCGCCTTCTCGAGCACCTGCTGCACCTGGCCGCCGAGGATCGAACGGTCCTCCGCCGTCAGCAGTTTCGCCGTCAGCACGATGACCGGGATGTCGGACGTGACCGCGTCGGCCCGAAGGGCCCGCACCACGTCGAAGCCCGACACCGTGGGCATCATCAGGTCGAGGATGATCAGCGACGGCAACTGCCCGCGCGCGAGGTCGAGCGCCTCGGCCCCGCCATAGGCGCCCACCGGCTCGAACCCCGCGGCCTCGAGGTGCTTGCTCACGAGCGTGACGGCCTTCGGGTCGTCGTCGACCACCAGCACCTTCGCGCCCACGGGACCGTCGCCATCCAGATCGATCGAGGCCACCGCGGCGATCAGTTCGTCCGGGTCCACCGGCTTCGTCAGCACCTGCGACGCCCCGAGCGCGAATCCGCGCCGGCGTTCGTCGGTGACCGACACGATGACCACCGGGATGTTGCGGGCTTCCTCGATCTCCTTCATCTTCAGCAGCATGTCCCAGCCGTCGATGCCCGGCAGGATGATGTCGAGCACGATCACCGACGGGGCCATCTGCCCGGCCATGTGCAACCCCTCCTCGGCCGTGCGGGCCAGCTCCACGCGGTAGCCCTGCCCTTCGAGGTGGCCCACGATCATCGTCGCGGCCCGGGTGTCGTCCTCGACGACCAGCACCAGCGGCGCCTCGGACGCCGGCACGTGCGCGGCGATCACGGCCTTGCCGGTCACGTCCGGCGCCTGGCGGATCTGCTCGTCGCTCGGCTCGCGCCACGGCAGCACGACGGTGAACGTGGAGCCCTCGCCCGGGATGCTCGTGACCACCACGCCGCCGCCATGCAGTTCGGCCAGGCGCTTGACCATCATCAGGCCGAGCCCGGTGCCGGCGTACTTGCGCGACAGCGACGAATCGATCTGGACGAAGGGCTGGAACAGGCGCTCCAGGTCCTCGCGCGCGATGCCGATGCCGGTGTCGGCGACCGCGATGGAGAGCCAATGGGGGAACGCGTCGATGTCCGCCGGCGGGAAGGCCCGCGCGCCCGCGCGGCCGAACGCCGTCTTCACCGCCGGGACGTCCGTCCGCGCGACCGTGAGGGTCACGTGCCCGCCCTCGGGCGTGAACTTCACGGCGTTGGCCAGCAGGTTGTAGACGATCTGCTTGGCCTTGCGCACGTCGACCAGCACGCTCGGCAGCTCGGGGTCGCACACGGCGCGCAATCGCACGTGCTGCGTGCTCGCCTTCTCGCGCATCACCGACATGCCGCTGCCCGAGAGCTGCCGCGGCTCGACGGCCTCCAGTTCGAACGGCGAGTGGCCCGACTCCACCTTGGAAAGGTCGAGGATGTCGTTGATCAGCGAGAGCAGGTGCTTGCCGCTCGTGAAGATGTCGGTGATGTACTCCGTCTGCTCCGACGTCAGGTCGCCGACCATGCCATCCTTCAGGATCTCGGAGAAGCCGATCACCGCGTTGAGCGGGGTGCGCAGCTCGTGGGACATGTTGGCGAGGAACTCGCTCTTCATGCGGTCGGCCTTGCGCAGCTCGGCGTTCTTGAGCTGGATGTCCTCGCCGCGCGCGCGCAGCTGCTCGGCCAGCAGGCTCAGCTCGGACATCTGCGAGAGGTTGTGCAGCGCCACGCCCCACTGCGCGCACAGGCGCTCGACGAAGCGGCGGTCGCCGTCATCGAGTTTCGTCGACGTGGCCAGCGCCAGCACGCCGCACAGGTGACCCTGGAACATCACCGGCGAGGCCAGCACCGTCGCCGGCACGAGCTTGGCCAGCCCGCCATCGATGCGGAAGCCTCCGGGCCGGTCCAGCTCGGCGATCTCGACCGCCTGCATCGACCGCCCGGCGAGCCCGATGGGGCCCTCGCCCAGGCGCACGAGCGGCTGCAGGTCCGACGGCGCGGCATGGCTCGCGGCCAGGCGCAGCATGCCGCCGATGTCCTCGTGGGTGTAGTAGGCCGAGCACAGGAACTTCGGGTCCCCCGCCAGCACCTCGAGCGTGCCGTCGATCACCGCATGGCGGTCGGGCTGGCTGTTGTAGAGGGTCAGCGCGCGGGCATGCAGTTCCTCGTGCCGCCGGGCCTGGTGGATCGCCTGCTCGGCCGCCTGGCGGGCCAGCAGGTCGCGCCGCACCCGCCAGTACACGACGGGCAGCGACAGCAGCACGACGACGATCAGCGTCGAGAACACCGCGCCCGTCAGCGTCGCCTGCTCGGTGACCTGGTTCGAACGCTGGGCGAGCAGGCGGTTCTCCTCGGCGGACATCTCGTCGAGCAGCGACCGCATCGTGCCCATGAGGCTCATCGCGCTGTCGAGTCGGGGCTGCAGGTCGGCCGTGATCCCCTGTTCGCGCAATGTCTGCACGGTGTCGCGCGCGAGCGTGATGCGGGCCAGCATCACCCGGCGCAGCTCCACCAGGCGGTCCTGCTGCGAGGGGTTGTCGAGCGTCTGGCGCGTGACGTTGCGCAGGCCGGCGTCGAAGCGGTTCAGGGCCTCGTCGCGTTCGGCGATGAAGTCGGGCCGCCGCGAGATCATGTAGCCCCGCTGGGACGCCTCGGCCTGCTCGAGGTTGGACTGCATCCGGGCCACCTCGGCGATCACCTGCTGCGTGTGGTTCACGAACTCCGCGGCGCGGATGGCCTCCTGCGCGAAGTTCCACGAGAAGGCCCCGAGGGCCAGCACGAGGATGGCGACGGCGGACAAGGCCGCGATGGCCCATTGCCGGACGGACAGGTGTCCCATGCACGCTCCCAGGATGACAGACCGAGATGACGTTGCGTCCGATCCGCGCCGGTCGGCCCGGCCATCGTGGGCCAGGGTCCGCCGGCCCCCTGTGCGCGGAACCGTACCGGTACGGTGTAACACAGAGCAACGTCCCTGGCATCGGGACCGACGTTGACCCTGCTGGCCCGACGTGATCGCCCAGGGCCGGTCAACAGGCCCTAGGAGAACGCCCGCCGCGCCGCCGCCACCCCGGTCAGCACGCCGAAGAACACCGGCTGGTGGACCATGTAGGTCGTGAGCGACCAGCGCCCGAGCACGGCGAGCCCCCGGCCGGCCCGCGGCACGGCCCCGCTGAACCAGTGCCGGCGCCGGGCGAGCGTCCACTGCCCCGCGGCCATGCCCCACCACATCACGCCGAGCCAGGGCAGCACGGGCACGAAGTCCTCGGTGACGGGCTTGCGGGTCACGAGGCCGATCCACTGGGTGGCCCGCGCATCGAACCACGGGTGCTGGACGAACTGGGGCAGCAGCACGGCCACGAGGCCCAGCAGCCACAGCCAGCGGCCCGCCGGCGCGGTGAGCCGCACGACGACCAGCATCACCGCGATGCCGTGCAACACCCCGAACGTGATGAAGCTGCGCGGGAACACGTACCAGGAGCCGAGGGTGACCAGCAGCGCGCAGCCGGCCACCTGCCCCCAGCGCCGCCAGAACCGCGGCCAGCGCTGCGCCTGTGCGAGGGCCACCGCCTGGCCGAGGCCGGCGCAGAACAGGAACAGCGAGACGATGCAGGTGCGCTGCCAGGTCCAGAACGGGTCCTCGTAGAAGTTCTGGCGGATGAACCGGAAGTGGTTCAAGTCGAACGCGAAGTGGAACCCCACCATCCACACCACGGCCACGCCACGCAGCGCGTCGAGCCGGTCGAACCGTTCGGTGGGGGTGGTCTTCACTGCGCGCGGGTCAGCGGCTCGATGCGGGCCAGGTGCTCGAGGAACCGCTCGGCGTTCTGGAAGCCGATCACGCGGGCCCCGGGGATCTCGGGGCCGGCCGGCGGGAAGAACAGCATGGCCGGCGGGCCGAACAGGTGGTGGCGGCGCAGCAGGGCCTTGTCGGCCTCGCTGTTGGCGGTGACGTCCACGCGCAGCAGGTTCATGCCGGCGAGCTTCTCGCGCACGGCCGGGTCGGTGAGCGTGAGGGCCTCGAACTCCTTGCACGAGACACACCAGTCGGCGTACACGTCGACCATCACCGGCTTCGTGGACGTGCGCACCGCCTCGTCGAGCGCGGCCAGGTCGGCCACGGGCACGAACTTCACGGGGGCCTCGGCCACCGACAGCGCCCGGCCCTCGCCCGGCGCGGCGGCGAAGTGCTGCAGCGGCTGCAGCAGGCTGCGCCCGCCCGAGGCCACCCCCACGAGTTGCACGGCGGCCAGCACCGACAGCGCGATGCCCACGCCCTTCGACAGCGTGCGGCCGGGATGGGTGGCGTGGCCGTGCAGCGGCTCGAACGCGCCGAGGTACACGCCGGCGGCCAGCAGCAGCACGGCGGCGGCCAGCATCACGGTCCACACCGGCAGCACCGGCGTCACCATCCACAGCGCCACGGCCAGCAGCAGGAAGCCGAAGAAGTGCTTCACGTGTTTCATCCAGCCGCCGGTGCGCGGCAGCAGCGTGCCGGCCGACAGGCCCACGAGCAGCAGCGGCACGCTCATGCCCACCGCCATCGAGAACAGCGCGACGCCGCCGATCACGGTGTCACGCGTCTGGCTGATGTAGACGAGCGCCCCGGCCAGCGGCGCGGCCACGCACGGGCCCACGATCACCGCGGACAGCCCCCCCATCGCGAACACCCCGAGGTGGCGGCCGCCGCGGATGCGGTTGGACGTGGACGAGAAGTACGCCTGCAGCGACGACGGCATCTGCAGCTCGTAGACCCCGAACATCGAGAGCGACATGCCGGCCAGCAGCAGCGCGAACGCGCCCAGCACCCACGGGTTCTGAAGCGCCGCGCCCAGCCCCTCGCCGAGCAGCGCGGCCACGATGCCGAAGGCGGTGTAGACGATGGCCATGCCGAGCGCGTAGGCCAGCGCCAGCGAGAAGCCGCGCGCACGCGACACCCGCTCCGACTGCCCCACGATGATGGACGACAGGATGGGCACCATCGGCAGCACGCACGGCGTGAACGACAGCAGCAGGCCGGCCAGCACGAACACGCCGGCGATGGTCAGCAAGCTGCGCGACTGCAGCGCGCGGCCGAAGGGTTCGTCGGCCCCGGCGACCGGTGCGGCCGGCGCGGCGGTGGCGGCGGGCACGGGCGTGGCCGCCGGCGAGGTCAGCGCCCCCAGCAGCCCGCCCCGCGCCGTACCCGGGGGCGGCGGCACGGCCGCGAGCGAGACCTTCATGAGCCCCCCCGGACCCGCTTCGACGTCGACGCCCCGCTGCTGCGGCGGGTAGCACAGGCCCTTGTCGGCACAGCCCTGGTTGCCCACCCGCAGCTGGAACGTGGTGGGGGCGGCCTGGGGCGGCACCTGGAGCACGAGCACGACGGCGTTGCGCAGCGTCTCCACGTCCTTGCCGAAGTTCTCGTCGAACTTCACCTTGCCGCGCGGGATGTCGAGTGCGCCGAGGGCCACCGTGTCGGGCACGGCCGTGGCCGAGAGCTTGTCACGGTAGAGGTAGTAGCCCGGGGCCACGTCGAAGCGGATCTCCACGCGGCCGGCATCGAGCTGGCGGGCCGACAGCTCGAAGGCCTTCACCGGGTCGAGGAACTCGTCCTCGGCACGTGCGCCGCCGGCGGCCAGCGCCAGCCCCACGGCGAACACCGCCCCCAGCAGGTGCGTCGAGATCGATCGGATGCCCATGATGTGTGATTCTGTCCGGCCCGGCGCCCAACGCCCCGGTGCTCCTCGGATTGTAGGAACTCCGGAACGTTCCCCGTGACAGCCCGTTTCTTGTGCCACCGGGGCGGGAACGCTTCATGCATGAAACGGCCACCCCAGCAGCAGGAGGTGCCCGGCCATGACAGACGAATTCGCCCCGACCCGCTTCTCGCACGTGAAAGCCGGAGAAAACGGGTGGCGCAGCGATGGACTGCGCGACTTCTTCCTCTATCGCGACCTCGGCGTCGCCGAGGCCACCGACGGCAAGGTGATCTGCCACCTCGTGAAGGCCAACATGGCACCCGAAAAAGGCACCGGCTGGCACCGGCACGAGGCGCACTTCCAGATCGTCATCATGACCAAGGGCTGGGCCCGGTTCATGTACGGCGACCAGGACACGCTCGTCTCCGCAGGCGACTGCGTGCACCAGCGTCCCGGCATCGTCCACTACCTCTACGACTACTCGCCGGACATGGAGTACCTGGAGATCGTGAGCCCGGCCGACTTCAAGACGGTGGAGATGCCCGCGCCGGCGGAAGTGCCACCGTTCACGCCGTGGCCTAGCGCCTGACCTTCGGACGTCCGCGCCACACCACTTCGCCGCGGGTGCGGTCGCGCACCTCGACCCGCGACCACGTGCGCTTGGGCACCGCCATCACCACGCAGGGCCGTGACAGCGCCATCGCGGCCAGGTCGTCCGGTCCCGGGCGGGTGATGGTGACGTCGAGCCGGGTGTGCCGGCCCGTGCCGGCGAGGTCACCGGGTTCGGCCGCCACGGTCACGCCCAGCGTGCGCTGCTGGCCGAGCGCGAAGACGAGCACGTCCTGCGCGGTCCAGTCGACCGGAGCGCCCAGCACGCTTTCCTCCGGCCCGGTGAAGGCCTCGCGCCACGGCGCCTCGGCGGCGAACACGCGCAGCACCGGGCCCTCGCCGCGCCACGGGCACTGCGCGTGGCTGCGCGCCAGCGCGGGACCGGCCGCGGCGCCCGCCGCCAGGGCCAGCAGCATCGCGGCCCGCCTCACCGGCCGCGCCGGAGCGCCCGCAGCTGCGCCCCGCCCGTGCTCACGCCCCCATAGGGCGACAGTTCGAAGTTCAGGTCGGTGCGCGAGCCAGTCAGCTCGATGATGGTCTGCCCGGCGCCGTACTGCGGGTAGCCGCCGCAGGCCTCCCCGCGCTGGCACAGCACGCCGTCGTTGTCGATGTCGGTGCCCGCGGAGATCTGCACGCGCGTCGCCTGCACGCCCGTCACCTGCCAGGTGTAGACCCCCCCCGCGACGTCCACGCCGACCTGCGTGACGGGCTTGCCGGTGTCCGGGTCGACCACCAGCACGTAGACGCGGCCGTAGTCCGCCGCGGGTGCGGTGCCCGGCGGGGCCTTCACGATGCTGATGCCCACGTAGAACGTGCGCGACGCCGTGGTGGTGACCGCGAGGGACGCGAAGGAACTGCCCACGGGCAGCGCATCGCGCGAGACCGTCACCGTGTACGTGCCCCGCTGCTCCGCGTCGACCGACGTGGGCACGACCGTCACTGCGGGCGACGAACTCGTCACGGACGCCACACCCTCCGCGCTGGCCCCGCCCTGCACCACGAGCTGCAGTTCCTCCGTGGTGCGCAGTGCGCCGAAGTCGAGGTGGGACGGCTGGGCCACGACCGTGCCCGGCACCGGCGCCGGGTTGCCGCCGGCCAGCAGCAGCGCCTCGTTGACCGCCTTGCCCGCGTTGACGAGGCCGAAGCCGGTGGCCGCGTCGCGGCCGGGGGTGCCCAGGTCGTCGGTGAGGCGGCCCGCGGCGAGCAGCGTGTCGATCTGGTCGGGGGTGATGGCGGGGTTCGCGAAACGCATCAGTGCCATCACACCCGCCACGTGCGGGGTGGCCATCGACGTGCCCGCCATGCCCGCATAGCTCGGCACACGCGCGGTGCCGACGAAGTCGCCGATGGTGCTGTAGATCTCGTCGGGCAGCCCGGTGCCGGTGGTGGACTGCCGCGGGTCGCCGCCGGGTGCGGTCAGGCTCAGCGCGGGATCGCTGTTCGAGTAGGTGGCCTTCTGGCGGCGCGCGTCGACCGCGCCCACCGAGATGACCCCCGGGCAGTTCGACGGGCTGTCGCGCACCGACAGGCCGTCGTTGCCCGAGGCCCCGACGACGATGACACCGGCCGCGCGCGCGCGGCCGATGGCATCGCTGTACGCCGCCGGGCAGGCGCGGCTGGAGCCGAGGCTGAGGTTGATCACGTCGGCGCGCCGCGCGGGCACCACCCCCGAACTGTTGGGCAGGCCCGCGGCATAGAGGATGGCCTGGGCCACGTCGGCGCTGCTGCTGGTGGCCGAGTCCTTCGCAAACACGCGGATGGGCAGCAGCCTCGCCATGGGGGCGACCCCGGCCACGCCCGTGGTGTCGAACGTGGCCGCGGCCACGGTGCCGGCCACGTGCGTGCCGTGGAAACCGGTGGGGCTGCCCGGACCGCTCGGGTCATCGGCGCTGGTGGAGAACGTGCCGCTGTTCGTGAAGCTCGCCTGTTCGCCGATCTGGCTCGCGAGGTCGGGGTGGTCGGCGACGATGCCGCTGTCGATGACGGCCACCACCGGGTACGTGGTGAGGGTGGCCTTCAGGGGCACCAGCGTGTTCATCGCGGCCGGCAGACCGATCATCTCGTAGTGCCAGCGCTGGTTCGGGTACAGGCGGTCGGGCGGGGGGTACGTCCCGACCGGTTCGGACCGCAGCCGCACCGTGTAGTTGGGCTCGGCCCATTCGTACAGGCCGCTGTGGCGCAGGTGCTTGGCCGCGTTGACCGTGTCGATGACCTCGCGCAGCGCGTCGGGCAGGCCGGCGGCGGGATCGGCCGCCAGGGAGGAGGTCTTCGCCGCGGCTGCGGCCAGCCGCTTGGCGCCGTCGCCCCGGGCGAGCGGCGCCGCGGTGGTCACGAGCCGCGAAAGGGCCGCGGCCCGTTCGGTGCGGTCGGCCGGCAGGCGCAGCACCTGCGGCGCGGCCGAGGAGGCGGCTTGTGCGGTCTCGAGCGCGCCGGCGCGCAGGGCCGACACACGCGCCCCGTCCAGCGACGCGTCGGCCACCGGCCGCGCGACGATCTCGCGCGGGACGATGCTGGACGCCGTCGCCGGCACGACGTTGGCGCACGTGCTGCCGTCGTTCGGCGCCCCGATGCGCAGGTTGTAGAGCGACGCGCCGGAGAACGCCGCGACGACCACGCGGTGCCGGCCCGGGCGTTCGACGCGCAGGCATTCGTAGGCGTTTTCGCCGGAGGATTCGCCGATGGGCGCATCGCCTTCGCTCGCGGTCTCGGCGAAGACGTACAGGTCGAGGTCGTTGACCTTCGGATCGGCCATGAACTCGAGTTCGATGACCTGACCGGCCTGCAGGTCGACCTGGTAGACGTCGAACAGGTCGCCGCCGTTGTAGTTGGCCCCGGCCGGGGCGCCGGCGCCCCGCAGGTTGACGGAGCCGAGCAGGTACACCGGCGAGAGGAGCGCCTGCGCCGTGGCGAACGTGTCGTTCGACCGCCGGCCCGCCTGGTTCGGGTCGTTGGTGTCGCCGTCGACGGCCGCGGTCTCGGGCAGCGAGATCACGCCGGACAGCGTGACCCCCTCGGGCTCGGACGACGAATCGCCGCCGCATCCCGCCAGGGCGAGCAGGGCGGTGGCGACCCCGGTGGTCAGGAGGCGGGCGGCCCGGCGGGCGGCGCGCCCGGAGGCAAGTCTCATCATGATGAGATCGTAGTCTGCCGCCGGGCACTCTGCTGTCGGACAACATGCCTGCACGACGGGCCAATCCCGTCATCCGGAAGGATCCCCGGGTCAGAACTCCATGTCGAGTTCCTCGATGTCCTCCGGTTCTTTCAGCGCCGCGGCGAACCATTCCTTCATCTCGGGCATCTGCATGATCTGCTGGCAGTAGAGGATGGCCGGGCGGTCGAGCTTCACGTGGTACGTGCGGAAGCGGGTGACGACGGGGGCGTACATGGCGTCGGCCATGCAGGGCTTCTCGCCGAACAGGAACGGACCGCCGTAGGTCTCGAGGCAGTCGCGCCAGATGGTGGTGATGCGGGCGATGTCGCCCTCGGCACGGCTCCACACCTTGTGACCCGGGAAGTCGCCCTTCAGGTTCATCGGCAGCGCCGAGCGCAGGCTGCTGAAGCCGGAGTGCATCTCGCCGCAGATGGCTCGGCAGTGCGCGCGGGCGGCGCGGTCCTTCGGCAGCAGGCCGCTCTCGGGGTGGATCTCGGCGAGGTACTCGCCGATCGCGAGCGTGTCCCACACCTTGATGCCGTCGTGGGTGAGGCACGGCACGAGGATGGACGGGGACAGCAGCAGGATCTCCTGGCGCGCATCGGCGTCGTCCGGCGACACGATGACCTCGTCGAAGCGCAGGCCGGCCAGCCGGGCCATCAGCCAGCCCCGCAGCGACCACGACGAATAGTTCTTGCTCGACAGGCTCAGCGAGGACGCCACGCGCGCGGCGGCGGGCTTCTTCGCGGGCGACGCTTTCGGCGGCGGCTTGGCGGCGGACCTGGCCGCTGGTTTTGCCACGGATCTGGCGGAGGTCTTCGGGCGGGCCGGGGTGGCGACTGGCGGCATGGGCAGGGGCTCCATCGAAGTCATCGGGCCTGCGCGTCTCGCAAGGGATGTGCCACGGCGTTCACGCAAGAGCATGGCTCGGGAGTTGCAAGAGCGGGCTCACCACAGCGCCAGGAGACTCCATGATGTACCAGGCCTACCAGGCCCACGCCGATCTGATGTGGCCGTTGCGGACGATGGCCAAGGCCGCCTTGCCGGTGCTGCAGCACCCCGACAACCCCTGGTCGGCCCTCGACGGACAGCGCAAGCTCGTCGCCGCGCTGCACACGCTGACGCTCTCGGAGGTCACGCACAAGCGCCCGCCGTTCGGCATCGACGGCATCGAGGTGGACGGCAAGGCCGTGGAGGTGATCGAGGAGGCCACGCACGTCGCCCCGTTCGCCACGCTGCTCCGTTTCAGGAAAGCGGGCGCACCAACTCAGCCCCGCGTGCTGATCGTTGCACCGATGTCGGGCCATTTCGCCACGCTGCTGCGCGACACGGTGCGCACCATGCTCGCCGACCACGACGTCTACATCACCGACTGGCACAACGCCCGCGACGTGCCGCTCTCGGCCGGCCGCTTCGGCCTCGAAGAGTACACCCAGTACCTGATCGACTTCCTGGGCGTGCTGGGCCCGGGCGCGCACCTGATGGCCATCTGCCAGCCGTGTGTGTCCGCGCTGAGCGCGGTGGCGCTGATGTCGGAGGACAACGACCCGGCCACCCCGGCCAGCCTCACGCTGATGGCCGGCCCCATCGACTGCCGCATCAACCCCACCGCGGTCAACGACCTGGCCGTCACCCGGCCCATCGAGTGGTTCGAGCAGAACCTCGTCTGCACCGTGCCCTGGCGCTTCGCGGGCGGCGGCCGGCGGGTCTACCCGGGGTTCATGCAGCTCACCGCCTTCGTCAACATGAACAAGGAACGCCACATGACGGCGTTCCGCGAGTACTACAGGAACCTCGTGCTCTCGGACGCCGGGAAGGCCGGCGACATCGAGCACACGCGCAAGTTCTACGAGGAGTACTTCGCGGTGTCCGACCTCCCTGCCGACTTCTACCTCGAGACCGTGCGCCTCGTGTTCCAGGAGTACGCGCTGCCCAAGGGCGAGCTGATGTTCCGCGGCCGCCGGATCGACCCGTCGGCCATCCGCCGCACCGCACTGCTGACGGTCGAGGGCGAACGCGACGACATCTGCTCCGTGGGCCAGACCCTCGCCGCCCAGGACCTCAGCAGCAAGCTGCGCCCGTACCTGCGCACGCACTACGTGCAGCCCGGCGTGGGCCACTACGGCGTGTTCAGCGGCAGCCGCTGGAAGCGCCACATCTATCCGATGGTGCGGGACGTGATCCACTCCGCCGAGTGACCCGGTGCCCCGCGCGGGGCACGTGGATTGCCTGCGATGGGGAATGGACCGACATCCCCTCGACCGATTCGTGCGCGTGCGCGGCGCACGCGAACACAACCTCCGCGGCGTCGACGTGGACATCCCGCGCGACGCCCTCGTCGTCTTCAGCGGCGTCTCGGGCTCCGGCAAGTCGTCGCTCGCCTTCGGCACCCTCTACGCGGAAGCGCAGCGGCGCTACTTCGAGTCCGTGGCGCCCTACGCCCGGCGCTTCATCGACCAGGTGGGCGTGCCCGCCGTCGACGCCATCGAGGGCCTGCCGCCGGCCATCGCGCTGCAGCAGCAGCGCGGCACGCCCGGCACGCGGTCGTCGGTGGGCAGCGTCACCACCATCTCGAACCTGCTCCGCATGCTGTACTCGCGCGCCGGCACGTACCCGGCGCGCCAGCCGATGCTGCACGCGGAGGACTTCTCGCCCAACACGCCGCAGGGCGCGTGCCCGTCCTGCCACGGCCTGGGCCGCGTGTACGACGCCACCGAACGCTCGATGGTGCCCGACGACTCGCTGACCATCCGCGAGCGCGCCGTGGCCGCCTGGCCGCTCGCATGGCACGGCCAGAACCTGCGCGACATCCTGGTCACGCTCGGCCACGACGTGGACGTGCCCTGGCGCGACCTGCCGAAGAAGGTGCGCCACTGGATCCTGTTCACCGACGAGCAGCCCACCGTGCCCGTGTACCCGGGCTTCACGCCGGCCGAGACCCGCGCCGCGCTGCGCCGCAAGACCGAGCCGGCGTACCAGGGCACGTTCACCAGCGCCCGCCGCCACGTGCTCCACACCTTCGCCACGTCGCAGAGCCCGCTGATGAAACGCCGCGCGGCCCAATACCTCGTCGCGTCGGACTGCCCCGTGTGCCACGGCAAGCGGCTCAAGCCCGAGTCACTCGCCGTCACCTTCGCCGGGCTCGACATCGCCGAGCTGTCGCAGCTGGCCCTCGACCGGCTCGGTGACGTCCTGACCGGCGGCGGTGAAGGCCTCGTCACGGGCCTCACCGAGGAACGTCAGGTGGCGGCGCAGCGCATCGCGGCCGACGTGCTCGACCGCGTGCACCTGCTGCGCGACCTGGGCCTCGGCTACCTGTCGCTCGACCGCGCCACGCCCACGCTGTCACCCGGCGAACTGCAGCGCCTGCGGCTCGCCACGCAGATCCGCTCGAACCTGTTCGGCGTGGTCTACGTGCTCGACGAACCCTCGGCCGGGCTGCACCCGGGGGACGGCGAGGCCCTGCGCCGCGCGCTCGGGCGCCTGCGCGAGGCGGGCAACACGCTGTTCGTGGTGGAACACGACCTCGACCTGATGCGCCACGCCGACTGGCTCGTCGACGTGGGGCCCGACGCGGGTGAACGCGGCGGCACCGTGCTCTACAGCGGGCCACCGGAGGGCCTGCGGGGCGTGGCCGCGTCGCACACCGCGAAGTACCTGTTCGAGCCGCCGCCGGCGCGTGCGCGGCCCGCCCGCGCGCCGCGGGGCTGGCTGCGACTGGAGAAGGTCACACGCAACAACCTGCAGGGGCTCGACGCGGCCTTCCCGCTCGGCACCTTCTGCGCGGTGACCGGCGTCTCCGGGTCGGGCAAGTCGAGCCTCGTGAGCCAGGCGCTGGTGGACCTCGTCGCGGCCCACCTGGGCCAGGGCACCCCGCCGCCCGCCGACGACGAGGGCGACGAACCGGAAGTGCGTGTGGCCACGGGCGGGCGCCTGCGCGGCGACACCGCCGCGGTGCGCCGCCTCGTGCAGGTCGACCAGAAGCCCATCGGGCGCACGCCGCGCTCGAACCTCGCGACGTACACGGGTCTCTTCGACCCGGTGCGCAAGCTGTTCGCGGCGACACCCGCGGCGCGCTCGCGCAAGTACGACGCCGGCCGCTTCTCGTTCAACGTGCCCAAGGGCCGCTGCGAGACCTGCGAGGGCGAAGGGTTCGTGAGCGTGGAGCTGCTGTTCCTGCCGAGTGTCTACGCGCCCTGCCCCACGTGCCATGGTGCGCGCTACAACGCGGCCACGCTGAAGGTGACGCTGCGCGGCAAGACCATCGCCGACGTGCTGCACATGACGGTCGACGAGGCCCTCGCCTTCTTCGCGGAGGACGCCGCCGTCGAACGGCCGTTGCGCCTGCTGCAGCAGATCGGCCTCGGCTACCTGCGGCTGGGTCAGCCCGCCACGGAACTGTCGGGCGGCGAGGCGCAGCGCATCAAGCTCGCGACCGAGCTGCAGCGGGTGCAGCGCGGCGACACGCTCTACGTGCTGGACGAACCCACCACCGGACTGCACGCGGCCGACGTCGACCGGCTGATGGCCCAGCTGCACGGGCTGGTCGAGGCCGGCAACACCGTCCTGGTGGTCGAGCACGAGATGCGGGTGGTGGCCGGCAGCGACTGGGTGGTCGACATCGGGCCGGGCGCAGGCAGCGCCGGGGGGCGCATCGTGGCGGCCGGCACACCGGAGCAGGTGGCCGCGGCGCCGGACAGTGTCACGGCGCCGTTCCTCGCGAAGGCCTTGCCGTCAGCCGATTGAGCCCTGCCCCGCGGCGATGGGCGGCACGGCCACGTGCACGTCGCCGCACTGGGCGCGGTGCTGCAGCGCGTGGTCGATCAGCACGAGGGCCAGCATGGCCTCGGCGATGGGCGTGGCGCGGATGCCCACGCACGGGTCGTGGCGGCCGAAGGTCTCCACCGTGGCCGGCGCACCCGCCAGGTCGATGGATTCGCGCGGGCTGCGGATCGAGCTGGTGGGCTTGATGGCGATCTGCACGGTGACGTCCTGCCCCGTGGAGATGCCGCCCAGCACGCCACCCGCGTTGTTGCCGGCGAAGCCGGCCGGGGTCAGCGAGTCGCCGTGCGCGGTGCCGCGCTGGGTCACGCTCGCGAAGCCGGCGCCGATCTCGACGCCCTTCACTGCGTTGATGCCCATCATCGCGTAGGCGATGTCGGCGTCGAGCTTGTCGAACAGCGGCGAGCCCAGGCCCACCGGCACGTGGCGGGCGGCCACGGCGATGCGGGCGCCGCAGCTGTCGCCGGCCTTGCGCAGCTCGTCCATGTAGGTCTCGAGGCGCGGGATGTCGCTGGCGTTGGGCGCGAAGAACGGGTTGTTCGGCACGTGGTCCATCGACTCGAACGGGATCTCGATCTCGCCGATCTGGACCATGTGGCCGTCGAAGGTGGTGCCGTGTTTCTCGCGCAGCCACTTCTTCGCGACCGCGCCGGCGGCCACCATGGGTGCCGTCAGGCGGGCCGAGGAGCGGCCGCCGCCACGCGGGTCGCGCACGCCGTACTTGTGCCAGTAGGTGTAGTCGGCGTGGCCGGGGCGGAAGGTCTGCAGGATGTTGCCGTAGTCCTTGCTGCGCTGGTCGGTGTTGCGGATCAGCAGGCAGATGGGCGTGCCCGTCGTCATGCCTTCATAGACACCCGACAGGATCTCGACCGCATCGGGCTCGTTGCGCTGCGTCACGTGGCGCGAGGTGCCGGGGCGGCGGCGGTCCAGGTCGGGCTGGATGTCGGCCTCGGACAGCTTCATGCCGGGCGGGCAGCCGTCGATCACGCAGCCGATGGCGGGGCCATGGGATTCACCGAAGTTGGTGACACGGAACAGGGTGCCGAAGGTGCTGCCGGACATGGGGAATGGGGGAGCCTGAGGGGAGCCCGCATTTTACGCCCCGGCCGATTGATCCGTTGGGGCTGATCTCCGAACTTCAAGAGGGCGACTGTTGCTGTGACAGCAACAGCGTGTTGAGTCCGTCTGTCTTGGTTTGGCCGAGGGTAATCCCTAGCATGATCCCCAAGACGCGGCACCGGTCGGTGCTGCCGCGGTCATGGGGGTCCACCTCCAGCCGTGCCTGCCGGATGAGGGGGTCCCTACTGATTGGAGAGTTTCCAGATGAAGTTCACCCCCCTTGCCCTCGGCACGATCGCCCTGGCCGCGAGCCTGTCGGCCGGCGCCCAGACCACCGAGCCGAGCAATTCCTCCGTCACCATCTACGGCGTCGTCGACGCCTACGTGCAGTCCGCCCACGGCGCCGCCACCGAGAACCGCGTGCAGTCCGGCGGCCTGAACGGCTCGCGCATCGGCTTCCGCGGCAACGAGGACCTGGGCGGCGGCCTGAAGGCCCTGTTCGTGCTCGAAAGCGGCATCAACCTCGACGACGGCACCAATGGCCAGAACGCCTTCTGGGGCCGCCAGGCCTTCGTGGGCCTCGGCTCGCAGTACGGCACGCTGACCCTCGGCCGCCAGTACGGCAGCATCTACACGCTGTCGAACGACTTCAGCACCTTCGGCAATACCAACGTCGGCCCGAGCACCGCGGTGATCGGCGGCTTCGGCGGCTACGAGCCCGTGCGTGGCGGTACCACGACGTCGGCCACCGGCAACGGCGGCCCGGCCCGCATCAACAACTCGGTCAAGTTCGAGACCGCCTCGTACGCCGGCTTCCGCGGCGGCCTGACCTACGGCGCGGGCGAAGTGGCCGGCGCCACGACCGACAACCGCATCGCCGACGTCTACGCCCGCTACACGCACGGTCCGTTCGACGCGATGGTCTCCTACGTGGACGACAAGGGCGAGGCGAGCGGCCTGCAGGTGCGCACGACGTCGGGCGCCGCGGCGTACACGTTCGGCCCGGCCCGCCTGACCGCCGGCATCATCTCGGTGGACGACCGCACGGTGGACAACGCAGACGGCCGTGGCTACTGGGTGGGCGGCGACTACCGCTTCGGCCAGCACCTCGTGCGCACGCAGTACCTCGAGAACAAGGCGCGCAACGTGGACGTGGGCAAGACGAAGGCGTTCGGCGTGGGCTACCAGTACGACCTGTCGAAGCGCACCGCGGTCTACACGTCGCTGACGCAGTTCGACAACGAAGGCGCCAGCTACGCCAACCGCTGGAACGGCTCGGTGCCGAACGGCCTGATGACGGCGGACGACCGCGACGTGACCGAGTTCGTGGCAGGCATCCGCCACAGCTTCTGATCGATCGAGGCCAGAAGCAAGAAAAGCCACCCGGTTCACGCCGGGTGGCTTTTTCGTTCCGGGGTCTCAGAGCGTGGTTTGCGGAGCAGTCTGCTCCTCACCGGCCGGCCAGTCGCGGATGTAGGCCTTGAGCATGCGGTTCTCGAAGTCCTGCGTTTCCACCACGGCGCGGGCCACGTCGTAGAAGGAGATGACGCCCATCAGCGTGCGCTGGGTGAGCACCGGCATGTAGCGGGCGTGGCGCTCGAGCATCATGCGGCGCACCTCGTCGATCTCGGTGTCGGGAGTGCAGGTGAGCGGATGGTCGTCCATCACGCCGCGCACGGTGGAAGCCCCGACGGAGCCGCCGTTGCCGACGATGGCGACGATGACTTCGCGGAAGGTGAGCATGCCGATCAGGTCGCCGTGGTCCATGACCACGAGCGAGCCGATGTCGCGCTCGGCCATGGTCTTGAGCGCGTCGGCCAGCGACTGGTCGGGCGACACCGTGAAGAGGGTGCCCCCTTTGACACGGAGGATATCGGCGACTTTCATGGGTGGCTCCTTGGGCTCTGAACGGGTTCCGGTTCAATATAGCCCGAAACATCGGTATGCAACACCCCTTGCACGCCAGCATCAGGGGCCTGGGAGGGCATACCCGGATGTCCGGGCTCGCCGCCGGGGGTCCAATGGGAAGGTCGCATTCCCCCGTCCCCCGCAGTCCCCATGAGCGATCCCCGTTCGTTCCGCAGCTTCGCCGAGTTCTACCCGTTCTACCTCGCCGAGCACAGCGACCGCCGCAACCGCCGCCTGCACTTCGCGGGGTCCACGCTCGTGCTGCTGTGCCTCGCCGCGGGCCTCTGGTGGGGCCAGCCGCTGATGGTGCCGCTCGCCCTCCTGTGCGGCTACGGCTTCGCGTGGTTCGGGCACTTCGTGTTCGAGAAGAACAAGCCCGCGTCGTTCAAGCGCCCGCTCTACAGCTTCATGGGCGACTGGGTCATGTACAAGGACCTGTGGACGGGCCGCCTGCCGCTCTGACTCACTCCGCGAGCAGGTCCGACAACATCAGGTCGGCGAACCCCGCGTGGCGCCAGAACCCCGACACCGCCGGCGTGGGCGCCAGCAACACATGGGCGAACAGCGGTTCGGCGCGCGTGCGCGCGGGGTCGCACAGCAGCACGTAGCGGCCGGCGCCCTCCTCCTCCAGGCGGCCGAGCCAGTCCAGTTCCACCAGCGTGTCGAGCAGCGGCTCGATCTGCAGCGGGTCGGCCCGCATCGACTCCGACAGTTGCGCGGCGCTCAGGCCGTGCGTGGGCGTCTCGCGCGCCGCGGCCAGCTCACGCACCACCGACAGCGCGAGGTCGAAGCGGTAGCCCGGCACCTCGACGCGGCGCACCACCCGCATCTGCAGGCTGGGCGCATACGCGGTGATCACGGCACCGAGCAGCACGATGACCCAGCCGAGGTAGATCCACACCAGCAGGATCGGCACCGTCGCGAACGCGCCGTAGATGTTCGCGAAGCTCGGCACGTTGCTCAGGTACAGCGCGAGGCCCTTCTTCGCGACCTCGAACGCGCTCGAGACGAACAGCCCGCCCCACAGCGCGTGCCGCCAGCGCACGTGGGTGTTGGGCACGTAATGGAACAGCCCGGCCATCGCGGCGGCGAGCAGCAGGAACTCGAGGATATTGAGCACGAACGAGACGCCGCCCGGCATCGCGCCCACGAACCCCTTCGAGGCCGAGATCGCGTACGACGTCAGCGACAGGCTCACGCCGAGCAGCAGCGGGCCGAGGGTCACGCAGGCCCAGTACACCAGCACCCGCTGCGCGATGGGGCGCGGCTTCGGCACCCGCCAGATCGCGTTCAGCGACCGGTCGATGGTGAGCATCATCGTGAGCGCCGTGACCCCGAGCAGCACGAGGCCGAATGCGCCCAGGCGGTTCGCCTTGCCCGCGAACTGGGTCAGCGCGCCCAGCACCGGGCGCGCGATGTTGTCGGGCACGAGGCTCTGCAGGAAGTACTTCTGCAGCGCCACCTGGAACTGGGAAAAGATCGGGAACGCGGTGAAGACGGCCAGCATCACCGTGACCAGCGGCACGAGCGAGATGAGCGTGGTGAACGTGAGGCTGCTGGCGGTGATGCCGAGGCGGTCCTCGCGGAAACGCTGGCGCAGCGTGCGCAGCGTCTCGAGCCACGGCCAGTGCTGCAGTTCGGAGAGCCCCTGCGACAGCTCCGTTTGCCACCGGACCTTGAACGGGGTGGGTAGATTCATTGGTGGCATCATAGCCAGCGATGAACACTGTCTCCGTAGTCGACTGGACGCGCCGCGCCGCCGTGGGAAGCCTCCTGGGTCTGATCGTGCTGGGCCTGCTGTGGGAGCTGTGGCTCGCGCCGCTGCGGCCGGGCGGCTCGTGGCTCGTGATCAAGGTGCTGCCGCTCGTGTGGCCCCTCTCGGGCCTGCTGCGCAACCGCATGTACACGTACCGGGCCGTGAGCCTGCTCGTGTGGCTCTACTTCACCGAGGGTGTCGTGCGCGCCGCGAGCGACCCCAATCCCCTCAGCGCGGCGCTCGCCGGCATCGAGGTGCTGCTGTGTGTCGTGCTGTTCACCGCCTGTGCGGTGCACGTGCGCTGGCGCCTGAAGCATTCGCCACGTGTCGCCTCGACCGAGCCGCCCGCCCCTGCCCCCGCCACCCCCTGATCCCATGAGCACCGAACTCCTCGACACCCTCGCCGCGACCGTGGGCGCGGCCAACGTCCTCACCGGCGGCGACCTCTCCGCCTGGGAACAGGACTGGCGCAAGCGCTTCCGCGGCCGCGCCCTCGCCGTGGTGCGCCCGGGCAGCACCGCCGAAGTCGCCGCCGTCGTGCGCGCCTGCGCGGCCCACGGCACGCCCCTCGTGCCGCAGGGCGGCAACACCGGCCTCGTGGGCGGCTCCGTGCCCGACGGCAGCGGCCGCCAGGTGCTGCTGAGCCTCACGCGCCTGAACCGCGTGCGTGCCATCGACCCCGCCAACCTCACGCTGACCGCCGAGGCCGGCTGCATCCTGCAGAGCATCCAGGACACCGCCGAAGCGCAGGGCCTGCTGTTCCCGCTGAGCCTCGCGGCCGAGGGCAGCTGCACCATCGGCGGCAACCTCGCCAGCAACGCCGGCGGCACGCAGGTGCTGCGCTACGGCAACGCGCGCGAGCTGTGCCTCGGCCTCGAGGTGGTCACCGCCCAGGGCGAGGTGTGGGACGGCCTGGCCGGCCTGCGGAAAGACAACACCGGCTACGACCTGCGCGACCTCTTCATCGGCAGCGAAGGCACCCTCGGCATCATCACCGCCGCCACGCTGAAGCTGTACCCGCAGCCCGCCGCCGTGATGACGGCACTCGCCACCGTGCCGTCCATGGAACAGGCCGTGGCGCTGCTGCAGCTCGCCCAGGCGCGCCTCGGGCCGGGCCTCACCGGCTTCGAAGTCATGAACGGCTTCTCGCTCGACCTGGTGCGCAAGCACTTCCCGCAGCTGCGCCAGCCGCTCCCCCCGTCCGACTGGACGGTGCTGCTCGAACAGTCCGACACCGAAAGCGATGCCCACGCGCGCCAGCTCTTCGAGGGGCTGCTCGAAGCCGCGCTCGAAGCCGAGGTCATCACCGATGCGGCCGTGGCGGAAACGCTGGAGCAGTCGCACGCCATGTGGCACCTGCGCGAATCCATTCCGCTGGCCCAGGCCGAGGAAGGCCTCAACATCAAGCACGACATCTCGCTGCCGGTCTCGCGCATCCCCGCCTTCGTCGCGTCCACCGACGCCGCGCTGTCGGCCCGCTGGCCCGGCCTGCGCCTCGTCGACTTCGGCCACCTGGGCGACGGCAACCTGCACTACAACGTGCAGGCCCCCGCGGGCCAGTCGGCGGCCGACTTCCTGCGCGACCAGGAACACGCGGTGAACACCGTGGTGTACGACGCGGTCATGGCCCACGGCGGCTCCATCTCGGCGGAGCACGGCATCGGTGAACTGAAGCGGGACGAACTGGTGGAGCGCAAGTCGCCGGTGGCGATGGGCTTGATGCGGGCCATCAAGGGGGCACTGGACCCGAAGGGGTTGATGAACCCGGGCCGGATGCTCTGACACCTCCAGGAGCGATGTCTTCTCGGCGAACGCCGGGATCCATCGCTCGGTCCGCGCACCCTGCCCGATCCGGCCGGACCGGACGACGTTCCCGCCGTCCTGGCTCGTGGTTACTGCAGCGGACCGCTGGGGGTTTCGGGGAGCGCGATCGAAACCACCTCGATGCCCTCTTCCTGGAGGGCCTGGCGGTCCTCCGGCGTGGCGTGACCGCGGATGGCCCGCTCTTCGGTCTCACCGTAGTGGATGCGGCGCGCCTCTTCGGCGAAGCGCTCGCCCACGTCGTCGGTGTGGGCCAGCACATGCTGCACGGCACGCATCCAGAGGTTCTGCATCGTCAGCGCCTCGGGGGACACCGGCTTCGCGCCGTCGTGACCCGACGGCTCGGCGAGGTCGCGGCTGCGCGACATGCTGATGCGCGGCGCGCTGGGCAGCTTGGCGACCTCGCGGTCGCCGCACAGCGGGCACTCGACCAACCCGCGTTCCAGCTGGGACTGGAAATCGCCTTCCGAACCGAACCACCCTTCGAAGGTGTGGTCGTGGGCGCAGCGCAGGTTGAGGACTTTCATGGGCGCATTATCCGCACAGGCGTTCAGCCGATGCGCTGCCAGGGCAATTCCCAACGGCCGGACTGCCAATTCTGCAACCACAACAGCCCGATCAGCGTCTTGGCATCGGTGAGTTCGCCGGAGGCGGACTTCTGCAGCAACGCGTCGACCGAACTCGCGCCCACCTCCAGGAACTCGCCGTCGTCCAGGCGCTTCTCGCCTTCCACCAGGCCACGGGCGAACCACACCTCGATGCCTTCGTTGGAGTAGGCGATGGCGTTGTGCAGGATGCCCGCGCGCGCCCATTCGGTGGCGCGGTAGCCCGTCTCCTCGGCGAGCTCGCGGATGGCGCAAGCGAGCGGCGCCTCGCCGGGGTCGATCTTGCCGGCGGGGAACTCGATCATCACGCGGCCGACGGGATAGCGGAACTGCCGCTCGACCACGACGCTGCCGTCGTCGAGCAGCGGCACGATCATCACCGCGCCGGGGTGCACGATCCACTCGCGGCTCGCGTGGGCGCCGTCGGGCAGGCGCACCTCGTCGCGGCGCACGTCGAGGAAATTGCCGCGGTACACCTGTTCCGAGCGGACGAGGTGCTCCACCAGGTGCGCGTCGTCGTCGAGGTTCGAGGGATCGTGGCGCATGGCGGGCGTGTTCCGTTCAGTGGCGTTGCAGGTAGCGCCAGACGAACCCGGGGAACGCCAGCGTCAGGAAAAGGAAGAAGACGGCGGCGTAGAACTCCCAGCCCTGGGGAGCCGCCTGCCCGTGCGTGGCCTCGAGGAAACGCCCGAGGCCGATGGTGAGGCCGCACCCCGCGGCGAGTTCGGCGAGGCGCACCAGCCAGTGCTTGCGCCCGGCGGCGCGGGGCCCCACCACGGCGAACCGCTCGTTGACGAACGGCAGGTTCGCCGCGACGAGGGCGAACACGAGGACGAGCCAGACGGCCGCCGTCGCGCTCACAGGACAGCCCTCCGCGCTGCGCGCTCCGGGATGAGCGCTTGGGAGCGGCCCGGCGCGCTCATGGTCGCCCCCACGGCCCGGCGGTCAGCTCTTCAGCGCGTTCAGCACCGCGGCCGAGCACAGATCCATCAGCCCGCCCGGCACGATGCCGAACAGCAGCGCGGCGAAGCCGTTCAGGGCCAGCACGGCGCGCACGTCGAAGCCGGCCGAGATCGGCGCGGTGTCCGTCGGCTCGTCGAAGTACATGACCTTGACGAGGCGCAGGTAGTAGTACGCACCGACCAGCGACAGCACCACCGCGATGATCGCCAGCACGATGTACGAGGTCTGGTTCGTGGTGATGATGGCCTGCAGCACCGACAGCTTCGCGAAGAAGCCCACGGTGGGCGGAATGCCCGCGAGCGAGAACATGAACACCGCCATCACGGCCGCGTAGAAGGGGCTGCGCTTGGCCAGGCCCTTGAAGTCGTCGATCTGGTCGGCCTCGAAGCCCTGGCGCGACAGCAGCATGATGATGCCGAAGGTGCCGAGCGTCGTGAACACGTAGGTGGCGATGTAGAACAGGGCCGAGCCGTAGCCGTTGGCGGCCGACAGCGTGTTGCCCGCCACCACCGTGGGCGCGAAGCCCAGCAGCACGAAGCCGATGTTGCTGATGGTGGAGTACGCCAGCATGCGCTTGAGGTTGCTCTGCGCGATGGCGACCACGTTGCCGATGAACATCGAACCCACCGACAGCAGCACGATCATCTGCTGCCAGTCGTTGGCCAGGCCCAGCAGGCCTTCGACCAGCAGGCGGAAGGTCATCGCGAACGCGGCGAGCTTCGGGGCGCCGGCGATCAGCAGCGTGACGGCCGTCGGTGCACCGTGGTACACGTCGGGCACCCACATGTGGAACGGCACGGCGCCCAGCTTGAAGGCCACGCCGGACACGACGAACACGAGGCCGAGGGCCAGCACCGCCTGGTTGATCTGGCCGGTGGAGATGGCTTCGAACACGCGCGGGATCTCGAGCGAACCCGTGGCGCCGTACATCATCGACAGGCCGTACAGCAGGAAGCCGCTGGCGAGCGCGCCCAGCACGAAGTACTTCATCGCCGCCTCGGTGGCCGGGGCGTGGTCGCGGCGCAGCGCGGTGAGCGCGTACAGCGAGAGCGACATCAGCTCGAGGCCGAGGTACATCACGAGGAAGTTGTTCGCCGACAGCATCACCGAGATGCCCAGCAGCGAGAACAGGCTCAGGCTGAAGAGCTCACCCTTGAGCATCTCGCGCTCGGCCGCGTACGGGCGGGCGTAGACCAGCGAGATCATCACGGCCAGCGCCGCGAAGAAGCCCAGCAGGTGGCCCAGCGAATCGCTCACCATCATGTCCTGCATGGCATAGATGGCCGGGGTGTCGATGTAGGCGAAGTGCATCGCCGCGACGACCGCGAGCGTCAGCTGCGTCAGCCAGTACGCGGGGCCACGGGTCTTGGCCCACAGGTCCACCATGGACACCACGAGGGCCATGGCGAGCAGCACGAGCTCGGGGTAGATCGCCAACCAGTTCATGTCGTTCATTGTTTCGTTCCCGAGGCCTGATCAGTTCAACTTCGAGACGGCCACGTGGCGCAGGAGTTCGTTCACGCTGACGTGCATCACGTCGGTGAAGGGCTTCGGATAGAGGCCCATGTAGAGCGTGGCGATGGCCAGCAGGGCCAGCATCAGGAACTCGCGCTTGTTGATGTCGGTGAGCGCGCGGACGTCGTCGTTCGTGACGGCGCCGAAGTAGACGCGCTTGATCATCCACAGCGTGTAGGCGGCGCCGAAGATCAGCGCGGTGGCGGCCAGGGCGCCCAGCCAGAAGTTCACCTTCACGGCGCCGAGGATGACCATCCACTCGCCCACGAAGCCGGCGGTGGCCGGCAGGCCGCAGTTGGCCATGCCGAAGAACACGGCGAAGGCCGCGAACTTGGGCATCGTGTTGACGACACCGCCGTAGCTGGCGATCTCACGCGAGTGCACGCGGTCGTACAGCACGCCGATGCACAGGAACATGGCGCCCGACACGAAGCCGTGCGAGATCATCTGCACCAGCGCGCCGGACACACCCAGTTCGTTGAACAGGAAGAAGCCGAGCGTGACGAAGCCCATGTGCGCGACGGACGAGTACGCCACGAGCTTCTTCATGTCCTGCTGCACGAGGGCGACGAGGCCCACGTAGATCACGGCGATCAGCGACAGCGCGATGATGAACCAGGCGTACTCATGGCTCGCGTCGGGTGCGATGGGCAGCGAGAACCGCAGGAAGCCGTAGCCGCCGAGCTTCAGCATGATGGCGGCCAGCACCACCGAACCGCCCGTGGGGGCCTCGACGTGGGCGTCCGGCAACCACGTGTGCACCGGCCACATCGGAACTTTCACCGCGAAGGCCGCGAAGAACGCGAAGAACAGCAGTGTCTGCGCGGGCAACGACAGCGGCAGCGTGTGCCACGTCAGGATCTCGAAGCTGCTGCCCGACTTGTAGTACAGGTAGATCAGCGCGACGAGCATCAGCAGCGAGCCGGCCAGCGTGTAGAGGAAGAACTTGAACGCCGCGTAGACGCGACGCGGGCCGCCCCAGACGCCGATGATGATGTACATCGGGATCAGCGTGGCCTCGAAGAACACGTAGAACAGCAGGCCGTCGAGCGCGCTGAACACACCGATCATCAGGCCCGACAGGATCAGGAACGCGCCCATGTACTGGTGCACGCGGTCGGTGATGACTTCCCACGCGGCGATCACCACGATGATCGTGATGAAGGCGGTCAGCAGCACGAACCACACCGAGATGCCGTCCACGCCCAAGTGGTAGTGCGTCTTGAAGCGCTCGATCCAGAACTGCGTGTCCGGATTGGCGGAGTTCTCGACGAACTGCATCGCCGCCGTGGTGGTGTCGAAGCCCGTGTAGAGCGGGATCGTGACGAGGAAGGCCACGATGGAAGCGACCAGCGCGAACCAGCGCACCGCGCTCGCTTGGCGGTCGCTGCCGAAGGCCAGGATCAGCACGCCGGCGAGGACCGGCAGCCAGATGGCGAGACTCAACAAACCCATGTTCTTGTTCTCCGTGACCGCTTATTTGCCCAGCGGGTTGCTGAGGTAAGGCCACAACTGCCAGGTCATCAGACCCACGACCCCGAGGATCATGACCAGCGCGTACCAGTAGAGGTAGCCCGTCTGCACCAGACGCACCACCGAGGCGAGGCCACCCACGAGGCGGGCCGACCCGTTGACGGCCGCGCCGTCGATCAGGGCGACGTCGCCACCCTTCCAGAGGCCGCGGCCCAGCAGCCGGGCGCCGGCGGCCAGCACGTTCTCGTTGAACCAGTCGAAGTAGTACTTGTTCTCGAGGATGCGGTCGATGAACGAGAACTTCGCCTTGATCCAGGTGGGAATGGCCGGCTTGACCATGTAGAAGAAGTACGCCGTGACGACACCCGCCAGCGCGAGCCAGAACGGCGCGGTGGTCAGGCCATGGATCGCCATGGCCCACGCACCGTGGAATTCCTCGCCCAGTTCGTGCATCGCGGGATGCAGCGTGCTGTTGATGAAGATGGCGTCCTTGAAGAAGTCGCCGTACAGCATCGGCTGGATCGTGAAGAAGCCGATGATCACCGACGGGATGGCCAGCAGCACGAGCGGCAGCGTGACGACCCACTTGGATTCGTGCGGGGTGTGCGCGTGGCCGTGCCCATCGCCGTGACCGTGACCGTGACCGTGACCGTGACCGTGACCGTGACCGTGATCGTGACCGTGACCGTGACCGTGACCGTGACCGTGACCGTGATCGTCATGGTCGTCGTGGTGGTCGTGTTCACCCGGGAACGGCTTGTGGTGGAAGTGTTCCTTGCCGTGGAAGACCAGGAAGTACATCCGGAACGAATAGAAGGCGGTCACGAACACACCGGCCAGCACCGCGAAGTTCGCGAACCCGGCCGCCGGCAGGTGGCTCAGGTGCACGGCCTCGATGATGCTGTCCTTCGAGTAGAAGCCCGAGAACAGCGGCGTGCCGATCAGCGCGAGCGAACCGAGCAGCGACGTGATCCACGTGATGGGCATGTACTTGCGCAGGCCGCCCATGTTGCGGATGTCCTGATCGTGGTGCATGCCGATGATGACCGAGCCGGCCGCGAGGAACAGCAGCGCCTTGAAGAACGCATGCGTCATCAGGTGGAACACGGCGACGGAGTACGCCGACGCACCCAGCGCCACGGTCATGTACCCGAGCTGCGACAGCGTCGAGTAGGCCACCACCCGCTTGATGTCGTTCTGGATGATGCCGAGGAAGCCCATGAACAGCGCGGTGATGGCGCCGATGGTCATCACGAAGCTCAGTGCCGTGTCGGACAGCTCGAACAGCGGCGACATGCGCGCCACCATGAAGATGCCGGCCGTCACCATCGTGGCGGCGTGGATCAGCGCGGAGATCGGGGTCGGGCCTTCCATCGAGTCGGGCAGCCACACGTGCAGCGGGAACTGCGCGCTCTTGCCCATCGCGCCGATGAACAGGCAGATGCAGATCACGGTGATCAGCATCCAGTCGGTGCCGGGGAAGCCGAGCTTGGCCAGGTCGCCCGCCTTCGCGAACACCTCGTTGTAGCTCAGCGTGCCGCCGTAGGCGACGATCAGGCCGATGCCGAGGATGAAGCCGAAGTCGCCCACGCGGTTCACGAGGAACGCCTTCATGTTGGCGAAGATGGCCGTGGGCTTCGTGTACCAGAAGCCGATCAGCAGGTACGACACCAGGCCCACCGCCTCCCAGCCGAAGAACAGCTGCAGCAGGTTGTTGCTCATGACCAGCATGAGCATCGAGAACGTGAACAGCGAGATGTACGAGAAGAAGCGCTGGTAGCCCGGGTCCTCCTCCATGTAGCCGATGGTGTAGATGTGCACCATCAGGGACACGAAGGTCACCACGCACATCATCATCGCGGTGAGGCCGTCGACCAGGAAGCCGACTTCCATCTTCAGGCCGCCGAGCACCATCCATTCGTACACGGTGGCATTGAAACGCGCCCCGTCCATCACCACATCCTTCAGCGTGAGGGCCGAGAGGATGAAGGCGATGGCCACGCCGAGGATGGTGACCACGTGCGAGCCGCGGCGGCCCACGGTCTTGCCGAAGAAGCCGGCGACGATGGCGCCGACGAGCGGCGCCAGCGGCACCGCGAGCAACAGGTTCTGGGAGAGTTGTGCAGACATCTGGATCAGCCCTTCAACTCATCGAGTTCGTCGACATTGATCGTGGCCCGGTTGCGGAACAGCACCACCAGGATGGCGAGGCCGATCGCGGATTCCGCGGCGGCGACCGTCAGGATGAAGAACACGAACACCTGGCCGGCCATGCGGTCGGCGGCGATGGGCAGGTAGTGGGAGAACGCCACGAAGTTCAGGTTCACGGCCAGGAGCATCAGCTCGATGGCCATCAGCAGCACGATCAGGTTCTTCCGGTTCAGGAAGATGCCGATCACCGACAGGGCGAACAGGATGGCGCCGACGGACAGGAAGTGTCCGAGGGTGATGGGGCCGAGGGCGAGGGACGTCATTTGGTTTCTCCCGCGGGCGGCACATCGGCGGCAGGGGCGGCCGGCACGACCGCGTCCATCTTGACCATGCGCAGGCGGTCACCCGCCTTCACGCGCACCTGGTCGGCCGGGTTCATCGACTTCGTGTCGCGGCGCGGGCGCAGCGTCAGGGCGATGGCGGCGATGATGGCGATCAGCAGCAGCACGGCGGCGAGCTGCATCGGGTAGAGGTACTGGGTGTAGATCTCGATGCCGAGGAGCTTGGTGTTGCCCTGGGCCAGTTCGGCGGCCGGCGTGGCCGGCGCGTCGCTCAGGCGGAAGCCGCCCAGCAGCACCGCGGCCATCTCGAGGGCGATGACCACGCCCACGAGGCCCGCGAGCGGGAAGTGTTTCCAGAAGCCGGCGCGCAGGCCGTCGACGTTGATGTCGAGCATCATCACGACGAACAGGAACAGCACCATCACGGCGCCGACGTAGACGAGCACGAGCACGATCGCGAGGAACTCGGCGCGCAGCAGCATCCACACGCAGGCGGCGGACGCGAAGGCGAGCACGAGGAACAGCGCCGAGTGCACCGGGCTGCGTGCCGTGATCACACGGAACGCGGCGCCGAGCATCACGGCGGAGAAGACGTAGAAGAGCGCAGTGGTCATGTCCATGGGGTTCGATGGCGCCGGGCGGTGCGGACACCGCCGTTGCCGCCGACCGTGAGGTCAGCGGTAGCGGGCGTCAGCCTCCTTGTTGGCGGCGATTTCGGCCTCGTAGCGGTCGCCCACGGCGAGGAGCATGTCCTTCGTGAAGTACAGGTCACCGCGCTTTTCGCCGTGGTATTCGAAGACGTGGGTCTCGACGATCGAGTCGACCGGGCAACTCTCTTCGCAGAAGCCGCAGAAGATGCACTTGGTCAGGTCGATGTCGTAGCGCGTGGTGCGGCGCGAGCCGTCGTCACGCACTTCCGACTCGATCGTGATGGCGAGCGCGGGGCACACGGCCTCGCACAGCTTGCAGGCGATGCAGCGCTCTTCACCGTTCTCGTAGCGGCGCAGCGCGTGCAGTCCGCGGAAACGCGGGCTGAGCGGCGTCTTCTCTTCCGGGAACTGCACCGTGATGTTGCGGGCGAAGAAGTGACGGCCCGTGATCTTCAAGCCCTTGAACAGCTCGATGAGCAGGAAGCTCGAGAAGAAATCCTTGATTGATGCAACAGCAGCCATGACGGGCTCACTTCCAGATGTTGTACGGCGACTGGATCCAGAGACCCACCACCAGCAGCCACACCAGCGTGACCGGAATGAAGATCTTCCAGCCCAGACGCATGATCTGGTCATAGCGGTAGCGCGGGAAGGTGGAACGCACCCACAGGAACATCGTGACGACGACGAAGGTCTTGAGGCCGAGCCAGATCCAGCCCGGGATCAGGTTGAACGGGGCGAAGTCGAGCGGCGGGAGCCAGCCGCCGAGGAACAGCGTGACCGTGATGATCGACACCAGGATCATGTTCGCGTACTCGGCGAGGAAGAACATGGCGAACGCCATGCCCGAGTACTCGATCATGTGGCCGGCCACGATTTCGGATTCACCCTCCACCACGTCGAACGGGTGGCGGTTGGTCTCGGCGAGGCCCGAGACGAAGAACACCACGAAGATCGGCAGCAGCGGCAGCCAGTTCCAGGACAGGAACGACAGGCCCATGGCGGCGAAGGTGCCGTGGCCCTGCTGGAGGACGATCTGGCTCATGTTCAGCGTGCCCGAGACCATCAGCACGACGACCATGCAGAAGCCCATGGCGATCTCGTAGCTGACCATCTGCGCCGAAGCGCGCAGCGCGCCGAGGAACGCGTACTTCGAGTTCGAGGCCCAGCCGGCGATGATGACGCCATACACCTCGATGGAGGTGATGGCGAGCAGCAGCAGCAGGCCGGCGTTGACGTCGGCGAGCACCACGTCCGGACCGAACGGCACCACCGCCCAGGCGGCCAGCGCCGGCATGATGGTCATGATGGGGCCGAGCAGGAACAGGCCCTTGCTCGCGGCCGTCGGCATGATGATCTCCTTGAAGATCAGCTTGACGGCGTCGGCGATGGGGGTGAGCAGGCCCATGGGACCCACGCGGTTCGGACCCGGACGGATCTGCGTCCAGCCGATGGCCTTGCGTTCCCACAGCGTGAGGTAGGCGACGCAGATCATCAGCGGTGCGACCACCGCGATGATCTTCACGAGCGTCCAGACGACCGGCCAGAAGCCACCGAGGGTGGCACTGCCGAAGGAGGTGATCGAGTCGAGCATGGTGGCGGCGTCCTCAGGCTTTCTCGACGGTGATCGGGCCGAACAGGCTGCCCAGGCCCGCGGTGGCGGGGTGGCCAGCCGGCACGCGCACGGCGTTCGCGGCCAGGGTCGGGTCCAGCTGGGCCGACAGCACGGCGATGGCGTCGCCCTGCTTCAGCCGCACGGCGGCGGTGCCGTTGAGGCCCAGTTCGGCCCACAGCGAGGCCGACAGGCCGGCCACCGGCGGACGCGCGTCCTTCGTGAGTTGCAGCGACGTGGCGCGGCGCACCAGGGAGTCGGCGGCGTAGATCATCACGTCGGAGACACGCTCGAGCGCGGTGGACGTGGCGGCCGGCTTGGCCGACACCGACGTCTTGTTGCTCAGGCGGGCCGGGATGGTGGACACGTCGCCCAGGGCTTCGGCGCGCACTTCTTCCGACGTCTCCTGCGAGAAGCCGTCGAGACCCAGCACGTTGCCGAGCACACGCAGCACCTTCCACGCCGGACGGGTGTCGCCCAGGGGCTTCACCACGCCGTGGAAGCTCTGCGCGCGGCCTTCGGCGTTGACGAAGGTGCCCGAGGTTTCCGAGAACGGGGCGATGGGCAGCAGCACGTCGGCGACGTCGAGCGCGGCGTTCTTGAACGGCGTGAGCGCGACGACGAGCGAGGCGCCCTGCAGCGCGCGCACGGCGGCGGCCGGGTTCGCGGCGTCGAAGGCCGGTTCGGTGTTCAGCAGCACGACGGCCTTCAGCGAACCCGTGAGGATCTGCTGGGCGTTCAGGCCGCCCTCGCCCGGCAGCGCGTTGACGAGCTGCGCGCCGACGGTGTTCGCCGATTCGGTGAGGTAGCCCACCGAGGCGCCGGTCTGTTGGCCGATCCAGTTGGCGAGCGACAGCAGGCCGCTGGCTTGCGGGTGTTGCGCGGCCGCGTTGCCGAGCAGCACGGCCTTGCGTTCGCCCGACAGCAGCGAGGCGGCGACGGCCTTGGCGGCGTCGGTCACGTTCGCGCTCACCGGGGCGGTGGCGCCCTTCTCTGCCGCGACGGCGGCGGCGATCTCGGCCAGCGTCTGCACCCAGGCGCTCGGCGCCACGGTGATGCTGCTCGCGAGCGGCATGAGCCAGTCGTCCTGCACGGCGTGCAGGCTGTGCACCTTGGCGCCCTTGCGGGTGGCCTGGCGCAGGCGGGCGGCGAACAGCGGGTGGTCCTTGCGCAGGAACGAGCCCACGACCAGCACGCGCTGCAGCGACGACAGCGATGCGATGGACGTGCCGAGCCAGCGCACGCCTTCCGGCGCGGTGAAGTCGGCGTGGCGCACGCGGTGGTCGATGTTCTGGCTGCCGAGGCCGCGCACGAGCTTGGCCAGCAGGTGCAGTTCCTCGACCGTGCTGTGGGCCGAGCCGATGGCGCCGATGCTGGCGGCACCGTGCTCGCGCTTGATCTCGGTCAGGCTGCGGCCGACGTATTCGAGGGCCGTGGTCCAGTCGGTGGTCTGCCACTCGCCGTTCTGCTTGACCATCGGCTGCGTGAGGCGGTCGTCGCTGTTGAGCGATTCGTACGAGAAGCGGTCGCGGTCGGCGATCCAGCACTCGTTGACGTCTTCGTTCTCGAGCGGCACCACGCGCATCACGCGGTTGTTCTTGACCTGCACGATGAGGTTCGCGCCGGTGCTGTCGTGCGGGCTCACGCTCTTGCGGCGCGAGAGTTCCCACGTGCGGGCGCTGTAGCGGAACGGCTTGCTGGTCAGCGCGCCCACCGGGCAGATGTCGATCATGTTGCCCGACAGCTCGGAGTCGACCGTGTCGCCGGCGACCGTGGTGATCTCGGAGTGTTCACCGCGGTGGATCATGCCGAGCTCCATCTGGCCGGCCACTTCCTGGCCGAACCGGACGCAGCGCGTGCAGTGGATGCAGCGGCTCATCTCTTCCATCGAGATCAGCGGGCCCACGTCCTTGTGGAACACCACGCGCTTCTCTTCCTGGTAGCGCGAGGCCGAGGAGCCGTAGCCCACGGCCAGGTCCTGCAGCTGGCATTCGCCGCCCTGGTCGCAGATGGGGCAGTCGAGCGGGTGGTTGATGAGCAGGAACTCCATCACGCCCTGCTGGGCCTTCAGGGCCTTGTCGCTCTTCGTGCGGACGATCATGCCCTGCGTGACGGGCGTGGCGCAGGCCGGCATCGGCTTCGGCGCCTTCTCGACGTCGACGAGGCACATGCGGCAGTTGGCCGCGATGGACAGCTTCTTGTGGTAGCAGAAATGCGGGATGTAGGTGCCGGCCTTGTCGGCGGCATGCATCACCATGCTGCCCTCCTGGACCTCCACCTTCTTGCCGTCGAGTTCGATTTCGATCATGTCGTGTGTCGCCTTGGCTTGCCGCTCAGACGTAGGCGGGAACCGTGGACGTCTTGTGCTCGATCAGGTGCACGAATTCGTCGCGGAAATGTTTGATCATGGCGCGCACCGGCATGGCGGCGGCGTCGCCCAGGGCGCAGATGGTGCGGCCCTGGATGTTGTCGGCGACCGAGTTCAGCAGGTCGATGTCTTCCGGGCGGCCCTGCCCGTGGGCGATGCGCTCGATCATGCGGTGCATCCAGCCCGTGCCTTCGCGGCACGGCGTGCACTGGCCGCAGCTCTCGTGCATGTAGAAGTACGAGAGGCGCAGCAGGCTGTTGACCATGCAGCGCGAGTCGTCCATCACGATGACGGCGCCCGAGCCCAGCATGGAGCCGGCCTTGGCGATGGAGTCATAGTCCATCGTGCAGTCCATCATGATGTTCGCGGGCAGCACCGGGGCGGACGAACCGCCGGGGATCACGGCCTTGAGCGTGCGGCCCTTGCGCACGCCACCGGCGAGCTCGAGCAGCTTCGAGAACGGGGTGCCCAGCGGGACCTCGAAGTTGCCGGGGCTCTCCACGTCACCGACCACCGAGAAGATCTTCGTGCCGCCGTTGTTGGGCTTGCCGATCTCGAGGTACGGCTGGCCACCGTTGCGGATGATCCACGGCACCGCGGCGAACGTCTCGGTGTTGTTGATCGTGGTGGGCTTGCCGTACAGGCCGTAGCTGGCCGGGAACGGCGGCTTGAAGCGCGGCTGGCCCTTCTTGCCTTCGAGCGATTCGAGCAGCGCGGTTTCTTCGCCGCAGATGTACGCACCGAAGCCGTGGGCGGCGTGCAGCTGGAAGCTGTGCGCCGAGCCGAGGATCTTGTCGCCCAGGTAGCCCGCGGCGCGGGCTTCTTCCAGCGCGGCCTCGAAGCGTTCGTACACCTCGAAGATCTCGCCGTGGATGTAGTTGTACCCGACGCTGATGCCCATCGCGAAGGCGGCGATGGCCATGCCTTCGATGACGATGTGCGGGTTGAACATCAGGATGTCGCGGTCCTTGCACGTGCCCGGCTCACCTTCGTCCGAGTTGCAGACGAGGTACTTCTGGCCCGGGAACTGGCGGGGCATGAAGCTCCACTTCAGGCCGGTGGGGAAGCCGGCGCCGCCACGGCCGCGCAGGCCCGATGCCTTCACTTCGGCGATGACCTGGTCGGGCGTCATGGGCTCGCCGCCGTCGCCGCCGGTGAGGATCTTGCGCAGGGCCTGGTAGCCGCCGCGGGCTTCGTAGTCCTTGAGGGACCAGTTCTTGCCGTCGAGGCCGGCGTAGATCTGCGGACCGATGTGGCGGCCGTGGAAGCAGGTTTCCACGCCCTTGGCCTGGAACTTGGAGAGGTCGAGCTGGGGTTGCATGCCGGGGCCCTCGGTCACTTGACCGCCGAACGCAGCGTGTCGACGAGTTCGTCGAGGCGTTCGGTCGTCATGAAGCTGCACATCTGCCGGTCGTTGACGAGCATCACCGGTGCGTCGGCGCAGGCGCCGAGGCATTCGCTCTTCTGCACGGTGAACAGGCCGTCGGCGGTGGTGCCGCCGGCTTCCACGCCGAGCTTCTCGCACAGGTGGTTCAGGGCCTTCTGGCCGTCGCGCAGCTGGCACGGCAGGTTCGCGCAGACGTTCAGCTTGAACGTGCCGCGGGGCACCTGGTTGTACATGTTGTAGAACGTGGTGACCTCGTGGACCGCGATCGGCGGCATGCCGAGCACGTCGGCGATCTGCCGCTCGGCTTCGGCGGACACGAAACCTTGTTCCTGCTGGATGATGGCGAGGCAGGCCATCACGGCCGACTGGCGCTGGTCGGCCGGGTACTTCGCGACTTCGCGGGCGAACCGCGCGAGGGTCGCGGCCGAGGGGGTGGCGTCGGTGGAGCTCATGGGATTACCTGTCAATCTCGCCGAACACGATGTCCATGGTGCCGATGACCGCGACGGCGTCGGCGATCATGTGGCCGCGCGACATCTCGTCCATGGCCGCGAGGTGCGCGAAGCCGGGCGGACGGATCTTGAGGCGGTAGGGTTTGTTGGCGCCGTCGCTGACGATGTAGATGCCGAACTCGCCCTTCGGGTGTTCGACCGCGGCATAGGCCTCGCCTTCCGGCACGCGGAAGCCTTCGGTGAACAGCTTGAAGTGGTGGATCAGCTCTTCCATGCTGGACTTCATGTCCACGCGCGGCGGCGGAGCGACCTTGTGGTTGTCGGTGATGACCGGACCCGGGTTCGCGCGCAGCCACGTGACGCACTGCTGGATGATCTTGTTGGCTTCGCGCATCTCGGCGACGCGGACCAGGTAGCGGTCGTACGTGTCGCCGTTGGTGCCCACGGGCACGTCGAAGTCCATCTTCGCGTACACGTCGTACGGCTGCTTCTTGCGCAGGTCCCAGGCGATGCCGCTGCCGCGCAGCATGGGGCCGGAGAAGCCGAGGTTCAGCGCGCGCTCGGGCGTGACCACGCCGATGCCGACCGTGCGCTGCTTCCAGATGCGGTTGTCGGTGAGCAGCGTCTCGTAGTCGTCGACGTTCGCGGGGAAGCGGCGGCAGAAGTCCTCGATGAAGTCGAGCAGCGAACCACCGCGGTTCTTGTTCATGGCCGTGATGGCCTTGGCGTTGTGGATCTTCGAGGCCTTGTACTGCGGCATGCTGTCCGGCAGGTCGCGGTACACGCCGCCCGGACGGAAGTAGGCCGCGTGCATGCGCGCACCCGACACCGCTTCGTACATGTCGAAGAGATCTTCCCGCTCGCGGAAGCAGTAGATCAGCATGTTCATCGCACCGCAGTCGAGACCGTGCGCACCCAGCCACATCAGGTGGTTGAGCAGGCGGGTGATCTCGCTGAACATCACGCGGATGTACTGCGCGCGCTCGGGCACCTCGATGCCCATGAGCCGTTCGATGGCCAGGCAGTACGCGTGCTCGTTGGACATCATCGACACGTAGTCGAGGCGGTCCATGTAGGGCAGGTTCTGGATGAACGTGCGCGTCTCGGCGAGTTTTTCGGTCGCGCGGTGCAGGAGGCCGATGTGGGGGTCGGCACGCTGGATGACTTCGCCGTCGAGCTCGAGCACGAGGCGCAGCACCCCGTGCGCGGCGGGGTGCTGGGGACCGAAGTTCAGCGTGTAGTTCTTGATCTCAGCCATTAATGCAGACCACCGTAGTTGTCTTCACGGATGATGCGGGGAATGATTTCGCGCGGCTCGATCGTGACCGGTTGGTAGATCACGCGCTTCTGCTCGGCGTCGTAGCGCATCTCGACGGTCCCCGACACGGGGAAGTCCTTGCGGAACGGGTGACCGATGAAGCCGTAGTCGGTCAGGATGCGGCGCAGGTCTTCATGGCCCTCGAACAGGATGCCGTACAGGTCGAACGCCTCGCGCTCGAACCAGTTGGCCGAGCTCCAGACGCCGTTGACCGATGCCACCACGGGCAGGTCGTCCTCGGGCGCGAAGACCTTCAGGCGCAGGCGCCAGTTGTGCGTGACCGACAGCAGGTGCGAGGCGACGCAGAAGCGCGGCCCTTCCCAGGGCTGGTCCTTGTAGCTCGAGTAGTCGAGCCCGCAGAGGTCGATCAGCTGTTCGAACTTGAACTCCGGCAGGTCGCGCAGCTTCTGGGCGACGGCCAGGTAGTCGGCTGCCTTGACGGTCAGCGTGAGTTCACCGCGATCGAGCACCAGGCTCTTGATCGACGGAGCAAGGTCGGCCTCGATGCGGGCCTTCAAGGTTTCGATTTGGCTCATTGCAGCTCGCCTTCAACGCGCGATGGTGTTTTCGCGGCGGATCTTCGCCTGCAGCTGCAGGATGCCGTAGAGCAGCGCCTCGGCCGTGGGCGGACAGCCCGGCACGTAGACGTCCACCGGCACGATGCGATCGCAGCCGCGCACGACGGAATAGCTGTAGTGGTAGTAGCCACCGCCGTTGGCACAGGACCCCATGGAGAGCACCCAGCGGGGCTCGGCCATCTGGTCATAGACCTTGCGGAGCGCCGGCGCCATCTTGTTGCACAGCGTGCCGGCGACGATCATCAGGTCGCTCTGACGCGGGCTGGGCCGGAACAGCATGCCGAAGCGGTCGATGTCGTAGCGCGCCGCACCGGCGTGCATCATCTCGACGGCGCAGCACGCCAGGCCGAAGGTCATGGGCCACAGGGAGCCCGTCTTCGACCAATTGATCACCGTGTCCAGGCTGGTGGTGACAAAACCTTCTTTGAGAACGCCTTCGATGCCCATACAACTACCTCGCGATCATTCCCAGTCCAGCGCGCCTTTTTTCCATTCGTAGACAAAGCCCACGACGAGGATGCCAAGGAACAGCATCATGGCCCAGAAGCCGGTCGGACCGATTTCCTTCAGCGAAACTGCCCATGGGAAGAGGAAGGCAATTTCCAGGTCGAACAGGATGAACAGGATGGCGACGAGGTAGTAGCGCACATCGAATTTCATCCGAGCGTCTTCGAAAGCCTCGAAGCCGCATTCGTACGGGGAGTTTTTGGCCGTGTCAGGACGACGCGGGCCGAGGAGAGCGCCGAGCACCATGGGCGCTACGCCGACCCCCACACCAACCAGGATGAACAGGATGACGGGGAGGTAGGGTGCCAGATTCATGGTCTTCAGGCTTCTCAAGGACAACGACGCAACGCACAGTCGTGCGTTGCGTCGAAAGATCTGGTGCCGACGGCGAGACTCGAACTCGCACAGCTTTCGCCACTACCCCCTCAAGATAGCGTGTCTACCAATTTCACCACGTCGGCGGTGCTCTTTTAGAGTATGTCCGGATCGCTTGAGGTTTGCTCACCGAACAGCCACTTATTCTAACCTGAATCCCTCAGTTTGGGCATGGAATCGCTGCATTGCAGCACACCAATTTAGGAGGACATTCGACGAACGTCTTCCCTCCTCCCTCACTTCGTGGTGGAGGCCTGCGATGCAGCGGCCGCGGGGGCGCTGGCTTCGACCGCGGGAATGGCGGCAGCCGGGGCCGAGGCCGGGGCGAGCACGGCACCCGGCAGCTGCACCGGACCGCTGGCGACCACGGCCGGCACGGTCGCGCGGTCCAGCACGCTGTCGCTGGTGGTGGCCGCGCCGCGGTTGGCACCGGCGAAGTACACCAGGGCCAGCGTGCACAGGAAGAACACGGCCGCGGACACGGCGGTCGAGCGCGACAGGAAGTTGGCGCTGCCGGTGGCACCGAACAGGCTGCCCGCCGAGCCGCTGCCGAAGGACGCGCCCATGTCGGCGCCCTTGCCGTGCTGGATGAGCACGAGGCCGATCATCACCAGGGCCGACAGCATCTGGACGGCCAGCACCACGTTCAACAGCATTTGCATTTTTTCTTGCTCCGAAAGATTCTGGGTTGCACTGCGGGGGCGATCAGCCCGCCGCCTTGCAGATCGCGGCGAAGTCCGCCGCCTTGAGGGATGCGCCACCGATGAGACCGCCATCGATGTCGGCTTGGCCGAGCAGCTGGGCCGCGTTGTCGGGCTTCATGCTGCCGCCGTAGAGGATCAGCATCTCGTCCGACTTCGTGGTGGCCGCGTGCAGTTGCGCGCGCAGCAGCGCGTGCACCGCCTGCGCCTGCTCGGGCGTGGCGGTCTTGCCGGTGCCGATGGCCCACACGGGTTCGTACGCGACGACGATCTGCGGGACGCAGTGGCCGAGCGTGTGGATCACAGCCGACAGCTGGCGCTTGACCACGTGGTCGGTTTCACCGGCCTCGCGCTCGGCGAGCGTTTCGCCCACGCACACGATGGGCGTGAGCTTGTGCGCGAGCGCCGCCTTGGCCTTGTCGGCGACGAGCTGGTCGGACTCGCCGTGCAGGGCGCGGCGCTCCGAGTGGCCCACGATGACGAAGCGGCAGCCGAACTCGGCGAGCATCGACGCCGACACCTCGCCGGTGAAGGCGCCCGATTCGTGGGCCGAGCAGTCCTGCGCGCCCCAGCCGATGCGGCCGCCCTGCAGCGAAAGCGCCACGTCGCCGAGGTACGGGAACGGGGCGCACACGGCGACGTCGGCGGTCCATGGGCCCGCGGCGTTCAGCCCGGCGAGCAGTTCGGCGTTGGCCGCACGGCTGCCGTTCATCTTCCAGTTGCCCACCACCAGCTTGCGGCGCATCGTTGCTTGTCCTTGTCGAGTCGTTGGATTCGGGGTCACCACGTCATCACCAGCTTGCCGATGTGCTGGTTCGACTCCATCAGCGCATGGGCACCGGCGGCGTCGGCCGCGGCGAAGGTCTGGTGGATGACGGGCTTGATGCGGCCGGCTTCGAGCCAGGGCCACACGGTGTCGTGGAGCGCCTTCGCGATGGCCGCCTTGAAGGCGACGGGGCGCGGGCGCAGCGTGGAGCCGGTGACGACGAGGCGGCGGCGCAGCACGAGGCCGGCGTCGATCTTCGCTTCCACCCCACCCTGCACCGCGATGATCACGATGCGGCCGTCCTCGGCCAGGCACTGGATCTCGCGGGCCACGTAGTCGCCGGCCACCATGTCGAGCACGACGTCGACGCCGCGCCCGTCGGTGATGCGCTTCGCTTCCGCGACGAAGTCGTGGGTGCGGTAGTTGATCGCGTGGTCGGCGCCGAGGTCGAGGCACGCCTTGCACTTGTCGTCGCTGCCGGCCGTGGCGATCACGGTGGCGCCCCAGGCCTTCGCGAGCTGGATGGCGGTGACGCCGATGCCGCTCGTGCCACCCTGCACGAGGAAGACCTCGCCGGGTTGCAGGCGGGCGCGGTCGAACACGTTCGACCACACCGTGAAGAACGTCTCCGGCAGGCTGGCCGCCTCGACGTCGCTGAAGCCCTTCGGCACCGGCAGGCACTGGCCCACCGGCGCGACACACAGTTCGGCGTAGCCACCACCGGCGACCAGCGCACACACGCGGTCGCCGACCTTCAGGCCGGCCGCAGCCAGCGCCGCGGCATCGCCGGAGGCGATCACGCCGGCCACTTCGAGGCCCGGCAGGTCGGAGGCGCCCGGCGGCACCGGGTAGAAGCCCTTGCGCTGCAGCACGTCGGGGCGGTTCACGCCCGACGCGGCCACACGGATCAGCAGTTCACCCGGCCCCGGCACGGGGTCCGGACGAACGGCCTCGCGGAGCACCTCGGGCGCCCCGTAGGAAGAGATCTCGATGGCTTTCATCGCGCTCGGACTTCTTGGCTGAGAGGCTTACTCGCCAGCGGGCTGCTGCTCGCGGTCGATCAGGGCCTTCATCGACAGCTTGACGCGGCCCTTCTCGTCGGTCTCGAGCACCTTGACCTTGACCACCTGGCCTTCCTTCAGGAAGTCGGTGACCTTCTCGACGCGCTGGTGGGCGATCTGGCTGATGTGCAGCAGGCCGTCCTTGCCCGGGAGCAGGTTCACGAGCGCACCGAACTCGAGCAGCTTCGTGATCGGGCCTTCGTAGACCTTGCCCACTTCCACTTCGGCGGTGATCTCTTCGATGCGCTTCTTGGCGTACGCGGCCTTGTCGGCGTCGGCCGAGGCGATCGTGATGGTGCCGTCTTCGCCGATGTCGATCGTGGTGCCGGTTTCTTCGGTCAGCGCACGGATGGTGGCGCCGCCCTTGCCGATCACGTCACGGATCTTCTCCGGGTTGATCTTCATCGTGTAGAGGCGCGGAGCGAATTGCGAGACCTCCGTCTTCGCTTCGCCCATCGCGGCGGTCATCTCGCCGAGGATGTGCAGGCGGGCTTCCTTGGCCTGGGCCAGGGCGACCTGCATGATTTCCTTCGTGATGCCCTGGATCTTGATGTCCATCTGCAGGGCGGTCACGCCAGCGGTGGTGCCGGCGACCTTGAAGTCCATGTCGCCGAGGTGATCTTCGTCGCCCAGGATGTCGGTCAGCACGGCGAAGCGGTTGCCGTCCTTGATCAGGCCCATGGCGATGCCGGCCACGTGCGCCTTCAGCGGCACGCCGGCGTCCATCAGCGCGAGGCAGCCGCCGCACACCGAGGCCATCGACGAGGAGCCGTTCGACTCGGTGATTTCCGACACGACACGCATGGAGTACGGGAACTCGGTGCGGTCCGGCAGCACGGCGACGAGCGCGCGCTTGGCCAGGCGGCCGTGGCCGATTTCACGGCGCTTCGGGGTGCCCACGCGACCGGTTTCACCGGTGGCGAACGGAGGCATGTTGTAGTGGAGCATGAAGTGCTCGCTGAACTCGCCGGCGAGCGCGTCGATCTTCTGCGAGTCGCGGTCGGTGCCCAGCGTGGCGGCGACCAGGGCCTGCGTTTCGCCACGGGTGAACAGCGACGAGCCGTGCACGCGCGGCAGCACGCTGTTGCGGATCTCGATCTGGCGCACGGTGCGGGTGTCGCGACCGTCGATGCGCGGCTCGCCGGCCAGGATCTGGCCGCGCACGATGCGCGCTTCGATGTCGAACAGCACGTTGTCGACCTTCACCTTGTCGTACGCCACGCCTTCGGCGTCGAGGGCGGCGAACACCGAGGCGTTGGCTTCACGCGAGGCTTGCGTGCGGGCCTGCTTCGAACGGATCTGGTACGCGGCGCGGATCTTCTCCTCGGCCAGCGCGGTGACCTTGCCGATGAAGGCTTCGTCCTTGGCGGGCGCTTGCCAGTCCCAGGCCGGCTTGCCGGCGTCGCGCACGAGTTCGTTGATCGCGGCGATGGCGATGTTGCCCTGCTGGTGGCCGAACACCACGCCGCCGAGCATGATCTCTTCGCTCAGTTGCTGGGCTTCCGACTCCACCATCAGCACGGCGGCTTCGGTGCCGGCGACGACGAGGTCCATCTTCGAATCGAGCAGCTGGGTCTTGCCCGGGTTCAGCACGTATTCGCCGTTGATGTAGCCCACGCGCGCAGCGCCGATCGGGCCGTTGAACGGGATGCCGGAGATGGCGAGCGCGGCGCTCGAGCCGATCAGCGCGGCGATGTCGGCCGACACTTCCGGGTTCAGCGACAGCACGTGCACGACGACCTGGACTTCGTTGTAGAAGCCTTCGGGGAACAGCGGGCGCAGCGGACGGTCGATCAGGCGCGACGTCAGCGTCTCGAGTTCGCTCGGGCGGCCTTCGCGCTTGAAGAAGCTGCCGGGGATCTTGCCGGCGGCGTAGGTCTTCTCGATGTAGTCGACGGTCAGCGGGAAGAAGTCCTGGCCCGGCTTCGGGTTCTTGGCGCCCACGACGGTGGCGAGGATCACGGTGTCCTCGATGTCGACGATCACGGCACCGCCGGACTGGCGGGCGATCTCACCGGTCTCGAGCACGACCTTGTGCTGACCCCATTGGAACGTCTTCGTGACCTTGTTGAACATGCTCATGCTTTTCTCCTTTGTGTACCGGCGCCGGTGGGGTGGCGCCTGGCCCCTGGAGCGACTTCGTCATCCTGGCGCGATGCCATTCCATGGACGCTCTGCGGGTGAGCGGCGATGGAATGACACATCGTCATCGGTGGATGGCGGAACTCCAAAACAAAGAGCCTGTGCTGGCGATCCCAGACAGGCTCTTTTCGGAACTCATGAAGCGACAGCGACGGAAACGGCTCGCGACGAAGGCTTCACGAGTTCCCGTGCGATTACTTGCGCAGACCCAGCTTCTGGATCAGGGCCGTGTAGCGGTCAGCGTCACGGTCCTTCAGGTAGGCCAGCAGGCTCTTGCGGGTGTTGACCATCTTCAGCAGACCGCGGCGACCATGGTGGTCCTTCAGGTGGGTCTTGAAGTGGGGGGTCAGCTCGTTGATGCGGGCGGTCAGCAGGGCGACCTGGACTTCGGGGGACCCGGTGTCGTTGGCGCTGCGTGCGTTGGCCTTGACGATCTCGGCCTTTTGTTCGGTGGTGGACATCTGTGTGTTTCCAGAAATACCCGTCGCGGCCCATTCAAACGGCCTGCGGTTTCGGGTGGGTTGACTTGCGGTAGCGGGGGAAACCTCCCCGCGCCGTGCGGATTGCCAGCGCCCGGAAGAGCGCAAAGCCCGTCGATTGTAGCGGAAACCTGCAGCCCCTCCCCGAAGGCCTTCTCACGGACTTTCTGAAAAAAGTTTCGGAACGGGGTCGGAACGCCGATTTTCAAGTCCCTTGAAAGGCCTCCGGGCGCTCCAAATTCGGAGCCATGGCGTGCTGCACGGTGCAGCGGCTACCCCGAAACGAAGACCCTGGAGTCCCTCATGTTCGTGTTCCCTGCCCCCGTTTCCGTGTCCCGCCGTGCCGCCGCTTCGAGCCGGCTGCTGGACCAGCTGTTCTCCGAGCGCGTGACCGCGCCGTCGGCCCCCACCTCCCGCACCCCGGCGCTGGACGTGTCCGAGACCGACACGGCCTTCTCGCTCGCCTTCGAGGTGCCGGGCGCCACCCGTGAACTGCTGAAGGTGTCCGTGCAGGGCCGCCGCGTGGTGCTGGAGACCGCGACCCCCGAGGCGACCGCCGCCACCGAAACCCCGACCGAGGCCCCGCGCGTGCTGTACCGCGAGCGCGCCGAGGCCCGCTACGCCCGCACCGTGGTGCTGCCGTCCGAGGTGGACCCGGCCAGCGCGTCGGCCAAGTTCGACAACGGGGTGCTGACCCTGTCGCTGTCGAAGAAGGTGCCCACCGGCGCCACTCAGGTCGCGATCGGCTGAACTTCGGTCAGCGGCCAGCGGGGCCGCACGTCGAACCCCTGGTCGAAGCCGGGGACGGCGCCCCGCTGCAGCCGCATCGCCGCGGCGAGCGCGATCATCGCGCCGTTGTCGGTGCACAGCGCCAGCTCCGGGTAGTGCACCCGGACCTGGCGCTTCGCACATTGGGCGTTCAGCTGCTCGCGCAGCATGGTGTTCGCCCCCACGCCGCCCGCCACCACGAGGCGCTTGAGCCCCGTCTGCTTGAGCGCGGCGATGGACTTGCGCACGAGCACGTCCACGATGGCCTCCTGCGTGGCCGCGGCGATGTTCGCCTTGTCCTGCTCGCAGACGTTGGTGCCGAGCTTGAGCACCTGGGTGCGCACGGCGGTCTTGAGGCCGGCGAACGAGAAGTCGAGGTTGCCGCTGTGAAGCAGCGGGCGCGGCAGCGCGTAGGCGGACGCGTCACCGAAGGCGGCCAGGCGCGCCAGCGCCGGCCCGCCCGGGTAGCCGAGGCCCAGCAGCTTGGCCGACTTGTCGAAGGCCTCGCCGGCGGCGTCGTCGATGGACTCGCCCAGGAGCTCGTACTGGCCCACGTCGTCCACCCGCATCAGCTGGGTGTGGCCGCCCGACACGAGGAGCGCCACGAACGGGAACTCCGGCGGGTCGCTCGCGAGGAACGGGGACAGCAGGTGCCCTTCCAGGTGGTGCACGCCGAAGACGGGCTTGCCGAGCGCGGCCGCCAGCGAGCAGGCGACGCCCGCCCCCACCAGCAGCGCCCCGGCGAGGCCCGGCCCGCGGGTGAATGCGACCACGTCGATCTCGGCGAGGTCGACGCCCGCCTCGGCCAGCACCTGGCGGGTGAGCGGCACGACCCGGCGGATGTGGTCGCGCGAGGCCAGCTCGGGCACCACGCCGCCATAGGCCTGGTGCATGTCGATCTGGCTGTGCAGGGCGTGGGCCCGCAGTTTCGGAACCCCTGTGGGCGTGGCCTCGACCACGGCCACCCCGGTTTCGTCGCACGACGATTCGACACCCAAGACCTTCATGGGGCGATTGTAACAAGGGCGACCGCCGCGACTTTTGTCTGAAAACGCTTTCACTTTGTCACACAGACGAGTCAGTGTTTTCCCGAGAATGCGGGCGACACCCGATGGTCCGATGTCGGACAAGGCCCTACGCTTAGGGGGTCCACGGGTCTCCGCCTCGACGCGGCGGCTCAGCAGAACCAGGGATCCTCTCGTTGGGGAACAGAATGAAAGAATACCGACTCACCTCGTGGCCCGAACTCCCGGCCCCGTACCAAGGCTCCGCCTACCGGCGGATGGTGAGTGACATGTCTCATCGCTACGTCTCGCTGTCCCAGCTGGTGACGAGCAGCGGCGTGCGCCGCCAGGACGTGCGCCAGTTCCTCGATTCCCTCGATTCCCGTGGCGTGCTGACCGAACGCGAACTGTTCGTGTCCGACACCCTCCTCGATTCGGTGCGCCCGCTCGGCAACTGGATCCGCCGCAAGTTCAACCTGTCGCACGGCAGCCGCTGAACGGCCCCGCTCGCGAAGAAGCCCGCCGCGTGCGGGCTTTTTCACGCCCGGACGCCCTCCTCTGGCGCGGATGTTGCTCGGCCTCGCGGCATGAACCCGACGCGCCCCTCCACCGCCGCGCTGCGCATCGTCATCGTCGCCCCCGACTCGCTGCTGGCCGACGGCACGGACACGCGCGCGGTGACCGAGGCCGAGCGCTCGCGGTCGCTGCGCATCGGGCTGCTCGAGAACGGCTACAACATCGTCGCGGTGCTGCCGGCCGACGTGTTCCTCCCGGACCGCCTCGCCCAGATCGCCCCCGACATGATCATCGTGGACGCCGAGAGCCAGGCGCGCGACACGCTGGAGCACGTGGTGCTCGCCACGCGCGACGCCCGCCGCCCCATCGTGCTGTTCACGGAAGACGAGGACACCTCCCATGTCGGTGCGGCCATCGCCGCCGGTGTCACCGCGTACGTGGTGGCGGGCATGGCCCCCGACCGCGTCAAGCCGGTACTCGAGGTCGCCCTCGCCCGCTTCGAGCACGAGGAAGGCTTGCGCCGCGAGCTGGCAGATGCCCGCACCGAGTTGTCGGAGCGCAAGGTGATCGACCGCGCGAAAGGCCTGCTGATCAAGGCCCACGGCCTCAGTGAGGACGCCGCGTACGCCCGCCTGCGCAAGACTGCGATGGACAAGGGCCTGCGCCTGGCCGACGTGGCCCAGCGGCTGATCGACGTCAGCGATCTGCTCGCCTGATTGGGTGCACTGCAGCACCGTTCGGGTGCGGCACACGCCGAAAACAGCTGGCACAGCGTTTGCAAATGAACCGGCAGAGGATCAACGGCGATCCTCGACATTGACACCAGTGGCACCAACGGCGGTGCCTTCTGGTTCGGACGACGGCGTCCCCACCCTCCCGGGCTCACCCCCGACGAGACGTGCGGACGCCTTTTTGTTTTTGTCTCCTGCCTTTGCAGACCACCGAGAACGCAAGCCATGACCGCCCACACCGATCGAAAGAACCTCATGAGCCGCCGAACCCTGATCAAAGCCGCCGCCGCCACCAGCGCCACCGGCATGCTGCCGGGCCTTCAATCGGCCGTGTACGCCGCCGGCTCCGACAAGCCCGAGAAGACCGAGGTGCGCATCGGCTTCATCCCGCTGACCGACTGCGCCTCCGTCGTGATGGCCTCGGTGCTCGGCTTCGACAAGAAGTACGGCGTGAAGATCATCCCCACGAAGGAAGCCTCGTGGGCCGGCGTGCGCGACAAGCTCGTCAACGGCGAACTCGACATGGCCCACGTGCTCTACGGCCTCGTCTACGGGGTGCACCTCGGCATCGGCGGACCGAAGAAGGACATGGCCGTGCTGATGACCCTCAACAACAACGGCCAGGCCATCACGCTCTCGAAGAAGCTCGCCGACGCGGGCGCCGTCGACGGCGCGAGCCTCGCGAAGGTGATGAAGACCGACAAGCGCGAGTACACCTTCGCGCAGACCTTCCCCACCGGCACGCACGCGATGTGGCTGTACTACTGGCTCGCGGCCTACGGCATCAACCCGATGAAGGACGCCAAGGTCATCACCGTGCCGCCGCCGCAGATGGTCGCCAACATGCGCGTGGGCAACATGGACGGCTACTGCGTGGGCGAGCCCTGGGGCCACCGCGCGATCATGGACGGCATCGGCATCACCGCCGTCACCACGCAGGACATCTGGAAGGACCACCCCGAGAAGGTGCTCGGCAGCACGGGCGACTTCGTCAAGCAGAACCCGAACACCTGCCGCGCCGTGATGATGGCCATCCTCGAGGCCAGCCAGTGGATCGACGCGAGCCTGCAGAACAAGATGAAGATGGCCGAGACCGTGGCCGACAAGGCCTACGTCAACACGGGGGTCGACGCCATCAACCAGCGCATCCTGGGCCGCTACCAGAACGGCCTCGGCAAGACCTGGGACGACCCGAACCACATGAAGTTCTTCAACGCCGGCGCGGTGAACTTCCCGTACCTGTCCGACGGCATGTGGTTCCTCACGCAGCACAAGCGCTGGGGCCTGCTGAAGGAGCACCCCGACTACCTGGGCGTGGCCAAGCAGATCAACAAGATCGACCTCTACAAGGAGGCCGCCACGGCCATGAAGGTCGCTGTCCCGAAGGACCCGATGCGCACGAGCAAGCTCATCGACGGTGTCGTCTGGGACGGCAAGGACCCGAAGAAGTACGCCGACGGTTTCGCCGTCAAGGCCTGATCCCGCGCCCCTGAACCGACCACCGCCGCCACCGAAGGAGATCCACCATGGTCAGCGCAGTCTTCCACTCCCCCCTCGACGCCGCCAACGAGGCGCGAGCCACCCCCGCCGAGAAACCGAAGGCCGTGGCCGCCGCACCCGCCCCGGTGCGGCCGGCCCGCGCGCCCATCGACTGGCGGGGCCTCGTCCTGAGGGTGCTGCCGCCGCTCGCGGGCATCGCCGCGCTCATCGGCATCTGGGCGCTGCTCACGATCAAGAGCAGCACCTTCCCGACGCCGCTCGCCACCTTCAAGGAAGCGGTGCACCTGTTCTCGGACCCGTTCTACAGCAACGGACCGAACGACCAGGGCCTCGGCTGGAACATCCTGTTCTCCCTGCAGCGCGTGGCGGTGGGCTTCGGCCTCGCCGCGGTCGTCGGAATCCCCTTCGGCTTCATGATCGGCCGCTTCGAGTTCCTGAGCCGCATGGTGTCGCCGCTGATCAGCCTGCTGCGCCCGGTGTCCCCGCTCGCGTGGCTGCCCATCGGCCTGCTGGTGTTCAAGGCCGCGAACCCGGCGGCCATCTGGACCATCTTCATCTGCTCGATCTGGCCGATGATCATCAACACCGCCGTGGGCGTGCAGCGCGTGCCGGCCGACTACCTCAACGTGGCCCGCGTGCTGAACCTGTCCGAGTGGAAGGTCATCACGAAGATCCTCTTCCCCGCCGTGCTGCCGTACATGCTGACCGGCGTGCGCCTGAGCGTGGGCACCGCCTGGCTCGTGATCGTCGCGGCCGAGATGCTGACCGGCGGCGTGGGCATCGGCTTCTGGGTGTGGGACGAGTGGAACAACCTCAACGTCACGCACATCCTGATCGCGATCTTCGTGATCGGCATCGTGGGCCTGCTGCTCGAATGGGCCCTGATCGCGATCGCCAAGCGTTTCACCTACGACGAAGTCTGAACCCGCGGAGACCCTCACCATGACCAGCAACTTCATCCAGGTCCAGAACGCCGAGATGGTGTTCAACACGAAGAAGGGCCGCTTCCACGCCCTGCGCGAGATCAACCTCAACGTGGCCAAGGGCGAGTTCGTCACGCTGATCGGCCACTCGGGCTGCGGCAAGTCCACGCTGCTGAACCTGATCGCCGGGCTCACGCTGCCCTCGAGCGGTGCGTTGATCTGCGACAACCGCGAGATCGCCGCTCCCGGGCCCGAGCGCGCGGTGGTGTTCCAGAACCACTCGCTGCTGCCGTGGCTCACCTGCGAGGAGAACGTGCACCTCGCCGTCGAGCGCGTGTTCGGTGCCACCGAGTCGAAGGCGCAGCTCAAGGCGCGTTCGCTCGCCGCGCTGGACCTCGTCAACATGGGCCACGCCGCGGCCAAGCGGCCGCACGAGATCTCGGGCGGCATGAAGCAGCGCGTCGGCATCGCCCGGGCGCTGGCGATGGAGCCGAAGGTGCTGCTGATGGACGAGCCGTTCGGCGCGCTCGACGCCCTCACCCGCGCGCACCTGCAGGACGAGCTGCTGAAGATCGTGGCCCGCACGCAGAGCACCGTGGTGATGGTGACGCACGACGTCGACGAGGCCGTGCTGCTGTCCGACCGCATCGTGATGATGACGAACGGGCCGGCCGCCACCATCGGCGAGATCCTGTCGATCGACCTCGCGCGCCCGCGCAACCGGGTGGAACTCGCCGAGGACACGAAGTACGTGCACTACCGCAAGGAAGTGCTCGACTTCCTCTACACGCGCCACGGCCACGTCGAGAAGGCCGCCTGAGCGGCCCCGCGCCCCCTCCGGGGGGCGCCTGCACCAGAACACATCCATTTCGTTGGGGAGATCCTCTGTGACCACGTCCGCCAGCTCCGGCTTGGCGCTGGACGCGGGGCGGGCTGCGAAGCCTGCCGCCGCGTCTTCGCTCGCCCGTCCCGCCCTCGGCTTTTCACTCGGCAAGTACCGCGAGATCCTGATCGCGGTCGCGTTCTTCCTGCTGTTCGACCTGGCCGTGCTGGTGTTGAACTTCTACGTGTCGTTCCAGATTTCGGAGGACGCCGTCTCGATCAACCTGTCCGGGCGGCAGCGCATGCTGACGCAGCGGTTGTCGAAGAACCTGTTCGCCAGTGAACTGGCCGTGGGCAACGGCGCGGTGCCCGCCCCGCTGACCGACGAGCTGCGCCTGGCCTCGCGCCTGTTCGACGAGACACTCACCGCCTTCCGCAACGGCGGCCAGGTGACCGGTGGTGACGGCAAGCCCGTGCAGCTGGTGCCCGCTTCGGGCCCGAAGAGCGCGGACATCCTCGCGCGCAGCGTCGCGCTGTGGGAGCCGTGGCGCGTGCTGCTGGAACCGCTGCGCGAGGGGGCGTCCCCGCCCACGCCCGAGCAGGTGCGTGCCGCCGCGGCCTACGCCCGTGCGAACAACCTCGCGCTGCTGGGCCTGATGAACGAGCTGACCACCGACCTCGAGGCCGCGGCCAGCCAGCGTGCCTCGCAGCTGCGGATGGTGCAGACGGCCGGCATCGTGCTCGCGCTGCTGAACTTCGTCTTCATCCTCTTCAAGTTCATCCGCCGCCTGCGCCAGTCCGACGAGGCCACGGAACAGGCCGCCGGCGAGACGCGCGAGATCCTGTCGGTGGTGCGCGAAGGCCTGTTCCTGCTGACCCCGCAGCTGACGCTCGGCACCCAGCTGTCCGCCTCGGTGTCGACCATCCTCGCGCAGCCCGTCCACCCGGGCGACAACATCCTCGACGTGCTGCGCCCGATGGTCTCGGCCCGCACGCTCGACGACGCCCGCGGCTACATGGACCTGCTGTTCCTGCCCCACATCAAGGAGGACCTGGTCCAGAGCATCAACCCGCTCACCGAGGTCGCCATCACCACCACCGACGGGCTCGGCCACACGCAGCAGCGCCACCTGTCGATGCGCTTCAACCGCGTGCTGGCCGACGCCGAGATCCGTCACCTGCTCGTCACGGTGCAGGACGTCACCTCGCGCGTCGAGCTGGAGCAGAAGCTCCAGGGCGAGCAGCAGCGCGCCCAGCGCGAGTTCGACCTGCTCGTGCGCGCGTTCGAGACAGACCCGGGGGCGCTGCGCGGCTTCGTGGACCGCTCCGAATCGGCGCTGCTCGAGGTCAACGACCTGCTGCGCCAGGTGGAGGCCGGCTCCGATCCGAAACAGCTGCGCCGCATCGTCGACGCGGTGTACCGGCACATCCACGCGGTCAAGGGCGAGGCCTCGATGCTGCAGCTGGACCTGCTGACCGCCACGGCCCACCAGTTCGAATCGCAGATCCAGATGCTGCGCGAGGCCGGCACGTTCGGCGGCGACTCGCTGCTCGCCCTGCCCCTGCCGCTCGAGGAGCTGCTGACCCGCCTGCAGGCGCTCAAGCGCTCGGTGTTGCGCGATCGGGGCGGCGCGCCCCGCCCTCCTGCCGATTTCTCGGTGCCGCTGACCGACCTCGTCTCGCGCATCGCCAGCGACCTCGGCAAGCCCACGCGCCTCACCACCGCCCTCGCCCCGCTCACCGCGTTGCCCACGGCCACGCACGAGGCGCTGCAGAAGGTGGCGGTGCAGCTGGTGCGCAACGCGGTGGTCCACGGCGTCGAGGACAGCGACACCCGCGCCGCCCTCGGCAAGCCCGCCACCGCGGCCGTCGAAGTCACGCTGCACCGCAACGCCTCGAACCAGGTGGAACTGGTCGTGAAGGACGACGGCGCCGGCCTCGACACGGAACGCGTGCGCGCCCGCCTGCGTGCGCTGGGCTGGTTCGGCGACACGCAGCTCGGCGAGATGAGTTCGGCCCAGGTGCTCGCGCAGATCTTCAGGCCGGGCTTCTCCACCTCGGACACCGCCGGAGAACACGCGGGCCGCGGCGTCGGGCTCGACATCGTGTCGGCCGAGGTGCGGCGCCTGGGTGCGCGGCTGCTGGTGTCCACCAAACCCGGCCAGGGCACCACGTTCCGCGTGCGCCTGTCGGCCTGAGCAGGAGCCTCGCGATGAAGCTCCTCGTGGTCGACGACTCCAACATGGTGCGCTCGCGCATCGCCCGCATCGTGCAGGGTGGCGCCCTCGGCGACGTGACGATCGTGGGCATGGCCCGCGACGGCGTGGAAGCGCTGCGCGCCGCGAGCCAGGCCTCGCCCGACATCGTCACGATGGACCTGACGATGCCCGAGATGGACGGCCTCGCCTGCATCCCGGCGCTGCTGGCCGCGCACCCGCGGGCGCGCATCCTCGTCATCAGCGCCCTCGACGACAAGTCCACCGCCATCCGCGCACTGCGACTCGGCGCCCACGGCTTCCTGCCGAAGCCGTTCACGGACGGCGACCTGCAACTGGCCCTGCTGGGCCTGATCCAACACAAGGGCTGAACCATGGTCTCGCTCAAGGAGTCCGACCTGCGGCTGTTCATCGACTCGGTGCGCCGCTACTTCGAGGTCACGAGCCGCGTCGCCCCGGAGATCACCTCCGCCTTCCTCGGCGTGGGCGAGGTGCAGGGCCACGAGTTCAACGGCATCGTGACGTTCTCGGGGCCGATGAACGGCCAGGTGACGGTGTCGCTTCCCATGCGCGCCGTGCGCGAATTGCTGCTGATCCAGCACGAGACGAAGCTCACCGAGGCCAACCTGCTCGACGCGGTGGGCGAGATCGCCAACACGCTCGCCGGCAACGCCCGCCGCAACCTCGGCAAGGACCTCGACATCTCGGTCCCCACGACGGTGCGCGGTGCCCACGTCGCGGGCCAGCGTGCCCGCCAGCACCCCTACGTCATCACGTTCCGCTGGAACACGTACCCCGGGATGGTGTGCGTGGACCTCGCGCAAGCCGCTTGAGGCTGGCACACGGATTGCTGAACTCCGGGCGGCAGGTTGACTTTCGTCGACTGTCTCCTCAGTAGGGGCTCGCGGCCCTTTTGTGCAACCCCCAGGTCCTCACCGGCCTGGGGGATTTTTTTCGCCGTCACTCCGGCCTGCGTGCGGCGCCTCCGCTATCCTGCCGCGACCTCAGCCGCCCCGGAGCCCGCCTTGAGTTTCGTCCTCACCGTCTGGCAGTTGCCGACGGGTGCCACGCCCCCCGCCGATGTCGCCGAGGCCGACGCGCTCCTGGCGCAGCAGCAGGCCGCGCCCGAACGACCCGACCCGCTGTTCCGCCGATTCGGCGAAGCGCTGTACGAACGGTTTCCCGCCGGGCTCGACGATCCCAGCCCGAGCGATGCCTGGCTCGACGGGAGCGAATCGGGCGAGGATTCCGGACCCACGCTGAACTTCGGGCTGAACACGCGCGGCGACCACTTCGACGCCGCCTACCTGCACGCCGTGGTGCAGGCGAATCGCCTCGGGCTGAACCTCTACGACGGCCAGACCGGCGAACACCACCTCGCCGACGGCCGCCGGCTGCCCGCCGGAGACCGCCCGATCGACCTCTTCGACGCCGAGGCCGCCTGGCGCAAGTCCGATTGGACCGCCAGCATCGCCGCGTGGCGCCGGGGCGTCGAGGACGGTGTTCCCGAAGCGATCCACGACCTGGGACGGGCGCTGCAGGAAGGCCTGGGTCTCCCACGGCACCTGATGCTCGCCGGCGCACTGATGCAGATCGCCTCCGCCCCCGACGACGCGCGGCGCCGCCAGCGGCTGGCCGCGCTGAAGGCCTGGCCGGCCGAGCTGCGCGACCGGCAGGCGGCCCTGCGCGACCGCCTGCGCGCGGCGCCGCAGCTGCTGCCCGCGATCGACGCCGAACTCGCCGCCGAGGCGAAACGCCGCCAGCCCATTCCGATGCTGACGTGGAAGACAGGCACCTATGACGAGGCCACGTGGTGGCTGCTGCGCGAGTTGGCGGCCGACGGCGACGAGGACGCGACCCGACGCATCGCCAATGCCCACGGGCCTGCCGAATCCCTGCGCGGGCGGCCACCGTGGCCGGTCGCTGCGGGTGACTACGCGCACTGGCTGCAGCGGTCCGCGGACCGGGGCGACCCGGAGTCGTCGCGCAAGGTGATTGGCGGGCTGCTCAGCGGCAGCCACGGCTGGCCGCAGGCCCCCGCCGAAGCGTTGCGCCTGCTGCGACGCGAGGTGGCGAACGGCGCGCGCTGGGCCGTCGAACCGGCCGAACGGCTGGGCCGGCGACTTGCCGGGGGATGGGACCCGGTGGCCGCCCGCCCCCGCGCCGAACAGGTCCTGCAGGAGGCCCGTCGCGCCGAAGGCGGGCAGCGCCTCGCCTTGCTGCGCCAGGCCTGCGAACTCGACCACCCGGACGCCTGGCGCGCGCTGGGCGACGCCTACCTGCGCGGCGACCTGGGCCTGCGCCGGGACGAGATCATCGGCGGCGGGCTGCACCTGTACGCGCAGAAGGACCTGTCGTTGCACAGCAGCGACCTGGGCGTCGCGCGGCCTCCTGCCCTCGAGGCCCTGTTCTCCAACCGCGTGGACGACGCGCTGCAGGTCAGCCGCGAACTGCTCGGTGCCGAGCAGCCGTGGGAGGTGATCGGCCGCATGCAACGCTTCTTCGACGAGAACCCACCGCTCGTCGTGAGCCTGATGCCGGACCGCACCAGCCGCGTCGAGGTCGACGACAGCCGCACCCGCGGCGCAGCATCGGCGCGTGCCACCCGGCCGGCCCCGGAACCGGAACCCCAACAGGGCGGCTCCGGCCTCATCCTGCTGGCCATCGGCACGCTGGGGCCCCTGCTGCTGCTCGCGATGACCCAGACCTTCGGTCGTGCCGGCACGCGCATCGGGCTGTTCGTGACGGTGGCGTGCGCGCTCGTGGGCACGTGGCGCTGCGGCGCACGGCTCGACTGGTCGCCGCTCAAGCGCGTGGGGATCGGCGTGCTCGCCGCGATGCCCGGTGTGGGCCTGTTCGCCGCGGCGGCCGTGCTGCGCGCGGTGCTGCAGTGGAGCCGCAGCAACGCCGACGCGGACTAGACAACCGAGGTCAGTGGTTTTCCTTGGCGTGGTTGATCGAGTACTTCGGAATCTCGACCACCACGTCCTGGTTCGACACGATCGCTTGGCATGACAGGCGCGAGTTCGGCTCGAGGCCCCACGCGCGGTCGAGCATGTCTTCCTCGTTCTCCTCGATCTCGCCGAGCGAGCGGAAGCCCTCGCGCACGATCACGTGGCACGTGGTGCAGGCGGCCACCATGTCGCAGGCGTGTTCGATGGCGATGCCGTTCTCGAGCATGGCCTCGCACAGGGAGGTGCCGGTGTCGGCCTTGATTTCGGTGCCGTTCGGGCAGTACTCGGGATGGGGGAGGATCCGGATGATGGGCATGGTCAGACTTCTTCGACGCGCTTGCCGGTGAGCGCGGTGCGCAGGCTGCGGTTCATTCGTTCGGCCGCGAAGGCCTCGGTGCCCTGGGCCAGGGCTTCCACGCCGCGGTCGATGGCCGCGTTGTCCTCGCCCGCGCGCAGCGTTTCGAGGTCCTGCAGCAGCGTGTCGATGGCGGCGCGCTGGGCGGCGTCGAGCAGGTCGCCGTCGGCGGCCAGCGCGGCGCGCGTGGCCAGCAGCATGCGCTCGGCCTCCACCTGCGACTCGCGCAGGGCACGTGCCTTCATGTCGACCTCGGCCGTGGTGAAGCTTTCCTGCAGCATGCGGGCGATGTCCTCGTCCGCGAGGCCGTAGCTCGGCTTCACGGTGATGGCGGCCTCGACGCCGGAGGTCTCCTCCTTCGCGGCCACGCTCAGCAGCCCGTCGGCATCGACCTGGAAGGTCACGCGGATGCGGGCGGCGCCAGCGGCCATCGGGGGCATGCCGCGCAGTTCGAAGCGGGCGAGCGAGCGGCAGTCGCTGACGAGTTCGCGTTCGCCCTGCACCACGTGGATCGCGAGGGCCGTCTGGCCGTCCTTGAACGTGGTGAAGTCCTGCGCACGCGCGGTGGGGATGGTGCTGTTGCGCGGGATGATGCGCTCGACCAGCCCGCCCATGGTCTCGAGGCCCAGCGACAGCGGGATCACGTCGAGCAGCAGCATCTCGTCGGCCCCGGCGTTGCCGGCCAGCGTGTTCGCGTGCAGCGCGGCGCCCAGCGCCACCACCTCGTCGGGGTTCAGGTTCGTGAGCGGGGCCTTGCCGAAGAACTCGCCCACCACGTGCTGAACCTGCGGCATGCGCGTGGAGCCGCCCACCATCACCACGCCGAACACCTCGTCCTTCGTGGCCTTGGCATCGCGCAGCACCTTGCGCATGGCGGCGACGGTGCGCGACAGCAGCGGTTCGGTCAGCGTGTCGAACTGGGCGCGGGTGACGCGCACCGACAGCTCGCCCGTGCTCAACGGGCACGCGAGCGTGGTGTGGTCGGTGGCGGAGAGCTTTTCCTTCGCGGCGCGGGCGGCGACGAGCACGGCGCGCTTGTCCTGCGGCGTGGCGGCTTCGAGGCCGGCCTGGGCCAGGGCCCAGTCGGCGAGCGCCGCGTCGAAGTCGTCGCCCCCGAGTGCGGAGTCGCCCCCGGCCGCGATCACCTCGAACACGCCCTTCGACAGGCGCAGCAGCGAGATGTCGAACGTGCCGCCCCCGAGGTCGTACACGGCGTACAGGCCTTCGGAGCCGTTCTCGAGGCCGTAGGCGATGGCCGCGGCCGTGGGTTCGTTGATCAGGCGCAGCACGTTGAGGCCGGCGAGTTGCGCGGCGTCCTTCGTGGCCTGGCGCTGGGCGTCGTCGAAGTACGCGGGCACGGTGATCACCGCGCCGAACAGGTCGTCGGCGAACGTGTCCTCCGCGCGGTAGCGCAGTGTGGCGAGGATCTCGGCCGAGACCTCCACCGGCGACTTCACGCCGTGGGCCGTGTTCAGCTGCACCATGCCCGGCGCCTCGACGAAGTCGTACGGCAGCTTGGCGCGGTCGGCCACGTCGGCGAGGCCGCGGCCCATGAACCGCTTGACGGAAACGATGGTGTTGCGCGGATCGGCGGCGGCTTCCTTCAGCGCGTCGTGGCCGATCTGGCGGCGGCCGCCGTCGATGTACCGCACGGCCGAGGGCAGGATCACGCGGCCTTCGTCGTCGGGCAGGCATTCGGCCACGCCGTTGCGCACGGCGGCCACGAGGGAGTGGGTGGTCCCCAGGTCGATGCCGACGGCGATGCGCCGCTGGTGGGGGTCCGGGGCGCCCCCGGGTTCGGAAATCTGAAGCAGTGCCATCCCGCTATTGTCCCAGTTGCTCGAGGCGACGGTCGATGTCGGCCGCGAAGCGCTCCACGAACATGAGGGCTCTCACCTCGCCGGCGGCCTTCGCGAAATCACCCTGCCCGTCGATCAGGCCCTTCAATTCGGTCAGCGCGCGCTGGCGGTGCCCCGCCACGTCGTCGTTCAGCGCCTCGACCGCCTCGACGGTGCCGGCCTCGTCGAGCGCCTCGCGCCACTCCATCTGCTGGATCAGGAACTTCGCCGGCATCGCGGTGTTGTTCTCGGCCTCGATGGGCGCGCCGTTCAGCTCGCAGAGATAGGCCGCCCGCTTGAGCGGGTCCTTCAGGCGCTGGTAGGCCTCGTTGACCCGCACCGCCCACTGCATCGCCACGCGCTGCGCCGCGGCGCCCTCGGACACGAACCGGTCCGGATGCACCTCGGCCTGCAGCGTGCGCCAGCGCGCGTCGAGCGCGGCACGGTCCTGTTCGAAGCGGCGGGGGATGGCGAACAACTCGAAGTCGTCGCTGTCGAGTTTCATGGCGGGACGGTTCCTGAAAGAGAGCAGCTCAGACGTGAAAAGGCGCGGCTCATGGCCGCGCCCTGGGTCGGCTGAGCCGGAGGGTCAGATGCGGAACGATTCGCCGCAGCCGCAACGATCCTTCTCGCGCGGGTTGTGGAACTTGAAGCCCTCGTTGAGGCCTTCGCGCACGAAGTCGAGTTCGGTGCCGTCGAGGTACGGCAGGCTCTTCGGGTCGATGAGCACCTTCACGCCGTGGCCTTCGAACACCACGTCCTCCGGCGCCACCTCATCCGCATACTCGAGCTTGTAGGCCAGGCCCGAGCAGCCGGTGGTCTTGACGCCCAGCCGCACGCCCACGCCCTTGCCGCGCTTGGTGATGTACTTCGTCACGTGGCGCGCAGCCGCCGGGCTCAAGGTCACCGCCATGGCTCAGTGCGCCTTCGCGGCTTCGCCCGAACCGGTCTTGGCGCGGTAGTCGTCGACCGCGGCCTTGATCGCGTCTTCCGCGAGGATCGAGCAGTGGATCTTCACCGGCGGCAGCGCCAGTTCTTCGGCGATGTGCGTGTTCTTGATGGACAGCGCCTCGTCGAGCGACTTGCCCTTGACCCATTCGGTCACGAGCGAGCTCGACGCGATGGCCGAGCCGCAGCCGTACGTCTTGAACTTCGCGTCTTCGATGAGGCCCGTGGTGGGGTTCACCTTGATCTGGAGCTTCATCACGTCGCCGCACGCCGGCGCACCGACCATGCCCGTGCCCACGGTGTCGTCACCCTTGTCGAACGAACCCACGTTGCGGGGGTTCTCGTAGTGTTCGACCACTTTTTCGCTGTATGCCATCTCAGTTCTCCTAATCGTTCAGGCGGCGGGTGCCTCGCTCCGTCTCAGTGGGCGGCCCACTGGATCGAGCTGATGTCCACACCGTCCTTGAACATCTCCCACAAAGGCGAAAGCTCGCGCAGCTTGGCGACACGGTCCTTCAGCGTCGTCACCACGTAGTCGATTTCCTCGACGGTGGTGAAGCGGCCGATGGTCATGCGCAGGCTGGAGTGCGCGAGTTCGTCGCTGCGGCCGAGGGCGCGCAGGACGTAGCTGGGCTCGAGGCTGGCCGACGTGCAGGCGGAGCCCGACGACACGGCGATGCCCTTGATGCCCATGATGAGCGATTCGCCTTCCACGAAGTTGAAGGACATGTTCACGTTGTGCGGCACGCGCTGCGTGGCGTGGCCGTTGAGGAACGTCTGTTCGATGGGGGACAGCCCCGCGATCAGGCGCTGCTGGAGCATCCGGATGCGTTCGATCTCGGTGCCCATCTCTTCGCCGGCGATGCGATAGGCCTCGCCCATGCCGACGATCTGGTGCGTGGCGAGCGTGCCCGAGCGCATGCCTCGCTCGTGGCCGCCGCCGTGCATCTGTGCCTCGAGGCGCACGCGCGGCTTGCGGCGCACGAACAGCGCGCCGATGCCCTTCGGGCCGTACGTCTTGTGCGACGCGAGGCTCATCAGGTCGACCGGCAGCTTCGACAGGTCGAAGGCCAGCTTGCCGGTGGCCTGCGCGCCGTCGACGTGGAAGATGACGCCGCGCTCGCGGCACAGCGTGCCGAGGGCCTCGATGTCCTGGATCACGCCGATCTCGTTGTTCACGTACAGCACCGACGCGAGGATGGTGTCGGGGCGCAGCGCGGCCTTGAACACCTCGAAGTCGACCAGGCCGTCTTCCTTGACATCGAGGTACGTGACCTCGAAGCCCTGGCGCTCGAGTTCACGCATGGTGTCGAGCGTGGCCTTGTGTTCGGTCTTCAGCGTGATCAGGTGCTTGCCGCGCGACTTGTAGAACTGCGCGGCACCCTTGATCGCCAGGTTGATGGATTCGGTGGCCCCCGACGTCCACACGATCTCGCGGGGGTCGGCACCGATGAGGGTCGCGACCTGTTCGCGCGACTTCTCGACGATGGCCTCCGCCTCCCAACCCCACGCGTGGCTGCGCGATGCCGGGTTGCCGAAGTGCTCGCGCAACCAGGGAATCATCGCGTCGACGACGCGCTGGTCCACGGGGCTCGTGGCACCGTAGTCCATGTAGATCGGGAAATGCGGGGTCATGTCCATGGCTGTAGCAGGAGAAAGAACTTACTTCGAGAACGCGGTGCCCAGGGCGAAGACGGAGTTCGGGGCGGTGATCTTGATCGGCTTGACGACGGGCTGCGTCGAGATGGCGCGCTTGACGGGGTGCTCCTCGATGGAGACGCCCTTGGCGAGTTGCTCGTCGACCAGCTTGCGCAGCGAGATGGAGTCGAGGTACTCGATCATCTTGGAGTTGAGGCTGGCCCACAGGTCGTGCGTCATGCACTTGCCGGTGTCCTCGCCCATGCAGTTTTCCTTGCCGCTGCAGCCGGTGGCGTCGATGGGTTCGTCCACGGCGACGATGATGTCGGCGACGGTGATCTCTTCCGACTTGCGGCCCAGCGCGTACCCGCCGCCCGGACCCCGGGTGCTCTCGACGAGTTCATGGCGGCGCAGCTTGCCGAACAGCTGTTCCAGGTAGGACAGCGAAATCTGCTGGCGCGCGCTGATGGCGGCCAGCGCCACGGGGCCCGTGTTCTCGCGCAGCGCGAGGTCGATCATGGCGGTAACGGCAAAACGGCCTTTGGTGGTCAGTCGCATGGAATCCTCCTGATGCCCGGGGGCAAGACAATCAACGAAAGCGATCGATGGGTGACTTCACGCTTGTCGAGCACCCGCGGACCGGGGTCAGCGGGTAAACCCTCGGGAATATTCCGACGGCGTTACTCAAGTATACATGAAGCCTACTTTTTCGGTCGGCTTCTTCTCGGGAAGTTCCCCTCACCGCTTGCGGACTTCGGTGGTAAGGCGTTCGACGAGACCGTCGCACGCCGCTTCCACGAGGTCCAGCACGCGGTCGAATCCTCCGGGGGGACCGTAGTACGGATCGGGGATCTCCGCCGCCTTGTCCCGGCCGTGGTCACCCAGGCGGCCGAGCTTGGCGCGGTGCTCAGGCAAACAGCGCTCCTGCACCACCGCCCAGTTGTCGTCGTCCATGACCAGGACCAGGTCGTGGCGCTCGAAATCGGCCGCGGTGACCATGCGGGCGCGCAGCGCCGTCAGGTCGTAGCCCCGCTTGCGGGCATGGGCGACCGACCGGGGATCGGGCGGGTGGCCCTTGTGCCAGTCGGCGTGGGTGCCGGCCGAATCCACCTCGACCAGGCCGTCCAGGCCGGCCGCCTTCAGCTTGTGGCGCAGCACGCCCTCGGCGGTGGGCGACCGGCAAATGTTGCCCATGCAGACCATCAGCACACGGTACGGCTTGCTCATTTGCGCCCCCGTTTCGGCGCCGCCACGGGTTTGGGCGGCGGTGGGGGTGACGGCACCACCACCCCGTCGGGGTGGTCGGCCCCGGCGGCGCCGAAGGCCTGCTCACGCAGGTGGGCCAGCTGGTCGCGCACCCGGGCGGCCTTCTCGAACTCGAGGTTGCGGGCGTGCTCGAGCATCTGCTTCTCGAGCTGCTTGATGCGCTTGCCGAGGTCCTTCTCGGACATGACCTCGACCTCGGCCGCCTCGCGCGCCGCCTTCAGGTCGTCCTTCGCGGACTTCTCGGAGTAGACCCCGTCGATCAGGTCGCGCACCTGCTTGGCCACCGAGCGGGGCGTGATGCCCATCTTGGCGTTGTGCTCGATCTGCTTGTTGCGGCGGCGTTCGGTCTCGCCGAGCGCGCGCGACATGGAGTCGGTGATCCGGTCGGCGTACAGGATGGCGCGGCCGTTCAGGTTGCGCGCCGCCCGGCCGATGGTCTGGATCAGCGAGCGCTCCGACCGCAGGAACCCTTCCTTGTCGGCGTCGAGGATGGCCACGAGCGAGACCTCGGGGATGTCCAGGCCCTCGCGCAGCAGGTTGATGCCCACCAGCACGTCGAAGGTGCCCAGGCGCAGGTCGCGCAGGATCTCGACCCGCTCGACCGTGTCGATGTCGCTGTGCAGGTACCGCACCTTCACGCCGTTGTCGGTGAGGTAGTCGGTGAGCTGCTCGGCCATGCGCTTCGTGAGCGTGGTGATCAGCACCCGCTCGTTCTTCTCGACGCGGAGGCGGATCTCCTGCAGCACGTCGTCCACCTGGTGGGTGGCCGGGCGCACGTCCACCATCGGGTCGACGAGGCCCGTGGGCCGCACCACCTGCTCCACCACCGCCCCGGCATGTTCCTTCTCGTAGTCGGCCGGCGTGGCCGAGACGAACACCACCTGGCGCATCTTCTTCTCGAACTCCTGCAGCTGCAGCGGGCGGTTGTCGAGGGCGGACGGCAGGCGGAAGCCGTATTCGACGAGGGTGGTCTTGCGGGCGCGGTCGCCGTTGTACATGCCGCCCAGCTGGCCCATCATCACGTGGCTCTCGTCGAGGAACATGACGGAGTCGCGCGGCAGGTAGTCGACGAGCGTGGACGGCGGCTCGCCGGGCGCCGAGCCCGACAGGTGCCGCGTGTAGTTCTCGATGCCCTTGCAGTGGCCGATCTCCTGCAGCATCTCGAGGTCGAAGCGCGTGCGCTGCTCGATGCGCTGGGCCTCGACGAGCTTGCCCGCCGAGGTCAGCTCCGCCAGCCGCTCGCGCAGCTCGAGCTTGATGGTCTCCACCGCGGCCAGCACCCGGTCGCGCGGAGTGACGTAGTGGCTCGACGGGTACACCGTGAAGCGCACGATCTTCTGGCGGATGCGGCCGGTGAGCGGGTCGAACAGCTGCAGCGTCTCGATCTCGTCGTCGAAGAGCTCGATGCGGATCGCGAGCTCCGAGTGCTCGGCCGGGAACACGTCGATGGTGTCGCCGCGCACGCGGAACGTGCCGCGCGAGAAGTCGGCCTCGTTGCGCTGGTACTGCATGCGGATCAGCTGGGCGATCACGTCGCGCTGGTCCATCTTGTCGCCCGTGCGCAGCGTCATCACCATGCGGTGGTAGTCGGCCGGGTTGCCGATGCCGTAGATGGCCGACACCGTGGCCACGATCACCACGTCGCGCCGCTCCAGCAGGCTCTTCGTGGCGGACAGCCGCATCTGCTCGATGTGCTCGTTGATCGCGCTGTCCTTCTCGATGAACAGGTCGCGCTGGGGCACGTAGGCCTCGGGCTGGTAGTAGTCGTAGTAGCTGACGAAGTACTCGACGGCGTTGCGCGGGAAGAACTCGCGGAACTCGCTGTAGAGCTGGGCCGCGAGTGTCTTGTTCGGCGCGAAGACGATGGCCGGGCGGCCGAGCCGCGCGATCACGTTGGCCATCGTGTAGGTCTTGCCCGAGCCGGTCACGCCCAGCAGGGTCTGGAACGACAGGCCGTCCTCGACCCCCTCCACGAGCTGCTCGATGGCTGTGGGCTGGTCGCCCGCCGGCGGATAGGGCTGGAAGAGCTGGAACGGCGAATCGGGGAACGTGACGAATTCACCCGCCCCCGGCGAAGCCACCTCGGCGATCTCGGATGAAGTTTCGGAAATTCCGGCCATGGCAGATAAAATCCTCGGGTTATCCCGCGATGCAGGCTCGCAGGCCAATCGCGCAGGGTAGCCCAAAACCAAAGTTTGCCCTACTGACAAGGACTGTCTCAATGACTTCGCTGTTCACTGCCGTCGAAATGGCCCCGCGCGACCCCATCCTGGGCCTCAACGAGCAGTTCAACGCCGACCCCAACCCCGCCAAGGTCAACCTGGGCGTGGGCGTGTACTTCGACGACAACGGCAAGCTCCCCCTCCTGAAATGCGTCCAGGAAGCGGAAAAGCAACTGGTCGACGCGGCCAAGCCGCGCGGCTACCTGCCCATCGACGGCATCGCCGCCTATGACAAGGCCGTGCAGGGCCTCGTGTTCGGCGCCGACAGCGCCATCGTCACCGAAGGCCGCGTGGCCACGGTGCAGGCCGTGGGCGGCACCGGCGGCCTGAAGATCGGCGCCGACTTCCTGAAGCGCCTGAACCCGAACGCCACCGTCCTGATCAGCGACCCGAGCTGGGAGAACCACCGCGCGCTGTTCCAGAACGCCGGCTTCAAGGTCGACACGTACCCGTACTACGACGCGGCCAAGCGCGGCGTGAACTTCGACGGCATGATCGCGGCCCTGAACGCCGCCGCCGCCGGCACCGTGGTCGTGCTGCACGCCTGCTGCCACAACCCGACCGGCTACGACATCACCCCGGCCCAGTGGGACCAGGTGGTCGCCGCCGTGAAGTCGCGCAACCTCGTGGCCTTCCTCGACATGGCCTACCAGGGCTTCGGCGAAGGCATCAAGGAAGACGGCGCCGTGATCGAGAAGTTCGTCGCCGCCGGCCTCGACTTCTTCGTGTCCACCTCGTTCTCGAAGAGCTTCTCGCTCTACGGCGAGCGCGTGGGCGGCCTGAGCGTGGCCTGCGCGTCGAAGGACGACGCCACCCGCGTGCTGAGCCAGCTGAAGATCGTGATCCGCACGAACTACTCCAACCCGCCCACCCACGGCGCCCAGATCGTCGCCACGGTGCTGACCACCCCGGCGCTGCGCGCGATGTGGGAAGAAGAACTGGCCGGCATGCGCGTTCGCATCAAGCAGATGCGCACCGCCCTGCAGGACAAGCTCAAGGCCGCCGGCGTGAAGCAGGACATGAGCTTCATCACCCAGCAGAAGGGCATGTTCAGCTACACCGGCCTGTCGGCGGAGCAGATGCAGCGCCTGCGCGGTGAATTCGGCATCTACGGTGTCGATTCGGGCCGCATCTGCGTCGCCGCGCTGAACAGCAAGAACATCGACGCGGTGGTCGCCGCGATCGCCAAGGTCAGCTGATCCGACCTGATTTGACGGGGGGCGTGTCACTCGGGTGACACGCCCCCCGTGCATTTTGGGCATCTGCCGGACGAATCCCCCGCTATTCCCGGTAGCGCCAAAACACGGGTTGCAGCACGATTCAGGGCATGTGCCTAGAATGGTGCATCGCACAAAACCAGCGATGTGCCCCTGGGCCAGAAGCCAAAAAGGATCCGCCATGCTGTATCAGCTCTATGAATCTCAACGGGCCATGCTGAGCCCGTTCTCCGAATTCGCGTCCGCGTCGTCCAAGCTGTACAGCCACCCGCTCTCGCCGTTCGCCCACACCCCGCTCGCCACGCGCGTCTCGGCCGGCCTCGACCTGATGCACCGGCTGGCGAAGGAATACGAGAAGCCCGAGTTCGGCATCACCACCGTGAAGGTGGGCGGCATCGACGTCGCGGTGCAGGAACAGGTCGCGCTCGAGAAGCCCTTCTGCCGCCTGCTGCGCTTCAAGCGCTTCACCGACGATTCCGACCTGCTGACCCGCATGAAGGACCAGCCCACCGTGCTGGTGGTGGCGCCGCTGTCGGGCCACCACTCGACGCTGCTGCGTGAAACCGTGCGCCAGTTGCTGGTCGACCACAAGGTGTTCATCACCGACTGGACCGACGCCCGCATGGTGCCGCCCGAGGAAGGCCCGTTCCACCTCGACGACTACGTCGCGTACGTCCAGGACTTCATCCGCCACGTGGGCCCCGAGGTCAACGTGATGTCGGTGTGCCAGCCCACGGTGCCCGTGCTTGCGGCCATCTCGCTGCTGGCCTCCAACGGCGAGTTCACGCCCCGCACGATGACGATGATGGGCGGCCCCATCGACGCCCGCAAGTCGCCCACCGCGGTGAACAACCTGGCGATGAACAAGAGCTACGAGTGGTTCGAGAACAACGTGATCTACCGCGTTCCGATGAACTACCCGGGCGGTGGCCGCCGCGTGTACCCCGGCTTCCTGCAGCACACCGGCTTCATCGCGATGAACCCGGACCGCCACCTGAAGAGCCACTACGACTACTTCATGGACCTGATGCGCGGCGAGGACGAAAGCGCCGAGTTCCACCGCTCGTTCTACGACGAATACAACGCCGTGCTCGACATGCCGGCCGAGTACTACCTCGACACCATCCACACGGTGTTCCAGGACTACTCGCTCGTGAACGGCACGTGGGAAGTCAATGGCCAGCTCGTGCGCCCGCAGGACATCAAGACCACCGCGCTGCTGACCATCGAAGGCGAACTCGACGACATCTCCGGCGCCGGCCAGACCAAGGCGGCGCACGACCTGTGCTCGGGCATCCCGTCCACCCGCCAGTTCCACTACGACGTGATGGGCGCCGGCCACTACGGCATCTTCTCGGGCCGCCGCTGGCGCGAGGACTGCTACCCGGTGGTGCGCGACTTCATCGCGAAGCACCAGGACGCGCAGCCGGCGGCGAAACGCCGTGCCCGCACCGCGGCCTCGGCCAAGACGGCGCCGGCCCGCACCACCGCGAAGGTGGCGGCGCCCAAGCGCACCCGCTGACCCCGTGACCTCGCTGGCGGAACTGACCGACACCCTCGACCGTGCCCTGCCCCAGACGCAGTGCACGCGCTGCGGCTACCCCGATTGCCGCAGCTATGCCGCGGCCATCGCGGACGGTTCCGCCGACATCAACCAGTGCCCGCCGGGCGGCGCCGAAGGCGTCGCACGCCTCGCGCGCCTGACCGGCCGCCCCGCCACGCCGCTGAACCCGGCGAATGGCACGGAGGGGCCGCGCCTGCTCGCGATCATCGACGAGGCCTGGTGCATCGGCTGCACGCTGTGCATCAAGGCCTGCCCGGTCGACAGCATCGTCGGTGCGCCCAAGCGCATGCACACGGTGATCGACGACCTGTGCACCGGCTGCGAGCTGTGCGTGCCGGTGTGTCCGGTCGACTGCATCTCGCTCGAACCCGTCACGCCGGGCCGCACCGGCTGGGACGCCTGGACGACCCCGCAGGCCGACGAGGCCCGCGAGCGCTTCGCGTTCCACACGATGCGCCTCGTGCGCGAGAAGACCGAGAACGACGCGCGGCTCGAGCAGAAGGCCGAGGCGAAGCTGGCGGACCTCGCCTCGCATTCCAAGATCACCGACCCGGCGGTGCTGGACACCAAGCGGGCGATCATCGAGGCGGCGCTGGCGCGGGCGCGGGCGAAACGCGCGCAGTGATGCGCACGCGGGATGCCACAATCCCGCCCCATGAAAGTCGCCGACATCGCCCCCTTCTTCGCCACGCTGAAGGCGGCCAACCCCCAGCCCAACACGGAGCTGGAGTACACCAACGTCTTCGAGCTGCTGGCCGCCGTGCTGCTGTCGGCGCAGGCCACCGACGTCGGCGTCAACAAGGCCACGCGGCGCCTCTTCGCGATCGCGAACACGCCGCAGAAGATGCTGGACCTCGGCCTCGAGGCCGTGACCGACCACATCAAGACCATCGGCCTCTTCCGCACCAAGGCGAAGAACCTGATGGAGACATGCCGCATCCTCGTGACGCAGCACGCGGGCCGCGTGCCGCGCACGCGCGAGGCGCTGGAGGCGCTGCCGGGGGTGGGCCGCAAGACGGCTAACGTCGTGCTCAACGTCGCGTTCGGCGAGGCCACGATGGCCGTGGACACGCACATCTTCCGCGTGGGCAACCGGACGGGCCTCGCCACCGGCAAGACGCCGCTCGAGGTCGAGCTGAAACTGCTGCGGCGCGTGCCGGCGGAGTACATGGTGGACGCTCACCACTGGCTGATCCTGCACGGGCGCTACGTGTGCCAGGCGCGCCGCCCGCTGTGCGAGCAGTGCCTCGTGCTGCGCTACTGCGATTCGGCCCCGCGCGAACTGCTCGCACGCCAGGCGACGCCGTAGCCGCAGGCCGCGGGCCATTCGGCCGCGGACATCGGCGGCGGCAGGCCGCGCACCACGCGTGACGCCGCGTTGATCCAGCCGCCATGCCCCACCACGAGCGCGCCGGGATGCTCGCGGAGGAAGCCCGCGCAGCGCGCCATCAACGCCGACACCGACTCGCCCCCGCCGGGCGCGTGCCCGGCGAAGTCGGTGCACCACGCATCGACCGCGGCCGCACCCACCCCGTCCCAGGGGCGGCCGTCCCAGGTCCCGAAGTCGAGTTCCGCGAGGCGGGTGTCCACGTGGTGCATCCAGCCCCACCGAACGAGCCACCGGCCCACGTCGGCCCCGCGGCGCAGCGGCGAGGTCCACACCTCGCACGCCCTTCCCTCGCGCCGCGCCAGCGCGCGCACGCGGTGCGCGAGCCGCTTGGCCTTGCGCGGGTCCACCGCGACGTCGGTCCGCCCGATGCACCGGCCCGCCACCCCCTTCGGCTTCGGGTGGCGCCAGACCACCGTCTCGCTCATGCGAAGCGCATCCACACGAGCCAGCCGAGCAGCACCAGCACCTCGGTGACCTGCTGCGTGGCGCCCAGCGTGTCGCCGGTGAAGCCGCCCAGGCGCCGCGACCAGCACCGTGCGCAGGCCCGCGTGCCCGCGAGCGCGAACAGCAGCGACAGCACGACGGCCGGCCACCACGCCACGCGGCTCGCGACGATGCCCACGGCCACCAGCAGCACCCAACCGAGCGCCACCAGCACCCCGCCGCGCGAGACCCCTTGCGCCAGCGGCTTGGCCTTCGCCGCAGCGAGGTCGCCCGCATACGGCAGCGCGCGGATCACGAGCACCGCCATCGCACGCGACACCGTGTGACCGAACAGCAGCGCCGGCAGCGCGAGCGCCACCGGCAGCGACACCAGCACCGCCGCCTTGAGGCCCAGCACCAGCACGAGCCCCACCGCGCCATAGCTGCCGATGCGCGAGTCCTTCATGATCTCGAGCGCCCGCTCGCGGCCCACGTGGCCGCCGAGCGCGTCGCAGGTGTCGGCGAGACCGTCCTCGTGGAACGCGCCCGTCAGCCACACCGTGGTGATCATCGACAGCACCACGGCGACCCCAGGCGACGTCGCGACGGTGGCGGCCGCGAGCACCACGGCCCCCACCGCCCCGACACACAGGCCCACCAGCGGAAAGTGCCGCGCACTGTCGTGCAGCCACGCCGGCTCGAAGCCGACCCAGCGCGGGACCGGCACCCGCGTGAAGAACTGCAGGGCCACGAAAAAGAGCCGCACCTCGTGGAGGAGGCGGTTCATGCGCCCTTGTCCGACACGCCGGCCGACTCGAAGCTCGCCATCTCGGCGAGGATGCGCACGCTGCTCTCGACCAGCGGCCACGCGAGCGCCGCGCCCGACCCTTCGCCGAGCCGCAGGCCCAGGTCCAGCAGCGGCACGACGTCGAGGTGGCGGGTCATCAGGCGGTGGCCCGCCTCGGCCGAACTGTGCGCCCACACGCACGACGACAGCAGCGCCGGCGCCAGCCGCGCGGCCCACAGCACCGCCGCACCGGCGATGAACCCGTCGACCACCACCAACCGCCGCTCGGACGCCGCCTGCAGCGCCGCGCCCGCGATCATCGCGATCTCGAAACCACCCACCGCGGCCATCAGCTCGCGCGGCGACGCGGCCGTCGCGCGGTGGCGGTCCATCACCTGGCCCAGCAGCGCCCGCTTGCGGGCGAGCCCGGCGTCGTCGAGCCCCGTGCCCCGGCCGATGCAGTCGTCGAGGGGCTCGCCGGACAGCAGCGCCAGCAGCAGCGACGCGCTCGACGTGTTGCCGATGCCCATCTCGCCCAGCAACACCGCGTTGCCCGGCAGGCCGTGCACCACGTCCGCGCCGGACTGCAGCGCCTGGTCGAGCTGCGTCGCAATCATCGCCGGCCCGTCCAGCATGTCGGCCGTGCCCGGGGCCACCTTGCGGTCCAGCAGGCCGGCGCGCGGCGCGAACGTGTGGTTCACGCCCGCGTCCACCACGGTGAGCGCGAGCCCGTGCTGGCGCGCCAGCACGCTGACCGCCGCCCCGCCGGCCAGGAAGTTCTCGACCATCTGCCACGTGACGTCCGTGGGGTACGCGGACACCCCGCGCGCCGCGATGCCGTGGTCGCCGGCGAACACCACCAGCTGCGGTGCCGACAACACCGGCCGGTCCGTGCCCTGCACCAGCCCCACCTGCAGCGCGAGCGACTCGAGCCGGCCGAGCGCACCCAGCGGCTTCGTCTTGCGGTCGATGCGGTGGCGCAGGCGCTGCAGCAGTGCGGCGTCGTGGGTGGTCGGGATCGGAGGGACGGGGAAGGCCATGTCAGTGCGAAGGGTCGAGCAGGCGCGACAGCACGCCACGATCGAAATGGGTGTCGATGAAATCGGCGAGGCCGTCGAAGACCTCGGGCAGCGGGCGCGCGGCCGCGCCGAACAACGCGTTCATCACGGCCGGCGATTCGAACAGGCCATGGGTGTATGTGCCGAACACATGGCCGGCCTGCCAGGCGATGGGTTCACCGTCGGCATTGCGCAGCACGGCACGCACGCCCGCGCCGCCCGGCGTGGGCACGGTGCGGCCGTGGCGGATCTCGTAGCCGTCCACGGCCACGTCCGACAGCGCCTGCCACGGCGCGTCGAGCGCACCGAAGCGGCCCGCGGTGTGACGCAGCAGCTTGTCGCGGGCGAACGTGGTGGTGAGCGGCAGCAGCCCCAGGCCCGCTGCGTTGCCATCGACCCCGTCGGGATCGACCAGCGCGTCACCCAGCATCTGCAGCCCGCCGCAGACGCCCAGCACGGGGCGCCCCGCATGCGCGTGGGCCAGGATCGCCGGGGCGAGGCCCTGCGCACGCAGCCACGCGAGGTCCGAGCTCGTGTGCTTGGAGCCGGGCAGCACGATCCAGTCGGCCCCGGCCAGGTCCGCGGGCGACCGCGCCCACGTGAGCCGCACGCCGGGCAAGCCGCGGAGCGGCTGGAACTCGTCGAGGTTGCTGAGGCGCGGGTACGCGACGATCGCGATGCGCTGCCCGGCGCCACCCGACGGCGCGTCGTCGAACACCCCGTCCTCCTCCGGCAGGCCGTGGCCGCGCCACATCGGCAGCACCGCGACGGTGGGCACGCCCGTGAGCTCGCGCAGCTGTTCCGGGCCCGGCGCCAGCAACGCGGCATCACCCCGGAAGCGGTTGAGCACGAAACCGCGGATCAGCGCGCGTTCGCCGGCCGGCAGCAGCTGGTGCGTGCCGTACAGGTGCGCGAACGCGCCGCCGCGGTCGATGTCGGTGACGAGCAGGCAGGCCGCGTCCACCTCGCGGGCGGTGCGCATGTTGACGTAGTCGCTCGCGTGCAGGTTGATCTCGGTGGGGGAGCCGGCGCCCTCGATCACCACCACGTCGTGCTCCGCCATCAGCGCGTGCAGCCCGTCGCGGGCGAACGGCCACAGCGCCTCGCTGCGCTCGCGCCACGGCACGGCGGCGAGGTCCGGGCGCACCTGGCCCATCACCACCACCTGGCTCGCGGTGTCCCGCTCGGGCTTGAGCAGCACGGGGTTCATGCGCACGTCGGGCGAACGGCCGGCGGCCAGTGCCTGGAAGTACTGCGCGCTGCCGATCTCGCCGGCGCGGCCGTCCAGCCCCGGCACCACCCGCGCGTTGTTGCTCATGTTCTGCGCCTTGAACGGCGCGACCTTCAGGCCCTGCCGCGCGTACCAGCGGCACAGCGCCGTCGCGAGCCAGCTCTTGCCCGCGCCGCTCGTGGTGCCGAGCACCATCACCGCGCGGGCCGTCATGCCGTCACCTCGAACCACGCGTCGCGCAGCGCGGCCTGCGCGTCGGGCGGGCGCACCCCCACGCGCACGGCGCCGGGCAATCCGAGTGACGTGGTGTCGCGCAGCTTGATGCCGCGCGCGCGCAACCGCGCCAGCACGTCCGCCGCGTCACGTCCCGGCCAGCGGGCCACGTAGAACGGCGTGACACTCGCGTCCTGCACCCAGCCGAGTTCCTCGCCGAGCGCCAGCTGCAACGCCTTCCACGCGAGCAGCGTCGAGCGGCTTTCCTCGACCCAGCGCACCGTGGCGGGCGAGATCCACTCGCGCAGCATCACCTCGCCGTGGACACCCAGCGGCCACGACGGGCACAGGCGGTCGAGCGAGCGCAGCAGCGCCTCGGCGCCCTCGGGCGCGATGGCGTACGCGCCGCGCACCCCGGTCAGGCCCAATGACTTGTTCGGCGACACGAGCCGCCAGGCCGCGGCGGGCAGCGTCGGCGCTTCACCCTCCAGGCGCAGCGCGGCATAGGCTTCGTCGACCACGAGCACAGCGCCCTCGCGCACCGCCGGGCAGCGCGCCGAGCGGCCCGTGGGGCTCGCCGGTTCGGTGAACCACACCAGCGACGCATCGCCCGCGAGCGACGCGCGGCGCAGGCCCCAGGTGTCCGCGGCCCGGCCGTAGTCGGCATACCCGGGCACCGGCGCGAACACGCTCCCGTGGGCCGACTGCAGCCGCACCGCAGCGGTCAGCCGGCCGATGAACTCGCTCGCGCTGGCGGCCACCACGATGCGTTCGGGCCGGACGTCGTGGAAGTCGGCCAGCGCGGCGCGCAACGCGGTGGACGCCGGGTCGGGATACCGCGACGGGTCGGCCTCGCGCAACGCGGCCAGCACGTGGGGCGCGGGGCCGCACGCGTTGGCGTTCGTGGAGAAGTCCCAGCGCGGTGCCCCGAGGGCGTCCGGGCCACCATGGTCGGTCGTCATGCGGTCCTCCAGGCCACGGCCAGCAGCGACAAGCCCACGGCCGCCCACGCGGCACGGCCCGCGACCCGCAGCGCGCGCGACAGGTCGCCGGCGCCGGGCGTGGCGGCCCCGGCGTTCAGCGCATACACCCCGGGCTTCGACAGCCGCACGCCGAGGTGCAGCGCCATCGCGCCCATGGGCCAGCCGCCGTTGGGCGACGGCGTGCGCCGCGCCTCGTGCCACAGGCCGGCGCGCCAGCCGGGGGCCAGCAGCAGCGCGGTCAGGCGAGCGGGAATCCATGACAGCACGTCGTCGGCCCGCGCCGCGAACTTGCCGGCCCACTCCCACGCGCCGCGGTAGCCCCACATCGCGTCCATCGTGTTGGCCATGCGGTAGACCACGGCGCCGGGCAGGCCCGCCACGGCGAACCAGAAGAGCGGCGCCACCAGCGAATCGTTGAGGTTCTCGGCGAGGGTCTCGATGGCGGTCTCGCGCACGTCGGCCGGGCCGAACGCGGAGACGTCGCGGCTCACGAGGCGGGACAGGCGCGCACGGGCCTGCGGCAGGCCTTCGGCGAGCGCCCCGTCCACCGCCGCCACCTCGTCGCGCAGCATGCGCCACGCGAACATCGGCTTGAGCACGACGGCCAGCAGCGGCACGCCGAGCCACCAAGGCAGCGTCGCCAGCATCACCTCGATCTGCCACGCGACCATGCCCAACACGGCCGCCATCGCGAGCCACACGAGCGCCCCGCCGGCGAAGGCGAGACGCGGCGGGCGAGTCTTCAGCCAGCGGCCGAGGGGCCCCAGCACCCGCCCCAGCCACGCCACCGGATGCCACGCGTTCCGCGGCTCGCCGAACGCGGCGTCGAGCGCCCACGCGAGCACGAGCGCGAGGCCGGGCAGCATCAGTCCTCGATGCCCCGCTGGGCCGGCACGCCGGCGTTGAAGTGGTGCTTGACGAGGGTCATCTCGGTCACGGTGTCGGCGAGGTCCATGAGTTCCTGCGGCGCGTTGCGCCCGGTCAGCACGACGTTGACGTGCGAGGGCCGCTCGCGCAGCGCTGCCAGCACCGGCTCGAGCGGCACCCAGCCGTACCGCAGCGGGTACGTGATCTCGTCGAGCACGACGAGGAAGTGTTCGCCGGCCCGGATCGTGCCCTCGGCGCGCGCCCAGCCGTCACGGGCCAGCTGCGCGGAGTGTTCGAGGTCCTTGCTCTTCCAGCTGAACCCGTCGCCCAGGCCTTCGATGGGCACACCCAGCTGCTCGAACATGCGGTGTTCGCCGAAGCGGGCCGACGGCACCTTCATGAACTGGTAGATCTTCACGGCCTTGCCGCGGCCGTGTGCGCGCAGCGCGAGGCCGAAGGCGGCCGTGCTCTTGCCCTTGCCGTCGCCGGTGTGCACGAGCACGAGGCCGCGGCGGTCGCCGTCGGGCCGTTCGTAGCGGGCTTCGGTGGGGGGTTTCTCGATTTCCATGATGAAAGGGATCTCCGGGTGGGCGCACTTTAGCGCCTGGGGTGGAACCACGACGCGACCGCAGCGGGGTTCGAGGGAAACCAGGTGTGCACGTAGCTCGCCGTGAGGCGGCCGCGCCGGTAGACGGCCTCGGCCGTGCCGCGCCCGTTGGGCGACGTGGCCCGGGCGAGCGGCTCCAGCGGCGTCGACAGCACCGAGTAGTGGAAGGTGTGGCCGCGCACGGTGCCTTCGGGCAGCGCGACCGACTGCAGGCCCAGCGCGGCGAGGCGGCGCGACATCGTGCCCTCCCCCGGCAGCACGCCGGCCATCGGGTGGCGCGTGCCGTCGACCGTGCCCAGGCCGTCGAGCAGGTACAGCAGGCCGCCGCATTCGGCGAGCAGCGGCTTGCCCGCCGCGTCGTGCGCGCGGAGCGCCGCGGCGATCGGCCGATCGGGGCCCAGCGACGCCGCATGCAGTTCGGGGTAGCCGCCCGGCAGCCACACGGCATCGCACGGCGGCAGCGTCTCGTCGGCCAGCGGTGAGAACCACACGATCCGTGCACCGAGCCGTTCGAGGCACTGCACGTTGGCGGGGTAGATGAAAGAAAAGGCCGTGTCGCGCGCGACCGCGATCACGACGCCGTCGAGCAGGCGCGGCACGGGCTCTTCGGGCACGGATGTGAAGTCGACGGCCGGCGCCTCGAAATCCGGTGCGACCGCCGCGGCCCACGCATCGGCCCACCGGTCGAGCCGCGCGTCGAGGTCGGGCAGCTCACCCGCCTGCACGAGGCCCAGGTGCCGCTCGGGCAGGGACAGCGCCGCGTCGCGCCCGAGCGCGGCCACCAGCGGCAGCGCGGGCGGCAGGGACTCGCCCACCATCCGCGCATGCCCCGGGCTGCCGACGCGGTTGGCCACCACACCTGCCACGACCACACCCGGCTGGAACGTCGCCAGGCCATGGGCCAGCGCGCCGAAGGTCTGCGCCATCGCCGACGCGTCGATCACGGCCAGCACCGGCAGGCCGAAGGTGCGGGCGAGGTCCGCGCTGCTCGGGTTGCCGTCGTACAGGCCCATCACACCTTCGATGAGGATCAGGTCGGCCTCCGCGGCCGCCTCGGCGAGCATCCGCCGGCACGCATCCTCACCCGCCATGAAGAGGTCGAGCTGGAACACCGGCCCGCCGCTCGCCCGCGCGAGCACCATCGGGTCGAGGAAGTCGGGGCCCGTCTTGAACACGCGCACGCGTTCGCCGCGCCGCACATGGTGGCGGGCGATGGCGGCGGTGACACTCGTCTTGCCCTGGCCCGACGCGGGCGCGCTGACCATCAGCGCACGGCACCGCGCCGTCATGGCTGGGGCACCGCGATCCAGGCCGAACCGACCCGCTCGATGCGCACGGCGCCGAGGAAGACCTCACCCAGCACGGCATGCAGCGCCGGGTCGTCGCGCGGCCCCGCGGCGCGAACGCGCCCCTCGGCCATCACGACGATCCGGTCGGCCAGCAGCGCCAGCGGCAGGTCGTGCAACACGCTGACCACCGTGCGCCCCTCGGCGCCCAGCTGCTGCAGCAGGCGCACCAGGGCCACCTGGTGCGGCGGGTCGAGGTGGGTCGTGGGTTCGTCGAGCAGCAGCACCGGCGCCTCCACCGCGAGCGCGCGCGCGAGCAGCACCCGCTGGCGTTCGCCACCCGAGAGTTCGTGCAACCGGCGGTCGGCCCAGGCCTCGCATTCGGTGAGCGCCATCGCGCGGCGCACCGCCTCCGCATCGGCCGCAGACGGCGCACCGAACAACCCCAGGTGCGGAAGGCGGCCCAGGGCCACGATGTCCCGCGCCGTGAGTTCGCCGCCGGCCTCGCCCTGCTGGTCGAGCCACGCGATGCGCCGGGCGCGTTCGGCAGGCCGCCAGCCGTCGAGCGAACGGCCGTCGAGGCGGATCTGCCCGCGCACCGCGCCATGCAGCCCCGCGAGCGAGCGCAGCAGCGTCGACTTGCCCGCACCGTTCGGACCCACGATCGCCGTCCAGCCCGGCGCGAAGGGGGTGGACACGCCGTGCAGCACGGCCCGGCCGCCGCGTTCGACCACGAGGTCGCGGGTTTCCAGGCGCTCGCTCACGTCAGCTTCCTCCGATGCAGCAGCCACAGCAGGTACGTGCCACCGATCACCGCGGTGAGCACACCCACCGGCAGTTCCTGAGGCGCGATCAGCGTGCGTGCGAGCACGTCGGCGCCGAGCAGCAGCGCGCCCCCGGTGCCGGCGCTCGCGAGCAGCAGGTAACCATGGGTGGACGCGGTGAAGCGGCGCACGAGGTGCGGCGCCACGAGCCCGACGAACGCGACGAGGCCGGCCTGGGACACCGCGAGCCCCGTCGCCAGCGCCAGCGCCACCACGAGCACGATGCGCACGCGGGTGAGCGACAGGCCGAGGCTCGCCGCGCTGTCCTCGCCGAGCGTGAGCGCGTCCAGCGCCCGCGCGAAACGCCAGGCCACCGGCGCCGACACCACGAGGCCCGCCGCGAGCACCCAGCAGCTGTCCCAGCCGAGGAAGCCCGTCGAGCCGAGCAGGAAGGCCTGCTTGCCGCGCAGCGCGTCGGGCGCGAACGTGGTGACGAGGTCGCTCGCGGCGCCCAGCACCACACCGACGATCACGCCGGCCAGCAGCAGCCGCACGGTGTGCGCGGTGCCGCGCGCGAGCGTCAGCGTGAGCGACACGCCGCCCAGCGCGCCCAGGAAGGCGGCCCCGATCAGGCCCAGGCGGGAGACAGCATCGGCCGTCGCGAGGCCGATGGCATGCCCCGTCAGCGCACTGCCGCCCAGCACCAGCACGACCCCGAGCGACGCGCCCGACGCCGAGCCGAGCAGGTACGGGTCGGCGAGCGGGTTGCGGAACAGCCCTTGCGCGATGGCGCCGGCGAGCCCGAACAGCGCACCGACGAGCCACGCCCCGAGCGTGCGCGGCGCACGGATCTGCCCGATGAGCAGCGGCCCGTCGGGCGACGTGGCGAGGCGCCACGCCTCGGCGGGCGACCAGCCCTCGCTGCCGGCCGCGAGGCCGGCGCCGAGCAGCACGAGCGACAGCGCCGCGAGGCCGAAGGCCAGCGCGGTGCGGCGGGCGGTGTCGGCGTCGGCCATCACCGGGCCGGGCCCAGCCCGGCCACACAGTCGGCCAGCGCCAGCGCGGCCTCGCCCAGCCGCGGGCCGGGCCGGATCAGCAATTCGTAGCGGTCCGGCGCGAAGCCGCACACGCGCTGGTCACGCAGTGCCTTCAGCGTGGACCAGCCCGGGCGTGCGGCCATCGTCGCCACGCTGCGGTCCACGGCCATGATGAGGTCGGGTTGCGCCCGCACGACGAACTCGGGGTTGAGCTTCGGGAACGGCCCGAGTTCCGGACCCACGATGTTGCCGAGGCCCAGCCGCGCGAGCGTCTCGCCGATGAAGGACGAGCGCCCCGCCGCGTACGACGAGCCGTCGACCTCGAAGAACACGCGCTGGCCGAGCACGCCGGCCGGCACCCGCGCCGCGGCGGCCTGCAGGTCACGTTCGATCGCGGCCCACGCGACGGCCGCGCGCCCCGGTTCGCCCAGCACCGTGGCGAGCGTCTCGAGGCCGCGTTTCACGTCGGCATGGGTGTTCGAGTCGATCACGAGCACCTTGAGGCCGAGTTGCTCCAGCCGGTCGGTGATGCGGGCCGACGGCGCGACGATCACGAGGTCGGGCTTGAGTGCGGCGAGGCGCTCGACCTGCGCGTCCTCCAGGCCGCCGAGCTTGGGCAGCGCGGCGACGGATGCCGGCGCGTTCGAGAAGCGGTCGGTGCCCACCAGCCGCGCGCAGCCGCCGAGCGCGCAGACGCCCTCGGTGAGCGACGGCATCAGCGTGACGATGCGCTGCGGCGGGGCCGCCAGCGTGAGCGTCCGCCCGCGGTGATCGGGCACGGTGAGTGGCGCGGCCGCGGCGGCCAGGGCCGCCGCGGACAGCGCGAAGGAGATCAGCAGGCGACGGATCATGCGGCGAGGGCCCTTCGTTTCACCGGCACTTCGAGACCGGCCACCATCAACGTCACATCGGCGCAGTCGGCAGCGATCCGCTGGTGCAGGCGCCCCAGTTCGTCGACGAACCGGCGCGCCTCGCGCGACAGAGGGGTCAGTCCGAGGCCGATCTCGTTCGACACCAGCACCACCGGTCCGGGCGAGGTCCGCAGCGCGAGCGACAGGTCGTCGATGGCCGACGTGAGCGTGTCGGGATCGACCGCGGCGCCCGTGAGCGGCATCAGCAGGTTGGTGAGCCACAGCGTCAGGCAATCGACGATGACGAGCCGCTGCGGCGCACCGCACCCGCGAAGGGCCGCCGCCAGCGCGCGCGGTTCCTCCACGGTGGCGAGGCCCGGCACGCGCTCGGCCCGGTCGCGCCGGTGGGTGGCGATGCGTTCGGCCATCTCCGCATCTCCGCCCGAGGCCGTGGCCACCAACACCGCTTCGCGGCCCGGTGCGTCGAGCCAGGCCGCGGCGAGCGCTTCGGCGCGCCGCGACTTGCCACTGCGCTGCCCGCCGAGCACCAGGTGGTGGTGATGGTCCATCAGAGTTCCGGAGACCAGCGCAGGCCCACGAAGAAGGCCTGCGGATTGGTGTTGTACGTCGACGCGGTGGTGTACTGCTTGTCGAACAGGTTGTCGACACGCATCACCAGACGCAGTTCCTTCGAGAGTTTCTGCGTCAGGTCCGCGTTGACGATCGTATAGCCACCGAGGATCACCGACGTGGCCGTGTTGGTGTCGCGCCGCTCGGAGGCCGACTGCAGTTGCACGCCCACGGTCGCATCGCCGATGTCCTTGTCGACACCGAGCACCGCGCTGCGGCGTGCCCGGCGTGCGAGGTCGAGGCCGGTGTCGCGGTTCTTCGGCGAGAGGTAGTCGAACGAGCCGGAGATGCGCAGCCCGTCGAACGTGTAGCGGCCCGCGAGCGTGACCCCTTCCAGCAGGACGTTGCCCACGTTCTCGTAGCAGTTGGTCTGGGCGACGCACGGGCCCGGCCCACCGTAGACGATCATGTCGGCCAGGCGGTTGCGGTAGATCGTCGCGCTGCCTTCAAACGAGCCCGCGCGGCGCACCAGTGCCAGATCGACATTGAGCCGCGAGCGCTCCGGCGCCAGCGAAGCCACCCCGTTCCGCGAGTACTGCTGGAACAGCGTCGGGGCGCGGAAGGCGTTGCCGACCGAAGACTGCACGCGCCATCCGGGAGCGACATCGATCCCCGCGGCAAGCGACCCCGTGGTGGCCGACCCGTACGCGTCGTTGTGGTCGTAGCGGGCGTTTGCCTGCACGGCGATGCTGCCGCTGCGCCAGCCGTAGCCCAGCGCCACCCCGTCCTGCGTGCGCTCGTCGTGCTCCGCGGCAACCGACGAGTTGCGCAGCTCGTCCTCCCGGCGCTCGAGCGCGGCCTGCACCGAGTGCGAGCCGATGCGGACGTCGTTCTGCCAGAGGTAGCTCGTGATCCGGGTGCGCGTTTCGTAGGGGTCCGGACGCGTGGCGTAGTAGTCCTCGGAGCGGCCGGCACTGAGGGTGCTGGTCCACTCGGGCAGCCAGCGAGCGGTCCACGCGGCGCGCCCCGTCTCGACCTCGTGCACCGACCATGAATCCTTCGTCAACGCGGTGGGGTCGAAGCGCGCGTTCGAATCGTATTGGCCATCGAGGTGGCTGCGCAGCACCGAGACCTCGAGGCGGTGATCGTCGACGATCTGCCAGCCGAGGCGGCCGCTGCCGCCGTCGCGGCGGTAGCCGTCCCGATCCGGATTCGAGTTGACGGTCATGGCGTTGTAGCCCTTGCTGCGATCGTCGAACAGCGAGACGGCGTAGTCCACCGGACCGATGGCGCCCGACACGCCGGCTTCGTTGTTGCTCGTGCTGTACGAACCGGCTCCGGCCGCCAGCTCGAAGCGCGTGCCCGGCTCGCCCTTGCGTGTGAAGATCTGCACCACGCCGCCGATGGCGTCGGAGCCGTACACCCCGCTCACGGGGCCGCGAACGACCTCGATGCGGTCGATCTGGCTCAGCGGCAGGGCTTCCCAGGTGGGGCCGCCCGTGCTCTGCGAATCAACGCGCACGCCGTCGATCAGCACCGCGGTGAAGCGGGTCTCGGCGCCGCGGATGAAGAGCCCGGTGGTGCCGGCCGGGCCGCCGGTGCGGGTGGTCTGGATGCCGGGCAGGGTGCGGAGCAGGTCGGAGACCGCCGAGCCGGCATGGCGGTCGATCACGTCCCGCTCGATCACGGTGACGTCGGCGAGCACGTCACGCAGCGGCACCGCCGACCGCGTGGCGGTGACGACGACGGGGTTCAGCGTGGCGGGCGTGCCCTGCGCGGACACGGCGCTGCAGGCCAGTGCGAGGACGGACGGGCACAGGCGCGCGTCGCGCCAGATGTTCTTTTTCATGAAAGGGACAACGGAGAAGATCCAGGCGCCTGCTTCCCCGCAAGCACCTGACAAAGGAACACGCGGACGTGTCCCACCTCGTTGGCCGGTATCCGGGCTGGCGGATCGACCCGTGCGGCCTTCCCAGGGAATGACCCCCAGTGGCGTTGCACACGAGTTGGCGCGATGACGCGCCGTCCGCTGACCGTTGCGGGGGCAGCGCAGGCTGGACGACGGCCCGATGGACCGGCTTCCTCTGCTTCCCGTTTAACTGCACCGGCGTGACAACCGGCACGAGCACCAACGGGCGACATTGTAAGTGTCCGCGGCACGAGCCCTACAATGGGTTCAGTCCGTCGTCACCGAGAGCCCACGCTTGCCATGTCGAAGACCCAAGAACTCGCCGATCGGGTGGAGCGCCTGCTGCTGCGACACGAAGAGCTCAAGCGCACGCACGACCTGCTCGCCCAGCAGCTCAACGCCGTCACGCTCGAGCGCGACAACCTGCGCTCGCGCCTGAACGCGGCGCGCGGCCGCATCGATTCGCTGCTGCAGCGCCTTCCGACCGATTCACCGGCGGCCACGCCCGCGCAGGAAGACGAATGAAACAGATCGAAGTGACGATCATGGGGCAGAGCTACATCCTCGGCTGCCCCGAGGGCGGCGAGACGTCGCTGCTGGAGGCGGTGTCGAGCGTCGACCGCGAAATGAGCGCCATCCGCGACGCAGGCCGCGTGAAGGCGCGCGAGCGCATCGCGGTGCTCGCGGCGCTGAACCTCGCGTATGCACTGGCCGAGCGGCCGGTCGCGCCTGCCGCCGGCAGCGTACCTGCATCTGCACCCGCAGCCCCCGGCTCCGACGATGCGCACATTGATGCACTGATTCGTCGCGTCGACCAAGCCCTGGGCGCGGACGGACAGCTCCTGTAGGACCCTCCCGCGCAATGACCGTTCGTCATCCACGGACGGATCTCACCGCGTAGAATGGATTCGTCCGTCGCCTTCGCGTGAGTTTTATATTTCCTTGAACCGATGCTCGCAAGAGCAAGGGCTTGGAACATCGCCTGGTTGGTGCGATCGTCTCGCGTCAGATGAACCCGAGGCCAGGCTGACCTCGCCCACCTGAACTGCCTGGGTTCAGGAATGCGGCTCACGGTCCGCGACGGACACCTTATTCCGCTCTCCTCCGCAGCTTCAGGAACGCGCGCATGGGCACACAGTACTGGCTGATGAAGAGCGAGCCCGACGAGTGCTCGATCGACGACCTCGAGGCCGCCCCCGGCCAGACGGTGCCCTGGTTCGGCGTGCGCAACTACCAGGCGCGCAACTTCATGCTGAAGGAGATGCGTGTCGGCGACGGCGTGCTCTTCTACCACTCGTCGTGCCCGGTGCCCGGCGTCGCGGGCCTCGCCGAAGTGGCGAGCGCGCCCTACCCCGATGCCAGCCAGTTCGATCCCGCGAGCCCGTACCACGACCCCAAGTCGCCGCGGGACAAGCCGCGCTGGTCGCTGGTGGACGTTCGCTTCAAGCGCAAGACGCGGCTGCTGCCGCTGAAGGAGATGCGCGAGGCGCCCGAACTGGCGGGCATGGTGCTGCTCAAGCCCGGCAGCCGGCTCTCGATCACGCCGGTGACGCCCGAGGAATGGGCGGCGGTGAAACACCGCCTCGCCCACCCGCCGGCCTGATCAGCCCTTCGGTTCGAAGCGGATGCTCGCGAGCGTGACGTGGTTGCCACCACGCCGCTGGGCTTCGGCCAGGGCCGCGTCGGATGCCGCGAGCAGCTCGTCCTGCCCGTGGGCCGTGTGAGGGAAGCTCGCGACCCCCATCGACACCGTGAAGCCCAGGTCGTGGCCGTTGAGCATCACGATCTGCGTGGCGCACTGGCGGCGCAGGCCTTCCATGCGCGAATGGGCCGTGGCGAGGCCCACGCCGGACAGCAGCACCGCGAAGCGGTCTTCCGACAGGCGGCAGGACGCGTCCATCGCACGCGTGTTGCTGCGCAGGAGGCGGCCGAGTGCCTCGAGCACGCGCACGCGCGCCTCGGCACCGAGCGTCAGCACCGATTCGCCGAGCGGGTCGAGGGCCACCGACACCATCGCGAACTCGCGGTGTTCGCGCGAGGAAAGGTCCACCTCGCGGCGCAACTGGTCGTCGAAGTGGCCGCGCTGGTACAGGCCCGTGGCGCGGTCGCGCAGGCCCTGGTCCTGTGCTTCGCGGCGCTGGGCCTCGGCGGCCTGCTGTTGCGTCTCGAGCTGCGAGAGCGCGAGCTGCAGCTGGGCTTCCTGCTGGCGCTGCGCGGTGAGGTCGTTCCAGAAGACGGCGAGGTGGCGTGCGGGGCCGCCGTCGCGGGCCACGAGCGGGAAACGCGTGACGCTGAACTCGCGGCGCCATTCGCCGTTGTCGATGCGGTGTTCGCTGACCTGGGGCACCGACTGCACCATCGCGGACTGGTCGGCGGCGCGCAGCGCGCCCAGGGTCTCCGGCGGCGCCCAGTCGTCGTCGGTGAGGCCGGCGAGCGGCCGGCCAGCGAGGGCTTCCATGCGGGTGTTGGCGCTGACGTAACGCCCGGTGGCGGCTTCCTTGATCGCATACAGCGTGTCGGTGCGCTCGATCAGCGCGGACAACGCCACGCCCCAGGCTTCAGGAGCCAGTCCGAGGGCAAGGGCCAGCCCGTTCGCGTGATCGGCACGCGCAGCCAGGGCCAGCTGATTGGAATCCGTCATTCGTTCTTTCGTGCATGCCCGAAGGCCTGAGGTTGGGGGTCGACACCCCCTGCCCGCCCTTTTGTCGGATGAATGTCACCCTGGCAATTTATGCACTGGCGCGGCGGTATGAAACCCCTAGCTTGGAGGATCATAGCGGCGGGCAGAGGCCCCTGCGGCGTCCCTCCCCAGACCTTGGGAGTGAAAAAGTCTCACCTGCGCCATCGGCCGTTTGGTGGATGCCCCGTTTCGGACCATCGAGTCCGACAGCCCCCCCATTTCGAGGCCTCGGATGCCCCGAAGGCTGGCATGGGTTTCGCATCAGGTTCGTGCAAACAACATCGGCGCCCGAAGTTGGGGCGAGCACAGCACCTGAGGATCACCGTGACCGGTTTCAAAGCTTTCCTGAAGACGGGGCACAGCCCCACCCTGTTCGCCTCGTTCCTGTATTTCAGCTTCTCCTGCTGCATCTGGGTCCTGAACGGTGCCATGGCGCCCTTCATCAGCGAAACCTACCAGCTGAGCCCCGCGCAGAAGGGCCTCATGCTGTCGATCCCGATCATCGCGGGCGCCCTGATGCGGTTCCCGCTCGGCGTGCTCGCCCAGTACATCGGCCGCAAGAACGCCACCCTCGTCGAGATGGGCCTGATCGCCGTCGCGATGCTGTTCGGCTTCTTCTTCGTGAACTCGTTCAACGACCTGCTCGCGATGGGTGTGCTGCTGGGCATCGCCGGCGCGAGCTTCGGCGTCGCGCTGTCGCTCGGCTCGGGCTCGTTCCCGCCGCGGCACAAGGGCCTCGCGATGGGGCTCGTGGGCGCGGGCAACATCGGCACCGCGGTGTCGGTGCTCGTGGCGCCGCCGCTCGCGCAGGCCTTCGGCTGGCAGGCCGTGTACGGCATCGCCGCCGCCGCCATCGCGATCCCCATGGTGGTGATGATCGTCTTCGCGAAGGAACCGCCCGACGTCGACTCGCACGCCAGCTTCCGCGAACACATCGCCTGCCTGTTCGAGAAGGACGGATGGGCCTTCAGCGTGATCTACGGCATCACCTTCGGCGGCTTCATCGGCCTCACCACCTTCCTGCCCACCTACTACTTCGACCAGTTCGGCGTCAGCAAGGTGCAGGCGGGCCAGCTCACGATGCTGGCCGCGTTCATGGGCGCCACCGTGCGCGTGTTCGGCGGCTGGATCTCCGACCGGCTGGGCGGCATCAACACGCTCACCGCGGTGCTGGTGACGGTGGTCGTCACGCTCGTGGCCTGTGGGTTCGCGGGCGGCTCGCTGACCATCTCGACGCTGCTGTTCATGCTGTGCTTCGCCGCGCTCGGTGCGGGCAACGGCGCGCTCTTCCAACTGGTGCCGCTGCGCTGGCCGCTGGCCACCGCGGTGGCGGGCTCGATGATCGGCGAGATCGGCGCGCTGGGCGGCGGCCTCGTGCCGAACGCGATGGGCCTGTCGAAGCAGCTCACGGGCACCTACCTGTGGGGCTTCGTGCTGTTCGCGGGCCTCGCGCTGCTCGTGCTGCTGATGATGCGCCGCATGCAGCTGCGCTGGACGCGCACCTGGGCTGAAAAAGGCGGCCGGGCCCGCACCACCTGATCCGCCCGGGCCTGATGCTCACTTCGGCAGGAACACCAGCCAGAAGACGAGCATCAGGTTGAACAGCAGCATCACGCCGAACGCGACCTGCCACAGCACCACGGGGTCGCGCACCGCGATGGGTGTGGCCGACGGGGCCTGCAGCGGCCGCGACGCCCCACGTTCGAGCGCGAGCGCGAACTCCTCGGCGGTCTCGAAGCGCAGCCGCTTGTCCACGGCCACGGCCTTGAGCACCACGTGGTCGAGCCAGATGGGCACGTCCGGGCGCACGCGCGATGGCGGCTTCGGGTCGCGCCGGTAGCGCATCTTCTGGTACGGCTCGATGTCGCCGTACGGCAGGTGGCCCGTCAGCAGCTGGTACAGCGACACGCCCAGCGCGAACAGGTCGCTCTGCGCGTCGACGGGCTCGTCGTCCCACAGCTCGGGGTTCATGTAGCTGGGCGTGCCCGCGTGCAGGCTGCGCTGTTCCTCGGGCTCGTTGCCGGAGATGGCCACGCCGAGGTCCAGCAGGCGCAGCTCGCCGTCGTCGCCCAGGTGCAGGTTCGACGGCTTGATGTCGCGGTGGATGACCCCGAGGCGGTGCAGGCGGCCGATGGAGCGCGCCGCGCTGCGCATCCAGCCCACCACGTCGGCCACCGGGAGGCCCTCGCCCTTGCGGCGTTCGGCGAGCTGGTCGAGCGTGTGGCCCGTGTGCCAGTCGAACAGCAGGTAGAAGGCCGTGGCGTCGACCACCTCGTGCAGGCGCACGAACCCCTCGCCGGTGCGTTCGGCCACGCGTGCGCCGAGCCACGCCTCGTGGGCCAGCATCGCCCGCTCCTGCGGGTCGTTCGCGCGCGACGGGTGCAGCGTCTTCAAGGCCTTGAGCCCGCCCGTCGCCTTGCAGCGCACCTGGTACAGCAGGTGCACGTCGGTGTCGGCGACGAGGGTGGTGACGGTCATGCCGTCGAGGTGGTCGCCGACCTTCAGACGCGGCGGCACCGGCAGCTGGCGGCTGCGCACGAGCGCGTCCTCGAGCCGCGACCGCGCGAGGCCGCGCACGCGCAGCACGAGGGCCGTCACGTTGTCGCCCGCGCCGGCGGCGAGCGCCGCGGCGACGATGGCCTCGCTGGCGGCCTGCGCCGAGTCCGCCTGCTGGGCCAGCGCACGAAGGCGTGCCGTCGCCAGCTTGCCCCACGCGCCGTCGGACAGCAGCAGGAAGGTGTCGCCCAGCTGCAACTCGCCCTGGAGGTAGTCGACCCGCACCGCGTCGTCCTGCCCCATCGCGCGGGTGAGCTGGCTGCGCAGGTCGGGGTGGTCGATGCAGTGGTCCTGGGTGAGCTGGCGGCACTCGTCGGCACGCACCAGGTAGGCGCGCGTGTCGCCCACGTGGGCCACGGTCCACGTGTGGCCGCGCAGGGCGAGCGCCGTCAGGGTGCTCATCGCGGCGCCCACGTGCCGGCGGTTGTGCGCGGCGAGCCACGCGTTCTGCGCGCCGATGATGCGGTCGAGCACCACGGTGGTGTCCCACGTGGGCGGCGCACCGAAAAAGTCCTGCACCAGCGACATCACGCTCGTCTGCGCCGCCATGCGCCCCTGCCCGCCCGCGGAAACACCGTCGGCGATGGCCGCGATGCACCCGAACGACTCCTCATGGGGCGCGGGCGGCACGGCCGCGCAGAAGTCCTCGTTCTGGTCCCGTGGCCCGGGGTCGCTGTGGTAACCGATGTCGATGTCGAAGCTCATGGAGGACCGAGGGGCACCGATAGCGTGCGCAGTGGAAGATGGTGGACAGGCAAGCAAGATGTCTGCCCATGAACAGTGCGCCGGGCACCACATTGCACCCGGGCTGCGCCCCGAGAACTGGCATCGCGTTTGCTTTGCATCGTCTCAACTGAGGAATGCCCCAAGGACATCCGGAATGAAGAAGATGAAGCTGGTGATGGTTGGCAACGGCATGGCCGGCGTGCGCACGCTGGAAGAGCTGTTGAAGATCGCGCCCGACCTCTATGACATCACCGTCTTCGGTGCCGAGCCGCATCCGAACTACAACCGCATTCTGCTGTCACCCGTGCTGGCCGGCGAACAGACGCTCGACGAGATCGTGCTCAACCCGCTCAGCTGGTACGCCGAGAACAACATCACGCTGCACCTCGGCAAGAAGGTCGTCGACGTGGACCGCCGCCGCCGCATCGTGCGCGCGGAGGACGGCACCGAGGAAACCTACGACCGCCTGCTGATCACCACCGGCTCGAACCCGTTCATCCTGCCGGTGCCGGGCAAGGACCTCGACGGCGTGATCGCCTACCGCGACATCGCCGACACCAACACGATGATCGACGCGGCCACGAAGTACCAGCACGCCGTCGTGATCGGCGGCGGCCTGCTCGGCCTCGAGGCCGCCAACGGCCTGCTGCTGCGCGGCATGCAGGTCACGGTGGTGCACGTGGGCCCGTGGCTGCTCGAGCGCCAGCTCGACGACACCGCCGGCGGCCTGCTGCGCAAGACGCTCGAGGCCAAGGGCCTGAAGTTCATGATGTCCGCGCACACCCAGGCGCTGCTCGGCGACGAGAACGGCCGCGTGAAGGCCGTGCAGTTCAAGGACGGCACCGAGATCCCGGCCGAACTCGTCGTGATGGCGGCCGGCGTGCGCCCCAACACCGCCCTCGCCGAGAAGATCGGCCTGCACTGCAACCGCGGCATCGTCGTCACCGACACGATGCAGACCATCACCGACCCGCGCATCTATTCGGTGGGCGAATGCGCGGCCCACCGCGGCATCGCCTACGGCCTGGTCGCCCCGCTGTTCGAGCAGGGCAAGGTGTGCGCCACGCACCTCGCCGAGTCCGGCATCGGCCGCTACCTCGGTTCGCAGACGTCCACGAAGCTCAAGGTCACCGGCATCGACCTGTTCTCGGCCGGTGACTTCATGGGCGGCGAAGGCTGCGAGGAGATCGTGATGACCGATCCCTACGACGGCGTCTACAAGAAGCTCATCATCAAGGACGACCAGCTGGTCGGCGCCTGCATCTACGGCGACACCGTCGACGGCAGCTGGTACTTCAAGCTGCTGAAGGAAGCCCAGAAGATCGATGGCATCCGCGACCGGCTGATCTTCGGCGAGGCCCGCGCCGACGACACCGACCCGCCGACGCCGGACGTGCCCGCCGACAAGGCCGACGCACACTGACCGCCCCATGGCGGTCCATGGCCGCCGTTCACGAGACTCTCTTCCCGATCCCATGGCTGAAACCCGCTCCACCTGCCCTTACTGCGGCGTCGGTTGTGGCGTGATCATCGAATCGCAAGGCGCCCGCATCACGGGCGTGCGCGGTGATCCGGACCACCCCGCCAACTTCGGCCGCCTGTGCACGAAGGGCAGCACGCTGCACCACACCGCCACGGCGGCCATCTCGCTGCAGTCGCGCCTGCTGCACCCGTCGCACCGGCCGAGCCGCGGCGCGGCGCCCCGGCCCGTGTCCTGGGACACCGCGCTCGAACTCGCCGCGGGCCACTTCGCCCGCGTGGTGCGCGACCACGGCCCCGACGCCGTGGGTTTCTACATCTCCGGCCAGCTGCTGACCGAGGACTACTACGTCTTCAACAAGCTCGCGAAGGGGCTGATCGGCACGAACAACGTCGACACCAACTCGCGCCTGTGCATGAGCAGTGCCGTGGCCGGCTACAAGGCCACGCTGGGCGCCGATGCACCGCCCGCCTGCTACGACGACCTGAAGGACACCACCACGCTGTTCATCACCGGGTCGAACACCGCGTGGGCGCACCCCATCCTGTACCGCCGCATCGAGGACGCACGCGCCGCGAACCCGGCGATGAAGATCATCGTCGCCGACCCGCGCCGCACCGACACGGCCGGCGCCGCCGACCTGCACCTGCCCCTCCTGCCCGGCACCGACGTGGCGCTGTACCACGGCATGCTGCACGTGATGCTGGCCGAGGGCCTCGTCGACGAGGCCTACGTCGCCGCCCACACGAACGGCTTCGACGCGCTGCGCGAACGCGTGCGCGCCTACCCGCCCGCCGAAGCCGCGCGCCTGTGCGGCATCCCCGAGGCCGACCTCGTCCAGGCGGCCCGCTGGTTCGGCGCCCCCGGCAGCCGCACGCTCTCGCTGTATTGCCAGGGCCTGAACCAGAGCAGCCGCGGCACCGCGAAGAACGCCGCGCTGATCAACCTGCACCTGGCCACCGGCCAGATCGGCAAGCCGGGCGCCGGCCCGTTCTCGCTCACGGGCCAGCCCAACGCGATGGGCGGCCGCGAGGTGGGTGGCATGGCCAACCTGCTGAGCGCCCACCGCGACCTCGCCAACCCCGAGCACCGCGCCGAGGTGGCCCGGCTCTGGGGTGTCGACAGCGTGCCCGCCACGCCGGGCAAGACCGCAGTCGACCTGTTCCAGGCCGTGGCCGACGGCGAGATCAAGGTGCTGTGGATCAGCTGCACGAACCCCGCGCAGTCGATGCCCGACCAGAACCTCGTGCGCCGCGCGCTCCAGCGTGCGGAGTTCGTGATCGTGCAGGAAGCCTTCGGCACCACCATCACGTGCGACTACGCCGACCTGCTGCTGCCGGCCACCACGTGGGGCGAGAAGGACGGCACGGTGACGAACAGCGAACGCCGCATCTCGCGCGTGCGCCCGGCCGTCTCGTCGCCCGGCGCGGCGCGCCACGACTGGGCCACGGTGTGCGACTTCGCGCGCCGGCTCGAGTCGCGCCTGCGCCCGGGCCAGCCCACGCTGTTCCCGTACGACACGCCCGAGCAGGTCTGGAACGAACACCGCGAAAGCACCCGCGGCCGCGACCTCGACATCACGGGCCTCACGTACGCCCGCATCGACGCGACCCCCGAACAATGGCCCTTCCCCGAAGGCGCCACCGCCGGCCGTGCGCGCCTGTACGAGGACGGTGTCTTCCCCACGGCCGATGGCCGTGCGAAGTTCCACGACGCGCCATACGAGCCCGTGGCCGAGCCGCGCGACAACCGCTTCCCGTTCTCGCTGAACACGGGGCGCCTGCGCGACCAGTGGCACGGCATGAGCCGCACCGGCACCATCGGCCGCCTGTTCGGCCACGTGCCCGAGCCGTCCATCGAGATGAACCCTGCCGACCTGTCCCGGCTGCAGCTGGCCGCCGGCGACTTGGTGCACGTCACCTCGCGGCGCGGCACGCTGATCGTGCCGGTGGCGGCCAGCGAGTCGATCGCGCCGTCGCAGGCCTTCATCGCGATGCACTGGGGCGAGGAGTTCCTCTCCGGCAGCACGTCCAACGGCGTGAAGGTCCAGGGCGTCAACGCCGTGACCTCGCCGGCCTACTGCCCCACGTCGAAGCAACCCGAGCTGAAGCACGCGGCGGTGAAGGTGCTGAAGGCCGAACTGCCGTGGCGCGTGCTGGGCATGGCCTGGCTGCCCGAGGAGCAGGCCACCGCGGCGCGGGAGAAACTCAAGCCGCTGATGGGCGCGTTCGCGTTCGCGAGCTGCGTGCCGTTCGGCCGCGAACGCAGCGGCGTGCTGTTCCGCGCGGCCGCATACGAGGCACCGCCCGACGAGCTGATGCAGCAGATCGAATCCATCCTCGGCCTGGGCGGGCGCGACGTGCTGCACTACGTCGACAAGCGCCGCGGCCAGCGCCGCACCATGCGCCTCGCCGAGGTCAACGACCAGACGCAGCTGGAGGGGTTCGTGCTCGGCGGCGACATCAGCGCCGAGGTGTGGGTCAAGCCGCTGCTGCAGGACCAGCTGCCGGCCCAGGCCTACGGCCGCCTGCTGCTGCTGCCCGGCGCGAAGGCGCCGGTGGCCGTGAAGGCCCGGGGCCGCCAGGTCTGCACCTGCTTCAACGTCACGGAGCCCGACATCCTCGCCGGCCTCCAGTCGTGCCAGGGTCCGGCCGACCAGCAGTTCGCGCACCTGCAATCCACGCTGAAGTGCGGCACCAACTGCGGGTCGTGCATCCCCGAGGTGAAGCGCATCGTCATGATGCAACTGAAGGTCGCTTGACGTCTCGTCCCTGCCTAGAATGATCGGCTCACGGCCGCGGCCTTCTGGCCCGGCTCTTGCTGATCCACGCCCGCAGGGACAGAACAATGAGCATCAGCGCATACATCAAGGAGATCGGCCGCGGCAAGGATGGCGCGCGGCCGCTCCAGGAAGACCAGGCCCACGACCTCATGAGCCAGGTGCTCGACGGCCGGGTGACCGACCTCGAGATCGGCGCGTTCGCGGTGGCGATGCGCATCAAGGGCGAATCCACCGCCGAGCTGTCGGGGTTCCTGAAGGCCGCCACCGAACGCTGCATCGCGCTGCGCGCGCCGGGCCCCGCCGTGGTGCTGCCGTCGTACAACGGCGCACGCAAGCTGCCCAACCTCACGCCGCTGCTGGCCCTGCTGCTCGCGCAGGAAGGGGTGCCGGTGCTGGTGCACGGCATGCCCGAAGACCCCACGCGGGTCACCACCGCCACCATCTTCCACGACCTGGGCCTGCCCGAGTCGATGACGGCCGACGACGCGGCCCAGGCCTGGGCACGCCGCGAGCCCGTCTACATGCGCACGGACCGCCTGTGCCCTCCGCTCGCGCGCCTGCTCGACGCGCGCTGGACCATCGGCCTGCGCAACTCCGGCCACACCATCGCGAAGCTGCTCGACCCGTTCCCGCCGGCCTCGGCGGTGCGCATCGTCAACTTCACGCACCCCGAGTACCTGCAGATGCACACGGCCTTCCTGCAGCACATCGGCGCCAACGCGGTGCTGATGCGCGGCACCGAAGGCGAGCCCGTGGCCGACCCGCGCCGCCTGCCGAAGCTCGACGTGTTCATCGGCGGCGAGCCGCGCGCCGACCTGTCGCTGGGGCTGCAGGACGGCGTGCTGCGCGAGCTGCCCGTGCTGCCGCGCACGTGCGACGCCCCCACCACCGCGCTCTACATCCAGTCGGTGCTGAGCGGCGAGAAGCCGGCGCCCGCGCCCATCGTGCAGCAGGTGGAATGCCTGCAGCAGGCGCTCGCCGCGATGCAGCGGCACGCGGGCCTCGCCGCCTGACGGTCCTCCTGCCCCGATAATCGCCCCCTTGTTCAACCAAGGGACGCGAGATCCATGTCGCCCTACGACGCCGTCGTCATCGGCGCCGGCGCCGCCGGCCTCTTCTGCGCCGGCATCGCCGGCCAGCTCGGTGCGCGCGTGCTGCTCATCGACCATTCGCCGAAGGTGGGCGAGAAGATCCGCATTTCGGGCGGCGGGCGCTGCAACTTCACGAACCGCGATGCGGGGCCGGCGAACTTCCTGTCCGACAACCCGCACTTCTGCCGCTCCGCGCTCGCGCGCTACACACCCCAGGACTTCATCGCGCTCGTGCAGCGCCACCGCATCGCGTGGCACGAGAAGCACAAGGGGCAGCTCTTCTGCGACGAATCCGCCGAGGACATCATCGCGATGCTGTTGCGCGAGTGCGAACAGGGGAACGTGACCCGCTGGCAGCCGTGTGCCGTCGCGGGCGTGCGCCAGAGCGGCGGCGGTTTCGAGGTCGACACCGACCGCGGCCCGGTGCGTTCGAAGCGGGTCGTCGTCGCGACCGGCGGCCTGCCCGTCCCGAAGATCGGCGCCACCGACTTCGGCCTGCGCCTCGCCCGCGAGTTCGGCCTGCGCACCACCGACACCCGCCCCGCCCTCGTGCCGCTCACCTTCGACGCGGCCGACTGGGCGCCCTTCGTGCCGCTGGCCGGGCTCTCGCTGCCCGTGAACATCACCAGCGGCGACGGCGAGTTTCTGGAGGACCTGCTCTTCACGCACCGCGGCCTGAGCGGCCCGGCCGTGCTGCAGATCTCGAGCTTCTGGCGCGGCGGCACGCCCATCACGATCGACCTCGCACCGGGCGCCGACCTCGCGGGCGTGCTGAAGGCCGCCAAGGGCACGTCGCGCCGCAAGCTCGCCAACGAACTGCCGCAGCACCTGCCCGCGCGCCTCGCCGAGGCCTGGCTCGCCGGCCGGCCGCTCGCCGAACGCCCCATCGCCGACACCCGCGACAAGGACCTGCAGGACCTGGCCGCGAGCCTGCAGGCGTGGTCGCTCGTGCCCAATGGCACCGAGGGCTACCGCAAGGCCGAGGTGATGGCCGGCGGCGTCGACACGAAAGGCCTGTCGTCGCAGACGATGGAAAGCCGCGCCGTGCCGGGGCTGTACTTCATCGGCGAGGTGGTGGACGTGACCGGGTGGCTCGGGGGGTACAACTTCCAGTGGGCCTGGGCCAGCGCCGCGGCCTGCGGCCGGGCGATCGGCGGGAATTCGGCGTAAGCCACCAAAATTGCCCGACAATGTCGGGTTGGCGCCCAGGAGCGCCATCGTTTCACGGTTTCGGGCCCTCGCGGCAATTCACACCATGGCAACCATTCTTCAGCAACTGCCCACCGGCCAGAAGGTCGGCATCGCGTTCTCCGGCGGTCTCGACACCAGCGCGGCGCTCCACTGGATGCGCAACAAGGGCGCGATCCCCTACGCCTACACGGCCAACCTCGGCCAGCCCGACGAACCCGACTACGACGAGATTCCCCGCAAAGCGCTGCAGTACGGCGCCGAGAAGGCCCGCCTGATCGACTGCCGCGCCCAGCTGGTCGCCGAAGGCATCGCCGCGCTGCAGGCCGGCGCCTTCCACATCTCCACCGCCGGCGTCACGTACTTCAACACCACGCCCATCGGGCGCGCCGTCACCGGCACCATGCTCGTGGCCGCGATGAAGGAAGACGACGTCAACATCTGGGGCGACGGCAGCACCTTCAAGGGCAACGACATCGAGCGGTTCTACCGCTACGGCCTGCTCGCCAACCCGGGCCTGAAGATCTACAAGCCCTGGCTCGACCAGCTGTTCATCGACGAACTGGGCGGTCGCGCCGAGATGTCGGCGTTCATGACCAAGGCCGGCTTCGGCTACAAGATGTCGGCCGAGAAGGCCTACTCCACCGATTCGAACCTGCTGGGCGCCACCCACGAGGCGAAGGACCTGGAGCACCTGAACAGCGGCATCCAGATCGTGCAGCCCATCATGGGCGTGGCCTTCTGGCGCGACGACGTCGAGGTCAAGCGCGAGACCGTCACCGTGCGCTTCGAGGAAGGCCAGCCGGTCGCCCTGAACGGCCAGACCTTCGCGAACCCGGTCGAACTGCTGCTGGAAGCCAACCGCATCGGCGGCCGCCACGGCCTCGGCATGAGCGACCAGATCGAGAACCGCATCATCGAGGCCAAGAGCCGCGGCATCTACGAAGCCCCGGGCCTCGCGCTGCTGTTCATCGCCTACGAGCGCCTCGTGACCGGCATCCACAACGAAGACACCATCGAGCAGTACCGCGACAACGGCCGCCGCCTCGGCCGCCTGCTGTACCAGGGCCGCTGGTTCGACCCGCAGGCCATCATGCTGCGCGAGACCGCCCAGCGCTGGGTGGCCCGTGCCATCACCGGCGAGGTGACCATCGAGCTGCGCCGCGGCAACGACTACTCGATCCTGAACACCGTCTCGTCGAACCTGACGTACAAGCCCGAGCGCCTGACGATGGAAAAGGGCGAATCGACGTTCTCGCCGGCCGACCGCATCGGCCAGCTGACGATGCGCAACCTCGACATCACCGACACCCGCGAAAAGCTGGAAATCTTCGCGAAGGTGGGCCTCCTGTCCCCGGGCACGGGCACCGACATGCCCCGTCTGGGTGGCGACAAGTAACCCGGAGGGGAGCGGTCACTGACCTCCCCTCTTGCGCCAGCCAGAGACGGTGTCTATAATCGCCGTCTTTGCTGGCAAACCCGCGTGTCGATTCGTCCAGGCCCTGAGGCTGGATTCCGGAACCTCCACCTCGAGAAACCGGGCGAACACCGAGCGCACAAACATCTGGATCTATGACTTCGATTCGCGTTAAAGAGAACGAGCCCTTCGACGTGGCCCTGCGCCGCTTCAAGCGCACGATTGAAAAGCTGGGCCTGCTGACTGACCTCCGCGCCCGCGAGTTCTACGAAAAGCCCACCGCCGAGCGCAAGCGCAAGAAGGCGGCCGCGGTGAAGCGCCACTTCAAGCGCATCCGCAGCATGCAGCTGCCGAAGCGCCTGTACTGAGCCCTCCGCTCAGGCAGCACCAAGCCCGCTCCGTGCGGGCTTTGTTGTTTCTGAACCCCTTGAATCCTCGATGGAGCCCGCCATGAGCACGCTGAAAGACAAGATCAACGACGACATGAAGACCGCCATGCGCGCCAAGGATTCGGCGCGCCTGCTGACCATCCGCGGCCTGCTGGCCGCGCTGAAGCAGAAGGAAGTCGATGAACGCGTCGACCTCGACGACGTGGCCGTGATCGCCATCGTCGACAAGCTCGTCAAGCAGCGCAAGGACTCCATCGCCCAGTTCACCACGGGCGGCCGCCAGGACCTGGTCGACAAGGAAACCGCCGAACTCGCCGTGCTCGAGACCTACCTGCCCCAGCGCATGAGCGCCGAGGAAGTGGCCGCGGCCGTCGGCAAGATCGTGGCCGAGCTCGGTGCCAGCGGCCCCGGCGACATGGGCAAGGTGATGGGCGCCGTGAAGACGCAGCTCGCCGGCAAGGCCGACATGGGCCAGGTGTCCGCCGCCGTGAAGGCCGCGCTGGCACCTCGCTGAGCCCCACCCGAAACGCTTCAGGAGACACGCCCATGACCACCCCCAACGTCCAGCGCCTGAGCGACACCGTGTGCGCCGCCGGCCAGCTCGACCCGGCCGCCATGGCCTGGGCCGCCGCCAACGGCTTCAAGAGTGTCATCAACAACCGGCCCGACTTCGAGCACGGCCCCGACCAGCCCACCAGCGCGTCGATGGCCGAGGCGGCGCAGGCCGCCGGCCTGCAGTACGCCTTCCTGCCGGTGGCCGGGGGCTACCAGTCGCCCGAAGAGATCGCGAAGTTCGCCGAACTCCTCGACACGCTGCCCCGCCCCATCCTCGCGTTCTGCCGCAGCGGGGCGCGGGTGGGCAAGCTGTTCCAGGCGGCGTCGGCGCTGAAGGCCTGACGCGGCCGTTGTCCCGGCGGACGCCGGGACCCCGGACCTCCGCCGGGATGACAGCCTGTTTGTGTGCGGCACTCCGCAAGGAAGCGCCCGCACTCCGCATTTCTACGGTCGCGCCCTTTCCGGGCGCCACCTACACTCGCGCCCACCCTTTCCTCTCCGCAGGTATTTCGCATGAAAGCCTTGCTCGCCCTCACCCGCGGCATCGACTGGCTGACCCACAAGTTCGGCTGGATCGCCGCCGTCGCGGTCATCGCGTCCTGTTTCATCAGTTCAGGCAACGCCGTCATCCGCTTCATCTTCAGCAACAGCTCCAACGCCTGGCTCGAGATCCAGTGGTATCTGTTCGCGGCCTGCGTGATGCTCGGCGCCGCGCACGTGCTGAAGGTCAACGAACACGTGCGGGTCGACGTCTTCTACGGGCGCTTCGGCGGCCGCGGCAAAGTGCTCATCGACCTGTTCGGGCTCGTCTTCTTCCTGATGCCCACGATGGGCGTGATGCTCTGGCTGTCGTGGCCCTACTTCCTCGGCATGTTCCATTCGGGTGAGGTCTCCGGCAACGCCGGCGGCCTGATCCGCTGGCCCGCCGTGCTCATGCTGCCCATCGGGTTCGGGCTCGTGATCCTGCAAGGCATCTCCGAGATCATCAAGCGCATCGGCTGGCTGATGAACGTGTACGACATGGACATCCACTACGAGCGGCCGCTGCAATGAGCATGGAAAACTTCGCCCCGATGATGTTCGGGGGGCTCATCCTGATCATGCTGATCGGGTTCCCCGTGGCGTTCTCGCTGTCGGCCCTGGGCCTGCTGTGCGCGTTCATCGCGATCAACATGGGCTGGTTCCAGCCCGAGTTCATGTCGGCGCTGCCGCTGAACGTGTTCGGCATCCTGTCGAACGACCTGTTGCTCGCCATCCCCTTCTTCACGCTGATGGGCGCCGTGCTCGAGAAGTGCGGCCTCGCGGAAGACATGCTCGACTCCATGGGCCAGCTGTTCGGCCCGGTGCGCGGCGGCCTCGGCTACTCGGTGATCATCGTGGGCTTCATCCTCGGCGCCATCACCGGCACCGTGGCCGGCCAGGTGATCGCGATGGCGATGATCTCGCTGCCGGTCATGATGCGCTACGGCTACAACATGCGCTACGCCACCGGCGTGCTGGCCGCGTCGGGCACCATCACGCAGATCGTGCCGCCGTCGCTCGTGCTGGTGGTGCTGGCCGACCAGCTCGGCAAGAGCGTGGGCGACATGTACAAGGGCGCCTGGGGCCCCTCGATCCTGCAGGTGCTGATCTTCGCGCTCTACACGTTCCTGCTGAGCCGCATCAAGCCCGAGCACGTGCCGGGCGTGCCGAAGGAAGCGCGCACGCTGAACGGCTGGGCCCTGTGGCGCAAGTGCCTGCGCGGCATCATCCCGTCGGCCATCCTGATCTTCGCCGTGCTGGGCAGCATGGGCGGCCTGCCGGGCATCGACACCGCCGTGGCCACGCCCACCGAAGCCGGCGCCATGGGCGCCGTGGGTGCGCTGATCCTCGCCGCACTGCACCGCCGCCTCGACTGGCCGCTGATGAAGGAAGCCATGGCCGGCACCATGCGCATCACCGCGATGGTGGTGTTCATCCTGATCGGCTCCCGCGTGTTCTCGCTCGTGTTCCAGGGCGTGGACGGGGGCATCTGGATCGAGCACATGCTGACGAACCTGCCGGGCGGCCAGACCGGCTTCCTCATCGTCGTCAACATCTTCATCTTCTTCCTGGCGTTTTTCCTCGACTTCTTCGAGATCGCCTTCATCATCCTGCCGATGCTGGGCCCCGTCGCCGACAAGATGGGCATCAACCTGATCTGGTTCGGCGTGCTGCTGTGCGTCAACATGCAGACGAGCTTCATGCACCCGCCGTTCGGCTTCGCACTGTTCTACCTGCGCGGCATCTCGGACACGCTCTTCAAGAACGGCTCGCTGCCGAAGCGGGTGCTGTCGTCCGACATCTACATGGGCGCGATCCCGTGGGTGATGCTGCAGCTGGTGCTCGTCGTCATCGTGATCTTCGTGCCGCAGACGGTCACCATGTTCCTCGACGAGGAGGTGAAGGTCGACCTCGACAAGGTCCAGATCGAGGCGCCGGTCGAATCCGACATGGCCCCGGCCAACGACAACGTGGACGACATCTTCAAGGACGCGGCCCCCGCGGCCGAGGAACCCGCGGCCTCCGCCCCGTGACCGGCGACGCGGCACCCCGGGCCGAGGGCCCGGCCTTCCCGGTGGTGGTGCGGTGCCTCGTGACCGCCCTCACCGCGTGGGTGTTCCTGGCGGGCTGGCGCGTGATCGACCAGCCCGTGATCCGCCAGGCCTCGTTCGCCGCGCAGGCGCTGATCGTGGCGGGCCTCGCCGTGCTGCTGATCGTCACGTTCTGGGTCTGGCGCAGCCGCACCACCGTGACCGCCGTCGACATCCGCCAGACCTGGATCTGGTCCAAGCGCGTGGCCTGGGCCGACGTGTCGCACGCGAAGATGATCTACGTGCCGTACCTCGCGTGGCTCGTGGCGCCGCGCCTCGTGGTGCGATCCGGCGCCGGCATGGTCACCGTGTTCCACGCGGCCGACCACGAACTGCTGACCGCCTTCACGCACTACGCGCTGGCACCGGAGCAGCGCCAGCGCTAACCCGGCCCCAGCGCACGCGACAGCGCGCGCCCCAGCTCTTCCGGCTGGAACGGCTTGACCAGCACCACGGCCCGCGCCACGCCGGCCTCGCGCGCCGCGACGCGGTCACCGGTGGCGAACACCACGCCCAGCGCCGGATGGTCCGCACGGGCCCGCCGGGCCAGTTCCGCGCCCGAGATGCCGGGCAGGCCCAGGTCGGCCACCAGCACGTCCACGCGACCGGCGGAGAGCACCGCCAGGGCCGCCGTGGCATCGCCCGCCTCGATCACCTCGTGGGACTGCCCGGCCAGGATGTCCGAGAGGCTTGCGCGGATGAACTCGTCGTCCTCGACCAGCAGCACCGTGAGCCGCCGGGTGGGCGCCGCCACCGGCGTGTCCCGGGCCACCTGGCGCTGCGCGCGGTTCGCCAGCACGTGCCGGATCTTGCGGGCCAGCGCGTCGCTCGAGTAGGGCTTGGACAGCAGCTCGACACCGGGATCCAGCCGCCCGCCATGGACGATCGCGTTTTCGGTGTACCCCGAGGTGAACAGCACGGCGACGTCGGGCAACCGCTCGCGGGCCTTGCGCGCCAGTTCGGGGCTGCGCAGCGGCCCGGGCATCACGACGTCGGTGAACAGCACGTCGATGGGCACGCCGCTGTCGATCACGCTGAGGGCACTGGTGGCGTTGGCCGCCTTCAGCACACGGTAGCCCAGGTCCGTGAGCGTGGCGACGGCGGTGTCGCGCACCTGTTCGTCGTCCTCCACGACGAGGACGGTTTCCTCGCCGCCGCTGGCCGGGTGCGCGAGCGGGTCGGCCAGCACGTCCTCGTCCTGCTGCACGCGCGGCAGGTACAGCCGGATCGTGGTGCCCTGCCCCACTTCGCTGTAGAGCTTGATGTGGCCTCCGGACTGCTTCACGAAGCCGTACACCATCGACAGCCCGAGGCCCGTGCCCTTGCCCTCGGGCTTCGTGCTGAAGAAGGGCTCGAACACACGCTCGAGCAACTCGGGCGGGATGCCGCAGCCGGTGTCGGTCACGGCCATCATCACGTACTGCCCGGGCGCCACGTCCTTGTGCTGGCGCACGTACGCCTCGTCGAGCAGCGCGTTGCCCGCCTCCATCGTGAGCCGGCCGCGCCCGTCCATCGCGTCGCGCGCGTTGATCGCGAGGTTCAGCAGCGCGTTCTCGATCTGGCCCGGGTCCACGAGCGTGTTCCACAGCCCGCCGGAGACCACCGTCTCGACCTCGATCTCCTCGCCCAGCGCCCGGCGCAGCATGTCGTCGAAGTTCTTCAGGAACCGGCCGATGTTCACCACCTTGGGCTCGAGCGGCTGGCGCCGCCCGAACGCGAGCAGCTGCGATGCGAGCCGCGCGCCGCGCGAGACACCGGCCAGCGCGTTGCCCACGCGCCGCTCGGCCACCGGCAGGCCGGCCACGTCCTTCGCGAGCAGGTTGAGGTTGCCGTTGATCACCTGCAGCAGGTTGTTGAAGTCGTGCGCCACGCCGCCCGTCAGCGCCCCGAGCGACTCCATGCGCTGCGCCTGGCGCAGCGCCGCCTCGGCCGCCTCGCGTTCGGCGGATTCGCGCTGAAGCCGGGCGAGCGTCTCGGCGAGTTCCAGGGTGCGCTGCGCCACCCGCTGCTCCAGCGTCTCGTTGAGCCGCTGGAGTTCGGCCTCGGCCTGCTGCTGGTGGGTGACGTCGAAGCCGTCGACGAAGATGCCGGTGGCGGCGCCGTCGCGGTCGAACACCGGCTGGTACACCAGGTGCACGTAGCGCTGCTCCAACTGCTCGCCGCGCCCGCGCTGGATCCGGACGGGCATGTTGCGCCCGACGAACGGCTCGCCACTGCGGTAGACGTTGTCGAGCAACTCGAAGAACCCCTGGCCCGCGATCTCTGGCAACGCCGACCGGATGGTCAGCCCGACGAGGTCACGGCGGCCCACCAGCTGCCGGTAGGCGTCGTTGACCAGGGTGATCACGTGCTCCGGCCCCTGCAGCAGGCACATGAAGCTCGGAGCCTGCTGGAAGAGGCTGTTGAGCCGGTCGCGTTCCTCGGTGCGTTCGCGCACCTCGGAAGTCAACCTCGCGTTGGCGAGTTCGAGGGCCGTGGCGGCCTCCTGCCGCATGCGCACGGCCGCGGCGAGCGCCTCGGCCCGCTGGCGTTCGGCCTCATAGGCCTCCGCGCTCGCGAGACTCGACTCCAGCTGGCCGCCCACCAGCTTGATCCACCCGAGGTAGGCATCGTCGAACGGCCGCAACGGGTTCAATCCGACCACCAGCGCGCCGACGGGCCGCTCGCGTCCCGGGCTCAGCAGCGGCACGACCACGCATTGCGTGGGCGGACGGTCCCACCCTCCGGTCGGCAACGGTCCGCTCGGTGCGGGGCCGACCCAATCGCCGATCTCGCCACGCCACAGGCGCGCGAGCGGCCACGGCGCCCCATCGTCGGCAACGGTTTCGGGCGCGTACGGATGGCCACGCTCGATGCCCGTGGCCACCGCAAGGCGGGCGAGGCCGTCGGCCTCGAACAGGTAGGCCAGCGAAAACGGCAGGTCGAGGCGGCTGGCGCCCAGCTCGTGCCGGGCGGCCGACAGCACCGCGGCACGGCTCTCCGCCACCGCCAGACGCGACGCCAGCAGCCGCAGGCATTCGAGGCGGCGTTCGCTGATGACCCGGTCGGTTTCCTCGGACACGGCACAGAACACCCCCTCGACACGGCCGCCGTCGCCCAGCAGCGGGCTGTACGAGAACGTGTGGTACGTCTCCTCGGGGTAGCCGTGCCGGTTCAGCATCAGCAGCAGCGCGCGGTCCCACGTGGCCTCGCCCCGGTCGTACACGGCACGCAGGCGGGGTTCGACGTCGGGCCAGATCTCCGCCCACAGGATGCGCGTGGGCACCGCGAGCGCGTTCGGGTGCTTGTTGCCGAGCGTGGGGCGGTAGGCGTCGTTGTAGAAAAAGGCGACGTCGGGGCCCCAGCCCAGCCACATCTCGAAGCGCGACGTCAGCAGCAGGCGCACGGCCACCTTCAGCGCGTTGGGCCAGCCCGCGGGAGGGCCGAGCGGCGTGGCTGCCCAGTCGTGGGCTCGCATCAGCGCCGCCATTTCGCTGGTGCCGATGAAGACGTCGTCCATCGGGTCGTCCACGGATCGAAGCTCGGAACTCAAAGTCGATCTCTCCAGGAATGGCCGGGATGGGCCGCCGGCCAGCTTAACCCGGAACCGAATGTCCTCCGGTGAAGCGGGAACGGTATTCGCTCGGGGTCACGCCCACGCGGCGCACGAAGGCCTTGCGGAAGGCCTCGACGTTCGCGTAGCCCACCTCGCCGGCCAGGCGCTTGAGCGGCATCGCCGACGTTTCCGCCAGGCGCCGCGCCGCGTCGATGCGGGCGGTCTCCACGAACCACGCCGGCGTCACGCCGGTCTCCTCGCGGAACACCCGCGCGAAGTTGCGCTCGCTCATGCGGGCAACCCCCGCCAGGGCCGGCACGCCCAGGTCGCCGCGCAGCGTGGCGAACACGTGGTCCTGCACCTCGCGGATCGCCGACCGCTCGGCGACCGGCGCCACGACGTGCGCACTGAACTGCGACTGGCCGCCCGGCCGCTTGACGAACATCACCAGCTCGCGGGCGACGGCCAGCGCCACCTCCTGGCCGTGGTCCTCCTCCACCATCGCGAGGGCCAGGTCCATGCCGGCCGTGACACCCGCCGAGGTGTAGAGCGCCCCGTCGCGGATGTGGATGTGGTCCGGCTCCACGGTCGCCGACGGCACCTGGGACGCGAGCCGGTCGGCCCAGCGCCAGTGCGTGGTGACGCGCCGGCCTTCGAGCAGCCCCGCGGCCGCGAGCGAGAACGTGCCGGTGCACACGGAGCCGAGCCGCCGCACCGAACGCGCCTGGCGGCGCAACCAGTCCTGCACCGTGTCGTCGCCCTTCAGCCCGTCGACGTCGGGGCCGCCGGCCACCAGCAGCGTGTCGATGCGGCCCCGGTGCGTGGCGAGGGTGTGGTCGGCGACCAGCTTCACGCCCCCGAGGCACTTCACCACGGGTTCGTCCACCGAGACGATCGACACGCGGTAGGCGCGGGGGTTGCCCAGCAGGTGCCCCGCCGTGATGAACACGTCGGCGGGCCCGGCCACGTCGAGGATCTGGGCGCGGGGGAAGGCGAGGATGGCGACCTGCATGGCGGGGATGTCTCCGAGTTCGGCAGAAAACAGCGCTTCGCGACGTTTCCAGCCAATGCCAGTATGGCAGAAAATTACGCCATCGACTCTTCCAGCCACGACAGGGAACCGCCATGACCCCGCTCGCCGTCCCACCCGCAGCCGCCCTCGCTCCCGCCACCACCGGCTCCATCCGGCACTTGCCCGTCAACCTCTTCGCCTCGGTCATGAGCCTGGCCGGTCTCGCCCTCGCGTGGCGGCTGGGCGCGGGGACGTTCGGCCTGCCGGCCGTCGTGGGCGACACTGCGGGCGTGCTCGCGGTCGCCGTGTTCGTGGTGCTCGGCGCGGCCTACGCCCTGAAGGCGCTGCGACATCCGGATGCCGTGGCCGCGGAGTTCAACCATCCCGTCGCCGGCAACTTCTTCGGCACGATCGCGATCTCGCTGCTGCTGCTCGGCCCCGTCGTCTCGCCCTGGTCGGCCGCCGCCGGGCACGCCGTGTGGACCGCCGGCGTGGTGGCCGCATTCGCCATCGTCTTCACGGCCGTGTCGCGCCTGCTGCAGGGCGGCCGTGCGCCGGACCTGGCACTGCCCGCCTGGCTGATCGCGGGCGTGGGTGCGCTCGACATCCCCGTCACGGGCGCGTCGATGCCCATGCCGTGGGCCGGCGAGGTCAACCTCGCCGCCGCCGGCATCGGTGCCGTGCTGGCCGTGCTGATGCTCGCCGCGATCTTCGCGCGCCTCGTCTTCCACGCGCCGTTGCCGCCCGCGCTGCGCCCGTCGCAGATGATCCTCGTGGCGCCGTTCGCGCTGGGGTTCCTCGCGTACGTCAACCTCGCGGGGGAGGTCGACCGCTTCGCCTCGCTGCTGTTCTACGCCGCGCTGTTCTTCTTCGCGGTGGCCTCGGTCAAGGTGTTCCGCGAACCGGCGCCGTTCGCACCGGGCTGGTGGGCCATCGGCTTTCCCATCGCGGCGCTGGCGAACGCGGCGCTGCGGTATGCCGGGGCCCATCCGTCGACGCCGCTCACGTGGATCGCCGGCGCCCTGCTCGCCCTCCTCGCCGCCGTGGTCGCGGTGCTGGCGGTGCGCACCGTGCTGTTCACGGCCCGGGGCCGGCTGCTGGCCGGCTGAGGCGGGTCAGAGGTACTTCGCCCACAGGGCGTTGGAGAAGCGCCCGGCCGGGTCCACCTGCGCCTTCACCCGGCGCAGGGCCGACACCTCCGGGTAGGCGCGCTCGAACTGCGCCCGGGTGGCGTGCAGCTGGTACGGGAGGTACCAGCGCCCCTCGTGGGCGATGACGATGTCGACGAGTTCCCGCGTCCACACGCCCACGGCCTCGCGGGCCGAGGCCCACGTGCGCTGCTTGTGGAACAGCACGAAGGAGAACACCTCCTCCTTCGCCCACGGCAGCAGCGAGACGGTGTCCGCCGGCGAGTGCCGCACCGACACGTTGACCGCCTCCACGCCGTGCCGGCGCAGCACCTCGCCCAGCTGCGCCGCGAACGCGGTGAAATGGCGGCGCGGCACGAAGTACTCCTGCAGCACATACGTGGACATCACCCGCGTGCGCGGCTCCAGTTCGGCCACGTCGAGGCTCGCCTCGTGGTTCAGCCACTGCACCACCGGCGGCCGCAGCAGCTTCGGGTGGATCACGTCGCGGCGCACCTTCGCCCCGCCGGGCAGTTCGGTCACGGCCCACAGCACGTTCTGCTCGAGGCCGTACGACCCGTCGCGCGGCACGAGCCGGGCGGTTCGGGTCAGCGGCTTGTCGGTGCGCCGCCACGACACCCCCACCGCGCGGTCGAACGCGGGCGGCAGCAGATCTGCGTTGTGCAGCACGGTGTCGGGGTCGCCCCGCACGGCCGCGTCGAAGTGCGCCGGGTACTCGGCCAGCGTCGCCTGCGCGACCACCCGTTCGATGCGCACGTTGTCGGCGAGGTCGAGTTCGACCTCCACGATCACACCCACCGCACCGTAGCCGCCGATGGCCGCGCGGAACAGCTCGGGGTCGCGCTCGCGGTCGACGTCGCGCACGGAACCGTCGGCCAGCACCAGCCGCAGGGCCCGCACGCTGTTGGCGATGGGACCGTGGCCCACGTAGCGGCCGTGTGCGTTCACGGACACCGACCCGCCCACCGTGAAGTTGGCGTAGCTCTGCATGGTGTGCACCGCCAGGTCCAGCGGGTCGAGCAGGTCCTGCAGGTCGCGCCAGCGCATGCCCGCCTGCACGCGCACTGCCTTGTCCTTGCGGCGCAGCCACACGAGGCGGTCGAGCATCCGCATGTCGAGGTGCAGCCCGCCCTCGATGGCCACCTGACCGCCCATGCTGTACCGGCCGCCGCCGATGCCGATGCGCCCGGGCCAGGCCCGCACGGCGTTGCGCAGCGCCTCCACGGTGGGCGGGGTCTCGATGCGGGCGACCGTGACCGTGTAGAGCCCGGTGACGTTCGCCACCTCCGGCATCGCGGCGGTGGCCGGAACGGGCGGCAGCGACACCACACCGGCGGTGGCGAGGGCCTGGACGAGCAGGCGGCGGCGGGACGGGGCGGCGGGAGACATGGCTGGCCGAGTGTCGAAAGGACGATCGGCCCTGTCCATCCCCCCGCGGGGCGATGCGCGCGACAATGCAGGCATGACCGCGAACCGCCCCGCCTTCCCCGCAGACGCCGACACCCGCCTCGCCACCCTGTCCAACGGCGTGCGGGTGCTCGCGCTGCAACTGCCCCACGTCGACAGCGTGCAGATCAGCGTGTTCGTGCGCACCGGCAGCCGGCACGAGAGCAAGGCGCTCAACGGCATCAGCCACGTCGTCGAGCACATGGCGTTCAAGGGCACGCACGAGCGCACCTGCCAGCAGATCAACCTCGATGCCGAGCGGCTCGGCGCCGACGTCAATGCCCACACCGACAAGGACCACACGGCGTACCACATGCGAGGGCTGGCGCGCGACGCCGGCCGCTTCGTGCGCATGCTGGGCGACATCGTGCGCAACAGCACCTTCCCTGAAGCCGAGCTGGAGCGCGAGCGCCAGGTGATCCTGCACGAGTTCACCGAGGACGAAGACGACCCGCTGTCCACCGCCTACAAGCTCTTCGACAAGATGTGCTTCGGCACGCACCCGCTCGCGCAGCCGGTGATCGGCACGCGGCGCAACATCGAGCGGTTCACGCGCGACGACCTGCTCGGCTACGTCGAGCGCCAGTACTCGGCCGACAACGTGGTGGTGGGCATCGCCGGGAACATCGACCCCGAGGCCATGTTCCGCGAGGCCGAAGCCGCCTTCGGCTCGATGCCGCGCGGCCCCGAGAACCTCGTCGACGCGCCGGCCTACGTGGGCGGTGTCGCGTCGAAGCGCCAGCCGGGCTTCAGCCAGACCCACCTCGTGCTGGGCTTCCCGATCCCCACGCTGCGCGAGGACCACCAGGCCGCGCTCGTGGCCGCGGCCCTCTTCGGCGACGGCATGAGCTCGCCGCTGATGGACGAGATCCGCGAGCGCCGCGGCCTCGCGTACTACGCCGCGTGTTCGGCCGACGTGTTCGACCTGAGCGGCCAGTGCGTGATCGAGGCGTCCACGTCGCCGTCGCAACTGCACGAGTGCGTGACCGAGATCTCGCGCCTGCTCGCCGCGCAGGCCGCGTCCGTCGACCCGGTGGACCTGGAACGCGCGCGCAACCAGATCGCCGTGCGCCAGATGCGCACCCACGAGCGGCCGGTGCGCCGGCTCGAGGCCGCCGTGCAGGACCTGTACGTGTTCGGCCGCGTGCGCTCGCGCGCCGAGCTGGCCGCGGGCATCGAGGGCGTGACGGCCGACCAGGTGCGGGAGAGCTTCGCCCGCATGCTCGCCTCGCAGGCGGCGGTGGCCGTGGCCGGCAAGGTGCCCGCGGGCACCAACGACCGCATCGGCGAACTGGTGGCCCGCGCGACGGCCTGACCCCAGGTCAGGCCGGGCGGCGCAGGCGCGCGAACGCCTCGGGCTCCCACTCGCGCTGCGCCAGCAGCACGGCCGTGCCCCGGCGCATCGCGAGCCGTGCCGCGGCGCTTTCCTCACACGGGCTTCGACCTGCACTCGCCGGGCCAGTTCTGCTCCCGGTTCGTGCGCGAGGTGCTGCTCGAGGCCACCGGCGTCGAGGTGGGCGAGGTGGAAACCTTCGGCGCCTTGACCGAAACCCCCTGATTGCGAGGAAGCACGCTCGATTTTGTTCGTTCGATCGCGCAGGCGCCGCACCTACGCTGGGGGCTCGTCCACTCCGGAGAGCCGCATGAGCGCCGTCCTCGACACCGTTCCCACCGCCCGCCTCGCCCCCCTCGACACCGTCCGCGTCGCCGGCCGCATCGGCGCCGAAGTGCGCGGGGTGCGCCTCGGCGCCGACCTGCCGCCCGCCGTGTTCACCGCGATCCGGCAGGCGCTCGACCAGCACAAGGTGCTGTTCTTCCGCGGCCAGCACCACCTGACCGACGCCGCGCAGCAGGACTTCGCGCGGCTCTTCGGCGACGTGGTGCCCCATCCCACGGTGCCGTCGCGCGACGGCACGCAAGTGCTCGAACTCGATTCGCAGCACGGTGGCCGCGCCAACTCGTGGCACACCGACGTCACGTTCGACGTGGCCTACCCGAAGGTGTCGGTGCTGCGGTCGGTGGTGATCCCGCCCCATGGCGGCGACACCGTGTGGGCCAACACCGCCACGGCCTACGACGACCTGCCCGCCCCGCTCAAGGGCCTGGCCGACACGCTGTGGGCCGTGCACGGCAACGACTACGACTACGCCGCCACGCGCGTGAAGGCGGCCGACGACGAAGGCCTGCGCCGCTACCGCGAGGTGTTCACGTCGCGCCTCATCGAGGCCGAGCACCCGCTCGTGCGCGTGCACCCGCGCACCGGGGAGCGCACGCTCGTCGCCGGCCACTTCGTCAAGCGCTTCATCGGCCACAGCTCGCTCGACTCGGCCAACCTGCTGTCGGTCTTCCAGCGCCACATCACGCGCCTGGAGAACACCGTGCGCTGGCGCTGGGCCGAGGGCGACGTCGCCATCTGGGACAACCAGGCGACGCAGCACTACGCCATCGACGACTACGGCGACCAGCACCGGGTGGTGCGCCGGGTCACCGTGGCCGGCGAGGCGCCGGTGGCGGTGGACGGGTCGGTGAGCCGCGTGCACGTGTCCCGCTGAAGGAGGCCGCGATGAAACGACTCCTCGCCGCGGCCGCGGCCGTGCTGTCCGCCGCCGTGCTCGCCGCGCCGCCCGCGCCCGAGAAGACAGAATTGCGCTACCAGGGCTGGGCGGGCCAGGTGACCTTCCCCGAACTCGCCGAGGACCTCGGGTACCTCGCCCCCGTGAAGCTCAAGTGGGTGGGCAACACCATCAGCGGCCCGCAGGACATCCAGACCGTGGTCACCGGCGACATCGACTTCGGCGGCGCCTTCAACGGCGCGGTGGCGAAGCTGATCGCCGCGAAGGCGCCCATCAAGTCGGTCATCGGGTACTACGGCGTGGACGAGAACACGTTCCACGGCTACTACGTGCCCGAGGGCAGCCCGCTGAAGACCGCGCGCGACCTGATCGGCAGGAAGGTGGCCGTCAACACGCTCGGCGCCCACCACGAGCTGATGCTGCGCGAGTACCTCTCGCGCGGCGGCCTCACCGCCGCGGAGATCAAGCAGGTGACCCTCGTCGTGGTGCCGCCGGCCAACGGCGAGCAGGCGCTGCGCCAGGGCCAGGTGGACGCCACCACGCTCGGCGGCGTGCTGCGCGACAAGGCGCTCGAACGCGGCGGCATCCGCCCGCTCTTCACGGACCACGACCTGTTCGGCAACTTCACCGCCGGCACCTACGTGCTGCACACGCGCTTCCTGAAGGAGAACCCGAACACGGCGCGGGTGTTCGTGACGGCCACCGCGCGGGCCATCGAATGGGCGCGGGCCACACCGCCCGCCGAGGTGCGCGCACGGTTCGAGAAGATCATCGCGCAGCGCAAGCGCAACGAGGACGCGAGCACGGTCAAGTACTGGAAGTCGACCGGCGTCGCCGGCCAGGGCGGCGTGATCGCCGACGCCGAGCTGCAGCAATGGATCGACTGGCTCGTGAAGGACGGCGTGCTCAAGCCCGGCCAGCTGCGCGCCGCCGAGCTGTACACGAACCAGTTCAACCCGTACCTGGGCCAGCGGCCAGGCAGCAAGGTGGCGGCGCGATGAGCGGGCACATCCGCATCGAGCACGTGCACAAGACGTTCGCGGCGCGCGCCGGTGGTGCCCCGTTCGTCGCGTTGCATGACATCACGCTCGACATCGCCCCCGGCACGTTCCTCGCGGTGGTGGGGCCGAGCGGCTGCGGCAAGTCCACGCTGCTCGACCTGCTCGCGGGCCTCGCGTCACCCACCCGCGGCCGCATCCTGATCGACGGCCAGCCCGTGACCGGCCCCGCGCGCGACCGCGGCGTGGTGTTCCAGCAGTACGCGCTGTTCCCGTGGCGCACCGCGCTCGACAACGTCGCCTTCGGCCTCGAGCTGGCCGGGGTGCCCGCCGCCGCGCGCCGCGAGAAGGCCGGGGCCTACCTCGAGCTCGTGGGCCTCTCGGCCTTCGCCGACCGCTTCCCCCACGAACTTTCGGGTGGCATGAAGCAGCGGGTGGCCATCGCCCGCAGCCTCGTCTACGAGCCGCGCGTGCTGCTGATGGACGAACCGTTCGCCGCGCTCGACGCCCAGACCCGCGAGCACCTGCAGGGCGAGCTGCTTCGCATCTGGCGGCGCACCGGCACCACCATCGTCTTCATCACCCACGGCATCGACGAGGCCGTGGTGCTCGGGCAGCGGGTCGCCGTGATGAGTTCCCGCCCGGGGCGCATCAAGGACGTCTTCGAGATCCCGCCCGAGCTGGGCGGCGACACCGAGGACGTGCGCGCCCTGCCCGCGTTCGGCGAGGTGCGCCACGCCGTCTGGTCCTCCCTGCGCGACGAGGTGCTCGCCGCGCAGCAGGCTTCCCATCGACCCGTTCCGGAGCTGTCCCATGCCGAGCCTTGAACTCCCCGCGGGCGCCTTGCCCGCCTCCACCCCCGCCACGCCCCGTGCGTTCCCCGTCCTGCGCCTCCTCGGCCGGGGGGTCTCGCGCACCGGCATCCTGCTCGTGCTGGCGGTGCTGTGGGAGGTGCTGCCCCGCACGGGCCTCGCCGACCCCACGTTCCTGCCGAGCCTGAGCGAGGTGCTGGCCGCCGGCTGGGACCTCGCCCGCGACGGCCAACTCGCCGAACACACCGTGGCCAGCCTGCAGCGCTCGCTGCTGGGCCTGGGCCTCGCGGTCCTGTACGCCGTGCCGCTGGGCCTCGCGATCGGCTGGTACCGGCGCACGCACGACGTGCTCAACCCGCTGATCGAGGTGCTGCGCAACACGGCGCCCCTCGCGCTGCTGCCGCTCTTCATCCTGTTCCTCGGCATCGGCGAGGTCTCGAAGGTGGCGCTGGTGGTGTACTCGTGCTCGTGGCCGTTGCTGCTCAACACCGTGGCGGGCGTGCGGCAGGTGGACCCGCTGCTGGTGAAGTCGGCCCGCACGATGGGCGCGACGCCAGCCCAGCTGTTCGCCCGGGTGATCCTGCCGGCCGCGCTGCCCGGGGTGTTCGTGGGGATCCGCCTGGCGAGCGCCGCGTCGATCCTCGTGCTGATCGCCGCCGAGATGGTGGGAGCCAAGGCCGGTCTCGGCTACCTCGTCATCTACGCCCAGTACAACTTCCAGATCCCGCAGATGTACTTCGGCATCCTGTCGATCACGGCCATCGGCCTCGCGGTCAACGCCTCGTTGGAGTACCTGGAGCGACGGCTGATGCGCTGGAAGGCGACGTGAGGCACCCGCTTGCCAATCCCGGAAGGCATCCATATACTGTATGTAACAACAGCACTGGATGAACCACCATGCTCACTGATTCCATCACGAACCAGCGTAACGCCTTCCGCCAGACGTACAGCCCGCGCCCCCTGCTCCGCCTGCCTCGCTGGGCATGGAGCGTGTGGCACTGGCTCTGAGCTGAACCTGGTTGAAGGGTCGTCCCGGCGAACGCCGGGACCCACCGTGGTCGAAGCGCGGGCGGGCGGGCCGCCGTCAGACGTCCCCGTCCGAATCCTCGATGCGGATGAACGGCCCGACGCAGGTGTTCAGTTCCTCGTCCTCGTCTTCGCACATCACGAACACCTTGCCCGCCGGGTGCAGCAGCACGTAGCGGGTGTTCTCGGCACCGGCCTCGGTCACCTTGCCGCCGCAGTCCTTGCCGCCGTTGTCGCGCACGATGCGGTCCACCCACTTGTAGAACCCGTTTTCACTGGGCTCGTCCGACATCGTGAACTCCGATTCGGCCTCCTCGTCCGCGCTCGTCACGAGCGTGGTGCCGTCCGCCTGGATGCGGTAGATCTCGTGGCACGACGAGTTCGGGTAAGGCAATCGCCACAGACCCACCAGCGGGTGGTTGGGCCGCAGGGAGGCCGCTGCCGCGGCCGAGGCCGACGTGACCACGACGGTCACGCAGGCAGCCACACAAGCGAAAGCAAACGCGCGTTTCATGGCGGCACCCAGGCTGTGCACGGGTCCGGATCGGACTCGTCTACAGCATAGCCCTGTCCAGCAGAACGCGCTCGTCGGACCTCACGCCGTCCGTGCCTCGGCACTCATCCATGGGGGAGACGGTGGCACCGCGTCGCGAGGGGCGCGCCGGCTACGCCCAGGGTCCCGGCCTGCGCCGGGATGACACGGGGGATGAAAGCGCAACGACGGTCACCCCGGCGAACGCCGGGGCCCACTTCACCCCGTCGCGCCGCGCCCCCAGTGGATCCCGGCGTTCGCCGGGATGACACGTCTGCTGGAGCGCCCGACCGAGGGGCGAGCGAAGCGAAGCGAGCAATGCCCCGACCCGCACGCGCGCTCGCGGAGAGGTGAGCGCAGCGAAGCCGACCGATCAAGCCACCCGCGAGGACGGGTCTCCCGGCCGACCCGGGGCGCCCCTTGGAGGCAGGAGCGAAGCGACTGGGGGGCTCAGAGCTTCACGGATTGCATGTAGCTGTCGAAACGAGCCTCACAGAAGCGGAACCAGAGGTTCTGGTCACGCCGGAAGTTCGCGTAGTCCGCGTAGATCTTCTTCCAGTTCGGGTTCGTGTCGGACAGCTCGGCGTACACGTCCATCGAGGCCTTGAAGGCGGCGTCCATCACCGGCTTCGGGAACGGCACCAGCTTGGTCTTGTTGGCCACCAGCTGCTTCAGCGCGTTCGGGTTGCGGGCGTCGTACTTGGCCTGCATGTCCAGGTGCGCGTAGGACGCGGCGGCTTCCACCACCGCCTTGTACTCGGGGCTCAGCGCCTCGAAGGCCTTCTTGTTGATGAACACGTCGACCTGCGGGCCGCCTTCCCACCAGCCCGGGTACACGTAGTACGGGGCCACCTTGTAGAAGCCGAGCTTCTGGTCGTCGTACGGGCCCACCCACTCGGCCGCGTCGATGGTGCCCTTCTCGAGGGCCTGGTAGATCTCGCCGCCCGGCAGGTTCTGCGGCACGCCGCCGAGGCGCTCGATGATCTTGCCGGCGAAACCGCCGATGCGGAACTTCAGGCCCTTCATGTCGGCCAGCGTCTTGAGTTCCTTGCGGAACCAGCCGCCCATCTGCGCGCCGGTGTTGCCGCAGGGGAAGTTGACGATGTTGTAGTTGTCGTAGAACTCGCGCATCAGCTTGAGGCCGTTGCCTTCGTACATCCACGCGCTCATCTGGCGGCTGTTGAGGCCGAACGGGATGGACGCGCCGATGGCGAACGTCGGGTCCTTGCCGAAGAAGTAGTACGGCACGGTGTGCGCGCATTCGACGGTGCCGTTCTGCACGCCGTCGACCACGCCGAACGGGGGCATCAGTTCACCGCCTGCGTGCACCGAGATCTGGAACTTGCCGCCGGTCATCTCGCCGACCTTCTTCGCGAACACTTCACCGCCGCCGAAGATGGTGTCGAGCGACTTCGGGAAGCTCGACGCGAGGCGCCAGCGGATGTTCGCCTGGGCGTGCACGATGGCCGGGGCGGCGCCCGCGGCGAGCACACCGGCGATGCCGGTCTGGCGAATGAAGGAACGACGTTCCATGAAGGGATCTCCTAGGGGAAAAATCAGCTCGGGAAGAGGTGGGTCGAGCGGATTCTAGGAGTGCGAAAACTGCGGGTTCCCCCGTGTTTACCCCGTTCGTGGCACTGCGTAGGCAGCGGATCGGGACGCCCTGCGCCACGACCCTTTCAGCATGCTTACGAACCGGCGATCTTCATGCGGTCGATCAGCACGGAACCGATGGTTTTCGTGCCCATCGTGTACGCGTCCGCACCCACTGCGACGATGCCCTTGAACATGTCGCGCAGGTTGCCGGCGATGGTGATCTCGTGCACCGGGTACTTGATGCGGCCGCCTTCGACCCAGAAGCCCGCCGCCCCACGCGAGTAGTCGCCGGTGACGTAGTTGACGCCCTGCCCCATCAGCTCGATCACGAAGAGACCGCGGTCGAGCTTGCGCAGCATCGCGTCGAGGTCGTCGGACACGTGCGTGAGCCGGCTGGTGAGCGTGAGGTTCTGCGAGCCGCCGGCGTGGCCGGTGGTGCGCATGCCGAGCTTGCGCGCCGAGTAGCTGGACAGGAAGTAGTTCTGCACGACCCCGCCCTTGGCCACGTCGCGCACGCGCGTGAGCACGCCTTCGTCGTCGAACGGGGCACTGCCCTTCGCGCGCGGGATGTGCGGGTCCTCGTGGATGTCGATGTGCTCGGGCAGCACCTGCTTGCCCAGGCTGTCCAGCAGGAACGTGGACTTGCGGTACAGCGCACCGCCGCTCGTGGCCTGCACGTACGCGCCGAGCAGCCCGGCGGCGAGCGTGCTCTCGAACAGCACCGGCACCTCGCAGGTCTTGATCTTGCGCGACTTCAGGCGCGACAGCGCGCGTTCGGCGGCGTAGCGGCCCACGGCCTCGGGCGCGGCCAGGTCGTCGGCCGAGCGCATCGAGCTGTACCAGGCGTCGCGCTGCATGTCGTCGCCGCCGCGGCCGGGCACCGACGCGATGGGCGCGACCGACAGCGAATGCCGCGAGCTGGCGTAGCCACCGCGGAAGCCGCGCGTGTTGCCCGCGAAGAAGTGCGACTGCTGCGCGGACACGCCCGCGCCTTCCGAATTGGTGATGCGCGGGTCGACCGACAGCGCGGCCGACTCGCACCGCAGTGCCAGTTCGACCGCACCGGCGGCGTCGATGGCCCACGGGTGGAACAGGTGCAGCTCGCGCGCGGCCTGCTCGGGCGTGGCCACGTCCTCGGCGTCCGGCAGGCCGGCGGCCGGGTCTTCCGCGGTGAAGCGGGCGATGTCGTAGGCCGCGCGCACGGTCTGCTCGAGCGCCGTGCGGGAGAAGTCGGACGTGCTCGCGTTGCCGCGGCGCTGCCCGATGTAGACGGTGACCCCGAGCGACTTGTCGCGGTTGCGCTCGACGTTCTCGATCTCGCCCTTGCGCACCGAGACCGACAGGCCCGCGCCCTCGGACACCTCGACCCCGGCATCGCTCGCCCCGAGGGTCTTCGCGAACGACAGCGCGTCCTCGACAAGTTGCTCGAACACCGCGCGTTCGTAGGAGAAGCCGTGGACGGGGGATGTGGTGGAGGACATGGAGTGTCTGGAATGGGGGCCGTGGCTATCATACCGGGGCCCCCGTTCGCGGCGACAATACGGGCGATTCACCGCCCGAGCCCCATGTCCACTCCGCACGACCCCACTCACGATTCGCCCGACTACGAAGCGCCCGACTACGACAGGCCGAGCAAGACCCGGCTGAAAAAGGAGTCGCACGACCTGCAGCACCTCGGGGAACAGCTCGCTGCGCTGTCCGACGGCCAGCTGGCCAGCGTGGGCCTCGACGAACAGCTGTTCGATGCAGTGCAGCAATACAAGAAGACCAAGTCGCACGAAGGCCGGCGCCGCCAGATGCAGTACGTCGGCAAGTTGATGCGCAAGGTCGACGTCGACCCCATCCGCGAGGCCGTGGCCGCGCTGCAGCTTGGCCACGCGAAGGATTCCCTCGCGCTGCACCAGGCCGAACGCTGGCGCGTCGAGCTGCTCGCGAGCGACGACGCCCTCACCACGTGGATGGCCGAACACCCGGGCAGCGACGTGCAGCAGCTGCGCAGCCTGATCCGCGCCGCCCGCAAGGACGCCGCCGCCGCGCCCGAGCAGCGCAGCGGCCGGGCCTTCCGCGAGCTGTTCCAGTTCATCAAGTCCCAAGCCTCGGCCGGCACGGACGAAGACACCGAAACACACGACGATGACGACGCCTGAGCCCGGTAAAACCTTCGAGCTGGTCCGCATCGGGCTGCTCTCCATCAGCGACCGCGCCTCCACCGGCGTCTACGAGGACAAGGGCATCCCGGCCCTGCAGGCCTGGCTCGCCCACGCGCTGTTCAACCCGGTCGTGTGGGAAACGCGCCTGATCCCCGACGACCAGTTCACCATCAGCGCCGCCCTGTGCGAGCTGGTGGACGTCGCCAAGTGCGACCTGGTGCTGACCACCGGCGGCACCGGCCCCTCCCCGCGCGACGTCACGCCCGAGGCCACGCTCGCCGTGGCCCACAAGGAACTGCCCGGCTTCGGCGAGCAGATGCGCCAGATCAGCCTGAACTTCGTGCCCACGGCCATCCTGTCGCGGCAGACGGCGGTGATCCGCGGCAAGTCGCTGATCATCAACCTGCCCGGCCAGCCCCGCGCCATCGCCGAGACACTCGAAGGCCTGAAGTCCGAGCCGCCGGTGCCCGGCATCTTCGCCGCGGTGCCCTACTGCATCGACCTGATCGGCGGCCCGTACCTCGTCACCGACGACACGGTGTGCGAGGCCTTCCGGCCCGCGTCCGCCCGCCGTCCCTGAACGCGTCGATCAGCCCGCCGAGCGGCGCTGCCGTTCGCGGCTGTTGACGAGGTGGATGCGCATCGCCGCGCGCGCCGAATCGGCGTCGCGCCGGGCGATGGCGTCATAGATCTGCTCGTGTTCGGCCACCACCCGCTGCAGGCGCAACGCCCGCTCGTGCGGGTCCATCTGCGTGGCCGGCACCCGCGTGCGCGGGATCACCGGGGGCCCGAGCTGGCGCATCAGGTCGGCGATGTACGGGTTGCCCGTGGCGTCGGCGATGGCCCGGTGGAAGCGGAAGTCGGGTGACACCGTCTCGCCCGGTGCGGCCAGGTGGGCGGCGAAGTCGTCGACCGCGCGGCGCATCTCCGCGAGCTGCTCGGGGGTGTGGCGCACCGCGGCGATGGCCGCCGACTCGCTTTCCAGGCACAGGCGCAGCTCGAGCACCGAGAGCATGTCGTCGAGCCCCGCACCCGAGGCGTCGCCCACGCGCAGCCAGCCATCGTGGCGCGACTCCAGTGCGAAGGTGCCCACGCCGTGCTGCGTCACCACCAGCTGCGCGGCCTGCAGCTTCGACAGCGCCTCGCGCACCACGCCGCGGCTCACGCCGAAGGTCTGCATGATCTCCGACTCGCTCGGCAGCTTGTCGCCGGGCCGGATCTCGCCCGTGCGGATGCGCTGGGTCAGCGCCTGCACCACGTCGTGCGCGAGCGTGCGGGTGCGACGCGCGCCCCCCGTCCCTTCCGGAGCGTCGGAGGCCGTCGGGACGGGGCGCGGGGCGGCGGCGAGGGTCATGCCCGGGATGATAGCGACGCACCGTGTCGGGGCCGGCGCGATCGCGCAATGGGGGGCTCCACTGCCCCCGACGCACGCGCGCAACGGCCCCGGGTTTCCCTGCTCCGCCCCTGCCCTTGAATGGCCAGTCCTTCGCTGCGATGATGTCCCTCGATCCGCAGCGCAAAGCACCTGCGTCCGAACCCACAGGAGACGACCCATGGCCCTGCCCGCCGAGGCTGCTGCCAGAGTTCCGGACCCCGTCGGGGAGCCGCCCCGAGCCGCAGCCTGCCCTGACCATTTCCTCGACGCATTCCACGACAGCGTCGTCCAGGCCACCTCCGCCCCCGCCCTGCTGCAGCACGTGTGCGACAGCGCGGTCACCCGAGGCGGCTGCCACGCCGCCTTCATCGTCAGTCCGAACGCGAACGTGGGCTGGCTGGCCGTCGAAGCGGCGGCCGGCTTCCAGGCCGGCCACCTGGGCGACATCCGCTTCCTTGCGAAGGAGTTCCCCGGTGACCCCTGGGGCTGGGTGGCCCGCACGTGGCGCAACGGCAGTGGCAGCGGCCCGCACGACGCCTCCGCCTGGCCCGCGTTGAAGCAGCACGCCCCGGACGCCACCGGCATCGCGCTCGCCATCCGCCGCCGCCACGCCCCCACCAGCGTGCTGGTGATCTGGCTGTCGTACGGCGCCGAGGCAGCGAACGCCCTCGTCACCCGCCTGCAGCGCGCGGCCGGCCTGCTGGGCCTCGCGCTCGACAAGCTGCAGCTCGAGGCCGAACGCGCGGCGTCCGACCAGGGCGCGCGGCAGGCCGAGGAGAAGTACCGCGCCATCCTCGACACCATCGAGGACGCGTACTACGAGGTCGACGTGCGCGGCAAGCCGATCTACCACAACGCCGCCTTCTCCCGCATGCTGGGCTACGAGCGCGGCGAGACCCTGAGCGCCGACAACCGCGTGCGCCAGACGCCCGAGATGGCCGCCCGCGTGTTCAAGGCCTTCAACGACGTGTACCTGACGGGCGTCGCCCGCCAGAACGAGGAATGGGAGTACCTGCACAAGCAGGGCCACCGCGTGCAGGTCGAGGGCTCGGTGCAGCTGGTGCGCGACGCGCACGGCCGCCCGGTGGGCTTTCGCGGCATGCTGCGCGACGTCACCGAACGCCGCCGCATCGAGGCCACGCTTCGCGACAGCGAGGCACGGTTCCGCGCCCTCACCAGCATCTCGTCCGACTGGTACTGGGAGCAGGACGCCGAACACCGCATGGTGCGCATGGAAAACCGCCACGCCCACACCGACGCGTTCCAGCAGACCTTCCTCGGCAAGCCCATCTGGGAGAGCGAGATCACCCTCTACGGCGACGGCGACTGGGCCGAGCACCGCGCCCGGCTCGACGCCCACGAACCCTTCCGCGACCTCGTGATGCAGGGCGTGCTGCCCGGCGGCAAGCCCTACTACGTGGCCGTGAGCGGCGAACCCGTCGTCGACGAACACGGTGTCTTCCACGGCTACCGGGGGGTCACCCGCGAGATCACCGCGCAGAAGGTGGCCGAGGCCCACGTGCAGCACATGGCCATGCACGACAGCCTCACCGGGCTGCCGAACCGCGCGATGTTCGGTCACCTGCTGACGCTCGCGCTGCACACCGCGAAGCGCTACGAGCGCCAGTTCGCCGTGCTGTACCTCGACCTCGACCGCTTCAAGCTCATCAACGACACGTTGGGCCACAGCGCGGGCGACGACCTGCTGCAGGAGGTCTCGCGGCGGTTCCGCGAGGTGCTGCGCGCGAGCGACGCGGTGGCCCGCCTGGGCGGCGACGAGTTCGTCGTGCTGCTGCAGGAGGTCAGCGGCGCGGACCAGGTGGCCACCGTCGCGCGCAAGCTGCTGTCGGCCACGCTGAAGCCGTTCGAGCTGATGGGGCACGAATGCCGCGTCACCGCCAGCATCGGCGCGGCCCTGTACCCGGCCCACGGCGCCGACGAACACCTGCTGCTCAAGCACGCAGACGCCGCGATGTACCACGCGAAGGCGCAGGGCAAGAACAACTTCCAGGTCTACGACGAAACGCTCGACAGCCATTCGCTCGAACGGCTGACGCTCGAGACCGGCCTGCGCCGCGCCATCGAACGCGAGGAGATGGCCCTGCACTACCAGGCCAAGCTGGACCTGCGCACCGGCCGCATCAACGGCGTGGAGGCGCTGCTGCGCTGGAACCACGCGCAGCTGGGCAACGTGCCGCCGGCCACGTTCATCCCCATCGCGGAAGAGACCGGCCTGATCGTGCCCATCGGCAAGTGGGTGCTGCGCACCGCGTGCGCCCAGGCCATGGCCTGGCGCCGCCAGGGGCTGCCGGACCTGAGCATCGCGGTCAACATGTCGGCGCGCCAGTTCCATGACCCGCAGCTGCTGCCCGACCTGGAGAAGATCCTCGCCGAGTCCGGGCTGCCACCGAACCTGCTCGAACTCGAGATCACCGAGGGCGTGATCATCCAGAACGTGGACCAGGCCATCCGCCTGCTGACCTCGATGAAGCAGCTGGGCCTGCGCATCGCCATCGACGACTTCGGCACCGGCTACTCGTCGCTCGGCCAGCTGAAGCACTTCCCGGTGGACACGCTGAAGGTCGACCGCTCCTTCGTGCGCGACCTCGCCACCAACACCGACGACCAGGCCATCACCACCGCCATCATCGCGATGGGCCGCACGCTGAGCCTGACCGTCGTGGCCGAGGGGGTCGAGACCGAGGCGCAGGAGCATTTCCTGCGCGAGAACGCCTGCGACGAGATGCAGGGCTTCTATTTCAGCAAGCCGGTGGACGCCGACACGTTCGCCGGGCTGCTGAAGGGGCAAACCCCGCGTCCTGTAGAGTCCGGGCCTTGAGCCGCGCCGCGGTCACTGCGTTTTTTCCATGCCCGCCCCGAAGCCCGACTCCCTCCCGAACCCGCGCCACGCCCGCCGCATCCCGCCGCACATCACCGCCGAAGCGCTGCACCGCATCCGCCAGGCCTCGTACCACCTGCCCCAGGTGGTGAGCCCGTCGGACTTCGTCGACGAACACACCGCCGACTTCGAGCAGCGCCTCGACGAGATGGGCCTGGTCCAGCTCCAGGTGGCCGTGCCCGGTGCCCGTCCCAGCCGCTGGATCGACCCCGCGCTGATCGACGTCGCGCTCGCCCAACTGGACGCCATCGCGGCGCAGAAGGACAAGCTCAAGGGCAAGGTGATCCGCGCCGTGATCCTCGAACGCACCGCGGTGCTCGAGACGCTGGGCATCCTGCGCCGCGGCAACGCCTGGGAGCGCAACGCGCGCCAGGTGCTCGCCGTGCCGTCGCCCGGCTGGGACGTGCCCGTGTTCTTCACGGTGCCGCAGGCGGCCGAACCCGTGTGGGCGTTCTACCGGGACGGTGACAAGGCCGCGCTCGTGGGCGCCCTCGGCGACCCGCCGCCGTACGAGGAAGCCGAGGCCGTGGTCTCGCACCTCGACGCGCTGGCCCGCCACGCCGCGGCGCACCGCCCGAAGCAGCTCGCCACGCTGCTGCCGGCGCTGGCCGCCGAATGTGCGAAGCCGCAGCCGCTCGACGCGCTGGTGGCCGGCTGCTCGCGCGCGCTCGTGCGCTGGGAGCACCGCGTCGCCGAACTCGACACGCTGGACAGCCTGAACTCCGAACTCGCGTTCCAGGGCTACCCCGACAGCTTCCCGAAGGCCCGCCGCCTCGACCGCCGCGTGCGCCTGTTCGTGGGCCCGCCCAACAGCGGCAAGACCCACGCCGCGTTCGAACGCCTGGCTGCGGCCGGCAGCGGCACGTACCTCGCCCCGCTGCGCCTGCTGGCCCTCGAAGGCCGTGACCGCCTCGTGGGACGCGGCGTCGCCTGCTCGCTGCTGACCGGCGAGGAGAACGTGCCGGTGGCCGGCGCCCACCTCGTGTCCAGCACCATCGAGATGGTGGGCACCAACAAGCCCGTCGATGTCGCCGTGATCGACGAGGCGCAGATGATCTTCGACGGATCGCGCGGCTGGGCCTGGACCCAGGCCATCGTCGCGGTGCCGGCCAAGGAAGTCATCATCATCTGCTCGGCCTACGCCGTGCCGGCCATCGAGAACCTGCTCGGCCTGTGCGGCGAAACGCCCGAGGTCGTCAAGTTCCAGCGCAAGCAGCACGTGCAGCTGATGCCCGCGCCGGTGCCGCTCGCGGCGCTGAAGAAGGGCGACGCCGTGGTGGCCTTCAGCCGCCGCGACGTGCTGAGCATCCGCGACCGCATCGCCGCGGCCAACGGGCTGTCGGTGTCGGTCATCTACGGTGCGCTGCCGCCGGAGGTGCGCCGCCGCGAGGCCGAACGGTTCGCGACCGGCGAGGCGCACGTGCTCGTGGCCACCGACGCCATCGGCATGGGCCTGAACCTGCCCATCCGCCGCGTGCTGTTCTCCACCATGACCAAGTTCGACGGCCAGTCCGACCGCGAGCTGACCGAGTCCGAGGTGCACCAGATCGCCGGCCGCGCCGGGCGCTACGGCATGCACGAGGAAGGTTTCACCACGGTGCTGGCGGAGGCCGAACCGTCGGCGATGAAAACCCTGCGCGAGCTGCTGCCCAAGTCGCCGCGTGCGCCGCGCAACTTCAAGGCGCCGGTGGCCCCGAACGGCTGGCACATCGACACCATCTCGTCGCGCCTCGGCAAGAACCGGCTGCGCGAGGTGCTGGGCATCTTCATGGGCCAGTTGCAGCTCGACAACGCGCACTTCGAGGTGGCCGAACTCGAGCAGATGCTGGAACTGGCCGACCAGCTCGACCGCATCGCCCCGAAGCTCACGCTGCGCGAGCGCTTCACCTACGCCCAGGCACCGGTGGACTCGCGCACCGACTCGCAGGTGCAGCAGTACCTCGGCTGGGCCGAGAACCACGCCCGCAGCGGCACCGCCGGCGTGCCGTGGTTCCTCGACTCGGTCGACGAACACAGCCGCCTGGACCGCATGGAACAGGCGCTGCGTTCGTGCACGCTGTGGCTGTGGCTCGACCTGCGGTTCCCGGGGGTGTACGGGCACGTGGAGGACGTGGTGGCGCTGCGGGAGCGGTTGAACGACGGGATCGAGCGGCAGCTCAAGGGCAAGAAGCCTCTTGCTTTCACCCGGTCGCGGCGCTGAAGTGGCAGTGGATCCCGGCGTTCGCCGGGATGACGGTGCTTGAAGAACAGCGTGTCACCCCGGCGGACGCCGGCGCCCACCGCCCGAATCACTTCATGAGTTGCTTCAGCCGCTCAGCGTCGAAGTCTTCCGTGACCTGCGCATCGTTGGGCACACAGTCCTTCCGCACCGGCGCCAGCTTCTCGATCGCCGCCCACAGCATCGCGATCTGGTGCGCGTTGCCCGCGGCGTTGTCGATCAGCCCCTTCATGGCCTGCGACAGCGGGTCGTCGTTCTGCGTGACACCGTAGGCCGAGAAGCCCATGCGCGCGGCCGCGGCCTCGCGCTGCGCCTCGTCTTCCTTCAGGATGATGCGCGCCGGGTTGCCCACGGCCGTGGCCCCCGGGGGCACCGGCTTGACCACCACCGCGTTGGAACCGATGCGGGCGCCGTCGCCCACCGTGAAGCCGCCCAGCACCTGGGAGTTCGCGCCCACGATCACGCCGCGCCCGAGCGTCGGGTGCCGCTTGGCGCCCTTCGTGAGCGACGTGCCGCCGAGCGTCACGCCCTGGTAGATCGTGCACTCGTCGCCGATCTCGGCCGTTTCACCCACCACGACGCCCATGCCGTGGTCGATGAACACCCGCCGCCCGATGCGGGCGCCCGGGTGGATCTCGATGCCGGTGAAGAAGCGCCCCATGTGGGAGATGAAGCGGCCCGCCCAGCGGAACCCGTTGTCCCAGCAGGCGTGCGCCCAGCGGTGCATCAGGATCGCATGCAGGCCCGGGTAACAGGTCAACACCGTCCACCACGAGTGCGCGGCGGGGTCGCGCTCCAGGATGCAGGCGATGTCTTCTCGTAGGCGCTGGAACATGGCGAGGCAGGGTGAATGAAGGCCCGCAGTGTACCGGCCGCCCCGTTCCGGCGCCGGGGTGGGGTCAGCCCGCCTTCTTCTCCATGGCCCGGGCGATGCCACGCAGGATGTGGATTTCCTCGGTGGTCAGCTGCGCCCGGTTGAAGAGCTGGTTCAGCCGCGGCATCAGCTTGCGCGGCGCGGCGGGGTCGAGGAACTCGATGGCCGTGAGCGCGCGCTGCCAGTGGTCGAGCAGGCCGGTCACGGCGGCCGCGTCGGCGAGGTCGGCGTCCGTGGTGCGGGGCGCCACCGGGAACCCGCCCAGCGCCTGGCGCCAGTCGTAGGAGAGCAGCTGCACCGCCTGCGCGAGGTTCAGCGAGCCGTACTCGGGCTGGGTCGGGATGCTCAGGCACACGTGGCACCGGTACACGTCCTCGTTCGAGAGGCCGTAGCGTTCGGAGCCGAAGACGAAGCCGACGCGGTGCCCGCCGGCCGCGAGTTCCGGCATCAGGTCGCGCGGGGCGCGCGTGGGCGGGCCGAAGTCGCGCGGGGTCATGGCCGTGGCGCAGGCGAAGGTCACGCCGTCGAGCGCCTCGGTGAGCGTGGGCACGATGCGGGCGCGAACGAGGATGTCCGCCGCGCCGCTGGCCATCGCCACCGTCTCCTCCTGCACCAGCACGTCGGGAAACCGGGGGGCCACCAGCACCAGGTCGGAGAAGCCCATCACCTTCATCGCGCGGGCCGTGGCCCCCACGTTGCCCGGGTGGCTGGTGTTGACGAGGATGAAGCGGGTGGTGTCCATGGAAGGCCTGGGACGCGGATTCGTCCGCGCGAACGCCCCTCGGGAACGGCCTCGCACATGGCGCGAAACTCCCTCCGAGGGTAAACTCGCATTATTCCGCACGTGAGCCCCGCTCCGCTGCACGCTCTTTTCCTCCGTCGATCCCCCTCCGCTCTCACCCAACAGGCAGGTGCACCCATGTCCCAAACGCTTCACCCGATGCTCAACGTCGCCGTCAAGGCCGCACGTGCAGCCGGGTCGCTGATCAACCGGGCCTCGCTCGACCTGGACCTGCTGAAGGTCAACACCAAGTCGCCCAACGACTTCGTCACGGAGGTGGATCAGAAGGCCGAAGAGGTCATCATCGAGACCCTGCTGGGCGCCTACCCCGGCCACGGCATCCTCGCCGAAGAGTCCGGCCGCACGCACGGCGCGCCGCACAGCGAGTACGTCTGGATCATCGACCCCCTCGACGGCACCACCAACTTCATCCACGGCTTCCCGTACTACGCGGTGTCCATCGCGCTCGCGTACCGCGACCAGATCCAGCAGGCCGTGGTGTACGACCCCACCCGCAACGACCTGTTCTACGCCTCGAAGGGCCGCGGCGCGTTCCTGAACGACAAGCGCATCCGCGTCTCCAAGCGCACCCGCATGTCCGACGCCCTGATCGGCACCGGTTTCCCGTTCCGCAAGGGGGACAACTTCAAGCGGTACATGAAGATGTTCGAGGACGTGATGGTGAGCTGCGCCGGCGTGCGCCGCCCGGGCGCTGCCGCGCTCGACCTGTGCAACGTGGCCGCCGGCAACTACGACGGCTTCTTCGAGCCGGGCCTGAACCCGTGGGACATCGCCGCCGGTTCGCTGATCGTCACCGAGGCCGGTGGCCTGATCGGCAACTTCACGGGCGAGTCGGACTACATGTACCAGCGCGAGGTCATGGCCGGCAACCCGAAGATCTACGCGCAGATGGTGGGCCTGCTGAAGAAGTACTCCCGCGTGATCGCCGACGACGCGAAGCCGGCCGGCATCGGTGCCGAGCCGCTCGACGCGGCCGACGCCGACGCGAAGAACCTGCCCGACTGGAGCCCCGAGGCCGCCCTGGCCAAGGCAGAAGCCGAGGCCCAGTCGCCGGAGGCGCTGGCCGCGGCCCGGAAGAAGCGCGCCGTGCGCATCCGCAAGGAAGACGTGGCGCCCAAGGGCGACGACGCCCAGGGCTGACGTCCACAGGGGGCCCACAAGGGACGCACAGCCCACCCCCAGGCTGTCCCCAGGGTTGTCCACAGCCCGCCGCTCCCGCGGCGGGCCCTCCGCGGCATGGGCCGCTCAGGCGCGGCGGCGCGTGGCCCGGCCCACGATGCCCAGGCCGGCCAGCAGCAACGCCACCGTCGCGGGTTCCGGCACCGGCGCCGCCACCGTGGTGTAGCTGAAGTCGTCCATCACGTAGAACGCATGCAGCGGGCTCGACACCACGACCGTGTCGATCGCGCCGGCCCAGCCCGCGTCCAGGAACGACGGCGTGCCCGACAGCGTCAGGGTCGTGGAGCTGCCGACCAGGGCGCCGCCCAGGTAGAGGTCGAAGCGCACCGTGGCCTCGCCGTAACCGGCGAACCAGGCCCCGTCGAACACGGCGGGGGCGTTGAAGCGGATGGTGCTGGCGGCGTCGTCGCTGCCCCAGCCCAGGGTCACGCGACCGTCGCCGGAGTGGGCGGTGTACGGCGACTGCTCGGTCGCCAGCACGGACCAGCTCGAACCGGACCAGTCCAGGCCACCGTAGTGGCCGGGCACCGCGGCGTAGTCGCCGGCACCGACGATGTCGTCGAAAGTCAGCACGGTGGCCGAGGCCAGCGGGGCGGACATCACGAGGGCGGCCGCAGCCGCGAAAGAACGAATCATGGGAACTTCTCTGTGGGTTTGAAGGGATGGACGGAAGCGCCCCGCCTCAGCCGAGGCGCTGGCCCAGCGCCGGGTCGCTGACGGTGTGGCGGCCGGTCTCGACGCGGCCGGCGAAGCGCCGCACGTACTCGGGGTGGCCCGTGACCTTGACGCTGAAGTCGTACCAGCAGTCGCTGGCCGACACCGGCACCCGCACGGTCAGTTCGCCGCGCGCGGCGAGCGTGTTCGTGCTAGTCGACGTGACGTACGCATTGGCGCTCAGCGTGAACGTGCAGGGCGCCGTGCCGGCGTTGACGTAGCGCAGCACCAGTTCGCCGGTGCGACCGTCGCAGGTGACGTGCACATCGGGCCGGGGCTGGCCTGCCGCGGCGGCGCGCAGCGCGCTGCCGGTGAAGTGGCGGTGGAAGCCGTTGGGGCCCAGCACCCACAGGTCGTACGCGCCACCAAGCGCGGGCGCCCAGGTGTCCGACAGCGACTTGCCGGCCTCGACCATGTAGCGGCGCGGCACCGCGGCCAGGTTGTTGCGGTCGTAGACGTGGAACACCGCGGCCTGGCGGCCGGTGTTGCCGAAGGTCAGCGCCACGCGCGTGGCGGCGAGGCTGGCCGCGCCCGGCTGGATCTCGCACGTGGTCGACAGCTCGTACGGCAGCGCGCGCGACGGCCGCGTGCCGGCGGCCTGCTGCGGCAGCAGCGGCGACGCGGGCGGTGTGATCTGCTTGAGGCCTTCCTGCTGCTTGCGCAGCGCGTCGGCCTGGGCCTTGTCGCGCCGGCCGCTCAGCACCGGCAGCACTTCGCTGTTGGGGGTCGCGAAGTTGAAGACGCTGGTCAGGTCACCGCACACGGCGCGGCGGAACGGGCCGATGTTCGGCTCCTTCACCCCGAAACGCGCCTCGAGGAAACGCAGCACCGACGTGTGGTCGAACACCTGCGAGTTGACCCAGCCGCCCCGGCTCCACGGGGAGATCGCGTACAGCGGCACGCGCGGGCCCGGGCCGTACACGCGGCCATCGGGCGCGGGCTGGCGCGTGCTGCCGGCCGGCTTCGGATGGGTGTAGTACTCGGCGGCGAGGTCGGCCTCGGCCAGCGTCGTCTTCCCCGCGTAGCCGCCCTTGCCGTCCGGCGACGGGGCCGACGGCGAAGGCACGTGGTCGAAGTAGCCGTCGTTCTCGTCGAAGTTCACGATGAGGACCGTCTTGCTCCAGACCTCGGGCACGGCCGTGAGCGCGTCCAGAACCTCCTGCAGGAACCAGGCACCCTGTACCGGGCTCGACGGGCCGGGGTGTTCGCAGTAGATCGACGGCGCGTTGAGCCACGAGACGCTGGGCAGCTTGCCGTCGCGGATGTCGCGGCGGAACGCGTCGAGGTAGTTCTCGGGCCGGGAGCCGGGCAGCGTGTTGGCGATGCCCTTGTAGAGCGGGTTGCCGACGTTGTCGGTGGCCGCGTCGTAGGCATGGTACGGGACCGCCTGGCCGGTGTTGGTGTACGGCTTGCCCGGCGACCCGCCGCTGGAGACCGGGTAGCCCGAGGCGATGTTCGCGCGCTTGAACTGCCGGAACGCGCCGAGCATGTTGTCGCCCCATTCATCGGGCATGTTCTGGTAGCTGATCCAGCTGACACCCGCCTCTTCCAGGCGCTCGGCATAGGTCTTCCACGTGTAGCCGGTGTTCACGCCGCTGGCGAGGCCATCGATGGCGTCCCACTCGTTCGTCACGAAAGCGGTGCCGGTGGGCACCGCGCCGTTGGTGCCGGTCAGGAAGAACGAGCGGTTGGCATCGGTGCCGGTGTGCATCGCGCAGTGGTAGGCGTCGCACACGGTGAAGGCGTTGGCCAGCGCGAACTGGAACGGGATCTCGGCTTCCTTGAAGTAGCCCATCGAGATCTGGTTCTTGTACCGCGGCCACTGGTCCATGCGGCCGTGGTCCCAGGCCTGCTGGCTGTCGTTCCAGTCGTGCGGCGTTCCGCTCACCCGTTGCGCGTTGCCCGCGTTGCCGTCCAGGTGGAACGGCAGCACGACCTGGCCCGATGCCACGCGCTGCTGCCACACGTTGCGCCCTTCGGGAAGCGGGATCGGGAAGCGGTCGCCGAAGCCCCGCACGCCTCGCAGCGTCCCGAAGTACTGGTCGAAGGACCGGTTCTCCTGCATCAGGATCACGACGTGTTCGACGTCGTGGATGGTGCCGGTGGCGTTGTTCGCGGGGATGGCGAGCGCGCGCTGGATGGCGGCCGGGAAGGCGCCGAACGTGGCGGCTGCGAAGCCGGCGGAGGCGCTGCCCCGCAGGAAACTGCGACGAGAGGTCATGGCGATGTGGCTGGGGTGATGGGACGACGGCCGGCCGCCCGAGGGGGTCGGCGGATGTGCGGTTTCGCACAAGCTGCGGCAGTCTCGCGTCGCCAGATGACCAGGGCGTGACCGCCCGTTCAAGTTTCCGCGGCCGGGCGCCGAAGACGGGCGATCGGTCCCGCCGCGCCGAACCACCGGGGAATCATCTTGAAGCTTGACGACCTCTCCCTCTCCAGGAAACTCTGGGGATCCATCATCGTGTTGCTGGTGGCGATGCTCGCCACCGGGGTCTGGACCCGCCACAGCGTGAGCGCCGCCCACCGCGACGCCGCCGAGCGCACCCGGAAGGCCGACGAACTGATCACGATGGCCACGTACTGGCAGGCCGTGAGCGCGGCCAACACCAGCGCCACCATCGCCTCGATGTACTCGACGGAACAGCCCGTCGTCGACCTGTTCTCCGCCCGGCTGAAGGCCGGCATCGCCAACAGCAGCGCGACCCAGAAGCGCATCCTGGAGATGGCCACCACCGAGGCCGACAAGGCCGCGATGGAGGTCATCGCGGAACACCGCAAGACGGTGCTGGGCCTGGTGAAGAAGGGCACGGCCATGAAACAGACGGACCAGGCCGGCATCAAGGCCTTCCTGGACACCGAGTTCCTGCCCACCATCGAGAAATACGACGGTGCGATGCTCGCCCTCGTGGACCTGCAGCGCAAGCAGCGCGACGACATCGAACGCGTCACCGAAGCCGCGGTGAGCCGCACCGTGATGATCGGTACCGCGATCACGTTCGCCGTGATCGCGCTGGGCCTCTTCTGGGTGGCGATCCTCGTGCGGTCGATCAACCGCCCGCTGCAGCGGGCCGTGGAACTCGCCGAAGCCATCGCGGCCGGCGACCTGAGCCGCGAGGCGAACGAGACCCGGCGCGACGAACTGGGCCGCCTGCTGCAGGGCATGTCGCGCATGGCGGCGCAGCTGCGCACCGTGGTCGCCGAGGTGCGCCAGGGCGTGAGCTCGGTGTCGGTCGCCTCGACCCAGATCGCCTCGGGCAACCTCGACCTGTCCTCCCGCACCGAACAGACCGCGTCGAACCTGCAGGAAACGGCGTCGAGCCTGGAGCAGCTGACCGGCACCGTGACCCAGTCCGCCGACGTCGCCCGCCAGGCGACCCAGCTCGCCACCTCGGCCGCCGACGCGGCCTCGCGCGGCGGCGACGTCGTGGGCGAGGTGGTGTCGAGCATGGAGAAGATCTCCGACGCCTCGCGACGCATCAACGACATCATCGGCGTGATCGACGGCATCGCGTTCCAGACCAACATCCTGGCGCTGAACGCAGCCGTGGAGGCCGCCCGCGCCGGCGAGCAGGGCCGCGGCTTCGCGGTGGTGGCCGGCGAAGTGCGCACGCTCGCGCAGCGCTCCGCCGAAGCCGCCAAGGAGATCAAGGTGCTGATCGGCCGCTCGGTCGAGTCGGTGGAAGTGGGCTCGCGCCAGGTGGGCCAGGCCCGCGACGTGATGGGCGAGATCGTCTCCAGCGTGCGCCACGTGTCGAGCCTGATCGGCGAGATGGCCACGTCCGCGTCCGAACAGCGCGACGGCATCAACCAGGTCCACCAGGCCGTCGACACCATCGACCAGATGACGCAGCAGAACGCGGCGCTGGTGGAGGAGTCCACCGCGGCGGCCGCCTCGCTGCGCGACCAGGCGCATCGGCTGACCGAGACGGTGGCCGTGTTCAACGTGGGCGCCCGCTGAGCGATTCTCTGCGGGGCCCACAGGACGTCCACCGGGAACCCACACGCGGCCCCCTGGATCTCCACAGACTTTTCCACAGCACCGTGGTGCCCGCGCACCAGGCCCGTGCGCAAAAACACACAACAGTTCATTTCTTCTTCGGGTCTCCCCTGCTTCCTCGTCGGCGCGCCGCTAACATCCGCGCCGCCCAGGGAGTCAGGGGCAACCACAACACCCAGAGAGAGAACTTCACGTGAACAAGAACATCGCCTTCGCCGCAGCCGCCGTGCTGTCCCTCGCCGCCTCGACGGTCTCCGCCGAACCGTACGTCAGCGGTGCAGTCGGGGCCTCGCACTACAAGATCGACGACTGCGGCTGGGCCAACTGCGACACGAGCCCCATGGGCTTCAAGCTGATCGGCGGCTACCGCTTCGGCTCCACCTTCGCCGTCGAGGCCACGTACGCCGACTTCGGCGAGATGGACCTGTCGGAGTTCGGGTCGGGCATCAAGGTCAAGGGCACGTCCTTCGGCGTGGGTGCCGCCGCGTTCGTCGACTTCGCCCCGGGCTGGAACGGCGTCGCGCGCCTTGGCCTCACCTCCAACAAGTTCAAGGCCAAGGGCTACGGCATGTACTACGGATCGTTCGACGAGTCGGACATCCGCCCGTACTTCGGCCTGGGCATCGGCTTCCAGGTGGCCCCCCGCACCACGCTCGAACTGGGCGCCGACTTCACTCGCTTCGAACTCGAAGGCGAACGCGCCGACGCCCGCCTGATCAGCATCGGGGTGCGCCAGTCGTTCTGATCCTCGCTGCATCCCGAGGAAGCCGTGCCGCGTGCACGGCTTTTTTGTGCCCGGAACCCGTGGGAAAGAGCCGGGACCGCGGCGGGAGGTCCGACGTGCAGGACAATACGCCGCTTCGCCCCACAGCCCCCGCCCCGGCATGACCGACGCCAGCACCCTCCCCGACCTCAGCGCCCACACGCCGATGATGCAGCAGTACCTGCGCATCAAGCACGGCTTCCCCGAGACGCTGGTGTTCTACCGGATGGGTGACTTCTACGAACTGTTCTTCGACGACGCCCGCAAGGCCAACCGCCTGCTGGACATCACGATCACCACCCGCGGGCAGACGGCCGGCGAACCGGTCGTGATGGCCGGCGTGCCGGTGCATGCGCTCGACAACTACCTCGCGAAGCTGATCAAGCTGGGCGAGGCGGTCGCCATCGCCGAACAGGTGGGCGACGTGGCCACGGCGAAGGGCCCCGTGGAACGCAAGGTGGTGCGGGTCGTGACCCCGGGCACGGTGACCGACACGGAGCTGCTCTCGGACAAGCGCGACGCGCTGCTGCTCGCCGTTTCCGAACGGCGGCACAAGGGGGTCACGACGTACGGCCTCGCGTGGCTGGGCCTGTCGAACGGCCAGTTGGGCCTCACCGAATGTGGCGAGCGTGACCTGCCGGGCTGGCTCTCGCGCCTGAACGCGGCCGAGGCGCTGGTGGACCGCGACGCGGTGCCCGAGGCCCTGAAGCAGTCGCGCCTGTCGATCACGCACCGCCCCACGTGGCAGTTCGACGCGGCGCTCGGCGAACGCAAGCTGTGCGAGCAGTTGCGCGTGGCCACGCTCGCGGGCTACAGCGCCCATGAACTGACGTGCGCCCACGCCGCGGCGTCCGCGCTGCTGAGCTACGCCGAACACACGCAGGGCCAGGCGCTCGCCCACGTGCGCACGCTGACGGTCGAACGCGCGAGCCAGCTCGTCGACCTGCCGCCCACCACGCACCGCAACCTCGAACTCGTGCAGACGCTGCGCGGCGACGACTCGCCCACGCTGCTGTCCCTCATCGACACCTGCCGCACCGGCATGGGCAGCCGCGCGCTTCGCCACTGGCTCACGCACCCGCTGCGCGAGCGCACCGTGGCGATGCAGCGGCACGACGCCCTCGACGTGCTGATGCGCGACGTGCTGAACCCGCTGCGCGACACGCTGCGCGGCATCAGCGACGTCGAGCGCATCACCGCGCGCGTGGCGTTGCGCCAGGTGCGCCCGCGCGAGATGTCGGGCCTGCGCGCCACGCTGCAGGCGCTGCCCGCGCTGCGCGCGCTCGTGCCCGTGGGCCGTGCGGTGCTGCTCGACATGCTGGCCGAGGCGCTGTCGCCCGACCCGGCGGTGGAGGCACTGCTCACCGCCGCCATCGCCGACGAACCCGCGGTGCAGCTGCGCGACGGCGGCGTGATCGCCCCGGGCTACGACGCCGCACTCGACGAGCTGCGTGCCATCAGCACCAACTGCGACGACTTCCTGCTCGAGCTGGAAACGCGCGAACGCGCCCGCACCGGCATCCCGAACCTGCGCGTGCAGTTCAACAAGGTGCACGGCTTCTACATCGAGGTGACGCAGGGCCAGGCGTCGAAGGTGCCGGCCGACTACCAGCGCCGCCAGACGCTGAAGAACGCCGAGCGGTTCATCACGCCCGAGCTGAAGGCGTTCGAGGACAAGGCGCTGTCCGCGCAGGACCGGTCGCTCGCCCGCGAGAAGATGCTCTACGAGCAGGTGATCGACGGCCTGCAGTCGCACCTCGAGGCACTGTCGGGCCTGGCCCGCGCGCTGGCCTCGCTCGACGCCCTCGCGGCGCTGGCCGAACGCGCCCACACGCTCAACTGGTGCCGCCCTCAGTTCGTGCGTGAGCCGTGCATCTCGATCGACGGCGGCCGCCACCCGGTGGTCGAGGCGCGATTGCAGGAAACCGGCGCGGGCAACTTCATGGCGAACGACTGCCGGCTCGACGCCACGCGCAAGATGCTCGTGATCACCGGGCCGAACATGGGTGGCAAGAGCACGTTCATGCGCCAGGTCGCGCTGATCGCGCTGCTGGCCGCGATGGGTTCGTTCGTGCCCGCCACGGCCTGCCGCCTCGGCCCCATCGACGCGATCCACACCCGCATCGGCGCCGCCGACGACCTGGCCAACGCGCAGTCGACCTTCATGCTCGAGATGACGGAGGCCGCGGCCATCGTGCACGGGGCCACCGAACACTCGCTCGTGCTGATGGACGAGATCGGCCGCGGCACGTCCACGTTCGACGGCCTCGCGCTCGCGGGCGCCATCGCGACACACCTGCACGACCGCAACAAGGCCTTCACGCTGTTCGCGACACACTACTTCGAGCTGACCGAGTTCCCGCTGAAGCACCCGCACGCGGTCAACGTGCACGTGTCGGCGGCCGAGAACGGCGACGACATCGTGTTCCTGCACGACATCCAGCCGGGCCCGGCGAGCCGCAGCTACGGCGTGCAGGTGGCACGACTCGCAGGCATGCCGTCCAACCTGGTGCGCCAGGCGCGCCACACGCTGGCCGCGCTGGAAACCGGCAAGGAAGCCGCCAGCGCCCAGGTGGACCTGTTCGCGGCGCCCGCGGCGGCCCCGGAGTCCGAGCCGTCGGAGGTGGAACGTGCGCTCTCGGGCATCAACCCCGATATGCTGTCGCCCAAGGAAGCGCTCGACGCGCTCTACCGCCTGAAGAACCTTCAAAAGCAAGAAGCCACGTCATGACCTACTGCATCGGTGTCAAGCTCGACGCGGGCCTCGTGTTCCTGTCCGACTCCCGAACCAACGCCGGGGTGGACCAGATCAGCACGTTCCGCAAGATGATGGTCTACGAGAAGCCGGGCGACCGCTTCATGGTGCTGCTGTCCGCGGGCAACCTGTCCATCTCGCAGTCGATCCGCGAGATCCTGCAGGTCGAGCGCCTCGACAACGGCGACGAGCCGCCCATCACGATGTGGAACGCCACGAGCATGTTCGACGTGGCCCGCGTGCTGGGCAGCGCCATCCGCCGCATCCACGACCAGGACGCGGCCGCGCTCGCCCACGCCGGCGTCGACTTCAACGCGTCGCTGATCCTCGGCGGGCAGATCGGCAACGAGCCGATGCGCCTGTTCCTCGTGTACTCGGCCGGCAATTTCATCGAGGCCACGCGCGAGACCTGCTACTTCCAGATTGGCGAATCGAAGTACGGCAAGCCCGTGCTCGACCGCATGATCACGCCGCAGACGCCGCTCGACGAGGCCGCCAAGTGCGCGCTGGTGTCGATGGACTCCACGCTGAAATCGAACCTGTCGGTGGGCCTCCCGCTCGACCTGCTGGTCTACGAGGCCAACGCGCTGCAAAGCGAGAAGATCGTCTGCATCGACGACCACAACCCGTACTTCGCGATGATCCGCGGCGCCTGGGGCCAGAAGCTGCGCCAGGTGTTCGAGTCCATCGACGACCCGCAGTGGGGCTCCGACTCCGCCACCTATCCCCTGCGCGCGCCGTCGCGCTACGAACCCATGGGCAAGATCCACCACCCCGGGGAAAAGATCCTCTGACTCTGATGGTCAAGAAGAAAGCGTCCCTCCCCCCGATCGTCTTCTCGCACGCGAACAGTTTCCCCGCCGGCACCTACCGCAAGCTGTTCGAGGCCTGGCGCGACGCCGGCCATGAGGTGCATGCCGTCGACAAGTACGGCCACGACCCGAAGTACCCGGTGAGCAACCACTGGCCGCGCCTGCGCGACCAGCTCGTGCACTTCGCCGAGACCGAGGTGGGCCGGCCCGCCTACTTCGTGGGCCACTCGCTCGGCGGCTTCCTGAGCGTGCTGGCCGCGGCCCGCAAGCCCGAGCTGGCCTGCGGCGTGGTGCTGCTCGACTCGCCCATCATCGGGGGCATCCTCGGCGCGATGGTCAACTTCGCCAAGAGCACGGGCTTCGGCGCGCGCTATTCGCCGGGGCACATCTCCCAGCGCCGGCGCCACCACTGGCCGAACCAGGAAAACGCCTACAACCACTTCCGCGCCAAGGCCGCCTTCGCGCGCTGGGACGCCGAGGTGCTGCGCGACTACATCGAGACCGGCATCGTGCCGTCCGAACCCCCGATGGAAAAGGGCGTCACGCTCGCCTTCCACCGCGAGGTCGAGACGGCGATCTACAACACGCTGCCCCACGACATCCCCCGCTTCCTGAAGGCCCACCCGCTGCAGGCCCCGCTCGCCTTCGTGGGCGGCACCCAGTCGGCCGAGGTGCGGCAGGTGGGCATGGTGGCCACCGAACGCATCGCCGAGGGGCGGATCTCCTGGATCGAGGGGTCGCACCTGTACCCGTTCGAGCGGCCGGACGAGACCTCGGCCGAAGTATTGCGCTGGTTGTCCCTGTTCCGGGGGGAGGTCACGTCGCCGGCCGGCTGACCACGCCTATAATCGCGCTTTACCACCAGGGCATTCGTCGAACCGATGCCAGAAGCAATGACCAAGTTCGTCTTTGTCACCGGCGGTGTGGTGTCCTCGCTGGGCAAGGGCATCGCGGCTGCATCCCTCGCGGCGATCCTCGAATCCCGCGGCCTGAAGGTCACCCTCCTCAAGCTCGATCCGTACCTCAACGTGGATCCGGGCACGATGTCGCCGTTCCAGCACGGCGAGGTGTTCGTCACCGACGACGGCGCTGAAACCGACCTCGACCTCGGCCACTACGAGCGCTTCATCACCACACGGATGAAGAAGGCCAACAACTTCACGAGCGGCCAGATCTACAAGAGCGTGCTCGAGAAGGAGCGCCGCGGCGACTACCTCGGCAAGACCGTCCAGGTCATCCCGCACGTCACCAACGAGATCCAGGACTTCGTCAAGCGCGGCGCCGACCAGGCCGAGGTGGACGTGGCCATCGTGGAAGTGGGCGGCACCGTGGGCGACATCGAGAGCCTGCCGTTCCTCGAGGCCGCACGCCAGATGAGCCTGCGCCTCGGCCCCAACAACACCGCGTTCGTGCACCTCACCTACGTGCCGTGGATCGCCGCGGCCGGCGAGCTGAAGACCAAGCCCACGCAGCACACCGCGCAGAAGCTGCGCGAGATCGGCATCCAGGCCGACGTGCTGCTGTGCCGTGCCGACCGCCGCATCCCCGACGAGGAACGCAGCAAGATCTCGCTGTTCACGAACGTGCCCGAATGGGGCGTGATCTCCATGTGGGACGTGGACACCATCTACAAGGTGCCGCGCATGCTGCACGAGCAGGGCCTCGACGGCCTGATCTGCGACAAGCTGCGCATCAACACGCCGCCGGCGAACCTCAAGCGCTGGGACGCCCTGGTCCACGAGGTGGAGAACCCGGCCCGCCGCGTCAGCATCGCGATGTGCGGCAAGTACACCGACCTGTCCGACTCGTACAAGTCGCTGAACGAGGCCCTGCGCCACGCCGGCATCCACAACCACGCCAAGGTCGACATCGAGTACGTCGACTCGGAAACGCTGACCACCGACACGGTGGGCCAGCTCGCCCGCTTCGACGCCATCCTGGTGCCGGGCGGCTTCGGCAAGCGTGGCGTGGAAGGCAAGATCCTGGCCGCCCAGTACGCCCGCGAGCACAAGCTGCCCTACCTCGGCATCTGCCTCGGCATGCAGGTGGCCACCATCGAGTACGCCCGCCACATGGCCGGCCTCGACGGCGCCAACAGCACCGAGTTCGAAGCCGACGCCAAGCACCCGGTCATCGCCCTGATCGACGAGTGGCAGGACGCCGACGGCTCCATCCAGAAGCGCAACGCCCAGTCCGACCTCGGCGGCACCATGCGCCTGGGCGCCCAGAGCTCCGACGTCAAGCGGGGCACGCTGGCCCACGAGATCTACGGCGACGTGGTGACCGAACGGCACCGCCACCGCTACGAGGCCAACGTGAACTACCTCGACAAGCTGAGCGAGGCCGGCCTCGTGATCTCCGCGCTCACGCAGCGCGAGAAGCTCACCGAGATCGTCGAGCTGCCGCGCACCGTGCACCCGTGGTACATGGGCGTGCAGTTCCACCCCGAGTTCAAGAGCACGCCTTGGGACGGCCACCCGCTGTTCAAGTCGTACATCGAGGCCGCGCTGTCGCACCAGACCGCCCGCCTCAACGTTTCCGAGAAGAAGGTGGCAGCATGAAACTCTGCGGATTCGACGTCGGCATCGACCAACCGTTCTTCCTGCTCGCCGGCCCCTGCGTCGTCGAGTCCGAGCAGCTCCAGATGGACGTGGCCGGCCACCTGAAGGAAATCACCAGCGCGCTGGGCATTCCCTTCATCTTCAAGAGCAGCTACGACAAGGCCAACCGCTCGTCGGGCAGCACGTTCCGCGGCCCGGGCATGGAAAAGGGCCTCGAGATCCTGGCGAAGGTCAAGCGCGAGCTGAAGGTGCCGGTGATCACCGACGTGCACTCGGAAGCCGAGGTGCCGCACGTGGCGTCCGTCGTCGACGTGCTTCAGACGCCCGCGTTCCTGTGCCGCCAGACCGATTTCATCCGCGCCGTCGCCCAGAGCGGCAAGCCGGTGAACATCAAGAAGGGCCAGTTCCTCGCGCCGGCCGACATGAAGAACGTGATCCAGAAGGCCCGCGACGCCGCGCGCGAGAAGGGCCTGAACGAAGACAACTTCCTCGCCTGCGAGCGGGGCGTGAGCTTCGGCTACAACAACCTCGTGAGCGACATGCGTTCGCTCGCGATCATGCGCGACACCGGCGCACCGGTGGTGTTCGACGCCACCCACTCCGTGCAGCTGCCGGGCGGCCAGGGCACCAGCTCGGGCGGCCAGCGCGAGTTCGTGCCGGTGCTGTCCCGCGCCGCCGTCGCCGTGGGCGTGGCGGGCCTCTTCATGGAGACCCACCCCGATCCCGCCAAGGCGATGAGCGATGGCCCCAACGCCGTGCCCCTGAAGCACATGCGTGCGTTGCTCGAACAGCTGGTGGCGCTCGACCGCGTGGTCAAGCAGCAGCCGCTGCTCGAGAACGACTTCTCCTGCTGATCACGCCGGCCACCCCGGCTGAACTGCTGCCGCCCCGTTTTGCAAAACTAGACCAAAGCCAAAGGAACCAGGAATGAGTGCGATTGTTGACATTGTCGGTCGGGAGATCCTCGACAGCCGCGGCAACCCCACCGTCGAATGCGACGTGCTGCTCGAATCCGGCGTGATGGGCCGTGCGGCCGTGCCGTCGGGTGCCTCCACCGGTTCGCGCGAAGCCATCGAGCTGCGTGACGGCGACAAGGGCCGCTACCTCGGCAAGGGCGTGCTGCGCGCCGTCGAGCACGTGAACACCGAGATCAGCGAAGCCGTGCTGGGCCTCGACGCCTCCGAGCAGGCCTTCCTGGACCGCACCCTGATCGACCTCGACGGCACAGAGAACAAGAGCCGCCTGGGCGCCAACGCCACGCTGGCCGTCTCGATGGCCGTGGCCCGTGCCGCCGCGGAAGAAAGCGGCCTGCCGCTGTACCGCTACTTCGGCGGCTCCGGCGCCATGCAGCTGCCCGTGCCGATGATGAACGTCATCAACGGCGGCGCACACGCCAACAACAACCTCGACCTGCAAGAGCTGATGATCATCCCCGTGGGCGCGCCGACGTTCCGCGAAGCGATGCGCTACGGCGCCGAGGTGTTCCACGCGCTGAAGAAGATCATCCACGACAAGGGCATGAGCACCGCCGTGGGCGACGAGGGCGGTTTCGCCCCCAGCGTGGCCAGCCACGAAGCCGCCATCCAGCTGATCCTCGAGGCCATCGACAAGGCCGGCTACACCGCTGGTGAACAGATCGCCCTGGGCCTCGACTGCGCGGCCAGCGAGTTCTACAAGGACGGCAAATACGTGCTGAGCGGCGAAGGCCTGACGCTGTCGGCCCCCGAGTGGACCGACATCCTCGCCACCTGGGCCGACAAGTACCCGATCATCAGCATCGAAGACGGCATGCACGAAGGCGACTGGGACGGGTGGAAGCACCTGACCGAACGCCTCGGCAACAAGGTGCAGCTGGTGGGCGACGACCTGTTCGTCACCAACACCAAGATCCTGCGTGAAGGCATCGACAAGCGCATCGCCAACTCGATCCTCATCAAGATCAACCAGATCGGCACGCTGACCGAGACCTTCTCGGCCATCGAACTCGCCAAGCGCTCGAACTACACGGCCGTGATCAGCCACCGTTCGGGCGAGACGGAAGACTCGACCATCGCGGACATCGCCGTCGGCACCAACGCCGGCCAGATCAAGACCGGCTCGATGAGCCGTTCGGACCGCATGGCCAAGTACAACCAGCTGCTGCGCATCGAGGAAGACCTGGGCGACGTCGCCAGCTACCCCGGCCGTTCGGCGTTCTACAACCTGCGCTGATCCCGCTTCGCCGAAAGTCCATCCTCCGTGCGACTCATCACCCTGGCACTGCTGGCCTTGCTGGCCCTCGTGCACGTCGAACTCTGGTTCGGCAAGGGTGGTGTTCCCCGGGTGATGGAGCTGCAGGCGAAGTTGTCGGCCCAGCAGGCCGACAACGACGCGGCCCACGCCCGCAACGACCAGCTGAGCGCGGAAGTGCGCGACTTCAAGGAAGGCCTGGAAATGGTCGAGGAGAAGGCGCGCTTCGAGCTCGGCATGATCAAGCCGGACGAGATCTACGTGCAGATCAGCCCGCCCAACAAGCGCTGATCCGGAGGCACCCGCCCCGATGGACACCCTGCTGCAAGCCCTGCAGCCGCTGTTCGCGACGGCCCTCACCGTGTGGGGCGCGCCCGTCAGCTGGCTCGAACTGATCGGCTGCGTGCTCGCGGTCGCGATGGTCGTGTTCAACATGCGCGTGAACCCGATCGCATGGCCGCTGGCCATCGTCAGTTCGCTGCTCTTCTTCGCCCTCTTCTGGAACAGCCGCCTCTACGGCGAGGCCGCGCTGCAGATCGTCTTCGCCGTGCTGGCCGCGTGGGGCTGGTGGCAGTGGCTCAAGGGCCACGAGGACAACGGCGCCACGCTGCGCGTGCGGCACCTGCGGCCGTCGGCCCGCGTGAAGGCCATCATCGCGCTCGCGCTCGCCTGGCCCGCCACCGCCCTCTTCCTGCGCACGTTCACCAACACCGACGTGCCGTGGTGGGACGCCTTCCCCACGGCCGCGAGCCTGGTCGGCCAGTGGCTGCTCGGGCGCAAGTACGTGGAGAACTGGCCCACCTGGGTCGCCGTCAACGTCGTCAGCGTGGGCCTCTTCGCCTACAAGGGCCTGTGGTTCACGACGGCGCTGTACCTCGTGTTCGTCGCGATGTCCTTCTCCGGTTGGCGCGCCTGGCGGCAGCTCGCATCCGCCCGCTGACCCGACCATGGCCCTGACCGTCGTGCTGCTCGGTGCGGAAAGCACCGGCAAGACCACCCTCGCCAATGAACTCGGCAGCGTGCTGTCGGCCGAGGGCCGCAAGGTGGCGGTGGTGCACGAGTACCTGCGCGAGTTCTGCGAAGGTGCCGGCCGCACGCCCCGCCCCGACGAACAGGCCGCCATCGCCGCCGAACAGAGCCGCCGCATCACCGCCGCCGCGCCCGGCCGCGACGTGGTGGTCGCCGACACTGCCGCCCTGATGGTGGCTGTCTACAGCGAACTGCTGTTCGCCGACACCTCGCTGTACCCCGACGCACTCGACGCGCTGCGCGGCCAGCTCGTGCTCGTCACCGCGGTGGACCTGCCCTGGGTCTTCGACGGCCTGTTCCGCGATGGCCCGCACGTCCAGGAGCCCGTGAACCGCCTCGTGCGCCAGGCGCTGGTGCGCGGGGGCATCGACCACGCCATCGTCTCCGGCCAGGGGCCGCAGCGGCTCGCCTCCGCCCTCGTCGCGGTGCGCCACGCGCTGGCCGAGCCCGACGCCGAGCGCGAACGCCGGGTGAACCCGCGCTGGCAGTGGAACTGCGAGCGCTGCAGCGATGGCGAGTGCGAGCGCCACATCCGGCTGCCCCGCTGAATTCCCACTGGTATCGATAACCTTTCACACCCGCCGGCTGCTGCGGTGCAGCACAATTCAGGGTAAACCCGCCCTTCGCTCGACCCGCTGCTCGTCCTCCGCCGCATGAATCCCGCCTCGCTCACCGCCACCGCCCCGCTGGACGCCTCCCACGACCGCGCGTCCTTCTGGCCCGCCGTGATCTCCCTGGGTGTGGGCGGTTTCGCCATCGGCACCGGAGAGTTCGTGATCATGGGCCTGCTGCCGGACGTGGCGAACGACCTCGGCGTGACCATCCCGCAGGCCGGTCACGTGATCAGCGCCTATGCGCTGGGTGTCGTGATCGGTGCCCCGCTGCTGGCCGTGCTGGCGGCCAACTGGTCGCGGCGGTCGCTGCTGGTCGCCCTGATGGCGCTGTTCGCCGCCGGCAACCTCGCGAGCGCGATGGCCCCGGGCTACCTGTCGCTGAACCTGCTGCGGTTCATCGCCGCCCTGCCCCACGGCACGTACTTCGGCGTGGCGGCGCTGGTGGCCGCCGCACTCGCGCCGCCCGAACGGCGTGCGAGTGCCGTGGGCCTCGTGATGTGCGGGCTGACGAGCGCGACCCTCGTGGGCGTGCCGCTGGCCGCCTGGCTGGGCCAGCACTTCGGCTGGCGTGCGGCCTTCGTGCTGGTGGGCGTCATCGCCGCCGTCGCCAGCGTGCTGATCTGGCGCAGCGTGCCGAAGATGCCCGCGGCCCACGGTGCCAGCCCCATGCGCGAGCTGGGCGCCCTCGCGCGCCCGCAGGTGTGGCTCACGCTGGGCATCGGCGCCATCGGCTTCGGCGGCATGTTCGCCGTGTTCAGCTACATCAAGCCGCTGCTGACCGAGGTCACCGGCCTGTCGGTGGCCGCCGTGCCGCTGGTGTTGAGCCTCTTCGGCCTCGGCATGTTCATCGGCAACCTCGTGGGCTCGCGCCTCGCCGACCGCTCGCTGAACCGCACCATCGGCGGCGTGCTGCTCTGGAACGCGATCGTGCTCGGCGCGGTGGTGCTCACGGCGCCGAACGTCGCAGCCATCTCGCTGAACGTGTTTTTCGTGGGCACCATCGTGGCCATCGCCCCGGCCCTGCAGATCCGCTTGATGGACGTGGCCGGCGACGCGCAGACGCTCGCCGCCGCGCTGAACCACTCGGCCTTCAACCTCGCCAACGCGCTGGGCGCGTGGCTCGGTGGCGTGGCCATCAGCGCCGGCTTCGGATGGACGTCCACCGGCTGGGTGGGGGCGCTGCTCGCCGTGGCCGGCATGGGTGTGTTCGCCGCGTCGTTGCGGGCCGCCCGTCAACCGTAAAGGTGATCGTCCGGCAGGCCCAGCCGCCGGCAGGCCTGCACGGCCGGGTGGTTGCGCAGCACGAGGTGGTCCATCGCCGCCCCGACATGCCGCACCAGCCCCTCCTGCCACGGTGACAGCGTGGCGGCACCAGCCAGGTCCAGCCGGTCGCGCAGGCCGGCGGGCAGCACCATCACCGCGGCCGCGACCAGCAACCGCTGCATCGGCCGCAGCGCCGGCGGAAGCGCCGGCATCACCCGCACGATGCGCAGGAACTCGTGCAGCACATCCGACGGCTCCAGCCGCGGCGCCATGCGCACCAGCAGCGCGGCCATGTCCGCCTCCGAGCTCGGCACGGACAGCGCGCCGTACAGCCGCGCGGCCGGCTGGCCTTCCACGTAGAAGCGGTCGCGGTCCGGCAACGGGACCGGGTCCACGAAGCGGTGGTACGCCTCCAGGAAACCGAACGACGCCGTCGCATGCACCCAGTCGAGCAGCTTCGGGTCGGTGGCGCTGTAGGCCCGGCCGTCCGGCGCCACCCCGTTGACCTGGCCGTGCCGCCGCGTGACCCCCGCGATGAGGGCTTCGGTGCGCGAGCGCGGCCCGTACACGGTCATCATCGCCGCGTAGCCGGTGCGCCGCAGGCGCTCCACCGGCCGCTCGCGGAAGCTCGAATGCAGCCACACGCCGCTGCGCACGCCGGGCTCGGCCAGCTCCAGCAGCACCGCGGCCACGCCGCCGATGAACACCGACACCGGGTTCTTGAACACGCGCCACGACACGGAGTCCGGTGTCGTCAGGGCGGCCTCGCCCTCGGGAAAACGGAAGTCGTCGGGCCCCGTGCCTTCGGGCTGCAGCAGCTTCGAAAGCCCCGCTTCGAAGGGTTGTCGCAGCAGGGACGGCAGTTTTCGTGACATATTTCGCGGGATATGACCAGGGACAAGACAAAGGATGCGGCCCACCGCACCACCCCGACGGAGTGTGCCGTGCCTGCGGCGCGCCGGCCACCCTCACTGCTTCGCCCCTCGCCACGCTGGCGCGCCGGGTTCGCCGGAGGTCTGCTGCTCGCGGCCTCCGCGGCCGGGGCCGAACCCTCCGTGCCCTGGACGCCCAGCGCCGCGGGGCGCCACGCCATCGAACGGCTGGTCGACGAAGCGGGCCTCGGGCTCACCACCACGCACTGGCCGCTGCCGGCCTCCGCGGTGTCGCGGGCGCTCGACGCCTTGCCCACCGCGTTGCCCGATCACCTGGACTCGGCGCGCGCCCGCGTGCGCCTCGAGTTGCAGGCCCGCCGCGGCAGCCAGGGCACACTGACCCTTCGCGGCCACCGCGACGCCTTCACCGGCTTCGGCGAGGATGCGACGCCGGGCAGCGCCGCCACGTGGAGAAGCCCGGAACTCGTCGGGGGCACGGTCGCCGCCCAGCTGGGCGGCCGCGTCGAGGTGCCCGCCGACGTGGACCGCAGCGGGGCCCGGTTCCGCTTCGACGACACCGCGCTGGTGGCCGAAGCGTTCGGTCTGCAGGCGCAGGCCTGGGTGCACCGCAGCTGGTGGGGTCCGGGCTGGCAGTCCGCGCTGGCGCTGGGCAACAACGCGCCGGCCCTCGAGGCCGTCGGGCTGCAGCGGGCCTCGGCCGGGGTCTCGGAGTCACGCTGGCTGTCGTGGATGGGGCCGTGGAACTTCGAAGGATTCATCGCCCGCACCGACGACTTCAGCCAGCCGGTCCATCCGTACCTGATCGGCACGCGGCTCACGCTGCGCCCCTTCCGCCAGTTCGAGCTCGGGCTCACGAAGATGGCCCAGTGGGGCGGCGAGGGGCGTCCCCAAAGCGCACGCAGCTTCCTCGACACCTTCACCGGCGCCAACAGCAACCCCGACACCCCGGCCCAGCAGCAACAGGATCCGGCCAACACGCTGGCCGGGTTCGACGTCCGGCTGGGATGCCCATGGGGATGGCGCTGCAGCCTCTACGCGCAGGTCGTCGGCGAGGACGAGGCCGGGCACATGCCCTCGCGCCACCTGGGCCTGTACGGCCTCACGTACTGGACGGCCGACGGCGACCACCGCCTGTTCGCCGAGTACGCCGAGACCGGCTGCAACACCCCGGTCGCCCAGCCCGCCGCACGCGGCTGCGCGTACCGGAACCACAGCTATCCGCAGGGCTACACCACCGAGCAGCGCTGGCTCGGGGCCAGCATGGGCCCCGACTCCCGCGTGATCACCCTCGGATGGATCGACGCCGCCCGCGACGGTGCGTTCAAGCTGCACTGGGGTTCCATCGGCTCACGCATCGGCACGTCGAGCCCGCTCACCGACGACCCGCGCTACGCGGGGCGGATGGTGGGGGTGTCCGCGCGCCGGGCCTATCCCGTCGCGGGCGTCACCGTCACGCCCGAGCTCGACTGGACCCGCGTGTCGGCGGCCACGGGCACGCGCAACGACACCCGCGTCGGCGTGAGCCTGCGGGCGGGGCTGGACGCGCCGTCCACCGGTTCCGCGGGCGCGGCGTGGTCCCGCCTCTCGCCGCTCGACCAGGCGCTGTGGGGCGCCGGCCTGCTCGCCGGTGCGGCCCTGCTCGACCACACGCTGGACGATGCGGCACAGCGCCACGGCGGCAGCCCGTCGGCCCAGGCCGTGCGCCGCTTCGGCAACGCGCTGCCCTTCCTGGCCGTGGGCGCGGCCGGGGCCACCTGGCTCGGCGAACGCGGCACGGTCGCGGGCGACGTGGCGCGCAGCGCCGTCACCGCGTCGGTCACCGCCGCGGTGGCGGCCCAGGGCCTCAAGTACGTGGTGGACCGGTCACGGCCGCTCGAGAACCGCGGCGCCTCCGACTTCGGCCATGCGAGCCGCGGCGACAGTTCGTTCCCGTCGGTGCACGCCGCCGTCGCATGGGCCGCCGTCACGCCGTTCGCGCGGCAGTACGACGCCCCGTGGCTCTATGGCGCCGCGGCACTCACCAACGCCGCCCGCGTGATCGGGCGCGACCACTGGTTCTCCGACACGGTGGCCGGCTCGCTGCTCGGCTACGGGCTCGGCAGCTGGTTCCACCAGCGGGCCGTGCGCGGGGGCGACACCGACACGCAGGCGCAGGTGTTCATCGGGAACCGGTCGGTCGCGGTGCAGGTGCCGTTCCACTGAGGCCAGCAGCCCCGCTCCAGGGGTCGACCCATCCCCAGTTCGAACTGGGGGGATCCCCACCAGCGGGGGTGTGCGCCGGGCTGGGGGCTCGCTACGCTGCGCCGGTCCTCACCAACGAGCGTCCCGATGCCCCTGCCCCGACACCTCCGAGCCACCCTCGCGACCGCAATGGCGATCCTGTCCGCCGGCTGCGGTGGCGGTGGCGGCGACGACGGCGCCGTCACCCCCTCCGCCCCGCCTCCAGCCGCGCCGGCCCCGGCGCCCGCCCCCGCGGACGCCCTCACCTACGACGGCCAGACGCTGCCGGGCCGCCTCATGGTCCCGGACTCGCTCGGCCAGTTCGACCTGTACGACCTCGCCACCGGCGCGAGCCGCGTGGTGGGCGACTACGACGCGGACGTCTGGTGGCAGGCCGGTCATTCGCCCGACACGGTGGTGCGGTACGACATGAACGTCGTCAGCGGCCCCAAGGTGCGCGTCACGCTGATCGACACCACCACCTGGATGCCAAAGGGATTCGAGCTGATGATCCCGCCCAGGATCATGGACCCCAAGCTGTCGGCCGACGGCAAGTACCTCGTCGCGATGTGGGGCGACGCCGACACCTACGCCGAGCGCTACAACAACCCGATGACCTTCATCGAGGTGTCGACCGGCCGCGTCGCGAAACGCGACTGGACCCTGATCAAGGACGAGTTCACCGGCATCATCGGCTCGCCCGTGGACTGGCTGCCCGACAACAGCTACGTCTTCCTCGACGGCCGGAAGCTGTACCGCGCCACGCTGGGGGCGGCGGCGCCCACGCTCGTCGCCACGCTGCCCCTCGAAGACAACGTCAGCACCGGTGGCGCGGACTCCGATTTCGTCACCCTGACGGCGAGCCCCGACGGCCGCCGCATCGCCTTCACCTGGAACGGACACATCTGGGTGGCCGACATCGACGGCACCCACCTGCATCGTGTCACCGCCCTCGCGCCGGACGACACCTTCGCTCCCGCCTTCAGCAGCCCCACCTGGTCCCCCGACAGCCAGTGGCTGGCAGGCGTGCTCAATCGAGGTGGCACCAACATCGGCCCCGTGTTTCCCGGCAGCGGCGACAGCATCGCCCCGCCGTACCAGGTGATCGGCACCAGCGGCTGCGTGAGCCCCGTGTTCGTCGTGCGCGCGGACGGCCCGCCGGCCACGGTCACCTGGCCGCGCTGGCCCGTCGAAGCGGGCGTGCGCGCACGCAATGCGAAGGGCCAGTTGATCGGCGTGTCCAGTTGCGACGGCCAGGTGATCTGGATCCCGTGACCGGCGTTCAGCGCATCGCCTCGCGCAGCCACGCGAGGAACCGCCCGCGGCGCGGGTCGGCATCGAACGGTTCCAGCGACAGCATCACGTAGGCGGAACCGTCCTCGGTGAACCCGAACGGCGCGACGAGCCGGCCCTCGCGCAGGTCGTCGGCCACCATCCACTCGGACCCGATGGCCACCCCGAGCCCGGCCGCCGCGGCCTGCAGGCTCAGGTAGAAGTGTTCGAAGTGCGCGGCGCCGGTACGGGTCACGGCCTCCCTGGCGTGCCGGTTCCAGTGGGACCACGCCGCAGGGCGCGTGCGTGAATGCAGCAACGTGACCGGGCCGCCCTTCTTCAGCACCTTCGCGAGCGCCGGCGAACACACCGGGCCCACGCGCTCCGGTGCGATGGTCTCGGCGTGGCAGCGCGGGTCCCATTGGAAATCGTCGCGGCGCAGCGCCACGTCGACGCGGTCGCGTTCGAAATCGACCGGCCCGCCCGCGGCGAGCAGGTGCACCTCCTGGCCCGGATGCATCGCGCGGAACGCGGGCAAGCGCGGGATCAGCCAGCGCATCGCGAGCGTGGGCTCGCACGACACGACCAGCGGCGAGGCCGTCACGGGCGCACGGATGCGCCGCACCGCCTCGCCCAGCACACCCATCGCCTCTCCACACGCCTCCAGCAGTGCCGTGCCCTGCGGCGTGCGGAAGACCGCGCGGTTGCGGCGCTCGAACAGCGCGACCCCGAGCGCGTCCTCGAGCTGCCGCACCTGCCGGCTCACCGCGCCGTGGGTGACGTGGAGTTCATCGGCCGCCCGCACGAAGCTCTGCAGCCGGGCCGCGGCCTCGAACGCGCGCAGGGTGTTGAGCGGGGGCACACGGCCGTCGAACGGTGATTTTTCTTCACGCATCCGCGTGAGCATATCTCGATATTCACGACGGACCGTCGTCGGAAGAATGTGTGCCATGAACTCACACACCCACGAACTGCTCGCCGTCGCCACGCTCACCGTCCTCGCCGTCGTCAGCCCCGGCGCCGACTTCGCGATGGTCACGCGCAACAGCCTGCTGCACGGCCGGCGCGCGGGAATCCTGTCGGCCCTGGGCGTGGCCGCCGGCGTGCAACTGCACGTGCTCTACACGATGCTCGGCGTGGGCCTGCTGCTGCGCAACGCGCCCGAGTGGCTCGGCGTCATCCGCCTCGCCGGTGCCGCCTACCTCGTGGTGGTGGGATGGACGACGTTCCGCGCGGGACCGGCCCGCGACGGCGCCGTCCCCCACGCCGCGAGGCTGGGCCCGTGGGCCGCGTGGCGCATGGGATTCCTCACCAACGCGCTGAACCCGAAGACCACGCTGTTCGTCGTCAGCGTCTACACCCAGGTGGTGTCGCCCGGCACGCCGCTCTGGCAACAGGCGGCGTACGGCGGCTTCATGTCGGTGGCCCACCTCGTGTGGTTCGCCACGGTGACGTTCCTGTTCTCGGAACCGCGCCTGCGGGCCCGGCTGATGTCCCGGCAGCAGGCCGTCAACCAGGGGATCGGTGGGGTGCTGGTGGCGCTCGGGGTGTGGCTGGCGGTGGGATGAGGCTCAGGTGGCCGTCCCCATCAGCGTGACCAGCACGATCACGATGCCGATGGTCAGGTTGATCGCCACCCACCCGCGGATCGAGGCGAGAGCCTCGCCGCCGGCCGGCCAGTCGGACGCGGCCACCGCGCGGCGCAGGCGCGGGTAGAGGGCAAAGCGGATGTGGCCGAAGATCAGCATCATCACGACGCCGAGGCCCACCATCACGTGCCACTCGAGCGGCATGTTGAACGGGCCGCCGGTGGCCTTCGTGGTGGAGGCCACACGCCACACCATCCACCCGCCGCTCGCGAGGATCAGCAGGATGGCCACCGACACCGCCTGGAAGAAGCGGCCGAGCGCCATCGCCATCAGCGGCAGGCGCTGCGGCGGCGCGAGGGTCATCGCGGCGGGACGCAGGCAGAAGTGGGCGAAGAACATGCCCCCGATCCACACCACCACGGACAGCAGGTGGACCGTCTTCAGCAGGGCGTAGGCCATCGGGGGTTCCGTTCTTTCGTCAGGGGGATCAGTTGAGCGCGGTGGAGCCCGGCGGCTGGTCGCGCGCCGGGATGAAGAGTTCGTCGGCGTCGATGGGGTCGAAGAGGTACTGCCGGCCGCAGAAGTCGCAGCCCACCTCCACCTTGCCCTGCTCGGTCAGGATGCCGTCGACCTCGTCCTGGCCGAGGTTGCGCAGCATGTCGGCCACGCGCTCACGCGAGCACGTGCACGCGAAACGCGGCATGGTCGGCTCGAAGCGGCGCACGTCCTCTTCCCAGAACAGGCGGCGCAGCACCGTCTCGGCGTCGAGCGTCAGCAGTTCCTCGCTCGTGAGCGTGGCGGCGAGGTGGGCGATGCGGTTGTAGGACTCGTCGAGGCCGATCGCGTCCTCGTTGCGCTGCCCCGCGAGGTTGCCCGCCCCTTCCACAGGCAGGCGCTGGATCAGCAGGCCCGCGGCCAGGTTGTCGTCGGCCGCGAGGATCAGCTTCGTGTCGAGCTGCTCGGACTGCAGCATGTAGTGCTCGAGCACCTCGCTCAGGCGCTGCAGCGGCTCGCGGTGGTCGCCGTGCAGCGCCACCACGCCCTGGTACGGCTGCTGGCCGGGCACGCGGCCCTGCGGGTCCAGCGTGATGGCGCAGCGGCCGTGGCCGCGCACGTTCACGAGGCCTTCCAGCTGCGCGTCCTCCGGCACGTCGCCCACCACCTTCGCGGTCACGCGGAAGGCCAGGTCGCTCTGCACCTCGGCCACGGCGAGCTTGACGGGTCCGTCGCCATGGACCTGCAGCACCAGCGCGCCGTTGAAATTGATGTTGGACTGCATCAGCACGCCGGCCGCGGCCATCTCGCCCATCAGCTGCCGCACGGGCCGGGGAAACGCGTCGCCCGCCTCGGCGCGGCGCTGGAGCACTTCCTGCCAGCCCTCCGTGAGGCGCACCAGCATGCCGCGCACCGGCAGGCCTTCGAACAGGAACTTGTGCAACTCGCTCATGAAATCAACCGATCTTCTTCAGGCCCGCCGCAAACCGGCGGGCGTTCGACACATAGTGGGAGGTACCGCGGTGCATGCCCGCGATCTGTTCCGGGGTCATGGTGCGCACCACCTTCGCGGGCGACCCCATGATCAGCGAGCCGTCCGGGAACTCCTTGCCTTCGGTGACCAGCGCGCCGGCCCCGACCAGGCAGTTGCGGCCGATCTTCGCGCCATTCAAGACCACGGCCTGGATGCCGATCAGCGACCCGTCGCCAATGGTGCAGCCGTGCAGCATGACCTGGTGGCCCACGGTGACATCGTCGCCGATCACGAGGGGAACGCCGTGGTCCGCATGCAGCACCGAGCCGTCCTGGATGTTCGAGTTGCGGCCGACGGTGAGCCGGTCGGTGTCGCCGCGCAGCACGGCACCGAACCACACGCTGCTGTTTTCCGCGAGCGTGACGGCTCCGATCACCTGGGCGCTGTCGGCCACCCACGCGGTGGGGTCGATGTCGGGCGTCACGTCGTCCAGCTGGTAGATGGCCATGGTCCGTTCCGGAAGCAAAAGCCATAATTCTAGGGATGAACCCGCGCGAGCGTGCCCTGAGGGTACTGACCCTGACCGATCCCGCCGAAAAGGCCCTGCAGGCGCGCGCGCTCTTCGAGTCGCTGGACCCCGCCACCGTGGACCCCGCACCGGTGTACGCCGACCCCGGCGACCTGCCCGGCCGCCCGGTGCGCCCCGTGCTCAAGACCGCCCGCGAGGTGCCGTCGCGCAGCCCGTTCACCCTCGAGGGCCGGGCCGCGCTGATCCACTCCATCGCCCACATCGAGTTCAACGCGATCAACCTCGCCCTCGACGCGGCCTTCCGCTTCGCGGACATGCCCCGCGAGTTCTACGTGGACTGGCTGCGGGTGGCCAGCGAGGAGGCGTACCACTTCTCGCTGCTGCGCGGGCACCTGCAGTCGCTCGGCCACGACTACGGCGACTTCGACGCCCACGACGGCCTGTGGCAGATGACCCAGCGCACCGCCCACGACGTCACCGCCCGCATGGCCCTCGTGCCCCGCACGCTGGAGGCGCGCGGCCTCGATGCCACGCCGCCGCTGCAGGCCAAGTTCGCGAAGGCCGGCGACCCGCGCGCCGTGGAGATCCTGGCGATCATCCTGCGCGACGAGGTGGGCCACGTCGCCATCGGCAACCACTGGTACCGCTGGCTGTGCCGCCGCGACGGCCTCGACCCGATCGCGCACTACGCGGTGCTGGCCGCGCGCCACGAGGCGCCGAAGCTGCGGCCGCCGTTCAACGTGGACGCCCGCGCGGCCGCGGGGTTCAGCGCGGAGGAGATCGCGTTCCTGACGGCACCGGGGTGAACGGCGGGCAGCCGATTGCCGCTACCATGTCGCGCCCCCAACCCGGACTCACGACATGACCGCGATGCTTCCCCGCTTGGCCTCCGCCCTCCCGCTCCTCCTGCTGCCGGCCTTCGGCCACGCCGCCTCCGGGAGCGCCTACGCCACGGGCAAGGCCGCAGGTTACGTGTTCGGTGGCATCGTGCTGTTCCTGGTCGCCAAGCGCCTCCTCGGCGAGCTGGCGTGGGCCCGCTGGCTGATCGTGCCGGTGGTCGCCGTGGCCATCCTGCGGATGAACGCCGGGCCCGGGCCCGAACCGATGGACACGCCCCGGATCCAGGCCCTGGCGGCCACGGTGAAGGCCGAGGACGTGGTGATGTACACGACCACGGAGTGCGGCTACTGCCACCAGGCGAAGGCCTGGCTCCAGCAGAACGGCTTCGCCTTCACCGAATGCAACATGAGCGTCAGCCGCACCTGCCAGCAGGAATTCGCGGCCTACAAGGCCGTCGGCACGCCCTTCCTCGTGGTGCGCGGCGAGCGCATGGACGACGGGTTCGACACGGACCAGTTCCTCGCGTTGCTCAGGTCCTGAGGACAGCACAGGACCGGCGGCGGGGTCAGCGCCCGCGCCAGAACAAGCCGTCGAGGTCCTTCATCGTGAGCTGCCGCCACGTGGGCCGCCCGTGGTTGCACTGGTCGGACCGTTCGGTGCGTTCCATGTCGCGCAGCAGCGCGTTCATCTCTTCGAGCGTGAGCTGGCGGTTGGCGCGCACGGCGCCGTGACAGGCCATGGTCGACAGGATCTCGTGCTGCGCGCGTTCGATCACGGTGCTGGCGTCGTACTGGCCCAGTTCGGCGAGCACGCTGCGGGCGAGTTCGACGACGTCGCCACCGTCGAGCGCGGCCGGGCGCGAGCGCACGGCGAGTGTGGTGGCCGACAGCGCGGAGATGTCGAGGCCCAGCTTGCGCAGGTTGTCGGCCTGGGTCTCGGCGGTGGCGATCTCCTCCGCGGTGGCGGCGAAGGTGGCGGGGATCAGCAGCGGCTGGGCCTCGATGTCGGCCGCGCCCAGGCTCGACTTCAGGCGTTCGTAGACGATGCGCTCGTGCGCGGCGTGCATGTCGACGATCACGAGGCCCTGGTCGTTCTCGGCGAGCACGAACACCCCGCCCACCTGGGCGAGTGCACGACCCAGCGGCCAGTCACCGGCCGGCAGCGGGTTCGCCGACGGTGCGACGGACTGCGGTGCGGCCACGGGCGCGGGCACGCGCCACGCGGGCGGCGCCTCCTGCGCGTAGAGCACCGCGGCCTGCTGCAAGCCGAGGCCCACCTGCTGGCCGAGCGGGCGGAAACCTTCGGACGGCGGGTTGTACGCCACGGGCTTCGGCGTACCGCGCGCCCACAGGTCGTTGGCTTCGGCCGCGAGCACGCCGAGGCCGGTGCCTTCATCGAGCGAAGGCTGCACCGGCGTCATCGCGATGGCGCCGCCAGCCTGAGGCGCGGCGAGCGCGGCCTCCACGGCGCGGCGCATGGCCTGGTGCACCTCGCGCGAATCGCGGAAACGCACCTCGATCTTGGTCGGGTGGACGTTGACGTCGACCCGGTCCGGGGCGATCTCGATGAACAGCGCATACGACGGCTGGCGGCCGCCGTGCAGCACGTCCTCGTAGGCCGAACGGATGCCGTGGGCGATCAGCTTGTCGCGCACGTAGCGGCCGTTGACGTAGACGTACTGCTGGTCGGCGCGCGCCCGTGCGGCGGCCGGCACGCCGGCGCGACCCGTCACGCGCATCGGCCCGAGCGTCAGGTCGACGGGACGGCTCTGCTCGACGAACTCGGCGCCGATCACGTCCTTCATCCGCTGGTCCGGATCGGCGCGTCGCCACTGCTGCACGAGCTTGCCCTCGTGCCACACGGCGAAACCCACGTCGGGACGGGTCAGCGCGTGGCGACGCACGGCGTCGACGCAGTGGGCGAGTTCGGTGGCGTCGGTCTTCAGGAACTTGCGGCGGGCCGGCGTGTTGAAGAACAGCTCGCGCACTTCGACGCTGGTGCCGGTGCCGCGCGCGGCGGGCGACAGCTCGCCGGAGCGGGCGTCGAGCCGCTGCGCGTGGGGTGCGCCGTCGGTGCGGCTGGAGATGCTGACCTCGGCCACCGACGAGATGGCCGCGAGGGCCTCGCCGCGGAAGCCCATGGTGGCGACACTCTCGAGGTCGACGAGCGAGCCGATCTTGCTGGTGGCGTGGCGGCGCAGCGCCAGCGGCAGTTCGTCGGACGGGATGCCGTGGCCGTCGTCCTCGATCAGGATGGAGCGCACGCCCCCGGCGACCAGCTTCACGGTGATCTCGCGCGAACCCGCGTCGAGCGCGTTGTCCACCAGCTCGCGCACCACGGACGCCGGCCGTTCGACCACCTCGCCGGCGGCGATCTGGCTGATCAGTTCGTCGGGAAGCTCGCGGATGGGACGGCGGGCGGCGGGCTGGAGCACGGCATTCATCCGGGCATTGTAGGCACCGGTTCGCGGGGGAATTGCCGCGAGGCCGTCATCCGAACCGTGATAATCGGCCGCATGGAAATTGTCACGTTTCTGATCGACTTCATCCTGCACGTCGACGTGCACCTCGCGAACTTCGTCGCGACCTACGGCACCTGGGTGTACGCCCTGCTGTTCCTGATCCTGTTCGTGGAGACCGGCGTCGTCGTGATGCCGTTCCTGCCGGGCGACTCGCTGCTGTTCGTCGTGGGCGCGCTGTGCGGCGCCGGGCTGATGGACATCTGGCTGTCGATCGGGCTGCTGACGCTCGCGGCCATCCTCGGGGACCAGTGCAACTACTCGATCGGGCGCTACTTCGGCCCGAAGGTCTTCCAGTGGGAGAACTCGCGGTTCTTCAACAAGCAGGCCTTCGAGCAGGCGCACGCGTTCTACGAGAAGTACGGCGGCGCCACCATCATCGCCGCGCGCTTCATGCCGTTCCTGCGCACCTTCGTGCCGTTCGTGGGCGGCGTGGCCGAGATGACCCGCAGCAAGTTCACGCTGTTCAACGTGGTGGGCGCGGTGGTCTGGGTGGGCGGCATCGTCACGGCCGGCTACGTGTTCGGCAACATCCCGTGGGTCAAGGAAAACCTCGACAAGATCATCTGGGCGGCGATCTTCATTCCCGGGTTGCTGGTGCTGTTCGGGGCTTGGAAGGCGAAGCGGAAGGCGGCGCAGGCGGCTGCGGCCTGACCTCGTGTCGTCCCGGCGAACGCCGGGACCCACTGCGCGCCTCGATCGCCGGCGCGCTCCGGCCGCGGTGGATCCCGGCGTTCGCCGGGATGACTGCCTCTTTCAGAGCTGCCGCGACCGCGCCAGCGGCGGGTTCTTCGCGAAGTACCGCCGGATGCCCGTGGCCAGCGCCTCCACCAGCTCCTGCTGATACCCGGCATCCCGCAGCTTCGACTCCTCTTCCGGGTTCGAGATGAACGCCGTCTCGACGAGGATGGACGGGATGTCCGGCGCCTTCAGCACCGCGAAGCCGGCCTGCTCCACCTTGGCCTTGTGCAGCTTGCCCACCTTCCCGATCTGGCCCAGCACCTCGCCACCGAGTTTCATGCTGTCCTTGATCTGGGCGGACGTGCTCATGTCGAGCATCGCGCGCATCACCGTGGTGTCCTTCGCCTTGAAGTTGACGCCGCCGACGATGTCGGAAGCGTTTTCCTTGCTGGCCATCCACCGGGCCGCCGCGCTGGTGGCGCCGCCCTGCGACAGCGCGAACACCGAGGCGCCGCGCGCCTGCGGGTTCAGGAACGCGTCGGCGTGGATGGACACGAACAGGTCGGCCTGCACGCGGCGCGCCTTGCGCACGCGCTCGTGCAGCGGCACGAAGAAGTCGGCATCGCGCGTGAGCATGGCCCGCATGCCGGGCTCGGCGTTGAGCTTGTCGCGCAGCTTCATGGCCACGGACAGCACCACGTCCTTCTCGCGCAGACCGCTCGGGCCGATGGCACCGGGGTCCTCGCCGCCATGGCCCGGGTCGAGCGCGACGATGATCAGTCGGTCGATCTTCTCCTGCGTCATGGGCGACGGCTTCTGGGCGATCACCGGGGGCGCGGGCACGGGCGGGGCCGCGGGGCCCGGCGGCGTGGGCGCGGGGGTCGCGGGCACGGGTGTCTTGCCCACGCGGCCGATGAACTCGCCCAGCGCGTCCTGCACGGCTTCGGCGGCCTTCTGCTCGGCGCTCTGCTTCTCGTTGATGAGGGCGAGCAGCGGGTCGGCCTCCTGCACCGGGTGCAGGTCGAAGACGAGGCGGTGCTGGTACGCCGCGGCCGGCTCCAGCGTGAAGAGCTGGGGCGCGGTGGCCTGCTTCAGGTCCAGCACGAGGCGCACCACACGGGGCTGGTTCTGCCCCACGCGCACGCCGGCGATGTACGGGTCGTCGGCATGCACCTTGCCCACCAGCTCGCGCAGCTTCGGGCTCAGTTCGAGGCCGTCGATGTCGATCACGAGGCGGCGCGGGTTGTCGGCCATGAAGTGCTTGACCGACAGCACCGTGTCGGACTCGAGCGTCACGCGGGTGTATTCGTCGGCGGGCCACACGCGCACGGCCACGAGGCTCGCGCCGAACGCGAGTTCAGCGGTGCCGAGCGACAGCACGACGCTGCCCAGCGCCTGGAGCGCGGCACGGCGCTTCAAGGCAGCAACTCCAGGCCGAGGGGGGTGCAGGCGGTGAAGGTCACGCGGCGTTCGTCTCCGTCGAGTGGCACAAGTTCCACCCGCAGGTCGGGTTCGGGCAGCAGGCCCTCGGCCTTCTCGGGCCACTCGGCGAGCTTGAGGCCCTGGCTGGCGAACACGTCGCGGAAGCCCGCGTCCTCGAACTCCTGCGGGTCGTTGAAGCGGTAAAAATCGAAATGCCAGGCCGTGAAACCTTCCAGCGGATAGGCTTCCATCACGGCGTAGGTGGGGCTCTTGATGCGGCCGGTGACCCCCAGCGCCTGCAGCAGGTGGCGCGCGAAGGTGGTCTTGCCGGCGCCGAGCGTGCCGTGCAGTTCGACGAACGCCCGGCGAAGCGCCGGCCGGGCCGCGAGACGGCCTGCGGACTGCTGGCATGCGGCCTCGTCGGGCCACGCCTGGGTGCGGGTTTCTAGAATCGGCAAATGTCGGACGCCCGGAACATGGATCAGGTGGGGGACCCCGCCGCGCTGGTGGAACAGCTGCGCGGCTGGGCGCGTTCGCTCGGATTTTCCCAGATCGGCGTGGCGGATGTGGATCTGTCCTCGGCCGAACCGGGACTTTTGGCCTGGCTCGACCACGGTTTCCACGGTTCCATGGCCTACATGGCGACCCACGGGCTCAAACGCGCGCGGCCCGCCGAGCTGGTGCCGGGCACCGTGCGGGTCATCACGGCCCGCATGGACTACCTGCCCCGCACGCGCGACGGTGACTGGCAGGCCGTCGAGTGGGCGCACCTCGCACGGCCGGAGAACGCGGGCGTGTCCGCCTACGCCCGGGGCCGCGACTACCACAAGGTGCTGCGCAACCGGCTGCAGAAGCTCGCCGACCGGCTCGCCGAGGCCGTGGGGCCGCTGGGCCACCGCGTGTTCACCGACTCGGCCCCGGTGCTGGAAGTGGAGCTCGCGTCGCGCAGCGGCATCGGCTGGCGCGGCAAACACACCCTCACGCTGCACCGCGAAGCGGGGTCGATGTTTTTCCTCGGCGAGATCTACATCGACCTGCCGCTGCCGCTGTCCGAACCCGTGACCCCGCACTGCGGCTCGTGTTCGGCCTGCATCGACGTGTGCCCCACGCAGGCCATCGTCGCACCGTACCGCGTGGACGCCCGCCGCTGCATCTCGTACCTGACCATCGAACACGACGGCCCGATCCCCGAGGACCTGCGCCCGCTGATCGGCAACCGCATCTACGGCTGCGACGACTGCCAGCTCGTGTGCCCCTGGAACAAGTACGCGCAGCGCAGCACCCTGCCCGACTTCGACCCGCGCGCCCCGCTGTTGCACCCCACGCTGCTGCAGCTGTGGGCCTGGACCGAGGCCGACTTCCTGCGGCACACCGAAGGCGGCCCCATCCGCCGCATCGGCTACGAACGCTGGCGCCGCAACCTCGCGGTGGGCCTGGGCAACGCGCTGCGGGCCGATCCGTCGCTCGCGGACATCCGCACCGCGCTGGAAGCGGCAAGGCCGGGCGCCTCGCCCCTCGTGCTGGAGCACATCGACTGGGCCCTCAGGTGACCCAGCCCAGCACCGCGATCCACCACGGGATGCTGACCATCCCGAGCAGGATCGACAGCGACACGAGGCCCGCCACGAAGGCCCCGTCGCCCCCCATGCGGGCCGCGAGCACGTAGGCGCTCGACGCCGTCGGCATCGAGGCGAACAGCACGAGGATCAGCCGCTGCTCGGGCGACAGCGCGAACAGCAGCGCGAGCCCGATGCCCACGAGCGGCAGGACCGCGTGGCGGATGCCGATGAACGCGGTGGTGAGCATCGGCGAGGCCTTGAGGCCGCCGAGCTTCAGGCCCGCGCCCACCGCGAGCAGACCCACCGGCAGCGCGGCCACGCCGATGCGCTGCAGCGTGGTGCCCACCGCCTCGGGGAACTTCACCCCGGCGAGGTTGGCGACGAGGCCCAGCACCGTGGCCACGATCAGCGGGTTGCGCACGATCTCCCTCGCATAGGAATGCCCGCCATGGCGCGCGAGCGGCCACACCGCCGCCACGTTGCAGATGGGCACGCCGATGGCCAGCAGCAGCGCCATCCAGGCCACCCCCGTGGGGCCGCCCAAGCGCTCGGCCAGCGCCAGCGCGATGAAGGAATTGAAGCGGAAGGCCACCTGCGCGCCGGAGGCGTGCAGCCGCGCGTCCACGCCCGGCCACAGCTTCACCGCGAACGCGAGCGCGATGCCGCAGGCGAGCATCGCGACACCACCCAGCGTGAGGCTCAGCGTCTGCGTGGGCTGCAGCGGGCTGCGCATCACCGAGTTGAAGAGCAGCACCGGGAACAGCAGGTAGTACACCAGCTGCTCGGCGGCTTCCCACACGGGCCGGTTCAGCGCCGTCCAGCGGCACAGGCAGAACCCGCAGACGATCAGCAGGAAGTCGGGAAGCAACAACAGCGCGGTGGACATCGGTCCAGTGTGCCAGCGCCCGGGCTGCGTAGTTTCCACAGTTCGGAAGGCCCCGGGACCCGTGCAACATGGTCCGTGACGGCTCGACCACGGCGCCTCGTTTCATGGGCGATACTGCCCGGAGACCAGCCCGCTCGACCCTTGGCGCCCGCTGCATGGCAGGCGCCACCCACGGTTCCTCTTCACTGTTGTTTCAGGAGTTCCGCCATGCAACGCCGTACCCTCGTCGCCACCGCCGCCCTCGCCCTGTTCAGCGCCTCGGGCGCCTGGGCCCAGGCCGCCTACCCGAACAAGCCCGTGCGCCTCGTCGTGCCCTTCGCCCCCGGCGGCACCACCGACATCATCGCGCGCGTCCTCGCCGAAAAGCTCAACGGGCCACTCGGCCAGACCGTCATCGTCGAGAACAAGGCCGGTGGCGGCGGCTCGATCGGCGCGAACGAGATCGCCCGCTCGCCGGCCGACGGCTACACCCTCGGCATCGCCACCGTGTCCACCACCGCGTCGAACCCGGCCATCAACCCGAAGATCGGCTACAACCCGATCACCGACTTCACGCAGATCATCAACGTGGCGGCCACGCCGAACGTGATCGCCGTGCACCCGAGCTTCCCCGCGAAGGACTACAAGGGCTTCATCGCCGAGCTGAAGAAGAACCCCGGCAAGTACTCGTACTCCACGTCGGGCACCGGCGGCATCGGCCACATGCAGTTCGAGCTCTACAAGAGCCTCACGAACACCTTCGTCACGCACATCCCGTACCGCGGCGCGGGCCCGGCCCTGAACGACACGGTCGCCGGCCAGGTGCCCATGATCTTCGACAACCTGCCCTCCGCCCTGCCCTTCATCAAGGACGGCCGCCTGATCGCCATCGCCGTCGCCGCACCGGAGCGCCTGGCCGTGCTGCCCAACGTGCCGACGTTCAAGGAAGTGGGCCTCGAGGGCGTGAACCGCATGGCCTACTACGGCATCCAGGGCCCGAAGAACCTGCCCAAGGACATCGTCGACAAGGTCTACGCGGCCGTGAAGAAGACGATGGAAGACCCGAACGTGAAGGCCCGCATCGAAGGCACCGGCTCGCTGCTCGTCGGCAACACGCCGGCGCAGTTCACGCAGCAGGTGGCCGCCGAGTACGAGGTCTACAAGAAGGTCGTGGCAACGCAGAAGCTCAAGATCGAGTGAGTTCGGACGCGCTGAGACGCAGCCAGGGCGCCATCGACCGCTTCATCGATGCGCTCTGGATCGAGGACGGCCTGGCGGCCAACACGCTGGCCGCCTACCGGCGCGACCTCACCCTCTACGTCCAGTGGCTCGACGCCGAACACGGCAAGTCGCTGGACGAGACGACCGAGACCGACCTGCGCGCCCACGCGGTGGCCCACCACACGGGCCGCAAGGCGACCAGCGCCAACCGCCGCCTGGCCGTCTTCAAGCGCTACTTCCGCTGGGCGCTGCGCGAGAACCTGCTGACCCGCGACCCCACGCTCAAGCTGCTGGCCGCGAAACAGCCCCCACGTGTGCCGAAGGTGCTCAGCGAGGCTCAGGTCGAGGCCCTGCTGCGCGCGCCCGACGTCGCCGTGCCCCTGGGCCTGCGCGACCGCACGATGATCGAGCTGATGTACGCGAGCGGCCTGCGCGTGAGCGAACTGGTGACGCTCAAGTCCGTGCACCTGGGGCTCGACGAGGGCGTGCTGCGGGTCATGGGCAAGGGCAGCAAGGAGCGCCTGGTGCCGTTCGGCGAGGAAGCCCACGGCTGGCTGCGCCGCTACCTCGCCGAGGCCCGGGCCGAGATCCTCAAGGGCCAGTCGTCCGACGCGCTGTTCGTCACCGGCCGCGGCGGCCCGATGACCCGCCAGATGTTCTGGCAGCTGATCAAGAAGTACGCGGTGCAGGCCCACGTGACGGCACCGCTGTCGCCCCACACGCTGCGCCACGCCTTCGCCACCCACCTGCTGAACCACGGGGCCGACCTGCGGGCCGTGCAGATGCTGCTGGGGCACGCCGACATCTCCACCACGACGATCTACACGCACGTCGCCCGGGAGCGCCTGAAGGCCTTGCACGCGACACACCATCCCCGCGGCTGAACGCCCCGTGTTCCAATCGTGGCATGGCCACGATCAAACTGAAGAAGCCCCCCCAGTCGGGCGGCACCCCTGAACGCTCCGGCGACCGCGCCCCCGTGCGCGGCGTGGGGTCGGGGGTGCGCAAGCCACGCCCCACCCTCGCCCAGGCCGAAGCCCAGCGGGCCGAGCGCGACGCGCGCTACCAGGAACAGCTGCGGCAGCGCTTCGGCGACCACCCGCCCGAGAAGTTCAACCGCCGCGACGAAGGCCCCGGTGCCCGCCCGCGCCGGGATGGCCCGCCGTCGGGCCGGCCCGACGACCGCCGCCCCCCGCGCCGCGACGACGACCCGCGCCGCAACAGCGCCTTCGGGGGTGGCGACGACCGCCGGCCGCCCCGCCGCGACGAGCCGCCCCGCCCGGGCTACGCCCGCGACGACCGGCGTCCCCCCGAGCGCGACGAGCGCCGTGCGCCGTTCCGCGACGACCAGCGCCGGGCGACGGCCCGCGACGACCGCCACCCGCCCGCCCGTGACGACCGCCGTGGCCCGGGCCCCGGCCCGCGTTCGGAGCGTTCCGCCCCCCCGGCCCCGCACGGTCCGCGCCCGTCCGGCCGCAACACGGCCTTCGGCCGCGACGACCGCCCGGCCCCGCCGCGCCGTGCGCCCCGTGCACGGGACGACGACGATGACGACGACGACGAGGTCGTGCGCCCCGAGGTGCCGGGCAGCATGCGGCTGTCCAAGCGCATGAGCGAACTGGGCATCGCGTCGCGCCGCGAGGCCGACGAATGGATCCCGAAGGGCTGGGTCCGGGTCGACGGCCGCGTGGTCACCGAGCTGGGCTCGCGCGTGCTGCCCGAGCAGCGCATCACCATCGACGCCAAGGCCCGCCACGTGCAGGCCCAGCGTGTCACGGTGCTGATCCACAAGCCCATCGGCTACGTCAGCGGCCAGGCCGAGGACGGCTACGAGCCGGCCTACGTGCTCGTGAAGCCCGAGAACCAGTGGCAGGAAGACCAGTCCGGCACCCGGTTCCTGCTGTCGCACCTGCGCAGCCTGGCACCCGCCGGCCGCCTCGACATCGACTCCACCGGCCTGCTCGTGCTGACGCAGGACGGGCGCGTGGCCAAGCAGCTGATCGGCGACGACAGCGAGATCGACAAGGAGTACCTGGTGCGTGTGAAGAGCCGCGACGGCGAACCGCTGTCGCAGGCCTCGCTCGCGCTGCTGAACCACGGCCTCGAACTCGACGGCGTGCAGCTGCGCGAGGCGAAGGTCGAGTGGGTCAACGACGACCAGCTGCGCTTCGTGCTGCGCGAGGGGCGCAAGCGCCAGATCCGGCGCATGTGCGAGGCGGTGGGCCTCGAGGTGCTGGGGCTCAAGCGCGTGCGCATCGGCAAGGTCATGCTGGGTGACCTGCCGCCGGGGCAGTGGCGCTACCTGCGCCTGGACGAGTCGTTCGGCTGACACCCCCAGGGCGGGTCACCCCGGCGAACGCCGGGGCCCACCGCTGCCGCAGCGCGACAGCGGGCAGTGGATCCCGGCGTTCGCCGGGATGACTCGCGTTTCCTTACTTCGTCAGCTCCGGCGCCAGCGGGCTCGGCACCCGCGCCGTCGTCGTCTTCTGCCAGCCATAGGCCAGCTTGAACAGCGTCGGTTCGGCGAACGCGCGGCCGATCATCTCGAAGGTCACCGGCTCGACCGAGGTCGACGTGTCCTTCGACTTCACGAAGCCCGCCGGGAAGGCGAGTGCCGGGAAGCCGGTGAACGGGCTCAGGCGGTTGTTGCTGCCCGAGTTGACGCTCGTGCTGTTGAAGCCCTGGAGCACCGGGTACACCAGCACGTCGTACGCCATGCCCTTGCTCTGGCTCGTGGTGAAGTCGATGTTGTCGAGCGCGGCGGTGACGCGCGGGATCACGTACTCGTCACGCGGCTTCAGGTTGCGCAGGTAGTTCGCGTTGGCTTCCTTGTTGGTGCCCGCGGTCACGTACGACTTGAAGTTCGCGACACGGTCCGGCTCCAGCGTCTCGAGCGCCGTGGCCACTTCCTCCGTCGTGCGCAGGTGCGCGTCGGTCGCCGAGCTCCACGAGCTGAGGTACTCGGTCAGGTTGTCGCGGAACTCGTACGTGGAGAGGCTCGAGTAGCCGGTGAGGATGGTGGTGCGGTCGGAGATGTCCACGTCCTCCACCGTGGCGCCGGCGGCCTTCATGGCCTCGAGCGCCGCGTTGAGTGTGTCGATGAAGGCCTGGTTGGTCGCGGTGGCCGTGGGGAACATGCCGCGGACCACGCCGATGCGCGCGCCCTTGAGCCCCGTCGCGCTCAGCGACGTCATGTACGTGGCCGGCTGCATCGTCATCGATGCGTACGCCGAGGCGCTGCCCACGAGCGGTGCGTCCCACGCCTTCGCGTTGCGCTGGCCGCTGCCGGTGGCGCTGTCGTAGCCGGCCATCGCGTCCATCACGAGCGCGCAGTCCTGCACCTGGCGGCACAGCGGGCCGGCGGTGTCCTGGCCGTGGGCCAGCGGCACGATGCCGTCCTGGCTCACGAGGCGCAGCGTGGGCCGCAGGCCGTAGAGGCCTTCGACGGCCGACGGCACGCGCACCGAACCGCCCGTGTCGGAACCGAGGCCGATCATCGCGAGGTTCGTCGCGATGGAGGTGCCCGTGCCCGACGACGACCCGCCGGCGCTGTTGGCGGGGATGTACGCGTTCTTCGTCTTGCCACCCACCGACGAGCTGCCAGTGAAGCCGAAGGCGAACTCGTCCATGTTCGCCTTGCCGATGATGATGCCGCCGGCATCGCGGATCTTCTTGATCACGTAGGCGTCGTCGGGCGGCTGGTTGTTCTTCAGCGCGAGCGACCCGGCCGTGGTCTTCATGTCGTACGTGTCGAAGTTGTCCTTCGCGAGCACGGTGACGCAGTGCATCGGGCCGACCATCTTGCCGGTCTTGAAGAACACGCGGTCGAGCTCGTCGGCCTTCGCGAGCGCGTCGGGGTTCGTCGCGATCACGCTGTGCAGCGCGGGGCTGTCGGGGTACGCGGTGGACGCGTCGGCATCGAACGCGGCGATGCGTGCGAGGTAGCCCTGCACGACGTCGCGGCACGACACGTCGCCGGTGCGCATCGCGGCATGGAAGCCTTCGATGGTGGCCTCGACGAGGGGGAAAGGCTTGCGATCGGCCTTGAGGACGATCGCATCGCCTTCGGGGGTGTCGTCGTCGTTGCCGCCGCAGGCGGCGAGCACGGCGGTGAAGAGGATCGTGCAGGCGAAGCGGGTGACACGCGACGAGGGGGTAAGGGACTGCAGGGACGTCATTGAAGAGGAGTGCGAGAGGATGAGAGCGCCGACCGTTCGCAAACCCCGTGCCATCCAGCGACGCACCGCGTGCGGGAATCCGTCCGTGGCGCGCCGCTTGCTAACAATGGCATGCCTCCCGCAGTCCCTTCCCGCAGTCCCTTCCCGAGGTCTCTTCCCATGTCCCGCATCAAGCACCTGCTGGCCGCCGCCGCGATCAGCCTTCCCCTCTTCTCTCTCGCACAGGCCGCGGCCGTGCCCCCCCTCGTGTCCGCCGCGAGCCTCGGCAAGACCGCCACGGTGACCGCGCTGATCGCCAAGGGCGCGGACCCGGATGTGCGACAAGCGGACGGACGCACCGCGTTGATGCTGGCCGCGGACGCGGGGCACTTCGAGACGGTGCGTGCGCTGATGGTCGGCGGTGCATCGCGCGACCTGAAGGACCCGTCGGGCCGCACCGCGTTCGACTACGCCTTCGAGAAGAAGCACACCGACATCATCGCGCTGCTGCGCGACGCGTCATGACACCTCGAGTTCGGCCTCGCGTTCCGCGAACGACCTGAGCGCGGCCAGGACGTCGGCGAAGTCGCCCGACACCATCGGCCCGATGGCGGTGTCGTCGGGTCCGTCCACCTGCGTGCGGAAGGTGACGCGCGTGCCGCCGTGCCGCAGCGGCACGAGCAGGTGGGCCACCGCGACGCGGTTGCCGTCGACGACGGTCTCGTCGGTGAAACACACCCCGGCGCTGACCTCGGTCAGCGTGCTGGTGACCGCCTCACCGTCGGGCAGGCCCATGGTGAACGTGGTGCCGCGCGCGAACGCGCCATGCATCGCGATGTGCGCGATGCCGGCGTTCCAGCGCGGCCAGCCCGCCACGTCCTCGAACAACCGCCACAGGGTCTCCGCGGACGCGGAGGTCTCGATGCTCGCTTCATGGTTCCACATGGGGCCTCTCCCGTTGTCTGTCGATGCGACAGACGGCATTGGGCGCCCCTCCTGCTGACAACGTGTTGTCAGCAGCCGGCCCCACACGCTAGCGCATGAACCCGAGGTCGCGTCGGAAGTTGCGCAGGTTCGGGAACACGAGGTCGAGCGCGCTCTCGCTCGCGCCGAACCACCGGCCGAGCGTGGCGCCCAGCTGCTCCACCGACACCTGCGGCAGGAAGGTGCCCGAGCCGGTCTCGTCGTCGTGGTTCAGCCCCACCTGCGGGAAGCGGCCGTAGATCTCGCCACCCTTCACGGCCCCGCCGTGCACGAAGTGGTGGGCACCCCAGCCGTGGTCGGTGCCGTCGCCGTTCGTCGCGAACGTGCGGCCGAACTCCGAGGCGGTGAACAGTGTGACCTGGTCGCGCAGGCCGAGCGCGCCCAGGGCATCGTCGAAGGTGCCGATGGCGTGCGACAGCCGGGCCATCAGGTTCGCGTGCGCGGCGTTCTGCCAGTCGTGTGTGTCGAAGCCGCCGAGGCCGACGAAAAACACCTGGCGGCGCACGCCCATGTTCGCCCGGGCGGAGACCATGCGCGCGACGCTGCGCAACTGGTCGGCCAGCGGGTTCGCGGTCAGGGTCTTCGTCACCGGGTGCATGTACTTCGTGCCCGCGATCACCGCGCCGGTCTGGTACGCCGCGTTGAACGCCGCACCCTGGTCCACGTTGCGCTTCGCGATGGCGGCGTACTCGCGCGCGATCAGGTTCGCTTGGGTCTCGGGCACGTTGCCCTGGGTCAGCAGCGCGCGGTACGCGGCCGGGGCGGTGTAGGAGCCGAACAGCGCACCGGTCGTGCCCTCGATCGGCACCGCGCCGCCGTTGGCCACCTGGAACTGGTGGACGGCGTCGCCGGACAGGAACACCGCGTTGCCCGACAGCGAGATCGCCGTGAACGCCGTGTTGCCATTGGCCGAGGCCAGCAGGTCGCCGAGGCGGCCGCCCCACCCGGCCTGGGCGCCTTCCGGGGCGAGCGCCTGCCAGGTGCTCTGCTGGTCGTTGTGCGAGCCGAGCTTGGACGGCAGCGGCTTCGAGCGGGCACGCACCTCGGCCTTCGTCACCGGCATCACGAGCGGACCCGCGTTCGCGACCACCGCGAGTCGGCCCTGGGCAAACAGCGAGGCGGCCTCGCCCATGCTCGGGTGCAGCGCGAACGTGCGCGACGCGTTGTCGGGGAAGGCCGTGAAGCCGGGGACGATGGGCAGCACCCCGCCCAGCGCGGCGGGGCTGCCGGCCGTCGCCGACCCGTCGGCCGGTGTGCCCGGGGCCCGCAGCGCGATCGGGTCGCTGCCCGTGCCACGCACCGCGGTGTAGGCCTGCCACGAGGCCGTGTCGGTCGGCAGCACCATGTTCGCGCTGTCGTTGCCGCCATGCAGGAACAGGCACACGATGGCCTTGTAGTCGGCCGCCTGGGCGGAGGCGGCGTTCATCGCGGCGAGGTTCATCGCGAACGGCAGCGCGCCGCTGCCGGTGGCGGCGGAGATCGCCGCGGCGCGGCGCAGGAATTCACGTCGGGAGGCGTTCGTCATTTCTGCACCACGTAGTCGGGAGAGGCCATCGTCAGCACCACGGCGATGCTGACCCGGTCGCGTCGTGCCGAATCGATCGCGGCCTGGTTGCTGCCCGTGGCCGCGGGAATGGCGCGGCCGTTGATCGCGGCGGTGATCAGGTGGCGCTGGGTCGCCGTCATCTGGCCGGACATCAGCAGCAGGTCGAGCCGGTCCAGCAGCGCAGCCGGGTTGTCGGCCAGTGCGAGTTCGGCGGTGTAGTCGTGCTGGATGTCCCGCGAGGCCGAATAGCCGGCCCAGGCGCGCTGGTAGTTGACGAAGGTCGCGAGGCTCACTTCATTGGCCAACTGCCATTCGGGGGCCACGAGGCCCGCCGAGGCCGCCGCGCTGTTGGGCGGCGTGTAGCCGGGGCGGAAGAAGTTGAAGACCGATGGCGCCTTGAGGGCCTGCTGGCCCACCTGGCTGCCCGCCTCGAGTTCGTCGATGCCGCTGAAGCGGCCGCTGCTGGATGTCGCGTTGAACGCCCGCATGAAGTGCGCGAGGCGCACCAGCGGTTCGCGCGGTTTGCCGTACGCGGCGTCCGACGGCACGTACGTGCGCGCTTCGGCGTCCAGCAGCACGGCCCGCAGCACCGCCTTCAGGTCGCCCCGCACGCCCTGCCCGTTGTTCGCGAAGACCGCCGCCACCCGCGCCACGTAGGCCGGCGACGGGTTGCTGGTGACGAACCGCTGGATCAGCTGCCGCCCGACGAAGGGGCCCACGTTGGGATGGTGGAAGAGGCGGTCGAGCGCCACCTTCAGGTCGGCCTCGGCGCTGCCGGAGCCGGCCGGGATCGTCACACCCAGGAACTTCTTCTCGCTCGTGGAGTGGAACTTGTCGTAGGCCTGCATCGGACGCCAGTCGCGCTCGGCGTGGGCATCGAGGCCCTGGAAGCGGCGGTCGGTGCGGTCGCTCGCGTTCGGGCCCGCGTACCAGCTCCAGCCGGTGAAGACCTTCGCCAGGCCTTCGACGTCGGCGGCCGAGTAGGTGTCGACCGGGCTCGCGCCCTTCTCCGTCCCGTCGGCGTTCAGCTCGTGCAGGCCCAGCGTGAAGAGCTGCATCGACTCGCGCGCGAAGTTCTGGTCCGCGTTGCGCCCCGTGGCCGCGTCCTCCTTCTGGTTGCGCAGCGTGCTGAGGTAGATGCCCATCATCGGGTGTGTCGCCACGGCCTGCAGCAGGTCGCGGTAGTTGCCGAAGGCATGGGTGGCCAGCACGTCGTAGTAGGAGGCCATGCCCCGCACCTTGGTCGACAGCGTGCTGTCGGCGAACGACACGACGAAGATCTGCGACAGCGCGAAGGCCATGCGCTGGCGCAGCTGGTCCTCGCCGGCGATGGCCTGCGTCCAGAACGACTGGCGGAAGTGCACCTGCGTGAGCGACGTGCCGCCCGCGGCGAGCGTGTTCACGAACGCGAGGTGCGAGGCCACCGGCTGGCTGAACTGGTCGTCGAGCCAGGCGGCGGGGCCGATGGCGATCAGGCGCGCGATGCCGGCCTCGGTCGGGCCGAAGGTGGCCTGCGCAAGGAAGCGAGCGGAATCGTTGGCCGTGAAGGCGGCCGGAACCGCCGGCGGCACCGGGGTGGGTGCGGGCGGTTCGGCATCAGGAGCCGGAGGCGTGCCCTCGGGGGTGGGCGCAGGCGCAGGCGACGGGGCGTTGTCCCCGGGCGAGCCGTCCGTCGACCCCGGCGGCGCCGCCACGGGCCCGCTGTCGGGACTGCCGCCGCCCGTCGCCGGACTGCTCCCGCCCCCACCGCCGCCACAGGCGACCAGCAGGCTCAACCAGACCACACCGACGCCCGAACGGGCACCACTCACCCACGACCTACGCGATCCCACGTACTGCTCCAGACCACCCCGGCGAACCGTCCGCTCTGAGGCCGCCCCGGCGAGCGGAGCGGGCGGCGAACTGGCCCGGGCGATAGTGTCGGATCAGGGACAGGAACGTGAACGCCCGATCAGCGGGCGGATCGTCGCGCTGTTCCGGCGGAACGTTCAGAGGTACGAGGTCACTGCCGGCGGGTTCCACCAGTTGTCGTGCAGTCCGTCGCAGTACTTCACCGGAATGGCGGCCAGTTCCTCGGGGCTCACGCCGTCGAGGCACGCCACGTTGACCGACACGAAGGCGCCGCCCAGCGCGGGCACGTCGCCCCGGCTGAACGACGACAGGCCGCAGGTGCTGCAGAACAGGTGCCCGCCCGAGCGTGTGTTGAAGCGGTAGTCCTTCAGCGCGTTCTCGTCGGTGAGGAGGCGGAACGCGTCGGGCTTGATGGTCGTGCCCCAGGCGCGGGTCTTCGAGCAGTAGGTGCAGTTGCAGCGCGACGCGCCCTCGGACAGGTCGACGTCGGCTTCGTAGCGCACCTGGCCGCAATGGCAGCTGCCCTGGTAGGTCTTCTTCATCGTGAGACTCCTCCGAGTGGTGAAGCCGTCACGATAGGCGCCCGCTGCTGACAACGTGTTGTCAGCAGCGGAAACCTCACAGCCGTTGTTGCGACTCCGGGTCGAACAGCGAGGCCCGCGTGGCGTCGAAACGCAGCGCGACACGCTGCCCCGGCACCGGCTCGCCGCCCACGGGCATCGTCACCGACAGCTGCTGGTCGAGGAACGAGAGCCACACCACGAGGTGCGAACCCATCGGCTCCACGAGGGTCACCTGGGCCGTCGCGCCCTGCAGGTCATCCTGGTCGATGACGAGGTGTTCCGGGCGGATGCCCAGCACCGCACGCTGGCCCGCGGGAAGCCGCGCCGCGAACGCGTACCCCTGCAGCGACACCGACAGCGCCCCCTTGATGAACGTGGCCTCGCCGCCCGGACCGACCTCCAGCTCGCCCTCGAGGAAGTTCATGCTGGGCGACCCCAGGAACCCCGCGACGAACATGTTGGCCGGCCGCGCGTACACCGCCTGCGGCGTGTCGATCTGCTGGATCTTGCCGTTGCGCATCACCGCGACGCGGTGCGCGAGCGTCATCGCCTCGACCTGGTCGTGCGTCACGTAGATCATCGTGTTGCCGATGTCCTGGTGCAGCTGCTTCAGCTCGCGGCGCAGTTCGCCGCGCAGCTTCGCGTCGAGGTTCGACAGCGGCTCGTCGAACAGGAACACCTTCGCCTGGCGCACGAGCGCCCGGCCGATGGCCACGCGCTGCCGCTGCCCGCCCGACAGCTGCGACGGCTTGCGGTCGAGCAGTTCGTTCAGGTGCAGCATGTCGGCCGCGCGTTCCACCCGCTGGGTGATCTCGCGCTTGGGCACGCCGTTGATGCGCAGCCCGAACGACATGTTCTTCTCGACGTTCATCGTGGGGTACAGCGCATACGACTGGAACACCATGCCGATGCCGCGGTCCTTCGGATCGGCCCAGGTGACGTCGTGCCCGCCGATGTCGATGCGGCCCTCGTCGGCCTCGAGCAGGCCGGCGATGGAATGGAGCAGCGTGGACTTGCCGCAGCCGGACGGGCCCAGCAGCACGAGGAACTCGCCTTCATGCACCTCGAGGTCGAGGTTCTCCAGGATGGGCAGCGAGCCCATCTTGATCTGCAGTCCTTGGATGGAAACACGGGACATCGGGAATCAGCCTTTCACGGCACCGGCCGCAATGCCGCGGACGAACCAGCGGCCGGAAACGAGGTAGATGAACAGCGGCACGAGCGAGGTGAGCACGGTGGCCGCCATGTTGACGTTGTAGAGGCGCTCGCCCGTGGTCGTGTTGATCACGTTGTTGAGCTGCACGGTCATCGGCAGGTGGTCGCGGCCGGCGAACACGAGCCCGAGGATGAAGTCGTTCCAGATGCCGGTCACCTGCATGATCACCGCCACCACGAGGATGGGCAGCGACATCGGCAGCATCAGCTGCAGGAAGATGCGCCAGAAGCCCCCGCCGTCGATGCGCGCGGCCTTGAACAGCTCGTTCGGGATCGACGCGTAGTAGTTGCGGAACAGCAGCGTCATCACCGGCATGCCGAAGATGGTGTGGATCAGCACGATGCCCGGCAGCGTGCCGAAGATCGACATGGCCGCGAACGCACGCACCAGCGGGAACATGATCACCTGGTACGGCACGAACGCACCCATCAGCAGGACCCCGAACAGCAGCGTGCCGCCGCGTGGTTTCCAGAACGACAGCGCGTAGCCGTTGAGCGCCCCCACCAGGATCGACAGGATGGTGCTGGGCACCACGATGGCGATCGAGTTGAAGAACCCGCCCTTGATGCCCTCGCATTGCAGCCCGGTGCACACGGTGGACCACGCCATGGCCCACGGTTCGAGCGTGACCTTGACGGGCAGCGAGAACAGGTTGCCGAGGCGGATCTCCTCCATCGGCTTGACCGAGGTGATCAGCATCACGTACAGCGGGAACAGGAAGAACACCGCGCAGACGAGCAGGAAGGCGTAGATGCCGATGCGCGCCGGCGTCCAGGCCGAACGGCGCGGGCGGACCGAGGTGCGGGCGACGTTCGAGGAAGCCACGGGTTGAGAGGACATCGTCGTGGTGGTCGTGTTCATCGGTGGCCTCCGTTGCGGGCGGCCCGGGCGCGAGCGTACATCCAGGGGGCGAGCAGCGCCAGCACCGTCAGCAGCAGCACGGTGGACGCGGCCGAGGCGAGGCCGATGTTGGCGCGGCCGAACAGGTTGTCCATGATGAACTTGCCGGGCACCTCGCTCGCGAGGCCGGGGCCGCCCTGGGTCATCGCGACGACCACGTCGTACACCTTGACCACGCTCACCGCCAGCAGCACCACGGCCGTGCCGATCGACGGACCCAGCATGGGCAGCACGATGCTCATGTAAACGCGCCACGTGGGAATGCCGTCGATGCGCGCGGCTTTCCAGAGGCTGTCGTCGATGCCGCGCAGGCCGGCGAGCATCAGCGCCATCACGAGGCCGGCGGCCTGCCACACGGCCGCGAGAGCGATCGCATACATCACCTTGTCCTGCGTGGCGATCCAGTCGAACGTGAACGTCTCGAATCCGAGCGCGCGCACGGTGGACTGGATGCCCAGCTCGGGGTTCAGCACCCACTGCCAGATCAGACCCGTCGCGACGAAGGACATCGCGTACGGGTAGAGGAACACGGTCCTGAGCACACCCTCCCCGGCCACCTTCTGGTCGATGAACACGGCCAGCAGGAACCCGAGCACGAGGCACGCGGCGATGAAGATCACGCCGAACACCACGACGTTCTCGAGAGACATCAACCAGCGCTCCGAGGCGAACAGGCGCGTGTACTGCGCCAGGCCCACGAAGTCGCTGGACGGGAGCGTCCGTGAACTGCTCACCGACACCCGGACCGACCAGAAGACGGTGCCGAGGTAGGCGAACAGCACGGTGGCAAGCATCGGCAGCATCGCGGCGTAGACCACGCCGTGACGCAGCCAATGGCTGCCGGGGCGGGCGGCGGCGCTCAACCCTTGACGGCCGCGCCCACGGCCTTCGCCGCGTCGTCCACCGACTGGTTGGTGTTCCAGAACTTCGTGACGACGTCCTGGAGCGCGCCGGTGATGTCCGGAGCGACGAGCATTTCCGAGTTCGGCAGCTGGCGCGCCGTGTCCTTCATCGCGGCGATGCCCTGCTGCGCGCAGATGTCCATCGCCTTCGCGTCGACGTCGGTGCGGATCGGGATGGAGCCCTTCTTGTTGTTGAAGGCGACCTGCGTGGCCGGCGAGGTCATGACCGTGGCCAGCAGTTGCTGCGACTTGATGGCCGCCGCGTCCGTGGTCTTCGGGAACACGAAGGCGTCACCCGCGATGATGTACGGCGACTTCGGGCCGAAACCCGGGAAGCAGCCGAACTCCTTGCCGGCCGTCTGCTTGGCGGCCGCGAACTCGCCCTTGGCCCAGTCGCCCATGATCTGCACGCCGGCCTTGCCGGAGATCACCATCGACGTCGCGTCGTTCCAGTTGCGGTTCGGGGAACCGGCATCGGTATAGCTCTTGAGCTTCTTGAACGAGGCGAGCACGTTCTTGAACTCGGGCGACGCGATGGCCTTCTGGTCGCCCTTGTAGACCTTCAGGTACAGGTCGGCGCCGCCGATGTGGGCGAGCAGCGCGTCGAACACGATCTTCTCCTGCCACGGCTGGCCGCCGAACGCGACCGGGGTGATGCCGGCGGCCTTCAGCTTGTCGAGCGCGGCGAAGAACTCGTCCGGCGTCTTCGGCTCGGCGGTGATGCCGGCCTTCGCGAACGCGGCCTTCGAGTACCAGAACCACGCGGGCATGTGGATGTTGACCGGCACGGCGTAGAAGTGGCCGTCGATCTTGATCGACTTGAGCACGGGGCCCGGGAGGATCTTGTCCCATTCGTTCTTCTTCGCGACCTCGTCGACGTTGTTGAGCATGCCGCCCTTGACGATGTCGACGAACTGCTGCGAGGTGTTGAACTGCGCGGCGGTGGACGGGTTGCCGCCCACGATGCGGTTGATGGCGGCGGCGCGCGCGGCTTCGCCGCCGGCGATGGCGCTGTCCACCCAGGTGCCGCCGGCCGCCTTGTACGCGTTGGCGATCTCCTGGATCGCGGCGGATTCACCGCCCGAGGTCCACCAGTGGATGACTTCGGCGCGGTTGGCCTGGGCGTGTGCGGCGCCAACGGCAAGGACGGCCAGGCTGGCGCCGATGGCCAGGGAATGCTTGCGGATCATTGTCGATCTCCTGTTGTGTCGGGGCCCTCGCCCCGGGGTGTGGTGCTCTGGTCGGGACGCGGGCTCAGCCGCGCCGTTGGTCGAGGAACCGCTTCAGCGCGAGTGCACTGTCCTTCGGCGTGCGGACCTGGGTGTCGTAGTCGACGTGGACGAGGCCGAAGCGCTTCTCGTAGCCGTAGGACCACTCGAAGTTGTCCAGCAGCGACCACGCGAAGTAGCCCCGCACGTCGACGCCCTGGCGCATGGCCTGGTCGACCGCGGCCACGTGGCTGTTGAGGTAGCGCAAGCGCTGCTCGTCCGCGACACGGCCGGCGACCGGCTTGTCGTCGCTCGCCATGCCGTTTTCGGTGATGTAGATGGGCGGCAGGCCGGGGTAGCGGTGCTTGAAGTCGAGCAGCAGGTCGCGCAGGCCGTCGGGGTACACCTCCCAGCCCATCTGCGTGCGTTCGACGTTCGGCAGGTCTTCCTCGACATAGCCGTGCGCGCCGTCGCTGCGGATGTTCGAACGGAAGTAGTAGTTGATGCCGAGGTAGTCCATGCGCGTGGCGATTGTCGCCATGTCGCCCGGCTTCACCGGGGCTTTTACACCCGGCCACAACTCCGACAATTCTTCGGGATACGTGCCCAGCAGCAGCGGGTCGAGGATCCACGTGTTCGCGTTGGCGTACGAGAGCTGGGCGGCACGGCGGTCCTTCGGCGAGTCGCTCGCCGGCACCATCGCGCAGACGTTGGCGACGAGACCGACGGGCGCCTTGTCGTTGGCGCGCACCGCCTCGGTGGCCAGGCCGTGGCCCAGCAGCAGGTGGTGCATGGACTCGACGCCGTAGCGCACGTCCTTCAGGCCCGGCGCGTGGCGGCCGGTGGTGTGGCCGAGGTAGGCGGAGCAGTACGGCTCGTTGAGCGTGGTCCACGCGCTCACCCGGCCGGCGAACTCGCGGCTCATCAGGTCGGCGTACTCGGCGAAGCGCGTGGCGGTGTCGCGGTTCAGCCAGCCGCCGCGGTCCTGCAGGTGCTGCGGCAGGTCCCAGTGGTACAGCGTGAGGAAGGACTTCAGGCCGCGGCGCTCGAGGTCGTCGAGCAGGCGCTTGTAGAAGTCGAGGCCCTTCTCGTTGCGCTGGCCGTCCACGGTCATCACGCGCGACCACGACACCGAGAACCGGTAGCCGTCGAAACCGAGGTCGGAGATCAACTGCAGGTCGCTCTGCCAGCGGTGGAAGTGATCGCACGCCACGTCGCCGTTGTCGGCGTTGTGGACGGCACCGGGCACGCGGCAGAACGTGTCCCAGATGGACGGATGGCGGCCGTCGGCCGTGGCCGCGCCCTCGATCTGGTACGAGGCGGTGGCGGCGCCGAAGAGGAAGTCGGGGCGGAGCATGGCCGATCCGGCCGGGGGAGAGAAAACGAGCGAGTCGGAGGTCGTCACGTGAGGGGCACCTGGGTTGTTCGTCGGCAAGCCGATTCCGTTGCATGGAACCGGTTCCATGCAGCGCATTTGACCAGCGCTTGAAATCGAATTCATCAGGGATATCCCGAGTGGTCGACCGGCCATCTTGAGCAGGTGCGTTCCGACAGCGCAGAATCGGAGGAACGACGACGCCCCTCCCAGGAGCCCCCATGCCTGCCTCTCGCCTTCCCCTCGTTGCCGCCCTGCTGGTGGTGCTCGCGGGCTGTACCGCGGAACGCTCGGTCCTGAAAGGCGACGCGATGTGCCAGCGCACGGCGGGCAGCGACGGCGGCTGCGCGGCCGTGCCGTCCAGCGACTCCTACAAGGTGGAGAAGGAGCGCATCAAGGACAACCGCACCGGGCAGTGACGACGCCCCGGCGCGTGTCCTGACGCCCGGGTCAGGCGGGCAGCACCTCGAGCGTGACCCCGGCGGCATGCAGGCGCCGCACGAGCACGTCGCCGAGCGCGGTGGCCGGTGTCATAACACCGCCGCCCGGCGGCAGCACATCGAGGTTGCGCACGAGGGCCAGCGCCGACTCGCACACGAACACCGTCGTGGCGCGGTTTCCGGGGTCGCCCTTGGCCGACACCCGGGCGCGCAGCACCAGGCCCGACGCGCTGCGCCCCACCAGCTCGCAGCGGAAGCCGCCGCGGTCCATCTGCGCCTCGGTCGGCCCCTCGCCCGGCGCGGGTGACCAGCGCGCGGCGAGCCGCCGGCCCGCGTCGAACTTCAGCGCGAACTTCGTGGCCGCCATGCCGGCGCTCATGATCCAGGCCATCGCGCCGGCACGGGCGCCGCGGCCCAGGCGCATGTACTCGCCGTAGCGAAAGTCGCCCGCGAACGCCGTGTCGCCCCGCTCGGCGGCGAGCGCCACGGTGCGCCGCACCACACGGGTGTTGATGGGCCCCATCAGGAACGGCCCCAGCCAGGCGCGGTGGTCGCCGTCGCGGTGCGGTCCGGCCGGGTCGCGGTGCGGGGCCGTGTCGGCCGGCGCCGTGCCCGCGGGGTTCAGCAGGAACGGGTTGGCGAAGGCCTCGGACTCGCCCTCGGCCATCACGTTGAGCAGTGACGCGATGGTGCCGCCGTTGAACCCGCCCCGGAGCGAAAACGCGGATGTCACCTCACGGCACGGTTCGCCGAACCGCTCGCGGATCTCGTGGGCGAGCACCCACGTGCCGAGGTCGGACGGCACCGAGTCGAAGCCGCAGCACGGCACGATGCGCGTGCCGCTCGCCCGGGCGTCGGCATCGTGCCGCTGGATCAGATCGCGCACCCACGGCGTCTCGCCGGTGATGTCGACGTAATGCGTGCCGTGGCGCACGCAGGCGGCCACGAGTTCGCTGCCGTACAGCGCGAACGGCCCGGCCGTGCTCAGCACCACCTTCGCCTGCGATGCGAGGGCGTCGAGCGCCGCCGCATCACCCGCATCGGCCACGATCACGCCCGCGTTCACTGCCCCCTCCCCCGCCGCCGCGCGCGCGGCCTCGAGCTTCTCGCGGGAGCGCCCGGCCAGCGCCCACCGCACCCCGTCCCCGTGGCGGGCCAGGTGGGCGACGGTCTGGCGTCCGACAAAACCACTGGCGCCGTAGAGGACGAGGTCGTAGGGGCGTTCGTTCATGGCGGCGATCGTACGTCGGCGCATTCCGACACCGAGACGGGAGGATCCCGGGTGCCGCCGGGAGCCCGGATCGACGCCAATGGAGGCTCTGCCCGCTTCCGACGAGGTCCCACCGTGCTCGAGAACCTGCCCGACGTCATCGGCCTCGCGCTGCGCGACCAGCGCGCCGGCCTCGACAAGATCGCCTTCAACCAGGTGGACCTGCGGGCCGGCGCCGGCGTGCTCGCGGTGACGAGCCTCGCGTTCGCCGACCACGCGACGCTGCCGGCCGACTACACCGCCGACGGGGCGGGCCTGTCACCCCCGGTCGAATGGGCGCATGTGCCGCCACAGGCGGCCGAGGTGGTGCTGATCGTGGAGGATGCGGACGCGCCCACGCCCCAGCCGCTGGTGCACGCCATCGTCGTGGGACTGGCGGGCGAGGCGGGGTCGCTGCCCGTGGGTGCCCTGGCGAGCCCGGGTCACGACGCCGAAGCCGATGTCACCGCAGGACGCAACTCGTTCCTGCAGGCGCGCTGGCTGCCACCCGACCCGCCGCCGGGCCACGGCACACACCGCTACGTGTTCCAGGTGTTCGCGCTGGAAGCGGGTGAACCGCTGTCGGGCACGCCTGGACGGGGTGCGGTGCTGGAGGCGATCGCGGCACGCGGCCTGGCGAGCGGCTACACGGTGGCCACCTACGGCCGCCCCGATGGCTCGGTGCCGGCCGCGGCCGGTGCGCTGGTCCGACCGGTGCAGCCGGAGTGAGGCCGGTCAGGCCCCGCCGATGCGCGCCGACACGAACCCGGCGCGGTCGATGTCGCTCAGTTCGACGGCCAGTTGCACGAGGCCCGGCGTGGGCGTGGTGGCCTTGACGACGGCCATCAGCTGCTCGGCCAGTGCCTTCTTGACCTCGTCGGTGCGCCCGCTCATCAGCGCCAGCTTCACGTGCAGGAAGCCGCGCACGTCGCTCGACGTGCCCACTTGGAACGTGTCGAAGCGGATCGCGCGGCTCTTGATGACGAGCTCGTCGGCATGGCCGCCGTCGACGATGGTCTGGTTCAGGCGCAGCAGCAGCGCGGGGACGTCGAGCGGGTCGAGGTTGGCGGAGTATTCGACGGTGAGGAACGGCATGGCATGCAGGAAACGGGACGGACAAGGCGTCCACGTTACCACCCACGGCATGTCACCCCGGCGAACGCGGGGGCCCACCGTCCCGCCAGACGCTTCGGCCCGGTGGATCCCGGCGTTCGCCGGAATGACCCACGATGACTACTTCGCCCCCATCGCCGGCAGCGTCCCGATCACCTGCTGCTTGCCCTGCTCCACCCGGATCAGGAAGCTCTCGCGGTCGAGGTCGCCGTTCGCGTCGAACGACAGGTCCATCAGCACCCCCGGGTACTGCGCCGCGGCGAGCTTCGCGCCGTGCAGCGACTCCGACAGCGCCTTCGAGTCGAACTTGCCCAGGCGTTCGGTCATCGCCTTCACCACGTACATGCTGATGTAGCCCTTCATGCCGTTGTGCTCGCTCTTGTACTTGTACTCGCGCAGGAAGCGTTCGTCGAAGGCCTTGATGCGCGGCTGCGGCGCGTCCACTGTCAGGCCCACGTGGCCCACCATGCCGTTGGCCGCTTCACCGGCGAGTTCGATGGTCTTCTGGCTCACCGCGGTGGTCTCGCCGATGACCGGCTTCGCGTAGCCCTGCTTGCGCAGTTCGCGCAGCGCGCGGGCCGACTCTTCCTCCAGCGTGTAGAGGAACAGCGCGTCGGCGTCGGACTGCTTCACGCGCAGCACGGCGGCCGAGAAGTCGACCTGCTGCGGGTCGGTGGACACGTCCACCGCCACCTTGATGCCCTGGGCCTCCAGCGCCTTCAGCATCGCGTCGTGGCCGCCCTTGCCGTAGTCGTTGTTCGTGTAGATCAGCGCGACGCTCTTCGCCTTCACCGTGTCCTTGATGTAGCGCGCCACCTTGGGCATCGACGTGAGCTGCGTGAATGACGAGCGGAACACGTACGGGTTGCCCTGCTGCGTGATGCTCGCGGCCTCGCCGCCTGTGAAGTTCGTGACCTCGGCGCGCCGCGTCTCCGCCATCGTGACGAGCATCGAGCCCGAATGCACCGGACCCAGCACCACGTAGGCACCGTCGTCGACGGCCTTCTGCGCGAGGGCCTTGGCCACGCCGGGGTTGGTCTGCGTGTCCACCGGCAGGTACTCGACCTGGCGGCCGAGGATGCCGCCAGCCGCGTTGATCTCCTTCACCGCGAGCTTCACGCCGTTGTTGAAGTTCGTGCCGGGCGTGGCCCCGCTGCCCGACAGTTCCATGATGCCGGCGATCTTCACCGGGCCGGACTGCGCGTGGGCGCCGGCGGCGGTGAAGGCGATCAGGGCGGCCGTGATGCCGGCCAGGGTCGTGCGGATCGTGTTCATGTGGTGTGTCCCCAGGGTCGTTGATGAAAGAGGATCAGGCGGAGGGCAGGCCGAGCGCATCGGCCACCGCGCGCACGGCGAGCAGGTAGCCGTTGACGCCGAGCCCGCAGATGACGCCGGTGGCGGCCAGCGAGACCAGCGAGTGCCGGTACGGGTCGTCGCGCTGGTGGATGTTGGTGATGTGCACCTCGACCAGCGGCTTGCGGATGAGCTTCAGCGCGTCGAGCACCGGCACCGACTTGAACGAGAAACCGGCCGGGTTGATGACGACGGCGGCGTCGGCCTCGAAGGCCTCCTGGATCCAGTCGACCAGCACCCCTTCGTGGTTGGTCTGGCGGAAGTCGCAGGCGAGGCCGAGCTGGGCGGCCAGCGCCTCGGTGCGGGCCCTCACCTCGGCGAGTGTGGTGGTGCCGTACAGGTGGGGCTCGCGCTTGCCGAGCATGTTGAGGTTGGAGCCGTTGAGCACGAACAGCGGGTGGGCCACGGGGCCTCCTGGAACAGGTTTGGATCGGTGGAAGCGATTGTTGAAACGCCGCCGACCCTGCCGTTCCGAACTGGAATCCTGTTCTATATTGCGAAAAATGAGCACCGCACTCGACCGGGGACTCGGCATCCTCGAACACCTCGCCGGCCACCCCGACGGCCTGCCGCTCGCATTGATCGCCGACACGCTCGACATCCCCCGCAGCGCCTGCCACCGGCTGCTCACCGAGTTGTGCGCCCGCGGCTACGTGCGCCAGCTGAGGACGCAGGGCGAGTACGTGCTGACGACGAAGATCGCGTCGCTGGGCCTGGGCTTCCTGAGCAGCTCCGGCATCGTCGACATCGCGCAGCCGCTGATCGAGCGGCTCGCCGACCTGTCGGGCGAACTCGTGCGGCTGTCGATCATCGACGTCAACCGCCTCACCTGGGTCGCGAAGGCCGAGGGCGGCCGCAAGGGCTTCCGCTACGACCCGGACATGGGCATGGACGCGCGGCTGTCGTGCACGTCGTCGGGCCACGCATGGATGCTGACCCTCACCGACGAGGAGGCGCTGGCCCTCGTGTCGGCGCAGGGCTTCGGCTCACCGAAGGAATTCGGTCCGAAGGCGCCCACCACGGTGAAGGCGCTGCTCGGCTTCCTGCATGCCGCGCGCGTGCGAGGCTACGCGATGATCGACGAGGTGTTCGCGCCGGGCATGTCGGCGGTGGCCGCGCCCGTGCGGCGCGCGGGGCGCCCGGCCATCGGCGTGATCAGCATCGCGGGGCCGCGTCAGCGGCTGACACCCGAACGCATCCAGGCACTGGCGCCGGCGCTGCTGGCGGCCACCGACGAACTGGCCGCGACGAGCAGCGCGTCGGGTCTGTTCTCGAAGCCGCCGCTGGGCAAGGCCTAGTTCAGGCTTTCCCACCACTGGTGCAGCACCTGCGCCGCCTCGGCCACGTCACCGGTGTTGGACACCACGAGCGAAGCATCGCTCTCTGGCGTCTCGCGTGCGAGCCGCGCGGCGACGGCCGCGGGGTCCTCGCGCCCGCGGCCCGCGAGCCGCTTCGCCAGCACCTCGGGCGGCGCCGTCACCTCCACCACGTGCGCCTTCGGCGCGCGCCGGCGCAGCTGCGGCAGGTGTCCGCGCGAGCCGTTCATCACGACCCAGCGGCCCTGGGCCAGCGGTGCGAGCGACTCACGGCGCACGCCGTAGTGCAGCCCGTGGGCCGACCACCAGAAGGCCAGTTCGTTCGACAGGCACATGCGCGCGAACGTCGGCTCGTCGATGGGCTCGTGGTTCTCGCCGTGCGGGTCGGCCGGGCGCGTGATCACACGGCGCACCTGCGCCGGCGCCTCGGCCGGCAGCAGCAACTGGCGCCACGCCTGCAGCACGCTGTCCTTGCCGGCACCGGACGGGCCCACCACGACGATGAGGCGTTCGCTGTCGGGCACGAGCGTGGTCATGCGGCCCCTCCGATCGCGAAGCGCCGTTCGATGTGGAACGGCGCGCCGGGCGCGGGTTCGACCACCCATGCGAGTTCGCCGGCCCCCATGGGCTCGGCCAGGGCCTCTGCGAAGTGCACGCGGGCGGCGTAGGCCAGCGACGCGCGCAACGCCGGGTCGGTGGTTTCGTCGGACAGGGTCAGGTGCATGGTCCAGCGGTGGAAGAGGTGCGGATAGCCCCACGTGTCGTAGAGCCGGACCTGCTCGTCGTCGAGGCCGTGGATGCGGCGCGCCCGTTCCGCGGCGTCGGGCCGCTCGCGGTACACGTCCAGTTCCTTCACGCACGCCGTGGCCAGCGCATCGAAGCCGGCCGGCAGCGGCGCCGTGGGGCACAGTGCCATGAAGTCGCGAAGCCACGTCACCTCGAACGCCGGCAACGGCACGGGCCGATGGGCCTTCGCGAGCGAGGCCAGCGCCTGCGCGAAGCCCGCGGTCGCACCGCGCAGCCGCATCGGCGCCTTCACCGTGGCATGGAAGCCGTAGCGCGTGGCCGAGGCCCGATGGTCACCGCGGGAGAGCCACGAGACCCCGGCCGCCCACAGTGGATGGTCCTCGCGCGGGACCCAGTACACCGCGTGCCGCGCCGTCACGAGACCTCTCCGTCCGACTCCACCGTGAGCTGCACCGCGTCGGCGGCGAACAGCGTGGTGGCGGCCTCCACCGGCTTGCCGTCGAGGTCCGCGTTGACGTACTGCACGACCAGCACCGGCTGCGTGACGGGGCGGGCCAGCGCGTCGGCCTCGGCCGGCGTGGGCAGGCGCGTGGAAATCGTGCTGCGCACGCGCACGTAGTCGGCCACGCCCAGGTCCTTCAGCGCCTGGGTGATGACCCCTCCCGCCTTGAACGCCTCGGCCATGCCCGACAGCCGCGGACACGGGTAGGCCGCGGTACAGATGCCCACCGGCCGCCCGCGGATGGAGGCCCGCGTGTGAAGGATCTCCACCTCGCTGCCCGCCGGCACCTTCAGCGGCCCGGCCCACTCGCCCGCCTTCGCGCGTTCGTGCGACAGCAGCTCGCGCTTCGCCCGTTCGCCGGCCTGCGCGACGTTTTCGCTCATGCGGGTGCGCCGCTGCAGCGCGTAGTCGAGCACCAGCTCGCGCACGTACGTGCCGCTGCCGTGCACCACCCGCAGGTGCCCTTCGCGCACCAGGGCCTGCACGGCCTGGCGCAGCGTGTGCCGGTTCACCTCGAAGCGCGCGGCGAGCGTGGCCTCGTTCGGCAGGCGCTCGCCCGGTGCGATGCGGCCCGACACGATGTCGTCGCGCAACGCGGTGGCGATGGCCTCCCAACGCCGACCGCGCGGGGCGTCGGCCGGGGCGTCGAGGGAAGGTTCGAGCTCGGGATTTCGGTTCATGGTCAAGAAATTGTCATCGACGACTCGGATACTGCGGGCAATGATAAAGTCATCTAGATGACATCGTGATGAACTCCGACGCCATGAACACCCCCTCCCCCCACGCGCCACGCCAGGCCTGGCTGTCGCTGCTGGCCCAGGCCCCGCGCGACCTGCTGGCCACCCATGCCACCCCGGTGATCGCCGACCACCACTTCGAGTGGCTGCGCCGCCCCGAGACCGGCCTCGCGATGGTCCGCGCCCGCATCGCCAACGGCGGCGACCGCTTCAACGTGGGCGAGGCCACCGTCACACGCTGCGTGGTCACCCACCGCCCCGCGAACGGCCCCGCCACGGCCGGCGTCGGATGGGTGCTGGGCCGCGACGAGGACCGCGCGCAGTGGGTCGCCTCGCTCGATGCGCTGCTGCAGGTGCCCGCGCTGCACCCGGTGCTGTCGAAGGCGGTGCTCGCGCCGCTGGCCGAGGCCCTCGCCGCGCGGCGCGCCGCGGACTCGGCCCGCGCCGACACCAGCCGCGTCCAGTTCTACACGCTCCAGCCGGAGGCCAACGGATGAACACCACCGCCCTGGCCGACCTGGCCCCCGGTCTCGCCGACCCCGTCCACGACGCGCAGCAGGTGTTCCGCCGCCTGCTCGACGCGATGTCCCGCCCCGGCCGCCTGCAGAGCCTCGACGACGCCGCCGTGCGCATCGACCCGCCCGCGGGCCTCGGCGCCGCCACCGCGGCCGTGCTGCTGACCGTCGCCGACCCCGACCTGCGCGTGTGGTTCGCCCCCGGCGCACACGCCGAGGCGCTGGCCGCCTGGCTGCGCTTCCACACCGGTGCGCGCATCGCCGTCACCGCCGCGGAGGCCGACTGGCTCGTGCTCACGTCGCAGGACGCCCGGCCCGGCGTGTGGTCCGAGGCCGCCATCGGCACCGACGAAGCGCCCCACACCGCCGCCACGCTGCTGGTGGAAGTGCCGTCGCTGTCGGCCACGCCCGGCCTGCGGCTCACCGGCCCGGGCATCGAACACCACCACGCGCTGGACGTGGGCGGTGTGGGCACCGCCTTCTGGCACGAGCGCCAGTCCCGCGAGCACCACTTCCCGCGGGGCGCCGACCTCGTGCTCACGTGCGGCCCGCTGATCGCGGCCCTGCCCCGCTCCACCCGCATCGCCCTGGAGGACTGACCCGTGTACATCGCCGTCAAGGGAGGAGAGGCCGCGATCGCCGCGTCGTGGCGGCTGCTCGACGAAGCCCGCCGGGGCGACCGCGCGCTGCGCGAGCTGGACGTCGCGCAGATCCGCGAGCAGCTCGGGCTGCTGGTCGATCGCGTCATGGCCGAGGGCTCGCTGTACGACCCCGAGCTCGCCGCGCTGGCGCTGAAGCAGGCTCGGGGCGACGCCATCGAGGCCGCGTTCCTGATCCGCGCCTACCGCACCACGCTGCCGCGCTTCGGGTTCACCGAACCGGTGGACACCGACCGCATGCGCGTCTCGCGCCGCATTTCCGCGATCTTCAAGGACCTGCCGGGCGGCCAGCTGCTGGGCCCCACGTTCGACTACACGCAGCGCCTGCTCGACTTCCGGCTGCTGGAGACCGGCAGCGCCGCACCGCTCGCCGCACCGGCGCCCGGCGAACCGCCGCCGGCGGTGGCGCCCGCACTGAAGCACCTCGCCGACGAAGGCCTCGTCGAGCCGGCCGTGCCGTCGGCCGGCGACCCCGAGCCCGACGACATCACCCGCCAACCGCCCGCGTACCCGATGCCGCGCCCGGCCCGACTGCAGATGCTGTCGCGCGCCGACGAGGGCTGGCTGCTGGGCCTCGCGTACTCCACGCAGCGCGGCTACGCGACCACCCACCCGTTCGCCGGCGAGGTGCGCCACGGCCACGTCGCGGTGGAGGTGGTGCCCGACGAACTGGGCTTCCCCATCGAGATCGGCGAGATCGAGCTCACCGAGTGCCAGATGGTCAACCAGTTCGTGGGCAGCGCCAACGCGCCGCCGCAGTTCACGCGCGGCCACGGCCTCGCCTTCGGCCACGGCGAACGCCGCGCGATGGCGATGTCCCTCGTCGACCGCGTGCTGCGCGCCGACGCGTTCGACGAGGAGGTCACGAGCCCCGCGCAGCAGCAGGAGTTCGCGCTGCCGCACGGCGACAACATCGAGGCCTCCGGTTTCGTCCAGCACCTGAAGCTGCCCCACTACGTCACGTTCGAATCGGAACTGCACATGGTGCGCAGCCTCCGTTCGGCCCAGGAAACCCAGACCCCATGAACGCCGGCTACAACTTCGCCTACCTCGACGAGGGCACCAAGCGCATGATCCGCCGCGCGCTGCTGAAGGCCGTGGCCGTGCCCGGCTGCCAGGTGCCGTTCGGCTCCCGCGAGATGCCGCTCGCCTACGGCTGGGGGACCGGCGGCATCCAGGTGACCGCCGCCGTGCTCGGCCGCGCCGACGTGCTCAAGGTGATCGACCAGGGGTCGGACGACACCACCAACGCCGTCAACATCCGCCACTTCTTCCGCCGCACGACGGGCGTGTCCACCACGGAACGCACCCGCGAGGCCACGGTCATCCAGACGCGCCACCGCATCCCCGAGGCGCCGCTCACCGAGAACCAGGTGCTCGTGTTCCAGGTGCCGCAGCCCGAGCCGCTCTACAAGCTGGAGCCGCGCCGCGCCGAGGCCACGCGCCTGCACGCGTACCGCGAGTACGGCCTGATGCACGTGAAGCTGTACGAGGACCTGACCCACTGGGGGCGCCTGGACAGCAGCTACGACCACCCGGTGCTGGTGCACGGCCGCTACGTGATGTCGCCGTCGCCCATCCCGAGCTTCGACAACCCGAAGATGCACCGCAACCCCGCGCTGCAGCTGTTCGGCGCCGGCCGCGAGAAGCGCCTGTACGCCGTCCCGCCGTACACGGACGTGAAGAGCCTCGACTTCGAGGACCACCCGTTCGAGGTGCCCATGCCCGAACACGCCTGCGCGCTGTGTGGCAGCACCACCACCTGGCTCGACGAGGTGCCCACCTCCGACGGCGTCCCCCTCCACACCTGTTCGGACACCGACCACTGCCGCGAGCAGCGCGAGGCCACCGAAGGAGCACGGTCTTGACCGCACCCACCCCCGACACCGACATCACCGTGCGCGAGGCCACGGTCCGCGACGTGCCCGCCCTGCTGATGCTGTACGAGACCTCCGGCATCGACCGCCCCGGCGAGAACGACCCCGAACAGGCCGCGGCGCACTGGCCGGCGCTGCGCAAGTCCGGCGCCTACGTGTTCATCGCCGAGTCCGCCGACGGCCGGCCGCTCGGCACCCTCACGCTCTTCATCCTGCCGCTGCTGGCCCACCGCACCGCGCCCGCCGCGCTGGTGGAGGACGTGGCCGTGCACCCGTCCGCCCAGGGCAAGGGCGTGGGCCGACGGCTCGTGCACGAAGCGATGGACCGTGCCCAGGCCGCCGGCTGCTACAAGCTGGCGCTGTCGTCGAACGAGAAGCGCGAGGCGGCACACGCCTTCTACGACAACCTCGGCTTCCAGCGCCACGGCTTCAGTTTCGTGGTGCCGCTCGGAGGTGCGCGATGAACGATCCCCTGCTGCGCGTGGACGCCCTCAGCCACCGCTTCGCCAACGCCGGCACCCGCTGGGCGGTGCGCGACGCGGCGCTGTCCCTGTACCCCGGCGAGGTGGTCGCCATCGTCGGCGAGTCCGGCTCGGGCAAGAGCACGCTGCTCAACTGCATCGCCGGCCGCATCGCCCCGCTCGAGGGCCAGGTGCTGTACCGCACCGCCGACGGCCGCAAGGTCGACGTGCACGGCCTGCCCGAACGTGAACGCCGCGAACTCGCCCGCACCGAATGGGGCTTCGTCGAACAGCATGCGGCCGACGGCCTGCGCCTGAACGTGAGTGCCGGTGCCAACGTCAGCGAACGGCTGATGGCCCTCGGCCAGCGGCACCACGGGCAGCTGCACGCCAGCGCCTGCGAGTGGATGGAACGCGTGGAGCTCGACCCGGCCCGTGTCGACGACAGCCCGCGCGCATTCTCGGGCGGCATGCGCCAGCGCCTGCAGATCGCCCGCAACCTCGTCACCCGCCCGCGCCTCGTGCTGATGGACGAACCCACGTCGGGCCTCGACGTGTCGGTGCAGGCCCGCCTGCTCGACCTCGTGCGCGTGCTCGTGGCCCGCATGCACCTGTGCGCCCTCGTCGTCACGCACGACCTCGGCGTGGCGCGCCTGCTCGCGCACCGCACGCTCGTGATGCAGCAGGGCCGCATCGTCGAGCAGGGCCTGACCGACCGGGTGCTCGACGACCCGCAGCATCCTTACACTCAACTCCTCGTCTCCTCGGTGGTGATGCCATGACGGCCCTGACGACTCCCGTGCTGCGCGTGCGCGGCCTGCGCAAGACCTTCACGCTGCACCTGCGCGACAGCCTGCGCCTGCCGGTGCTGCAGGGCGTGTCCCTCGACGTGGCCGCCGGCGAATGCGTGGCGCTCGTGGGCCCGTCGGGCCAGGGCAAGTCCACGCTGATGAAGTGCCTGCACGGCAGCTACGGCGCCGACAGCGGCGAAGTGCTGCTCGCCCGAGGCAACGGCGTCTCGATCGACCTCGCCACCGCCACGCCGCAGGAGGTCATCCAGGTGCGCCGCCGCGAGATGGCCTACGTGAGCCAGTTCCTGCGCGTGGTGCCGCGCGTACCGGCGATCGACGTGGTGGCCGAACGCCGCGTGGACGCCGACCCCGCGGCGAACACGCTCGACGACGCCGCCCACGACGCCGCCCTCGCCCGCGCCCGCGACGAGGCCCGCGCGCTGTTCGAACGCCTCAACGTGCCCCGCGGCCTGTGGGACCTGCCGCCCGCCACGTTCTCCGGCGGCGAGCAGCAGCGGGTCAACATCGCCCGCGGCTTCATCCAGCCCGCCACCCTGCTGCTGCTCGACGAACCCACGGCCTCGCTGGACGCGGCCAACCGCCGCGTCGTCGTCCAGCTGATCGCGGAGGCCAAGGCCCGCGGCACCGCCGTCGTGGGCATCTTCCACGACGAAGAGGTGCGCGACGCCGTCGCCACCCGTTGCATCCACGTGAGACACGACGCATGACCGCCCGGAACGAACTCCTGCTGAACAACGCCCGCCTCGTGCTGGGCAACGAGGTGGTCCACGGCCACGTGCTGCTGCGCGACGGCCTCGTCGCCGAGATCGGTCACGGCCCGACCCAGGTGGCCGGCGCCGTGGACCTGCGCGGCGACCTGCTGCTGCCCGGCCTCGTCGAGGTGCACACCGACAACCTCGAGCGCCACGTCATGCCGCGCCCGAAGGTGTACTTCCCGATGCAGTCGGCCGTGCAGTCGCACGACGCCGAGATCGCCGCGGCCGGCATCACCACGGTGCTCGACGCCATCGGCGTGGGCGACCCGTACGGCGACGGCTTCCGCTCGCGCGACCAGAGCGCGCTGCTCGACGTGCTCGACCGCCTCGAAGCCGCCGGCGCACTGCGCGCCGACCACCTGATCCACGTGCGCTGCGAACTGCCGGCCCCGAACGCGCAGTCGTTGTTCGAGCCCTTCGCCCGCCACGCGCGCCTGCGCCTCATCTCGCTGATGGACCACACGCCCGGCCAACGGCAGTGGACCGACATCGAGCACGCCCGCATCTACTACACGGGCAAGAAGGGCTGGAGCGACACCCGCTTCGACGAGGAAGTGCGCATCGCCCCGGAGCGCCAGGCGAAGTACGCGGTGCCGAACCGCGCGTGGTTCACTGCGTTCGCGAAGGACCACGGCGTGGCCCTCGCCACCCACGACGACACCACGCTCGCCCACGTCGACGAGGCGCATGCGCTCGGCGCGTCGATGAGCGAGTTCCCCACCACGATGGAGGCCGCCCGCCACGCGCGGTCGCTCGGCCTGTCCACCGTGGCCGGCGCGCCGAACGTGGTGCGCGGCGGTTCGCACTCGGGCAACGTCGCGGCGCTCGACCTCGCGAAAGCCGGCGTGCTGGATGCGCTGTCGTCCGACTACGTGCCGTCGAGCCTGCTGCAGGCCGCCTGGAAGCTGCAGCAGGACGCGGGTTTTTCGTTGCCCGAGGCGGTGAAGGTGGTGAGCCGTGCCCCGGCGGTGGCTTGCGGCCTGCAGGACCGCGGCGAGATCGCCCTCGGACTGAAGGCCGACGTGCTGCGGGTCGTCGAGGTAGGGGGTCTGCCGACCGTGCGCGAGGTGTATCGTGCCGGCCGGAGGATCACATGACCGGAACACCCTGGACCGACACCACCCACGACATCGGCACCGTGGAGGGCCTGCGGGCCCTGTACGCGCTGCCGGCCGGCGCGTCCGTGAAGAAGGAAGCCGACCACGTCCACCCGATGTACCGCCCCTTCATCGAGCAGTCGCCCTGGCTCGCGATCGCGACGCTCGGCACCCGCGGGCTCGACATCTCGCCGCGGGGTGACGCTCCGGGCTTCGTCGAGGTGGCCGACGAACACACGCTGCTGCTGCCCGACCGGCGCGGCAACAACCGCATCGACACGCTGCGCAACATCGCCCACGACCCTCGGGTCTCCCTGCTGTTCCTCGTGCCCGGCCACAACGAGGCCCTGCGCGTGCTGGGCTCCGCCCGCATCTCGGTGCATCCCGAGCTGCTCGCGCGTTTCGAGGTGGACGGCAAGCCGCCGCGTTCGGTGCTGGTGGTTTCGGTCGCCAAGGTGTTCTTCCAGTGCGGGCGGGCGGTGCTGCGGTCCGGGCTGTGGAATCCGGCGAAACACGTGGCCCGGGACACGATGCCCACCGCCGGCCGCGTGCTGGAGGTGCTGACGCAGTCGGAGATCGACGGCGCGGCCTACGATGCGGCCCTGCCGGAACGGCAGCGCAGCACGCTCTACTGAGCCGAGGCCATTCGCGCTACAGGCCCGCAGGCTCCGTCACGCGGGCCCATGCCCGTTCGAGCAGGGCGTGCGGGCTGCGGTCGCGCGGGTCGCTGATCGCGACACCCGGCGCGCCGCCGCCGGTTTCGGGCAGGTGGTGAAGGCGCCGGGCCACGAGTTCCGCCACACGGTCCGCTTCCGCCGCGGACTCGAACCCGTCGAGCATCACGGCCAGCGTGCCGTCCTCGCGCCGGGTGACCACGTCGGAGTCCCGCAGCGCGCGGCGACAGGCCACGGCGCCCGCCGCGTCGACGGGCATCATCAGCACGGCCACGGTGCCAGTTTCCCGGCGCGCGGCCGCCAGTGACCGGCGCAGGCTGTTCTCGAAGGCCATCGGCGTCGCGAAGTCGGACGCCGGCTCCCACCAGGCCGCCAGGCCGACCGGGGCGTCCGGAAGCTGCTTGTGGGGCGCGGAGGAAGAGGCGATCTGCATGTGGGGGACGGCGTTGGAGAGATCGAAGACTCCCCCAAGCATGCCCGTTCGCCGTCGACACGGGGCGTCGGCGCCGGCCGCATCGGCGTGTAGGTGAACGCCTCACCCGGTCAGCGTGAAACCCGCACGTCGTCCAGCACCGCGAGGTAGTAGCCGAGCGACGGCACCGCCCTGCCCGGCTCCTTCGCCGCGTCGTCCCAGCGCCGCAGCTGCAGCGCGTCGCCGGCGTACGGCTGCCGCTGGAACACCGCGGCCTCCGCAGCCGACATCGGCCCGCCCTGCAGCGCGAGCGAATGCACCGAGGCCGGCGACAGCGCCGCCGCGTACACCGTGTCGAAGGTCACGAGGCAGCGCTTGGCCTCCACGTGCAGCCGCACCGGTTCCACCACGGACGGCGGGAACCAGGCCGCCAGGAACGGCACCGCGCGGTGCTCGTGCCGGTCGTCCACGTCGTCGGGCAGCTGCTCGAAGAAGTGGCCGATGTCGTGCAGCAGCGCGGCCGCGACCAGCGTGGACGGCGCGTGTGCCCACTCGGCGAGCTGGGCACATTGCAGCGCGTGCTGGAGTGCCGTGACCGGCTCGCTGCGGGCGCCGTCGTACACCACGTCGCCGTGCTGCGCGAACAGCTGCTCGATGCGTTCGACCGCGTCCATCACACGAGCCGCTTGCGCAGCTGGGCCGAGGCCATGTCGATCAGCGAAACGGTGACCATCAGCATCAGCAGCACGGCGGCGGTCTCGGCGTACTGGAAGCCGCGGATCACCTCCCACAGCACCATGCCGATGCCACCCGCGCCCACCATGCCCACGACCGAGGCCGAACGCACGTTGGATTCGAAGCGGTACAGCGCGAACGAGATCCACAGCGGCATCACCTGCGGGAGCACGCCGTAGAGGATCTCCTCGAGCGGGTGTGCGCCCGTGGCGCGGATGCCCTCCACCGGCTGCGGGTCGATGGCCTCGACGGCCTCGGAGCACAGCTTCGCGAGCGTGCCGGTGGTGTGCACCCACAGCGCCAGCACGCCGGCGAACGGGCCCAGGCCCACCGCGACGACGAACAGCAGCGCGAACACCATCTCGTTGATCGAGCGGAACGCGTCGAGCACGCGGCGCGCGGGCTGATGGATCCACCACGGGGTGATGTTGCCGGCCGCGAGCAGGGCGAGCGGCACCGAACACACGATGGCGAGCGCCGTGCCCCACACCGCGATCTGCAGCGTGACGAGCAGTTCGGAAAGGTAGTTGCGCCAGTCGGCGAAGTTCGGCGGCAGGAACCCGCGCACGTACTCCGCCATGTTGCCGGCGTCGTTGAACAGGTCGAGCGGGCGCATGTCGGCGCCCTTCCACGCGCCGGCGAGCACGCCCAGCAGCACCGCCCACATCAGCAGGCGGGACCAGGACGTGCGCGGCGGCGTGGCCGCCGCGCCGAGGGCCAGGGACGGGGTCACTCGGAAGCGTCCGTCAGTTCACCTTGGCCAGCTCGGCCAGGCGGGCGTCGATGTCCTTCAGCTTCGTCGACTTGTCGTCGGCGGCCATCGCGGTGTCGGCGTCGACCTTGCCGCGCTCGCGGGCGAGTTCCAGCTGGCGGATGGGCACGAGCTGCTTGTTGTCGGACGTCACGAAGCCGCCCAGGGTCAGTTTCGCGAGGTTCTCCTTCTCGCGGGCATCGCGGCCGTAGGTGTCGAAGAATTCGCGGATCTTCTTCTTGCTGTCCGCGTCGAGGTCCTTGCGCCACACGAGCGGGTCGCTCGCGATCAGCGGCGAACGCCACACTTCACGCAGCTCGGCGGCCTTCTCGGGCATCTTGATCTTCATGCGGTCGACACCGTCGCTCGCCACCGTGGCCACGTCGATCTGTTTGCCGGCCACCGCGAGGATGTTGGTCTCGTGGTTGCTGCGCACCGAACGCTTGAAGTCGCGGCTCGGGTCGACCTTGTTCGCGCCGAAGGCGTAGAAGCCCGGCACCAGCGAACCGCTGGTGGAGTTGACGTCGCCGAAGCCGAGCGTCAGGTCCTTGCGATTGCGGAGCACGTCGTCGAGCGTCTTCAGCGGGCTGTCCTTGTGGACGATCATCAGGCTCCAGTAGCCCTGCGTGCCGTCGACGTTCACGACGCGCGAGAACACCTCGCCGCTCGCGCGGTCCACCGCTTCCATCGCGGACTTGTTGCCCATCCACGCGAGCTGCACCTTGTTGAAGCGCATGGCTTCGATGACACCGGCGTAGTCGGGTGCGAAGAACGTGTTGACCTTCAGGCCCGTGGCCTTCTGCATGTCGTCGATGACGGGCTGCCAGGCGGCCTTCAGGTTGTTCGACGATTCGGTCGAGATGAAGCCGAAGTTGATTTCGCGCGTCTGCGCGGCCACCGGCAGCGCGAGTCCGAGCATCGTGGCGGTGACACCGATCAGGGCGGTGATGTGGGAACGGCGGTTCATGGAAGCTCCTGGGAGAGAAAGGGGTGGGGACGCCGGCGGTCAGGCCGCCTGCATCAGCGGCGCCGCGTCGAGCTCGGTCAGCCGCGGGACCGGACGCGCATGGGCCGGTTCGGGGAAGAGTTCGTCGATCTGGCCGCCGTACAGCGACTGCAGGCGCTCCATCGACAGCTGGTTCGTGGGGCCGTCGAACACCACCTCGCCGCCGCGCAGCGCGACGGTGCGCGGGCAGTAGGCGAACGCATAGTCGACCTGGTGCAGCGACACCACCACGGTGGCGCCCACGTCGCGGTTCACGGCCGCGAGCAGTTCCATCACGCGGCGGCTCGACGACGGGTCGAGCGATGCGATGGGTTCGTCGGCCAGCACGACCTTGGCGCCCTGCACCAGCGCCCGCGAGATCGCGGCCCGCTGCTGCTGGCCGCCCGACAGCGTGGAGGCCCGCTGCCATGCGCAGGCCTCGATGCCCACGCGGCACAGCGCCTCGTGTGCACGTTCGCGTTCGGCCGCAGGGAAGCTGCGCAGCAGCGTGCGCCACAGCGGCAGGCGGTGCAGCGCACCGGCCATCACGTTCGTCATCACCGGCAGGCGTTCGACGAGGTTGAACTGCTGGAAGATGGTGGCGATCTCGGCGCGCAGCGCACGCACCTGCGGCGACAGCCTGCCGTCCGCCTGGAGTTCACGCCCGAGCACCTTCACAGACCCGCGGTGGGCGACATGCAGCCCGCTCAGGTGGCGCAGCAGCGTGCTCTTGCCGGAACCCGAGGCACCCAGCAGCGCGACCATCTCGCCCCGCCGCACCTGCAGGTCGATGCCGCGCAAGGCGGTCTTCTCGCCGAACTGCTTGTGCAGCGACGTGACTTCGATCGCCAGATCGTTCATGGGGAACCCCGGTGCTCAGTGGACAACGGGGCGAATCATCTAGATGACTCGTGACTGCGGCGTGAAATCCGCATGACAGGGGGGTGACAGACGTGGCGGGTCACCACGACGAAAGTCGGGGCCCACTGCGGGCCGGAGTGCCATGGCCCCAGCGGGTCCCGGCGTTCGCCGGGACGACAGGGCGGCACCCAGGTTCGAGGGGGTTGCCAACTCCCTCACGGTCGGCGAACATCAGGTGCAAAATACGTCACGGAGTTCACCCATGGACGCCCCCACCCCCGCCCCGCTGCCGTCTCCCGACGGCAATGCCACGCGCTGGGCCGCACTGCTGGCCGAGATGTCCGAGCTTCACGCGAAGCTCGAGTACATGCGGCTGATGCTGCGGCTGCAGGCCGGCGACAGCGCCTCCGGCCGCTGAGTTTCCTGGTTACCGGCCGAGCCGGAACACCGACACCGCGCCCACGAGGCGGCTGGCCTGGTCCTTCAGGCTTTCACCGGCCGCGGCGCTCTGCTCCACCAGCGCGGCATTCTGCTGCGTGACTTGGTCGAGCTGGCTCACCGCCTCGGTCACGAGGCTGATGCCTTCGGTCTGCTCGCGGGTCGCCGAACCGATCTCGGCGATCAGGTCGCTCACGCGCTTGACCTGCTCGACGATCTCGCCCATCGACCGGCCGGCGTCGCCCACCTGGCGGCTGCCCTGCTCGACACGCTCCACGCTGTCGCTGATCAGCGTCTTGATTTCCTTGGCGGCCTGCGCGCTGCGCTGGGCCAGCGAACGCACTTCACCGGCCACCACCGCGAAACCGCGGCCCTGCTCGCCGGCACGTGCCGCTTCCACGGCCGCGTTCAGCGCGAGGATGTTGGTCTGGAACGCGATGCTGTCGATCACGCCGATGATGTCGCCGATCTTCTTGCTCGACGTGGTGATGCCTTCCATCGTGTCGTTCACGAGGCCCACGATCGAGCCACCCTGGGCCGCGGCCGACGAGGCGTTGGCGGCCAGCTCCTCGGCCTGGTGAGCCGACTCGGCGTTGTTGCGCACGGTGGCGCTCATCTCTTCCATCGACGAGGCGGTCTGCTGCAGGCTCGATGCGGACTGCTCCACGCGGCCACTGAGGTCGATGGTGCCCTGGGCGATGTCGCTCGTGGCGCTCTCGAAGTTCAGCACCTGGGACGACACGTCGTCGATGATCCAGCGGAACATCAGGCCCAGCTGGTTGATGGAACGCGAGGTCATGCCGATCTCGTCGACGCGGTCGAGGTGCAGCGGGCTGCCGGTGTCACCGGCCGCCACGCGTTCGGCCTCGGCCATCACCCGCTCGAGCGGGCGCGTGACCTGGACTTCGACCCAGCCGAGCGCCAGGGCCGACACCACCGCGAAACCGGCCGCGAAGGCCGCGAGGCCCGCGCCGCCCAGGCCGCATGCGGCGGCACCGGCGATGGCCACCGCCACGAGGGCGATCGCCGGCAGGCGCAGGCGCCAGCGCACGGACATCGTCTTGAGCATGCTGCGCCACGCCATGGCACCCGTGCGCACCACGAGGCCCTTGTGGAACGCGACGCCGGCGCCGCCTTCCTGCTTGAAGCCGGCGTACAGCGCCTCGGCCTGCTTGATCTCGTCGCGGCTGGCGCGCGTGCGAACCGACATGTAGGCCACGGTGCGGCCGTTGCGCCTGACGGGCGTGGCGTTGGCCCGCACCCAGTAGTGGTCGCCGTTCTTGCGGCGGTTCTTCACGATGCCGGTCCACGACTGGCCGGCCTTCAGCGTCGCCCACATGTCGGCGAAGGCTTCGCGGGGCATGTCGGGGTGGCGCACGACGTTGTGGGCCTCGCCCTTCAACTCTTCCTGCGTGAAACCGCTGGCGGCCTCGAAGGCGGCGTTGGCGTAGAGGATGCGGCTGTCCGCGTCGGTGGTCGACATCAGGGTCGCGTCGGCCGGAAACTCGTGTTCTCGCTGGGTGACGGGGAGATTCGTTCGCATGAGAGGGACTGCAATCCAGGACGTGAAAGAAGGCACGGGAACCGCCCTGGAGACGGCTCCTACGCGCCTGATTTCGGCATGTTCCCGGGCGACTTGAGGGAGAACCCTCAGCGCATCCGGAACACCGCCACCGCGTTCACGAGCTGCGTGGCCTGCCGGCTCAGGTTGGCGCTGGCCGCGGCCGACTGCTCCACGAGCGCGGCGTTCTGCTGCGTGGTCTGGTCGAGGTGGGAGACCGCATCGCTCACCTGCCCGATGCCGCTCGACTGCTCGCGCGTGGCGGAGCCGATCTCCGCGATCAGGTCGCTCACGCGCTTGACCTGCTCCACGATCTCGCTCATCGACCGTCCGGCGTCCTCCACCTGGCGGCTGCCCTGCTCGACCCGCTGGACGCTGTCGCTGATGAGGGACTTGATCTCCTTGGCGGCCTCGGCGCTGCGCTGCGCGAGCGAACGCACCTCGCCCGCCACCACGGCGAACCCGCGTCCCTGCTCGCCGGCCCGTGCGGCCTCCACCGCGGCGTTGAGCGCCAGGATGTTGGTCTGGAACGCGATGCCGTCGATCACGCCGATGATGTCGCCGATGCGCTTGCTCGACGCGGTGATGCCCGCCATCGTCTCGTTGACCTCGCCGACCACCGCGCCGCCCTGGGCCGCGGCGCCGCTCGCGCTCGCGGCCAGCTGCTCGGCCTGGCGCGAGGCGTCGGCGTTGTTGCGCACGGTGGCGCTCATCTGTTCCATCGAGGCCGCCGTCTCCTGCAGGCTGGCCGCCGCCTGTTCGGTGCGTGCGCTCAGGTCGTTGTTGCCCTGGGCGATGTCGCTGCTCGACGACTGCACGTTGACCACCTGGGCGGCCACGTCGTCGATGACCCAGCGGAACATCAGGCCCAGCTGGTTGATCGAGCGCAAGGTCAGGCCCACTTCGTCGACGCGGTCGAGGTGCACCGACTTGCTCATGTCGCCGGCGGACACGCGCTTGGCATGTTCCATCACCGTTTCCAGCGGGCGCGTGACCTGCGCCTCGATGAACCACAGCGCGAGGAACGTCAGCGCGAGGTACGCCCCCACGAACGCGGCCAGGGCCATCATCGACAGTCCGCTCATCGCGGCCGCGGCGATGCTCAGCACCGTCATCGCGAACACGGGCAGACGGATGCGCCAGCGCACGGGCATCGTCTTGAGCCAGGTCTGCCACGCCATCGCGCCGCGCTTGAGCACGACACCCTTGTGGAAGCGCAGGCCGTTCGCGCGCCCTTCGCGCATCGCGGCATACAGATGTTCGGCGCCGGCCACTTCCTCGCGCGACGGCTTCGTGCGCACCGACATGAACGCGACCGGCTGGCCGTGGCGCATCACGGGCGTCGCGTTCGCGCGCACCCAGTAGTGGTCGCCGTTCCTGCGGCGGTTCTTCACGAGCCCGGTCCACGACTCACCGGCCTTCAGCGTGGCCCACATGTCACCGAACGCCGCGGGGGGCATGTCGGGGTGGCGCACCAGGTTGTGGGGCTGGCCCACGATGTCCTCGGCCGCGAAGCCGCTGACGTTGATGAAGGCCTCGTTGGCGTACGTGATGCGGCTCTGGGGGTCCGTGACGGACATCAGCGTCGCATCGGCCGGGAAGTCGTGCTCGCGCTGTGTGACGGGAAGGTTGTTTCGCATGGGGCTGACCAGGTCGTGGTGGAGCGTCGACGTCGAACAGCTGCGCCGGCAAGGGCATCTTCGACCTCGCCCGCTCGGTCTGAAGGGCAGAACAAGGGGGATGTTTCTGCGGTTGTTTCGCTCTGCCAGTGAAATACCTACACGACCGGCCAGGCGTTGCGCCAGACAGGCCACGGGCGTGACGAAAGCTTCCAGTGGTGTCGAGCGGTAACGCCAGCTCAAGGCACTCCTGCCCAGTCCGAAGTCCAACGAGTCGACAGACATCCGTCCAGGGGGCCGGCGACGCCGGCAGGACGTCAAAACAGGGAGCATCGAACATGAAGCGCAGGAACCTCGTGCTGGGCGCCCCGGCACTGTGCATGGGCAGTTGGCTGGCCGGCGTCCACGGGACCGCCACCGCCCAGTCGGGTGTCGTGAAGTTCGGCCAGTCGGCCGCGCTGACCGGCGACCAGTCCGACCACGGCAAGGCCGTGCGCGCCGGCATCCTCGCGGCTTTCGATGCCGCCAACAAGGCCGAACGCACCCAGCGCTTCGAGCTCGTGTCGCTCGACGACGCCGGTGCCGCCGACCGTTGCGCAAAGAATGTGAAGGCGCTCACCGACGCCGGCGTGACGGCGCTGCTGGGCCTCACGAGCGGCGCGGGCGCCGAGGCCGTGCTGCCCGCCCTCGAGTCGCAGCAGGTCGCGCTGCTGGGTTCGGCCACCGGCCACATGGGCATCCGCGCGGACAACCTGGCATCGGCGTACCACACCCGCGCGGGCTACGACCTCGAGTTCAAGCGCATGGTGTCGTACGTGAAGGACCGCAGCCTCTCGCGCGTGGGCATCGTCTACCTCGAGGGCACGTCGAAGCCGAACCTCGCGGCGATGACGGTGTCGCTCGCCACCGTGGGCATCACGCCCGCCGTCGCGATCGCCCTCGACCGCAACAACCCGTCGTACGACGCGGTGGCCGCGCAACTCACCGACCAGCGCCTCGACGCCGTGATGTTCATGGCCGCGGCGGCATCCACCGCCTCGATCATCGACCACCTGCTCGCGTCCCGCTACAAGGGCATGAACTTCGCGTCGTCGATGGCCGGGCAGGACCTGGTCGAGGCGCTCGCTGCCAAGGGCCAGAGCGCGGTCATGAGCGTGGTGGTACCGCGCCCGAACGCGATGGGCCTGCCCGTCGTCAGCCGCTGCCAGCAGGACCTGGCCGCGATGGGCAGCGACCAGCGCATGGGCGTCTCCGTGCTCGAGGGTTACATCGCCGGCCGCACCGCGGTCGAGGCCGCGCGCGGCGCCGTCAAGGGCGGCGCCGTGAACCGCACGCGCCTGAAGGAGTCGCTCGCGTCGCTGCGCACCGACCTCGGCGGCTACAAGGTGCAGTTCGCCCCGGGCAACCCGCACGGCTCGAAGTACGTGGAACTCGTGACCATCGACCGGTACGGCAAGATGGTCGGCTGATCCCCTGCTAACCTCGGTGCTGTCGTCCCACAGCACCGAGTGCCTTGACCTCTCCTTCCGCCGCCTCCATCGCCTCGCGCTGCCTGTGCCTCGCGGGGCCCACCGCGTCCGGCAAGACCGCGGCCGCGCTCGCCATCGCCGCGACGCTCGCGCCGCGGCGTCCCGTCGAGATCGTCAGCGTCGACTCGGCGCTCGTGTACCGCGGCATGGACATCGGCACCGCCAAGCCCACCGCGGCCGAACGGGCGCAGGCGCCCCACCACCTCATCGACATCATCGAGCCCACCGGCGCGTACTCGGCGGCACGCTTCGTCGCGGACACGCACCGGCTCGTCGACGAGATCACCGCCCGCGGCGCGCTGCCACTGCTCGTGGGCGGCACGATGCTGTACTTCAAGGCGCTGTTCGAGGGGCTCGACGAGATGCCGGCCTCCGATCCCGCCGTCCGCGCCGCGCTCGATGCGGACGCTGCCGAGCGCGGCTGGCCCGCACTGCACGCCGAACTCGCCACGGTGGATCCCGTCACCGCGCAGCGGCTGCCGCCCACCGACGCGCAACGCATCCAGCGCGCGCTGGAGGTCCACCGCGTCAGCGGCCGGCCGCTGTCGTCGTTCCACCGCGAGCGCGAGGCGGTCGACACGCCCCCGCTGATCTCACTCGAACCCACGGACCGCGCGTGGCTGCACCGACGCATCGGCGAACGGTTCGCGCTGATGCTGCACGACGGCCTCGTCGACGAGGTCGCCGGCCTGCGGGCCCGCGGCGACCTCACGCTGGCGATGCCGTCGATGCGCTGCGTGGGCTACCGCCAGACCTGGGAGGCGCTGGACCGCGGCGACCTGTCGGACCTCCAGGAACTCGGCACCGCCGCCACGCGGCAGCTGGCCAAGCGGCAGGTCACGTGGCTGCGCAGCATGCCGCAGCGCCAGGTGATCGACTGCGACGGGCCCGATGCCACCGGCCGGGCTGTCGCGCTCGCGGTGCGCCTCGCGGAGACCCTCGCTTGACCGCGCCCCTCGCGCAGGTGCGCGGCCTCGCGAAGGCGTGGCCAGGGCAGCCGTTGTTCTCGGCGGTGGACCTCGACGTCGCGCCCGGCGAGTTCGTCGCGATCGTCGGTGAATCGGGTGTCGGCAAGTCCACGTTCCTCAACTGCCTCGCCGGCCTCGACACCGTCGATGCCGGTTCGGTGGCCATCGCCGGCCGCGAGGTCACCGCACTCGACGAGACGCAGCAGGCGCTCTTCCGGCGCGAGCACCTCGGCTTCGTGTTCCAGGCCTTCCATGTGCTGCCGCACCTGAGCGTCGCGCACAACGTCGCGCTGCCGCTGCTGCTCCAGCACCGCGCCAACGACACGCGCGTGGCCGAAGTGCTGGACGCCGTGGGCCTCGGCGGGCTCGGGGCGCGGCTGCCGCAGACGCTGTCGGGCGGGCAGCTGCAGCGCGTGGCCATCGCCCGGGCGCTCGTGCACCGGCCCGCGCTGATCCTCGCCGACGAACCCACCGGCAACCTGGACCCCGCCACCGCCGCGAAGGTGATGGACGTGCTGGTGGCGCAGGTGCATGGCGAACGGGCGGCGTGTGTGCTCGTCACGCATTCGCGCACGGCGGCAGCGCGGGCCGACCGGGTGCTCACGCTCACCGCCACCGGACTTCATCCCACATGATCGGCCTGCTCCGCCAGCTGTCGTGGCCGGAGCTGCGCCATCATCCCTGGCGCAACCTCGCCGCGCTGCTCGCGGTGATGCTGGGCGTGGCGCTCGCGTTTTCGGTGCACCTGATCAACGCGTCGGCGCTCAGCGAGTTCAGCGCGGCGGTGCGGTCGGTCAACGGCGAACCCGACTTCGAACTGCGCGCCCAGCGGGGCGGCTTCGACGAGGCACTGTACGCGCGGGTGGCGGCCCACCCGGACATCGCGGTGGCCAGCCCCGTGATCGAGATCGACACCTACGCCGTCGACACCGCGGGCAAGCGCGTGCCGCTGCGCGTGCTGGGCCTCGATGCACTCGTGGCCGGGGCCGTGTCGCCCGCGCTGCTGCCCCACGCGTCGGACGACGGCAGCCGCTACGCCGCGCTGCTGCCCGACGCCGTGTTCCTGAATCCTGCGGCCCGCGAAGCGCTCGGCACGGCGGGCGACCTGCGGCTGCAGACACCGTCCGGCAGCGCCGTGCTGTCCGTGCGCGGCACCGTGAGCGCGCCCGGCGCGGCACTCGCCGTGATGGACATCGCCGGCGCCCAGGCCACGTTCGGCTGGCTCGGCCGGCTGAGCCGCATCGACGTGCGGCTGGCCGCGGGTGCCGACCGGAACCGGGTCGTGACCGCCCTCGCACTCCCGGACGGCGTGCGCGCCGCGGCGCCGGACGAAGCCACGCAGCGGGTCTCGAACGTGTCGCGGGCCTACCGCGTGAACCTCACGGTGCTCGCGCTCGTCGCGCTGTTCACCGGCGCGTTCCTGGTGTTCTCGATCCTGTCGCTGTCCGTGGCCAAGCGCCAGGCGCAGTTCGCGCTGCTGGGCGTGCTGGGCCTCACCGGGCGCGAGCGGCTGGGCCTCGTCGTCGCCGAATCGGCGCTGCTCGGCGCCGTGGGCAGCGGGCTCGGCCTGCTGCTGGGCACCGCGCTCGCGGCCACGGCGCTGAAGCTGCTGGCCGGTGACCTCGGCGGCGGCTACTTTCCCGGCGTGACCCCGCGGCTGCAGTTCAGCGCCGGGGCCGCGGCCACGTACGGCGGCCTGGGTGTGATCGCGGCGATGGTGGGTGGCTGGGTGCCGGCCCGTGCGGCCCAGCGCCTCGCGCCGGCCCTCGCGTTGAAGGGCCTCGGCGGTGACGGCGGCCACGCTCGCCCGTGGCTCGGCCCCGTGCTCGTGGCCCTCGGTGCCGGCCTCGCACTGCTGCCGCCGGTCGCGGGCGTGCCGCTCGCCGCGTACGCGTCGGTGGCCTGCCTCCTGCTCGGCGGCATCGCGTGGGTGCCGGCCGGCCTCGCGCTGATGCTTTCGGCCGTGCGCCCGCCCCGCGGGGCCCTGCCGCTCCTGGCCGTGGAACGCGCGCGCCACCAGCGCAACGCGGCCACCGTCGCGGTGGCGGGGGTGGTCGCGAGCCTGAGCCTCGCGGTGGCGCTCACCGTGATGGTCGCGAGCTTCCGCGACGCGGTCACGCAGTGGCTCGACACGGTGTTGCCCGCCGACCTGTACGTGCGCGCGGCGTCCGCCGGCGGCCCGGGTGACCTCGTCGCGCTGCCCGCCCCACTCGTGGATGCGGCCGCCTCGCTGCCCGGCCTCGTGCGGGCCGAATCCCAGCGCGTCTCGCCCGTGCTGATGGACGAACGCCGGCCGCCCATCGTGCTGATCGCCCGGCCGCTCACCGATCCGGCGCGGGAGTTGCCACTGACCGGTGACCTGCGTCCCCTGCCCGCCGGCGAAACCGGCGTGTACGTCAGCGAGGCGATGGTGGACCTGTACCGCGCCGCACCCGGCACCCGCTTCGCGCTGCCGCTGCCCGACGGCTCGCGGACCACCGTGTTCGTGCGCGGCGTGTGGCGCGACTACGCGCGCCAGCACGGCGCGGTCATGATGCACGCGGCCGACTACCGCCGGCTCACCGGCGACACCCGCGTGAACGACCTCGCGATGTGGCTCGCGCCCGGCGCCGACCCGGCCACCGTGCAGCAGGCCCTGCGCGCGGCCGCCGGCGGTGATGCCGCGCTGCTCGAGTTCGCCTCGCCGGGCGAAATCCGCGCCACGTCGCTGCGCATCTTCGACCGCAGCTTCGCGGTGACCTACTGGCTGCAGGGCGTGGCCATCGCGATCGGCCTGTTCGGCATCGCCGCGAGCTGGTCGGCCCAGGTGCTCGCGCGCCGCAAGGAGTTCGGCCTGCTGAGCCACCTCGGGCTCACGCGCCGGCAGATCCTCTCGGTGGTCGCGATCGAAGGGGCCGTGTGGACCGCCGTCGGCGCGGCACTCGGTCTGCTGCTGGGCATCGCCGTGAGCGTGGTGCTCGTGAAGGTGGTGAACCCGCAGAGCTTCCACTGGACGATGGACCTGATGCTGCCGTGGGGCCGCCTGCTCGCGCTGTGCGCCGCGGTGCTGTTCGCCGGCACCGCGACGGCGTGGCTGTCGGCGCGCAGCGCCGCGTCGCGGCAGATGGCATTGGCAGTGAAGGAAGACTGGTGAAATGCGCCGCGGCTACCATGTCCCGATGAACGCCCTCCCACCGCTGCCCGACAAGCTCCTGGCCAACCTGAAGGACCGGTACGCCGAGCCGCATCGCCACTACCACACGCTCGCGCACGTGGAGGCGCTGCTGCGCCACCTCGACACGCACCGGCACCTCGCCGTGCAGCCCGGCCACATCGAGGCCGCCATCTGGTACCACGACGTCGTGTACGACACCCGCCGCAACGACAACGAGGTGTGTTCGGCCGACGTGGTGCGCTTCGAGCTGATGTCGATCGGCTGGCTCGGCGTCGACGTGGAGCGCGTGGCGACGATGGTGGAAGCGACGCAGCACCACCGCGCCGGCGAAGGCGACACCGACTCGCTGCTGTTCCTCGACCTGGACCTGTCGGTGCTGGCCGCAGCACCTGCCGCGTACGACACGTACGCCGCCGCGATCCGCGCCGAGTTCGACTGGGTGCCCGAGGCCGACTGGCGTGCAGGCCGCGCGCGCGTGCTGCAGTCGTTCATCGACCGGCCCGCGATCTACCGCACGCCCGAGCTGCACGCCGCATGGGAAGCAGCCGCCCGCGGCAACCTCGCCCGCGAGCTGGCCACCCTCGTCACGCCTTGAGCAGCCCTTCGGCCCGCAGCGCCTCGCGCACGTGCGGCCGGGCGGCCACGCGGTCGAGGTAGCGCTGCAGGTTCGGGTAGGGCGTCAGCGGCAGCCCGAGGAAGTTCGACCAGTTGACGATGGTGAACGCATACGCGTCGGCCACGCTGTACTCGCCGGCGAGGAAGTCGCGCTGGCCCAGCACGCCGTCGAGTTCGGAGAAGCGTTCGGCGAGCTTCTGCTTGACCGCCTGGCGCGTCGAGTCGGCGGTCTCCTTGTGCCACAGCCACGGGCTGAACACCTTGTGAAGTTCGGTGGCGACGAAGCCGAGCCACTCGGTGACCGCAAGGCGCCGCGCCGAGCCGGGTGCACCGATCAGCGCCTGCGTGGGATCGAGGTCGGCCACGTAGGGCAGCAGCGCCGTGCCCTCGGTGTGGCGCGAGCCGTCGTCCAGCTCCAGCAGGGGCACGTAACCGCGGGGCGAGATGGTCCGGTAGTCGATGCCGCCGGCCACGGTGTGTGTCGCGAGGTCGACGGCGATGGCCTCGAACGGCGCGCCGACTTCGCGCAGGGCGATGTGGACCGCGAGGGAGCAGGCGCCGCTGGCGTGGTAGAGCTTCATGGAAAACGTCCTTCGGTGAATGGGGAGGTGCTCACTGTAGGATTGCGCAGATGCATTGAAAATGCGCAGGAGCGCAAACGATGACTGCACGAACGCAATACGATCTCACCGCCGCCGACCTCAACGTCGTGCTGGCCCTCGTGCGCGCCGGCACGCTCGCGGCGGCCGGAGAGCGGCTGCTGGTGGACGCCTCCACGGTGTTCCGCACGCTGCAGAAGGTGGAGCGCGGCCTCGGCCGCACGCTGTTCGAACGCAGCCGCAGCGGGTACGCCGCCACCGACCTCGCACGCACGCTCGCCGAACAGGCCGAGCAGATGGAAACCGCGCTGGAGGTGGCCCGCTCGGCCGTCCAGGCGGTGCCGGCCCAGGTGTCGGGGACGGTGCGCATCACCACCACCGACACCATCCTCCACGGCCTCGTCGCCCCGGCCCTGAAGGACCTCGTGGCCGAACACCCGCTGCTGAACCTGGAACTGCACACCGCCAACGAGGTGGTGAGCCTCACGCGCCGCGAGGCCGACATCGCGGTGCGTGCCACGATGCGCCCGCCGCAGCACCTCGTGGGCCGCCGGCTCGGCCCCATCCGCCTGGGCCTCTACGCCGCGAAGAAGGCGCCGCTGCGGCGCGCCGCGGCGCGCGACCCGGCATCGGTGCCCTGGATCGCCACCGACGACATGCTGCCGGACCACCCGTCCGTGCTGTGGCGCCGCAAGCATTTCCCGAAGGTGGTGCCGGGGCTGCGCGTCAACAGCGTGCTGGCGGTGATGGAACTGGTCTCGATGGGCCTGGGGATCGGCGTGCTGCCGGTGTTCCTCGCGGCGGGTCGTCCCGACCTCGTGGCGCTGGACGCGCCGGCCGACGAACATCCCAATGACCTGTGGCTGCTGACCCACCGCGAGTCACGGCACCTGAGGCGCGTGTCGGCGGTGTATGGGCACCTGGCGGAGCGGCTGGTGCTCGCCTGACACACTGCTGCGGTCGCCCCGGCGAACGCCGGGGCCCACTCGACGCCAGCGCGCCTCGGCCTCAGTGGATCCCGGCGTTCGCCGGGATGACGGTGTCTCGCATCAGAACGCGGCCGGCCGCCACTTCAGCAAACGCTTCTCGAGCGAACTCAGCAGGAAGTCCGCCGCCAGCGCCACCACCGCCAGCACGATCATCGCCGCGAACACGCCGCTGGCATTGAACGCGCCCTGCGCGGTGGAGATCAGCAGGCCGATGCCTTCCTTCGCGCCGAGGAACTCGCCCACCACCGCCCCCACCAGCGCGAAGCCGAAACTCACGTGCAGGCTCGCGAGGATCCACGACATCGCCGACGGGATCACCACCGACATCGTGAGCTGGCGCGGCGAGGCGCCGAGGATCTGGGCGTTCGCGATCATGTACTTGTCGGCCTCGCGCACGCCCTGGAAGGCGTTGCCGAAGACCACGAAGAACACCATCACCACCGCCAGCGCCACCTTCGACGCCATGCCGAGGCCCAGCGCGATCACGAAGATCGAGCCCAGCACCACGCGCGGGATCGAGTTGGCGATCTGGATGTAGAGGCTGAACACGTCGGACAGCAGCTTGTTGCGGCCCAGCACGATGCCGCAGATCACACCGGCCACCGAGCCGATCAGGAAGCCGAGCACGGTCTCCTCGAGCGTCACGGCCACCTGCATCCACAGCGAACCCTGGGACGTGCCGTCGCGCATCCACTCGACGAGCTGGTCGTAGATCATCGACGGCATCGAGTAGAAGAACGGGTCGATCCACTTCAGCCGTGCGGCGAGTTCCCAGCCGCCGAGCGCGACCACCAGCACGGCGAGGCGCAGCCCGATGATCATGCGGCGGCGGTTGCGGATGGCGGCCTGGGCGATGCCGGACTCGCGCGCGAGGGCCTCGTCGCTCAAGGCGGTGGGCAGGGTCGTCGTGGTGCTCATGGCGGCTCCGGAGGTGAGGGTGACGGGCTTCATTGGATGACGACCTCTTCGCGCAGGTCGTCCCAGATGTGCCGGGACAGCTCGATGAATTTCTTGTCGTAGCGCACCTCGGCCATGACACGCGGGCGCGGCAGGTCGATCTCGTAGACGCGCTTCAACGTGGCCGGCCGGGCCGACAGCACGAACACGCGGTCGGCCAGCGCGATGGCCTCCTCCAGGTCGTGGGTCACGAACACCACGCTGCCCCCGTTGTTCGACCACAGCTGCAGCAGCTCGTCCTGCATCAGCGTGCGGGTCTGCATGTCGAGCGCCGAGAAGGGCTCGTCCATCAGCAGGATCTCGGGGTCGTTGATGAAGGTCTGCGCGAGTGCCACACGCTTGCGCATGCCACCCGACAGCTGGTGCGGATAGTGTTTGCCGAACTTGGCGAGGCCCACACGGTGGATCCAGTCCTGCGCCAGTTCGAGCGCCTCCTTCTTCGGCTTGCCGCGGAACATCGGGCCGGCGGCCACGTTGTCCTCGACACTGCGCCACGGGAACACGGCGTCGGCCTGGAACACGAAACCGATGCGCGGGTCGATGCCGTCCACGGGGCGGCCCATCACCCGCACGTCGCCCACGGTGGGCTTGAGCAGGCCGGTGATCATGTTGAGCGTGGTCGACTTGCCGCAGCCGGTGGGGCCGACGATCGCGACGAACTCGCCGCGTGCGACCGACATGCTGAAGTTGCGCAGCGCGACCGTGGCGTTGCCGTCCTGCGAGATGAAGCGCAGCGACACGTCGCGGAAGTCGATCGCCGGGACGCTGGCAGGGGGGGTGGTCATGAGCATGGTCCGGCCCTCACTTGGTGGCCGCCGCGAGGTACGCGTTGGTCCAGGTCTTCGACAGGTCGATGTTCTTGCTCTTCACCAGCGGCTTGTAGGTGGCCAGCACCTTCAGCACGGTCTCGGGGCCGCCCGCGGGCATCTTCGCGTCGGCGGTGAACATCGGCAGCGAGGCCTTCAGCGCCTGCACGTACAGCTCCTTGTCGTTGCCGTAGTAGTCGCGAGGCACCTTCTCGGCGATCTCCTCGGCGCTGTGCGTCTGGATGTACTTCATCGTGCGCGCGAAGGCCTGGGCCAGCTTGGCGGCCTCGACCTTGTGCGACTCGGCCCAGGTGTTCTGCACGTACAGGCTGGCCGCCGGGTAGAGGCCGCCGAGCGCCTTGACGGTGTCGGCCTCGGTGCGCAGGTCCACCAGCACCTGGGCGTCGCCGGTCTTGAGCATCTGCGACACGGTGGGTTCGGTGGTCATGCCGGCCTGGATGCGGTCCTGCTTCATCGCGGCGATGAAGGTGTTGCCGGCGCCCACGGGCAGCAGCGAGTACTCCTTCGAGGCCACGCCCGCGCGGTCGGCGAGGTAGCGGGTCAGGAAATCGGTGGACGAGCCCAGGCCGGTCACGCCCAGCGTCTTGCCACCCTTCGCGTCGGCCATGCTCTTGAAGCCGGCCGCGGCCGCCTTCGTGCTGACCAGTTCGACCTCGCCCGGCACCTTGCAGAACACGGCGATGGCCTGGATCTCCTTGCCCTTGCTCTGGAGGTCGATGGTGTGGTCGTAGAAGCCCACCACGCCCTGCACGGCGCCAGCGATCAGCTGGTTCTCGGCGTCGACGCCGGCCGGCTGGGACTGCAGTTCGACGTTCAGGCCCGCGTCCTTGAAGTAGCCCAGCGCCTCGGTCAGCTTGGCCGGCAGGTAGATGATCTTGTTGATGCCCCCCACCATGATGACGATGGGCGCGTCGGCGGCGTGCGCGAACGGCGCGGCGAAGGAGGTGCAGAGGGCGGCGGCGATCAGGGTGCGGCGGAGGGGGGACATGGTCGGCGGTCTTTCCACGGGTTGTTCGACGTGGCCAGTCTAGAAATCCGGATCCTTCGACCAGCTTTCGGCGGCGCGCCGGAATCCTCATGGTTATCCCTAGGGCACCCCACCCCGCCGCAGTCTCCCTAGAATCAGGCGCCCCATGAAGCTGCTGCTGATCGAAGACAACCCGCAACTCGCGCACTGGCTCTCGAGCCTGCTGCGCGAGCAGGATTTCGTGGTCGACCACGTCGCGGACGGCGAGGCCGCCGACCTGCAGCTGCTCCAGGGCGCCTACGACGTCGTGCTGCTCGACCTCAACATCCCGGGGCTGCCCGGCAAGGCCGTGCTGCGCCGGCTGCGCGAACGCGGGGACACCGTGCCGGTGATCATCCTCACGGCCACCGCGTCGCTCGACCAGAAGGTGCTGTGCCTCGAGATCGGCGCCGACGACTACCTCGTCAAGCCGTTCGAGATCCGCGAGCTGGTGGCGCGCATCAAGGTGCTGGTGCGCCGGCAGATGCCGGGCAAGGCCAACGACATCCTCTGCGGCGACCTGCGCTACGACCTGCGCACCCGGCAGTTCACGCTCGCCGGCGAGGAACTGGCGCTGCCGCCGCGCGAACGCACGCTGCTGGAAACCCTCGTCCTGAAGGCCGGCAACGCGGTGTCGAAGCAGGCCCTGATCGATGCCATCTTCGGGCTCGACGACGAACCGAGCGCCGACGCGGTCGACATCTACATCCACCGCCTGCGCAAGAAGCTCGAGGCCAGCCAGGCCACCATCATCACGCTGCGCGGCGTGGGCTACCTGCTGCGCACGCGCCAGGACGACTGAGGTCCCATGAAACGCGCGAGCCTGCGGCTGCGCCTCGCCCTGTGGCTGCTGCTGCCGCTGTCGGTGTTCGTCGCCGTGTGCGGCTGGCTCAACTGGCGCAACGCCGCCGAGGTGGCCGACTACGTGCAGGACCACGACCTGCTGTCCTCGGCCAAGGTGCTGTCCGACCGGCTGATCTGGGAAGGCGACGACGTGCAGGCGAGCGTGCCACCGTCGGCCCTGAGCCTCTTCGTCTCGCCCGAGCGCGACCGCGTGTTCCTGAGCGTGACGGGCGCCAACGGCGAGCTGCTGGCGGGCTCGCCCGACTTTCCGCTGCCGGCGGTGCGCCAGCCCGAAGGCATCGACCGCGCCCAGTGGTACGACGCGGAATTCGAAGGCCTGCCGCTGCGGGCGGTGGTCACCACCCGCTCCATGTACGAGGTGGGTGGCGCACGCGACATCACCATCGCCGTGGGCAAGACGCAGCGCAGCCGCGACCACATGCTGCGCACGCTCTGGTGGCCCTCGCTCGTGTACCTGCTGGTGGCACTGCTGCTCGCCGTCGCGCTGGCCGTGGCGGCACTCACGCTCGAACTGCGGCCTATCGTGCGCCTGAGCCGGCAGCTCGCGCAGCGCGATCCGCTGCACCTCGACCCGGTCGTCGACGCCGAGGCGCTGCACACCGAGCTGCGCCCCGTCGCCGACACGATCAACCGCTTCGTCGCGCAGTTGCAGTCGCATTCGCAGGCACAGCGGCGCTTCATCGCCGACGCGGCGCACCAGCTGCGCACCCCGCTCGCGATGCAGGCCTCGCAGATCGAATACGCCCGCTACACCCGTCAGCACCGCGGCGAGTGGGCCACGCGGCGCGCCGACATGGACGACATGTGGCGCGAGATGCAGACCAGCAACCGCCGGCTCGTGGCCGTCACCAACAAGCTGCTGCTGCTCGCCCAGGCCGAGGAGCATGGGGACGGGCGGTCACCGCTCGAACGGGTGGACCTCGCCACCGCCGCGCTGCGGTGTGTCGAACAGCTGGCCGCGCTGGCCGACCGGCGCGGCATCGACCTCGGGCTGGAATCCGAGCCCGGCGCCGAAGGCGCGTTCGTGACCGCGCAGCCCGCGCTGCTGGAGGCGCTGGTGAGCAACCTGCTCGACAACGCGCTGCGCTACACCCCGGAAGGCGGCCGCGTGACCGTGGGCGTGCGGCACACGGACGAGGCCGTGTGGCTGACGGTGACGGACAACGGCCCCGGCATTCCCGCCGAGGTCCGCGACAAGGTCTTCGAACGCTTCTACCGCGTGTCGAACGACACCGAGGGCACCGGCCTCGGCCTCGCGATCGTGCGCGAGATCGCGCGGGGCTTCGATGCCGACGTGACCCTCTCGGACAACCCGGACGAGGCGAACGGGCTGCTGGTCACGGTGCGGTTCGCGGCGGCGCCACCGACGGACGCCGCCCGCCGCGCCTGATCGGCGCCAACATCGAGCGGATGCCTTAAATCAACCTTAACCAGCCGACCTTTTTCGCCTGGCGAATCGCTAAGGTTGACTTAAGGAACGCACGACAGGCTCCGGACCGTGGCCGCACTCAGCCCGGCTCCATCCTTCATGAACAGACCCGAGATCGACGAGGGCACCGCCTCCGTCCACGACCGCCCCATGACCAATCCCCACAAGGGCCATGTCGGTTTCGACCGCATCGTGCGGGCCGCCGGCCACTCCATGGCGGGACTCGCGTCCGCCTACCGCTTCGAGAGCGCCTTCCGGCAGGAGGCATGGGCCGCAGCCGTGCTGGCGCCCGCGGCCCTCTGCCTCGGCACGACGTGGTGGCAACGGCTCGCGCTGATCGGCGTGCTGCTGATCGTGCTGGTCGTCGAACTGCTCAACTCCGCCATCGAGGCCGCCGTCGACCGCATCTCGTTCGACCGGCACGAGTTGTCCAGGCGCGCGAAGGACCAGGCCAGCGCCGCGGTGTTTCTCTCGCTGGGGTTCGCCGTCGCGACCTGGGCGCTGGTGGCCGCCGAACGGTTCCTCGGCTAGTTTCCGGCGGAGGGCGCGGGTCGGCGACCGCCGCTGCGCGCCCGCCGCCTTCGGGGCTTACTGGTCGAAGCCGACCTTGTCGACCAGCACGCTCGCCTGCTTGCGATGGCGAGCGATCTCCGCGAGCTGCAGCGAGTCGATCTTCAGCTCGCCGATGGCGGAGCCGATGATCGGGTCGAGCGCCACGCCCTTGCGCACGGGGTACTCGAAGTTGATCTGGGCGTACAGCGCCTGGGCCGGTTCGGAGACCAGGAACTCCAGCAGGCGGACCGCCCCGGCCTTGTTCGGCGCGTGGCGTGCGACCGATGCACCGCTGATGTTCACGTGGGTGCCCGAACGCGGGTTGTCGAAGGTCGGGCGGATGACCTTGATCGCGTCGCCCCACTTGCGCGCGTCGGTGCCTTCCTTGGCCGCCTTCATCTGCCCCACGTAGTACGAGTTCGCGAGGCCGACGTCACAGATGCCGCCGAGGATGTCGCGGGCCACGTCGCGGTCGCCGCCGGAGGCCTTGCGGGCCAGGTTGGACTTGACGCCACGCAGCCATTGCTCCGTCTTGGCCTCGCCGTCGTGCGCGATCATCGCGGCGACCAGCGCGGTGTTGTACGGGTGCTGGCCGGCGCGGATGCAGACCTTGCCCTTCCAGCGCGGGTCGGCGAGGTCTTCGTAGTGGATGTCCTTGAGCGCGAGGTTCTTGTCCGCGTAGAGCACGCGGGCGCGCAGCGACATGGCGAACCACTGGTCGTCGACGCCACGCAGCTGCGGCGGCACGGCCGACGTCAGTTCGCGGGACTTGACCGGTTGCGTCACGCCGCCTTCGACGAGGTCGACCAGGTTGCCGATGTCCACGGTCATCAGCACGTCCGCGGGCGAACGCTCGCCCTCGGCCTTCACGCGTTCCAGCAGGCCGTCCTTGACGAAGACGGTGTTGACCTTCGTGCCGGTGCGCGACGTGAAGGCCGTGAGCAGCGGCTGGATCAGCGCGGGCTCGCGCGTGGTGTAGACGGTGACCTCGCCGGCGTTCTGGGCCAGGGCGGGCAGGGAGGCGGTGCCGAGCGCGACGACAGCGGCTGCGGAAAGGGTGCGGATGATCGGGTTCACGGAGGTCCTCGGGATGCGGGGTCGCGGCAGTGGCGGAGAATGCGAATCGCTCGCAGGCGCCAGCAAATGTATGCAGCGCCCCGGCGCACTGTCAAGCAGCGCCGCCCGGCTTCGAGGTTCGCACCGGGCGGGCGGGATCAGGCCTTGGACGACCGCTCCCGCTTCCCCTTGGCCGGTGTGAGCAGCGTCACCAGCAGAGGCAGCAGCGCCAGCGTGAACAGGGTGCACAGGCAGGCGACCCACAGCGGGTGCCCGTCCGGATTGCCCAGCGCGAAGTACTTGAGCGCGGTGTAGCCCAGGACCGCCGCCATCAGCGACGTGACCACCGGCAGCAGGAACCGGAACAGGAAGGCCATGCCGAAGTCCCGCACGCCTTCCATCGGACGCCCCATCGCGTACCAGACCGCGGCCCACAGGAAGTAGCCGAGGATGAACAGCATCACGCTGGCCCCCAGCAACAGGCCCACGCTGCGGGCGCTGAGTTCGGTGGCCACCCGGTCCCCCGGCGCGTACACCACCTTCAGCCCCGACCCGTCGACGGGTTCGTCGCCCGAGGCCACCGAGTTGGGCAGTTCCAGCCAGGCGCCGTCGGGTCCGAGGAACCGCACCTGGGCCGTGTGCATCAGGCGCTGGCCCCGCACCGTGCGCCCGCGCGAGTCCTTCTCCTCGTAGTCGCGGAGTTCCGACGTGTGCCCCACCACGGTGGCGCTGTAGATGGGCTTGGTCGCCAGCGCGAAGAGCGCATGGCCGGTCCACCCGGTGAAGGGCACGAACAGGGAGATCATCGTGAAGAAGATGATCACCAGCAGCACGCTGGTGCGCTTGCCCGGACGCAGCCGGCGCGAGACACCGCGCCCCAGCGCGTACGCAGCGCCCAGGAACACCACGCTGCACGCCAGGAAGATCTGGCCGGCGGAAGTCAATGCCATGAGGTCGGGATCATGCGGGGAACACGGGTTCGTCGGAGAGGTCGAGCTGCGTGAGGTACATCCGCAGGTCGAACTCGATCTGGTGGTAGGCGGGCTCCATGTGCTCGCACAGCGCGTAGAAGGCCTTGTCGTGCTCGCGTTCCTTCAGGTGCGCCAGTTCGTGCACGACGATCATCTTCAGGAACTCGGGCGGCGTCTGCTTGAACAGGCTGGCGATGCGGATCTCGCGCTTGGCCTTGAGCTTCGTGCCCTGCACGCGCGACACCGTGGTGTGCGTGCCGAGCGCGTGCTGGATCACCTTGAGCTTGTTGTCGTACGCCACCTTCGACAGCGGCGACGCGTTGCGCAGGTGGCGGTTCTTCAGCTCGAGGGTGTAGTCGTACAGCGCGGCGTCGGAGCGCACGCCGTGCACGCCGCCGTAGCGGGCACGCAGCACCTCGGCCAGGCGCCCCTCGTCGACGAGGGCCTGCACCTTCGCCTGCAGCGTCGGGGAGTAAGCGGTCAGGTACTTCAGCACCCCGCCATGGTACCCGGGGCCACAATGGGGTCCCGCACCCTCCGGAGGCCGCCCATGAAAGACGACGTCGTCTGTGCCCGCGTCCGGCTCCAGCCGGGCAGCCTGCCCCGCGTGCGCGCCTGGGCAGCGCACCTCCATGCCCACCGCGCCGAGGCGCTGCGCACGCTGGACGACGAGGGGGTGTCGATCGAGTCGGTGTTCCTGGAGAGCGACGCCAGCGGCGACAGCCTCGTCTACTACCTGCGGGCGGCCGACGTGGAGGCGGCGTTCGACATCGCGCGGCGGTCGCAGGCGGCCATCGAGCAGTTTCACCGACAATTCAAGCAAGACACCTGGCTCGAGGTGAACCGCCTCGAGCTGCTGGTCGACCTGTCGTCCTGATCCTCCCGGAGCTTCCGCCATGTCCTTCGATGCCTGGCTGCTGTACGCCGCCGCCGTCCTCGTGCTCACCCTCACGCCCGGCCCGGCCGTGCTGATGTGCGTGACCAACGGCGTGAACCACGGGGCGCGCCTCACGCTCGCGTCCGCCCTCGGCAGCATCACCGCGGTGCTGGGCATCATGGCGTGCTCGGCCGTCGGCCTGGGCGCCGTGCTGGCCGCCTCCGAGACACTGTTCCATGCCATCAAGTGGGCCGGTGCCGCGTACCTGATCTACATCGGGATCACCACCTTCCGGTCCTCGGCGTCGAGCTTCGACGTGCCCGACCAGGCGCGTTCCGCGGGCACCGTGCGCGCGCTGTACGTGCAGGGCCTGCTCGTGGGCGCCAGCAACCCGAAGGCGCTGCTGTTCTTCACCGCGTTCTTCCCGCAGTTCATCGATCCGCTCGCGCCGCGGATGCCCCAGTTCCTCGCGCTGGGCGCCACGTTCGTCGCCTTCGAACTCACCTGCCTGATGGTGTACGCCACGTTCGCCGCGCGGCTCGCGCCCTGGCTGCGCGAACGCGGCCGGGCGCGGCTGTTCAACCGGGTGTCCGGCGCCACGTTCATCGGCGCCGGGTTCCTGCTCGCCACCATCCGCCGCGCGTCCACGCCGTGAGCACGGCCCCGCCGCGGTTCACGGCCTCGGTGCCGGTCTTCCTGCGCTACCTCGACCGCCTCGGCACGTGGGTCGACCGGGCCGCCGGCGACCCCGCGCTGCTGAACGCCCGCCTCGCCCCCGACATGCTGCCGTTCCACACCCAGGTGGAGGTGGCGGCCAACTTCGCGCTGCGCACCTGCTTCCCGCTCGCCGGCCTGCCGGTGCCGCCGTACGGCGACATGCCGCCCACGGCCGACGGGCTGCGGCGGCGCCTCGCCCGCGCTTCGACCCTGGTGGGTGCGCTGGACCCGGCCGCCTTCGCCGTGCCGCGCGAGGTGGAGGACACCGCCGGCCAGGCCCGCCTCGTGCTGCCGGCCGACGACTTCCTGCACCTGTACGCCCTGCCGAACTTCTTCTTCCACGTGGGTGCCGCGTACCACATCCTGCGGCACGCCGGGCTGCCGATCGGCAAGGCCGACTTCGACGGTTTCCACGTGTACGGCTGATCCCCGATCGGGTCCAATGGGATCCAGGTTTTCCTTCCCGCGCCACCACGATGTCCCTCACCCCCGAATTCGCCCTCGCCCACACCCGTGCCTGGGTCGACCGTGCCGTGATCGGCCTGAACCTGTGCCCCTTCGCGAAGGCCGTGCAGGTCAAGGGCCAGGTGCGCTACGTCTTCAGCGACGCCACCGACGAACAGACCCTGCTCGACACGCTGTGCTCGGAGATGCACTACCTCGCGGAACGCGACCCGGAGAAGACCGACACCACGCTGATCGTGCACCCCTTCGTGCTGACCGACTTCGAGGACTTCAACGACTTCCTGGACGCGGCCGACGCCGCCGTGGAGCAGCTCGGCTACGCCGGCATCCTGCAGGTGGCCACGTTCCATCCGCAGTACCAGTTCGCCGACACCGACCCGGACGACCCCACGAACGCCACGAACCGCTCGCCCTACCCCACGCTGCACCTGCTGCGCGAGGAAAGCGTCGACCGCGCGGCCGCGGCGTTCCCCGACGCCGAGTCCATCTTCGAGGTGAACATGCAGACCATGGCCACCCTCGGTGCCGAGGGCGTCGCCCGGCTGCAGGCGCAGTGCGAGGAAGACGCCCACACGCCGCCCGCGGAGATCTGAGAAGGTGTGAACGAATCCGACATGGCCGCTCATCCCACCCAAACGCCCCCACTCGTCGTTGCAAATGCTCGCCGTAGCCCGAGCTACGGCTGCGCTTTGCGCCTGGATTGGGGGCGTTTGGGCGGGCTGCTCGTCCACGCCGGATTCATTCACACCTTCTGACCCCTGCCAGCGGGTCTTTTCCGGCGATCGCCGCGGCGGGACACCGGAACAATCTCCGCAAACATTCCGGGGATTCCGCCGTGCACCAGTCCGCCTTCGACATCACCGCCCCCGCGGGCCTCACCGACCAATCGCTGCGCACCCTGCCGCCGCTGTGGCGCCCGGTGCCGGTCCACGCCCCGTGCGTGCTGTGGTTCACCGGGCTGTCGGGCGCGGGCAAGTCGACCATCGCCGGCCGGCTGCAGTCCGTGCTGGACGACCTCGGCTGCCACACCGCCCGCCTCGACGGGGACGACGTGCGCGAGGGCCTGTGCGACGACCTGGGCTTCTCGGACGCCGACCGCGTCGAGAACATCCGCCGCGTGGCGCACGTGGCCGCGCTGATGGCGCGTTCGCGCCTGATCGTGCTCGTGACCCTGATCTCCCCGTTCCAGGCCTCGCGCGACCAGGCCCGCGCGCTGCTGCCCGCCGGCCAGTTCCTCGAGGTGTTCGTCGATGCGCCACTGCCCGTCGTGGAGCAGCGCGACACGAAGGGCCTGTACGCCCGCGCCCGGCGCGGCGAGGCCCTCCAGCTCACCGGCGTGCAGGCCACCTACGAGGCACCCCGCCATCCCGACGTGCACCTGCGCTCGGACCGCGGCTCGCCCGACGACGCCTGCCGTGCGCTGGTCGAAGCGCTCATGATCCGCGGCGTGCTGAGCCCCCGCGCGCTGCTTCGCTGAGGACACCCGCGATGCGCCCGACCGACCTGCTCGACCTGCCGCCCGACGCCATCGTGGTCCACGGCGGCATGCACAAGACCGGCTCGTCGGCCATCCAGAACACCCTGCAGGCCAACCGCGGCGCCCTCGCCGAGGCCGGCTGGCTCTACCCGCGCGCCGGCCTCGTGGACCAGGTGGCCACCGGCCACCGCCACCGCACGCTGATGACCGAGGCGCGCGACAACATCCTCCACCCGTCGTGGCGGCAGTTGCACGCCGAAGTCGACGGCTGGCACGGTCGCGTGCTGATCTCGCACGAGAACTTCTTCTCCCCGCAGATCGATCCGCTCGCCGTCGCGGCGCTGATGCCGGACCGCCCGGTGTACCTCCTCGCCTACCTGCGCCACCCGGTCGACTACGTCGAGTCGTGCTACCGCGAGTGGGTGCGGCGGTGGAAGTACCGGCACGGCATCCGCACCTTCTACGAGAGCCGCCGCGACTACCTCGACGTGGAGTCCCTGCGGGACGCTTGGGAAGCCACGTTCGGTGCGGACCGCGTGCTGCTGCGTCCCTACGAACGCGACCGCCTCGTTGGTGGCACCGTGCTGTCCGATTTCGTCGCCACCCTGGGCCTCGACGCGCCGCTCACACCCGTGCCCGGGCTCGCCAACGAAAGCCTGAGCACCTCGCAGACGCTGGTGCACCTGGTGGCCAACCGGTTGGCCGCGCGCGCGTCGCGGCGGGACGAGGTCTCGGCCGCACTGCACCGGCCGCTGCAACCCCGGCGCATCGCCGACGACGGCCTCGTGGACGAACTGACCGACCGCCACCTCGGCGCCTTCCGCGAGGTGCTGCGCGAACACGGCGCCGCGCCCGGTGCGCTGGCCGACTCGGCCTTTGCGGACCTCCCCGCGGACGCCCTCTTCGCCGACCCGGCCGCCCCGCGCCTCGTGGCGGAACTGCTCGAAGCCTGAACCCCGAGCGGGACGCACGCCGACGGTGTAACGTACGGGCTCCGCCCACGACGGATCCGCCCATGGGTGACACCCCCGCCCCTGCAGTGCACCTCCGGCCCGGCCCTGCCGAGGACGACGTCCGCATCCGCGTCCGCCAGGAGCAGATGGCGATGGTGTTCGGCCAGACGGCCGTGGCCACCTTCGCCGCCACGATCTTCGCGCTGGGCTTCGCGCTGCACCTGAGGGGCGACGTGCCCGACCAGGCATTGTTCTGGTGGGTGATCGCGAAGGTGCTCGTCGTGATCCCGCGCATCGTGCAGGTCCGCCTGTACCTCCGCCGGCCCCAGTCGCTGTCGTGGCTGTTCTGGGGCAAGCTGATGCTGTTCGCCGACGGCCTCGTGTGGGGCGCGGCCGGCGTGTGGCTCGTGCCGCCGTCGGACATTCCGACCACCACCGTCGTGGTCGCTTCGCTGGTGGGGGTCAGCGCCGTCGCCGCCTTCGTGCTGCACGTCGACTGGATCGCCTGCCTCGCCTACAACGTGCCCATCGTGCTGCCGGCCGCCATCGTGATGCTGCTGCGCGGCGACAGTTTCGGCTTCTACGGCGGCTTCGGCGTGCTGATCTTCCTCGCGCTGCTGATGCGGGCCACGCGGCGCTCCGAGCGCATGGTGGTGGAGATGCTGACGCTGCGCTTCAAGAACGAGCGGCTCACGCAGCAGCTGTCGGCGGCGCTCGCGGCCGCGCACCGCGACAACCTCGCGAAGAACGAGTTCGTCGCGAACATGAGCCACGAGCTGCGCACGCCGCTGCACGGCATCCTCGGCATGGCCAACATGCTGCAGCACGCCTCCGCCACCGACCGCCGCATCGAGGGCGTGCGGGTGATCCGGCGCTGCGGTGAACACCTGCTGGGCCTCATCAACAACATCCTCGAATTCTCGCGCTTCGGCGCCCACGGCATCGACCTGCACCCCGAGGCCGTCGACCTGCACCAGCTGATCGAGGACACCGTCGCGATGTGCGCGCCGGCCGCGTCCGAGAAGGGGCTGGTGATGACCACGAAACTGGACCTGCCGCATCCCTGCGTGCGGTCGGCCGACCCGTTCCGGCTGCGCCAGGTGCTGTTCAACCTGATCGGCAACGCCATCAAGTTCACCGACCGCGGCAGCGTGACGGTGTCGGCCAGCACCGACGCCTCGGGGGTGTTCCGCGCGCGGGTGACCGACACCGGCGTGGGCATGGGGCCCTCGATGCTCGAACGGCTTTTCGAACCGTTCACGCAGGCCGACACCTCGAACAGCCGCCGCTTCGGCGGCACGGGCCTCGGCCTCAGCATCACGCGCGACATCTGCGAGGCCATGGGCGGCCGCGTGAGCTGCACCAGCAGCCCCGGCGCCGGCTCCACGTTCGAGCTGGAGCTGCCGCTGCTCCCGGCACCCGCGCTGGCCCGCACCCCGCCGGCGCCGCCCCCCGCGGCCGAACCTGCAGCGGGCGCGATGCTCTCGGGCACCGTGCTGCTGGCCGAGGACAACGAGGTCAACGCCATCGTGGCCGAGGCCGCCCTGCAGCGCTGGGGCCTGACCGTGTACCGCGCCCGCGACGGCCACGAGGTGCTGCAGCGACTGGGCCACGGCAGCCAACGCCCCGACCTCGTGCTGCTCGATTGTCAGATGCCGCACATGGACGGTTTCGAGGCGGCCCGGCGCATCCGCCAGATGGAGTCCGAACACGGCCTGCCGCGGCTGCGCCTCGTGGCGCTCACCGCGAACGTCTTCCCGCAGGACCGCGAGCAGTGCATCGAGGCGGGCATGGACGACTTCCTCGCCAAGCCGTTCACCGATGCACAGCTGCACGCGGTGCTGACCGAGGCGCTGGGCCCCGGCAGCGCCTGACTCAGACCTGCACCATGCCGCCGTCGACGAACAGCTCGATGCCGGTCACGAACGACGAGTCCTCGGAGGCCAGGTACACCGCGGCCTTCGCGATGTCCTCGGGCTGGCCCATGCGGCCGATGGGCAGCTGCGAGGTCAGGTAGTCCAGCAGGCCCTGCTGCTGCGCGGCATCCGGCCCCGCCAACTCCACCAGCCCCGGCGTGTGCGTCGGGCCCGGGGACAGCGTGTTGATGCGGATGTTGCGCCCCTTCAATTCGAGGATCCAGCTGCGGGCGAGGTTGCGCACCGCGGCCTTCGTCGCGCTGTAGATGCTGAAGTTGGCGGTGCCCATCACGCTGGTGGACGAGCCGGCGAGGATCACGGAGGCGCCGCGGAGCGCCTTGTCGAGCAGCGGCAGCGCCTTCTGCACGGTGAAGATCACGCCCTTGACGTTGCGGTCGAAGGTCTCGTCGACGTGGGCCTCGGTGACCCCGGAGAGCGGCAGCATGCCGCCACCGCCCGCGTTCGCGTACAGCACGTCGATGCGGCCATGCCGTTCGCGCACCGTGTCGTAGAGCCGGTCGAGGTCGGCCAGGCGCGTGGAGTCGGCCTGCACACCCGTGGCGTTCGGACCGATCGCCGCGACGGCGGCATCGAGTTCGGCCTGGCGCCGGCCGGTGATGTAGACGAACGCACCTTCGGACGCGAAGGCCTTGGCGGCGGCCAGGCCGATGCCCGACGTGCCGCCGGTGATGACGGCGACCTTGTTGGTGAGTTTGTTGCCCATGGAATGCTCCTGAAGTGAAAGGGTGAGCGAAGCTTAAAAATTCCACAGCAATGAATAAAGATGGAGATTCGTACTTCTTATTTCATGCTGTTGAATAATCAAGGCCATGGACCAGTTGCTCGCCCTGCGCGTCTTCGTGCGCATCGCCGAATCGGGCGCCTTCTCGAAGGCGGCCGACGCGATGAACATCCCCCGCCCCACCGTGACCAAGCTCGTGCAGGACCTGGAGCGCCACCTCGGCACCCGGCTGCTGCAGCGCACGACACGCCGCGTCAGCGTCACGCCCGAGGGCGCGGCCTACTACGAACGGGCCACGCGGCTCATCGCCGACCTGCAGGAGATGGACGAACAGGCCGCGCAGTCGCGTGCCCAGGCCCGCGGCCGCCTGCGCGTCGACATCGGCTCGGTGCTCGCGAACATGATCCTGATCCCCGCGCTGCCGGCGTTCCGCGCCCGCCACCCCGAACTCCACATCGACCTCGGCGTGAGCGACCGGCCGGTGGACCTGATCGGCGAAGGGGTCGACTGCGTCATCCGCGGCGGCGAGCTGGCGGACAACTCGCTCGTGGCACGGCGCATCGCCGACCTCGACTGGGTGACCTGCGCGAGCCCGCTGTACCTCAAGGCCCGCGGCGTGCCGAGACACCCGTCGGAGCTGGCCGCGCGCACGCCGCAGGACGGCGACCGGGTCCCGGGACACGCCATCGTCGGGTACTTCTCGTCGCTGACGGGCAAGGCCTTCCCGCTCGAGTTCCACCGCGGCGACGAGCACCTCCAGGTGGCCGGGCAAGCCGTCGTGGCGGTCAACGAAAGCACGGCGCACCTGAGCGCGCTCTTGTCCGGCGCGGGCCTCGGGCAGGCGTTCAAGTTCATGGTGCGGCCGCACGTCGACGAGGGCCGCCTGCGCACCGTGCTCGACGACTGGACGCGGCCGCGCCACCCGCTGCACGTGGTGTACCCCGCCTCGCGCCACTTGAGCGCGAAGCTGCGCCTGTTCGTCGACTGGGTCGCCGAGGTGTTCGCGCCGTTCGACGACCGCCGCTGACCCGTGTCAGTGCGCCGTCACCGGCCGCAGGCCGTGCCGCACGCGCTCGCCCACCGCGGCGAAGAGGTCGATGTCCGGGTGGTAGGTGCGGAAGACGAACTCATGGTCGCCCGAGTTGCGCGCCCGTGCGTCGGCCTCGGCCGTCACCATGTCGCGCACCAGCACGTGGTGCGGCAGGCCGCCGGCATGCACCAGCGGCACGAGGCGGCCTTCCTCGAAGAGCGGCGAGAAGCCGAGCATGCGGTACGAACGCAGCAGCGACTGCCGCGAGCCGGCGAGCACCGCGCTGATCTGCATCGCGATGCAGTACAGGTGGCTCGCCTTGACGAGCGCGAGGCGCACCGGGCCGCCGTAGCCGGGCCGCACCGCCAGGCGCGTGATCTCGGCGAGGCGCTTGCCGCGCCATCGTTCCGGCAGTTCGAGGCTGCGCTCGATCTGCAGCGGCGCATGGCGGTTGGTCTGGATGCGGGCCGAACCCACCACCTCGCCGGTGAGCTTGTCCTCGGCATAGAACACCGTGGTGCCGGGGCCGCGGTCGAGCGGGTCGGGCAGGCCGAACGAGGCCTTCAGGTGCGGCAGGTGGCGGCCGTAGGCCCTCTCGCGCAACGACTGCACCGCGTCGAGCTGTGCCTCGGTGGTCACCACGTGCACGGAAAACGGCAGCCGCGTCTCCCCGTCGTGCTCCGCCGCATCCCCCCAGGCCATCGCGGCCTGCGCCCGTTCGGTGGCCCGGACCACCCCTTCGATATTCCCCACGTTTCCACTCCCTCGGTTGAACTGCCCCGATGTCGGCAGCGGTTCCGGAGGGATGAAGAACTATCGAAAATTGGATGACACTAGCCCGCCAGTTCGGGCGATCGGTCGCGAAAATGGCCTCAATGGGGGTCAATGGCGGCGACCGCGGGGCTCCACGACCACCATGATGGGCACCGTGGCCGGGGCCGGCAATGCGGCCGGCGCGGCTGGAACCTCGACGCCGAGCCGCTCCAGGTGGGCCGAGGACACGTAGGCCGGATCGGGCCCCGGCACGATCACCTCGCACCATCCCGGCGTGACGTGGCAGTCGCGCACCTCGAACCAGGCGCCGCGGGCGACCTTGCCGACCACCTCGTGCTCGGTGCCCGGCCCCGCCCGCAGGTTCACCACCGACGTGGTGCGCACCCGCTCCACGGGTGGCGGCGTGACCGCGGAATAGACCTTCTGGGCAGAGGACACACCGGCCATCACCAGCAGCGCCAGCGGCCACGCACGGACGAACGGACTCATGGACGGCTCCTTGCAGGGACGGTGGGTCGTGTCCTACGGCACACCGCCCCTCGGCCCGACAGACCCGGGCCGGGGGGCGGCGCACCATGACGACATCGGCCAACGCCGGTATCACCACCCACTCGATGAAGGATTGCACCATGAACAAGGACCAAGTCCAAGGCCGCGTGGAACAAGCCAAGGGCCAGATCAAGGAAACCGCCGGCAAGGCGGTGGGCAACGACCGCCTGCGTGCGGAAGGCCAGCTCGACAAGGCCGGCGGGAAGATCCAGGCCGGTGTCGGCGACGCGAAGGAAAAGGTGAAGAACGCGGTCGACAAGCTCTGACCGTGTCTCGCCCTTCTCTCCCGGAGCGCCCCGCCCTGGCGGGGCGCTCCGCTTTCCGCGTCCATGCTGGAGCCGCGATGTCCCCCTCGATCACCCCGAATCCCACCCCGATCACACCGAACCTGCCGCCGTTGCCGCCACCGCCTCCGCCCCGGGACGAGCCCGAGCCGCAGCCGGTGGACGATCCGCTCGCGCCGCAGGGCATCCCGGTCCCGGTGCGCGAACCCCGTGCCCCCGCACCGGCGGGCCTGCAATAGAAGCCCTCGCCTCCGCACGGGCCCGATGGCGGCGCGCGCGCCGCTGTGCCATAACGGGCGTCCGATCCCCTTCCGGAGACACCATGAACCGTTCCCTCACCGCCGTGTTCGCCGCGGCCGCGCTCGCCGCCGGCTGCTCGATGAACCCCATGGGTTCGCATGCCCCGTCCCTGAGCGCGAAGCTCGCCGCCTCCGCCGAGGTGCCGCCCAACCCCAGCACCGGTTCGGGCACGCTGGAGGCCCGCTACAACACGGACACGCAGGTGCTCAAGTGGAAGGTCACGTACACCGGGCTGACCGGCCCCGTCACCGCGGCCCACTTCCACGGCCCCGCCGCGCCCGGCACCAACACGGGTGTCGTGGTGCCCTTCTCCGGCCCGCTCGCGAGCCCCATCGAGGGCGAGGCCAAGCTGTCGGCTATCCAGGCGTCGGACCTGCTGGCCGGCAAGTGGTACGTGAACCTGCACACCGCGGCGTACCCGGGCGGCGAGATCCGCGGCCAGGTCACGGCCAACAACTGACCCGCGTGCCCATGGCCCGGCGCCGCGCCGCCCTGCCCTGGGCCCTGCCGTTCGACCAGATGCTGGGGGTGTGGGCCCGCATGCCGGTGCGGATCGCCGGCGCGGCCACACGCGCCCAGATGAGCAAGGTCTCCGAGGCGGTCTCGGACGCCGTCGACGAACACCGCCGGCCGCCGTCCGGCCCCGGCGACTGGATCTCCGGCGTCGCGATGGCGCCGTCGGGCCTCCGCCGCTTCCAGCTGTACCGCCCACCCGGTGTCGCCTTCCACGAGAAGTTGCCGCTGATGGTGATGCTGCACGGCTGCCACCAGAACGCGAAGGCCTTCGCCGAATCCACGCGCATGAACGCCCTCGCCGACCGCGAACGTTTCCTCGTGCTGTACCCCGAACAGGACCGCCGGGCCAACAGCCAGGGCTGCTGGAACTGGTACGAGACACGATCCGGCCTGGCGCAGGCCGAGGCGCAGATCGTGATGGCGGCGGTGCAGCAGGCGATCCTGCTGTATCCGGTGGACCGCGAGCGTGTGGCGCTCGCCGGGCTGTCGGCCGGGGCCAGCATGGCCGCGCTGCTCGCGATGAAATACCCCGACCGCTTCAAGGCCGTGGCGATGCACTCGGGCGTGCCGCCCGGCACGGCTTCGTCCACCGCGACGGCTTTGCGGGCGATGCGCCACGGGCACCGGCCAGCCGCGCTGCCGGAGGGCACGGACGCGACCCGCTGGCCCCCGCTCATCGTGATCCACGGCGACGCCGACCGCGTGGTGTCGTCGCGCAACGCCGCGAGCACCGCCGAGTTCTGGGCGGAGGCGTCCGGTGCCCGGCCCGCGGCCCCGCGCCGCGTGCAGCGCGGCCAGCGGCATGCAATGACCATCACCGACTACAAGCTGGGAGGCCGCACGCGGGCCTCGCTGTGCGAGGTGGGGTCGCTCGGCCATGCGTGGAGCGGAGGCTCGGCGAAACACCCCTTCAGCGATGCGCGCGGGCCCGATGCGTCGCGACTCGTGTGGGCCTTCGCATCACGGCAGTTCGACACCGATTGACCGCAGCGGACGTGCCGGTGCTTGACGGATCCCGCGATCGGCGGCACCATCCGCACCCATAAGTTGTACTGAACAACCAACGAGCCCGCAATGACCCGTCCCCTCGCCCCACCCGTGTCCCTCGAGGACCTGCGCACCCGCTTCGACGCGGGCGAGCCCTTGTCGTTCCTGCACTTCTGGGGCCACCGCCCGCGCGCCGACGACCGCCCGTCGGCCAGCTGCTTCAGCCAGTGGTTCGAGTCGCCGTTCCAGATCGACGGGCTCACCTACGCCACCGCGGAACACTTCATGATGGCCGAGAAGGCGCGCCTCTTCGGCGATGCGGAGACCGTGTCGCGCATCCTTGCCGCCGGCACGCCCGCGGCGGCCAAGGCCCTCGGCCGGCAGGTGCGCGGCTACGACGACGCGGCGTGGGTGGCGAGGCGTTTCGATGCGGTGGTGGAGGGCAACCTCGCGAAGTTCTCGCAGAACGCGACGCTGTCGGGCTTCCTGCTGTCCACGCACCCGCAGGTGCTGGTGGAGGCGAGTCCGGTGGACCCCGTGTGGGGCATCGGCCTGGCCGCGGACGCGCCGCAGGCGAACGATCCGAACCAGTGGCAAGGCCTGAACCTGCTGGGCTTCGCCCTCGGGGTCGTGCGCGAGCGGCTGCGGGGCGGCTGAGGGGCGACACATCACGCTACAACGTGGCGAACCGTGTCGTGCGAACATCGGCCCCTTCGACGTTCGAGTGCTCCACCATGAAATCGAATCTCCTCGCGGCGCTGGCCGCGTTCGCCGCCTTCGGTGCCCCGCTCACCACCCACGCGCAGACCCAGCTCAAGCCGGGGCTGTGGGAACAGGTCGGCACCGTCAAGAGCCAGAGCGGCCAGGTCGAGAAGGCCATGGCCGAGGCGCAGGCCCAGATCGCCAAGCTGCCGCCGGAGCAGCGCCGCCAGATCGAGCAGATGATGGCCGAGCGCGGCGTGGGCATCGGCAACGGCGCCACCACGGTGCGCCTGTGCCTCACGGCGGCCGACGTGGCGCAGGGCAACATCCCCGTGCAGAACGGCGACTGCACGCAGAAGATCGTCAACCGCGATGGCAACGTCACGAAGGTCGCGTTCTCGTGCCAGACGGATCCGCCGGTGTCGGGCGAAGGCGAGGTGCGCGTGATCTCGCCCACGTCGAACGTGATGACGGCCACCGTGCTGACGCAGATCAACGGCCAGCCCGAAAAGCTCGACACCGCTCAGAAGGGCACGTGGCTCGGTGACGACTGCGGCAGCATCAAGCCGCTGTCACGCTGAAGGCCTGCGGTCCGACACGCGGGCACGCCCGAGGCCGGTGCCCGACCGGGGGCCATCGCCCTAATCTTTCATCGTCACTTCCACGACCTTGAAAGGAACCGCGATGAAGACCCTGCTGCTGCTCGCCCTCGGCGTTCCCCTGCCCGTGATCCTGCTGATCTGGTGGCTGACCTGACGCGCTTCAGCGCGCGGGCGGTTCGGCCAGCGCGGCCACCACGTCCGACTGCGTGAGGATGCCCACCAGCCGCTCCCCTTCGCCGATGATGGGGATGTGGTGGTGCCCGCTGCTGCCGAACAGCGGCACCAGGTCCACCAGCTTGCGGTGCTCGCTGGCCACGCGCACCGTGCGCGCCATGATCTGGCCCACCACCTCCGGCTTGTCGGAGTGCGTGCGGCCCGTGCTGCGGATCAACTGCTTGAGTTTCTGGCCGAAGCCTTCGTGCAGGTCGAGGTCGGCCGTGCGCATGAAGTCGGCGAGCGTGACGATGCCGATGATGCGCCGGCGCGTGTCCACCACCGGCAGCGCCTTGATGCGCTTCTCGCGCAGCAGCGCCCAGGCTTCCTGCAGCGAGGTGCCGTACTCCACGGTGATCGGGTCGCGCGACATCACGTCGCTGCACTGCAGTTCGGCCAGGCGGCGCTGGTAGCCCTCGCTGCGGGTCTGCTCGAGCAGCGCCTGCAGGTCGTCGCGGCTGATGTCCAGCACCTGGTTGTAGCGGGCCAGCACCGCGTCGAGGTCGTCCTTGGACTCGGACGGCTTGGCCGGCAGCTGCGCGTGCGGATAGCGCCGGCCGGTCAGGTTGTTGTAGACCACGCCCACGCTCGTCAGCAGCAGCGAATTCAGCAGCACCGGGAAGATCGCGTAGCGGGGGTCGGTGACCCCGGCCACCACCATCAGCAGCGCGGAGGCGCCCCCGGGCGGATGCAGGCAGCGCAGCGCGAACATCAGGCCGATGGCCCCGGCCACGGCCGCCGCGGCCGCCCATTCCGTGCTGCCGCCCCACGTGGCGCAGACGATGCCCACGGCCGCCGACAGCGTGTTGCCCCCGACCACCGACCACGGCTGGGCGAGCGGACTTGCCGGCACCGCGAACACCAGCACGGCCGAGGCGCCCATCGGCGCCACGATCCACGCCGGCATGCCCAGACGCATCGCCAGGTGCCCGACGATCGCGGTGATCAGGATGCCGATGCCGGCGCCCGCGGCACCCCGCAGGCGTTCACGGGCATCGACGGCCTGGGGGGCCGGCCAGAAGGCCTGCCACCAGGGCGGGCGCGGAGTGTCGGTCGCGGTCGAAGGCATGGGCGCCATCGTACGGTGTTCAGCCTCCGCTTGCCGGCTGGATGGATCCGGCCTTCGGCAGCGGCTTGAACAGCTCGTCGAAGTCCTGCGCGTTCAGCGCGGCATCGCTCGCCACGCCCGACAGCAGCATGTCCGCGAGACCGGCCTTGCGGGCCTGCAGTTCGAGCATCTTGTCCTCCACCGTGCCGTCGGCCAGCAGCTTGTAGACGAACACCGGCTTGTCCTGCCCGATGCGGTACGCACGGTCGATGGCCTGCTGCTCGACGGCGGGGTTCCACCACGGGTCGTACAGGATGACCGTGTCGGCCGCGGTGAGGTTCAGGCCCACGCCGCCCGCCTTCAGGCTGATCAGGAACAGCGGCACGTCGCCCGACTGGAACTCGTCGACGAGGCCCGCGCGGTCCTTCGTCTCGCCGGTCAGCAGCAGGTACGGCAGCTTCAGGCGCTGCACCTCGGCCTCGATCAGCTCGAGCATCTCGGTGAACTGCGAGAACAGCAGGATGCGCCGGCCGTCCTCCACCAGCGTGGGCAGCAGGTCGAGCAGCAGCTCCATCTTGGCCGACGGCGCGGCCTTCACGGCGCTGGTCTCGCCCGTCTTGATGAGGCGCGGGTCGCAGCACACCTGGCGCAGCTTCAGCAGCGCGTCGAGCACCATGATCTGGCTGCGGGCGAGGCCCTGCTTCTCGATGGCCTCGCGCAGCTTGCTGTCCATCGTGGCGCGCACGGTCTCGTACAGGTCGGCCTGGGCGCCCGACAGCTGCACGCGCAGGTGCGTCTCGGTCTTGGCCGGCAGCTCCTTGGCCACCTGCTGCTTCGTGCGGCGCAGGATGAAGGGGCGCACGCGTCGCGCGAGGTGCGTCGCGAGCGCGGACTCCTGCCGCTTCTCGATCGGGTTGCGGTAGTGCTCGCGGAACTCCTTCTCGTTGCCGAGCAGGCCCGGGCACACGAAGTCGATCAGGCTCCACAGCTCGCCCATGTGGTTCTCGAGCGGCGTGCCGCTCAGGCACATGCGGTGTCGCGCGCGCAAGCCCTTGACCGACTGCGCGGCCTGGCTGCGCGCGTTTTTGATGCGCTGGGCCTCGTCGAGCATCAGGTAGTGCCACTCGTGCGACGCGAGCATGTCGGCGTCGCGCACCGCGAGCGGGTAGCTCGTGATGACGAGGTGCACCTTCGGGATCTTCGCGAAGTGCTGCGTGCGCTGCGGGCCGTGCAGCACCAGCGTCTTCAGCGCCGGCGTGAACTTGCGCGCCTCGGCCGCCCAGTTGCCGATCAGGCTGGTGGGCACGATGACGAGGCACGGGCGGTCGATGCGGCCCGCGTCGAGTTCACCCTGCAGCAGCGTGAGCGCCTGCAGCGTCTTGCCGAGACCCATGTCGTCGGCGAGCACGCCACCCAGCTGGGCGCGGCGCAGGAAGTCCATCCACGAGAGGCCGTCCTGCTGGTAGTGGCGCAGCGTGGCGTTGACGTTCGACGACGGCGTCACGACCGGCAGGCCCTCGCCGGTGCGCAGCGCACGCACCTGCTCGATCAGCGCGGTGAAGCTCGTGGGGGCCGTGACCTTCGCGCCGACGGACAGGTCGTCCATGGCACCCAGGTCGTAGCGGGACATGCGCAGCGGCGCGTCGCGGCCGTTGGCCTCGAACACGGTGCGCAGCCAGTCCATCAGCGGGGCGACGCGGCGCACGGGCACACGCAGCAGGCGCGTGCGCACCGGGCGGCCGGGCAGCGCGGGCTCGTTGCCGGGCCACGGCACCAGCACGTCGCCCTCCGGGTCGCGCAGCGCGGCGTCGAGCTTGAGCCAGCCGGTCTGCACGAGGCCCACCAGCAGCGGGACGAGGTCGACGGGCTGGCCTTCGACGGAGACCTTCAGGCCGAGCGTGAACCAGTTGCCGTCCGGCGCTTCCTCCACGTCCACCGACCACTCGTCTGCGTTGTGCATCTCGTACGGGAAGTCTTCCGCCAGCTCGACGGCCCAGCCGCGTTCCTGCAGTTCGGGCAGCTGCTTCGCGAGCAGCATGGGCCACTGGTCGCGCAGCTGCGGCACGAGCACGAGCGGCTGGCCTTCGAGCGCATGGGGCGTGTTCTGCGCGGCGCGCGCGCCCACCTTCGTCAGCCGGTTGTGGGCGAGGCCTGCGGCCAGGCTCCACGGGCGGAAGCCGAGTTCGTTGAACAGCACCAGCAGCGCCGCGGCTTCTTCCTTGCCCTGGCGCTGGAAGCGGATGGCCGTGGTCTGGCCCGGGTGGGCCGGATCGGGGCGTTCGGCCAGCGTCTGCTCGGCGTTGCCCGCGGGGTAGTGGTACTCGAGCGGCTTGCCGGTGTCGGGCACGTAGCGCAGGAAGAACTGGGCGGAGGCCTGGCGGAGCGTGGTGTTGCGCGACGTGCTGTTGCCGTAGCGGTGGTGCAGCAGGGCCTCGGAGGCGACGTCGACGCAGGTGGTCAGACGCAGCACCGGCACGAGTGGCAGGCTGCCGAGGTTCTCGACGGGGCGTTCGGCCTGGCGCGGCGCGGGCGGGGCCGGCGGCGTGCCGCCCAGCGAGCGCACGGCCGGCGCGGCCTGCGGGTTCTTCTTGCGGCGGATCTCGCGGGCCTCGAACGCCATCAGGGCGGCGGCCACGTGGGGGCAGTTCAACCCGACCGGGCACGTGCAGTGCCCCTGGACACGCAACCCCAGCCGGTCGACCGGCAGCGTGATGCGCTGGTCGTAGGCGGCGAGGCCGGTGCCCTGCATCCGGGTCATCAGCATGTTGCCGTGGGTGTGCATCGACAACACGGCCTGATCCGGGTTCAGGGCCATCGCCCGCGTCAGCGTGACGCGGTCGAATTGCTGGCCAAAATCGAAATCGGGGGGAAGGGAAAATTCTGTCATGAGCAAATGGGCGGCAACCCGCGATTGTCGGGCAGGACGAGGGCACTTTGGATGTTGAATCGACGCAAGTTGCTGTTTTCGGCCCTGTCGGTGCCCGGGTGGGGCCTCGCCGCCACGCCCGGCGTGCGCCTGCCGCACGATTTCGGGGCCCATCCGGACGCCCGCACGGAGTGGTGGTACGTCACCGGCGCCCTCGAAGCGGGCGGGCGCACCTGGGGCTTCCAGGTGACGTTCTTCCGCGTCACCACCGGGGTGGACGCCACCCACCCCAGCCGTTTCGCGGCACGTGAGCTGGTGTTCGGCCATGCCGCCCTGACGGACCTCGCCGCCGGCCGGCAGTTCCATGACCAGCGCGTCGCGCGCAGCGGCTTCGGCGTGGCCTCGGCGGCCGAGGGGCGCACCGCGGTCCGGCTGCGCGACTGGCACCTCGACCGCGAGGGCGACCGCTACACGACCCGCGTGCGCTGCCCGGCGGCCGGCTTCGACCTGGACCTCGTGTTCGACACGACCCAGCCCACGCTGCTGCAGGGGCGCGACGGCTGGTCCCAGAAGGGGCCCGACCCCGCGAACACGACCGGCTACTACAGCGAGCCCCAGCTGGCGGTGGCGGGCACGCTGGTGCGGGACGGCGCCCCGGCCCTGCCGGTCACGGGCCGGGCCTGGCTCGACCACGAATGGGGCGCCGTGCTGATGCCCGCCGAGGCCGTGGGCTGGGACTGGATCGGCATGAACCTCGACGACGGCGCCGCCCTCACCGCCTTCCGCCTGCGCCGCCCCGATGGCAGCGCCCTGTGGGCCGGCGGCAGCCACCGCCCGGCCGGCGGCCCGGCGAGGATCTTCGGCCCGGGCGAGGTGGTGTTCTCGCCGGGCCGCACCTGGACCAGCCCGGCGTCGCAGGCCCGCTACCCGGTGGAGTGGACCGTCGACACCCCGGCCGGCCGCTTCGCGGTGGTGTCGCTGCTCGACGCCCAGGAGCTCGACAGCCGGGCCAGCACGGGGGCGTGGTACTGGGAGGGCCTGAGCGACCTGCGCGGCCCGGACGGCCGGCGCCTCGGGCGCGGCTACCTGGAGATGACCGGCTATGCAAGCCGCCTTCGCCTCTGAAAATGCATTTCCGTTGAATTGGACACAAGACACCGTGCTTTTCCGCACCCTGTCAGGTGAGCCAACGCCCACAATGTCGGTGAATCCCGGACAAGCCCGATGAACGCCGCTGCCCCCCTCCGCCCGCGGCACCTGCGCCTGCAGGTGCGGGTCGGGGTGTGCCTGCTGATCCTGGCCGCGGCCGCCGGGTGCGGCGAGTGGCTCGCCCGCGAACGTGCCGATGCCGCACGCGACGCCGCCGGCGACCACCTGCTCGCCACGGCCCGTGACATGGCCGACCGGCTCTCGCAGGAGATGGCGGCCCGCGCCCGCGACGTGCTGGCGCTGTCCGAAGACGAGACGCTGCGCCACCCCGTCACCGACCCGGTCGCCTCGCGCGCCGTGCTCGAGGGGCTGAAGTCCCGGCTGCCCCAGTTCACGTGGATGGGCCTCGCGTCGCCCGACGGCACCGTCGTCGCGGCCACCGGCGACCTGCTCCTCGGCCAGTCCATCGCGTCCCGCCCCGTGTTCCAGAACGGCCTGAAGGGCCTGTGGACCGGCGACGTGCACGAGGCCGTGCTGCTCGCGAAACTCGTGCCCCACCCGCCCGGCGAGGACATCAAGTTCGTCGACATCGCCGCCCCGGTGCGCGACGCGGCGGGCGAGCCCCTCGGCGTGCTCGCCGCCCACCTGAGCTGGCAATGGGCCGACCAGTTGCGCCAGACCGTGCTGCGGCCGCGCGGCGCCCCCGCGTCGCTGCAGCTGATGGTGGTGGGCGCGAAGGGCGACCTGCTGCTGCCACCCGAACGGCGAGACGCCGGCGCGGTCCTCACGCCCGCCCGCATCGAAGAGAACATCGACCGCTGGACGGCCGTGGCCTGGAGCGACGGCCGCCCCTCGCTCACGGCGGTCGCCGAAAGCCTGCCGGTCGGTGCCTTCCGAGGCTTCGGCTGGCGCGTGATCGCCCGCGACGAACAAGCGGCGCTCGCCACCACGGTGGAGGCCCAGCGCCGCGAGGCCTGGACCTGGGCGATGGGCGCGGGCCTCGCCGTGGCTGCACTCGCCTGGTGGGCCATCGGTCGCGCCGCGCGTCCGCGAACCCCGCAGGAGCCCGTCCGCACCCAGCCCGCCTCGTTGATGGCCGGCGCCGTGCGGCCCCAACGTCGCTCCGACCTCGCCCCCGTCACGCGCCTGCAGCCCGCCGCACCGCCGGTGCCCGACACCCTGGACCAGGAACACCGCGACGCGCTGACCGGGCTCGGCAATGCCGCCCAGCTCGAACGGGTCTCCCGCCGCCTGGCCGACGCCGCCGCGGCGGAACCGGCCGAGACGTGTGTGCTGTGCATCGACATCGACGGCTTCCAGACGGTCAACGAACGCTACGGTCGCCCCGCCGGCGACGAGGTGCTCGTGCAGATCGCCCGCCGGCTGCGGCAGGCCGCGCGGGAAGGCGACAGCGTGTTCCGCCTCGGCGGCGACGACTTCCTGGTGCTGCTCACCTGCCCCGTCGGCGAAGCCACCGCCCTCGCCCGCTCCGTGGGGGCCCGCGTGCTGGCCGAGCTGCAGCGGCCGCTCAGCTACCGCACGCTGAGCAACCTGCGCATCAACGGCAGCGTGGGCGGCGCCGTGTGGCCCGTGCACGGGGCCACATTCGAGGAAGCCATTGCCCACGCGGGCGAAGCGCTTCGCGCGGCCAAGCAGAGCGGCACGGGCAAGTTCCGCCTGTACGCGGGCGACCCGAGCGCCGATCCGGCCCGCCTGCGGGCTTAGGCGCCCGGGCGGCAGATCCTAGAGGCGGAAGAACCGCCCCCGCGCCGCCTGCGTGATGGCCACCACGCACGGGTGCGTGATGCGCCGCTCCACCGAGATGGCGTAGAACTCCTCCACCAGTTCCTCGGTGCGCCCGAGCACCTTCACACCGTACTGCTCGCAGGTTTCCTCCTCCAGCACCCGAGGCGACATGAACACGCCGCGCCCTTCCCCGCCGAAGGCCTTCATCAGCGCGGCGTCGTCGAACTCGCCGACGGCCTTCGGGTGGATCTGGTGCTGGGTCAGCCACAACTCGAGCCGCTGGCGCATCGCCGACGAGGCGCCCTGGATCAGCATGGGTGCGCCCTGCAGGTTCTGCGGGAACGTGCCCTTCAGCGTGCGCTTCAAGCCGGGCGACGCGAAAAAGCTCATCGCGGTGGTGCCCAGCGCGTGGTTGAACGCCTTCACGCTCAGCTGCTTGCTCATGGGCTCGTCGGCGATGACCAGGTCGAGGCGGTGCACGGAGATCTGCGCCAACAGGTCCTGGAACTTGCCTTCCGTGCAGATCAGGCGCACTGTCTCGGGCAGCCCGAGTGCCGGTTCCAGCAGACGGTAGGCGATGGACTTGGGCACGGCGTCGGCGATGCCCACCCGGAACTCCAGCACGTGTTCGCCGCTGGCGGCCGCCCCGATGGCCGCCTCCATCTCGGTGGACAGCGCGAAGATCTGGTCGGCGTAGCCCAGCGCCACCCGGCCCTGCTCGGTCAGTTCCAGCCGGCGGCCGCTCTTGCGGAAGAGCTTGCAGCCCAGGCGGTCTTCCAGCAGCTTGATCTGGCCTGAAAGCGTCTGGGGGCTGATGTGCAGCTGTTCGCCGGCCCGCACGACCCCGCCGGCCTTGGCGGTGGCCCAGAAATACTGGAGGTGCTTGAAGTTCACGCGTCGACCCTGCGGTTTATTCGAACCATTGTGAAAGAAAGCTCGAATTTACGCGAAAGATCAGGCACCCTACAGTCCCGTGTTCCCACACTGCCCGCACCACGCCATGGAATTCCTGCTCGACCCCAACGTCTGGATCGCCTTCGGGATGTTGACCGCCCTCGAGATCGTTCTCGGCGTGGACAACATCATCTTCATCTCGATCCTCGTGGGCCGGCTGCCGCCCGAACAACGCGACCTCGCCCGCCGCCTGGGCCTCGGCTTCGCGATGATCTCCCGCCTCGCGCTGCTGTTCTCGCTGAGCTGGGTGATGGGCCTCACGGAAACCCTGTTCACGGTGGTGGGCCAGGACATCAGCGGCCGTGACCTCGTGCTGCTGCTGGGCGGTCTCTTCCTGCTCTACAAGGCCTCGCACGAGATCTTCGTCGAGGTGGAAGCCCGCGAACAGGACGGCCCGCCCGCCTCCTCGCCCGAAGCGCTGGCCGCGGCCAAGCGCGGCATGATGTGGAGCATCATCGGCCAGATCGCCGTGATCGACATCGTCTTCTCGCTCGACTCGGTCATCACCGCGGTGGGCATGGTCGACCAGATCGGCGTGATGGTGGCCGCGGTCGTGACGTCCGTCGGCGTGATGCTGGTGGCGGCCAAGCCCATCGGCGACTTCGTCGACGCGCACCCCTCCGTCAAGGTGCTGGCCCTCGCGTTCCTCGTGATGGTGGGCATGGCGCTGACGGCCGAAGCCTTCGAGGCCCACGTGCCGAAGGGCTACATCTACGCTGCGATGGCCTTCTCGCTGGTGGTGGAAGCGCTGAACATCCGGGCGCGCAAGAAGCGCCTGGCGAAGGAAGCGACCGCCTGACTGTTCGGGATTTCTCGAACTGTTCCTGCCAAAAACTCGCATTTACACGAAGTGTGGGGCCACCGCAGAATGCCCCATCGCTTCCCTTTTCCGAAAGGACCCTCATGAACAACCAGTCCCTGCAAACCGCCTACGGTTTCTCGACCGCCCCTTCCGTGGAGACGCGCAACCGCACGCTCCGCAACACCTACTGGCTGCTCGCGCTGTCGATGGTGCCCACCGTGCTGGGTGCCTGGATCGGCGTGGCCACGGGCCTGATGTCGGCGATGTCCGGCGGCATCGGCGCCATCGTGTTCCTGGCCGGCGCGTTCGGCTTCATGTTCGCCATCGAGAAGACCAAGCACTCGTCCACGGGCGTGGTGATCCTGCTCGCGTTCACGTTCTTCATGGGCCTGATGCTGTCGCGCATGGTCGGCATGGTGCTGGGCCTCTCGAACGGCGCCGGCCTGATCATGACGGCCTTCGCGGGCACGGGCCTGATCTTCCTGGGCATGGCCACGCTGTCGTCGGTCATCAAGCGTGACCTGTCGGCGATGGGCAGGTGGCTCTTCATCGGCGCCATCATGCTGCTCGTGGCCGGCATCGCGAACATCTTCCTGCAGTCGAGCGCGCTGATGATCACGCTGGCCGTGCTGGCCATCGGCATCTTCTCGGCCTTCATCCTGCACGACCTCAAGCGTGTCCAGGACGGCCTTGAAACGAACTACATCAGCGCCACGTTGGGGGTGTACCTGAGCCTCTACAACGTGTTCCAGTCGCTGCTGATGCTGCTCGGCATCTTCGGCGGCCGCGACGAGTGACCGCCCTCCCGGCCTGATCTCACGACCACACGACGGGGCCTTCGGGCCCCGTTTCGCCGTCTGGAGGAGAATTCCTGGTCATGGCGCATTCCCATTCCGGCCGAGCCCTGTCCGATGTGCTGTTCGAGATCGCTTCCGACACCACACGGCCCCGCATCTCGCTCGGCGCCTTGCTGAAGGCCCTGGACGACCGGGCGCTCGGCGCGCTGCTGCTGATCTTCTCGCTGCCCTGCGTGATCCCGATGCCCCCCGGCACGTCCACCGTGCTCGGCACGCCCCTCGTGTTCCTGACCGCGCAGCTGATGCTGGCCCTGGCCCCGTGGCTGCCGCAGTTCATCGCGCAGCGTTCCATCTCGCGCACCGACTTCGCCGCCGTGGTGGCCCGCATCGCCCCGTGGCTGGCCCGCGCGGAGAACCTGCTCAAGCCGCGGCTGCTGTGGATCACCGCGCCCATCGGCGAACGGTTCGTGGGCCTCGTGTGCCTCTACCTCGCCATCGTGCTCGTGCTGCCCATCCCGCTCGGCAACATGCTGCCGGCGCTGGCCATCAGCCTGATGGCGCTGGGCGTGCTGGAGCGCGACGGCGTCTGGGTCATCGCCGGGCTGATCACCGCCGTGGCGTCCACCGTGCTGATCGCCGGGGTGCTGGTCGCGATGCTGAAGGCCGCGCTGTTCGTGGTGGCCAGCTTCTTCTGATCAGCCGGCCAGCGCCGGTTCCGCCTGGCGGTCGTCGGCCGCCTTCGGGCGCTTCGCCTGCAGCATCTCGCAGGCGATCTCGCCGATGCGGCGCAGTGCCTGCCGCTGCGCGTTGTCCCACCGCCCGCCCACGCCCAGGCGGATGCAATGGCGGTAGCGGTCGGTGGCGCTGAACATGGTGCCGGGCGCGAACACGATGTGTTCGGCAAGGCACGCGCGGAAGAGCGCGAACGTGTCGATCTCGCGGGGCAGCTCGGCCCACAGGATGAAGCCGCCCGGCGGGTCGGTCACGCGGGTGCCGGCCGGGAAACTCTCGGCGATGAGGCGGCCCGCCTCGTCCACCCGCGCGGCCACGGTGGCCCGCAGCTGCCGGTAGCTGGCTTCGGCACCGGGCTGCGTGAGCAGGTCCGCCATCGCGAGTTCGAGCACCGCGGTCTGCGCGCCGCTGGTGGCGAGCTTCAGGCCCTCGACCCGGTCGCGCCAGCGGCCGGCCTCGACCCAGCCCAGGCGGATGCCCGGGGCCACGGTCTTCGAGAAGGACCCGCACATCATCACGTGCCCGGTGGTGTCGTACGACTTCACCGCGCGGCGCATGTCGTCGTCTTCCGCCAGGTCGTTGTAGAGCACGTCCTCGATCAGCGGCACGTCGTGGCGCGACAGCATGGCGGCGAGGCGCGCGCGGTCCTGCTGCGGCATCGTGGCGCCCACCGGGTTCGACAGCGTGGGCACCAGCAGCACGGCCTTGACCGGCTGCGTGTCGAAGGCGAGCTGCAGCGCGTCCAGCGAGACGCCCGTGCGCGGATGCGTCGGGATCTCGAGCGCCCGCAGGTGCAGGTTCTCGAGGATGCTCAGGAAACCGAAGTACGTGGGCGACTCGAGCGCCACGATGTCACCGGGCTTCGTGACCGCGCGCAGGCACAGCGTGATGGCCTCGACACAGCCGTTCGTGATGACGATGTCGCGCGCGTCCATCTGGCAGCCCATGCGCAACCCGTGGCGCGCGATGGCGCGGCGCAGCATCTCCTCGCCCCCGCCGATGGGGTACGTGCACAGGCTGTGCCGGTTGCGCTGCGCGGCGCGGCTGACGGCGCGGCGCACGCGGTCCTGCGAAAACAGTTCTGCGCTGGGGCATGCCGCTCCGAACGACGTGAACGCCGGGTCGTTGGCCAGGCGCAGCACCTGGCTGGTGAGCGAGCTGACGTCGACGGCCTGGGAGTCGGCCGGCGGCCGCGAGGTCTCGGGCTGCGGCAGCCCCGGCGTGCGGGTGGCCACGAAGTAGCCGGAGCGCGGGCGCGCCTCGATCAGGTGCGCGTCTTCCAACGAACGGTAGGCCTGGATCACCGTGGAGAGCGAGACGCCCTCCTGGCGGGCCATCTCGCGCACCGAGGGGACGCGTTCACCGGCCGCGAGCGTGCCGCTGCGGATCGCGGTGGCGATCGTCTGGGCGAGTTGGAGATAAAGCGCACCATCGGACGTCATGGGACCATTCTGTACCGTTCAGCGGTGTGCCGACCAGTACAGATTGACGTCAACGCGACCGGCACAGTGTCCGAAAGTTCCGTCGCTGTACTCGTTCACGTCGGACGGCCTGTGTCTGTCGCGAATCCGGACGGCGTCATAAGGTTGAGCCCATGAACACGCTCGCCCTCAACGCCACCGCTGCCCCGGCCAAGGCCCCGTCGTCGCCGGCTTCCAACGCTTCCGCACCGTTCCGGATCGCCGCCGGCGCCGTGCTGACGCTGCGCCACGGGCGCGACCTGCGGGTCGAGGTGATCGAAGGCCGGCTGTGGGTGACGGCGAAGGGGGACGCCAGCGACCACTTCGTGTCGCCGGGTCAGCCCCACGCGCTCGGGCGCTCCCGCACCGTGGTGATCGAGAACATCGGCCGGGAGTCGGCGCTGCTGCGCCTCGTCCGCGGCTGATTCCGGTCGGTCAGTGCGCGCCGCCCACGTCGGCGGCGGCGCCGCCCATCTTCGGCTTGGTGGTCCACACCAGCCCGACCAGCAGCACGAACAGCACCGCCGACAGGTAGAAGATGTCCGTGGCCGCCAGCGTGTAGGCCTGCTGGTCGACCAGGCGGTTCACCGTGGCCAGCGCCTGGTCGGGTGAGTAGCCCGCCGCGCCCAGCTGGCCGAGCGCGGTGGTGGCCGCCTCGTTGCCACGGTTCACCGACTCGGCGATGTGCGCGTGGTGCATCACCGCCCGGTTCTCCCACGCTGTCGTGAAGATCGACGTGCCCATGGCGCCGGCCGTGATGCGCACGAAGTTGCTCAGGCCGGCGGCCGCGGGCATGCGGTCCGGGGTGAGCCCCGAGAACACGATGGCCTGCAGCGGGATGAAGAAGAACGCCATCGCCGCGCCCTGGATGATCGTGGGGATCAGGATCGTCGCGAGGTCGGCCTGCACGTTGAACTTCGAGCGCATCCACAGCACCAGCGCGAAGCCGACGAAGGCCACCGTGGCCAGGCGCCGCGGATCGATCTTGCTCACGTTCTTGCCCACCCACGGCGACAGCACGATGGCGAGCACCCCCACCGGCGCGAGCGCGATGCCCGCCCAGGTGGCCGTGTAGCCCATGTACTGCTGCAGCCACAGCGGCATCAGCACCACGTTGCCGAAGAAGAGGCCGTAGGCCACCGACAGCGAGACGGTCGCGAGCGTGAAGTTGCGGCCCTTGAAGAGGCGCAGGTCGACGATCGGGTTCTTCTCGGTGAGCTCCCACGCGAGGAAGAACAGGAAGCCCACCACCGCCACGACGGCCAGCGTGATGATCTCGCCGGACTCGAACCAGTCGAGTTCCTTGCCCTTGTCGATCATGACCTGCAGCGCGCCGACCCACAGCACCAGCAGCGCGAGGCCCACGACGTCGAGCTTGACCTTCTTCGGACCCGGGTCGCGCGACCGGTAGATCGACCAGGTGATGGCCGCGGCCGCCAGGCCCACGGGGATGTTGATGTAGAAGATCCACGGCCACGAGATGTTGTCGGTGATCCACCCGCCGAGCAGCGGCCCGACCACCGGCGCCACCAGCACCGTCATCGCCCACATCGCCATCGCCATGCCGGCCTTCGCGGGCGGGTAGCTCGACAGCAGCAGCGTCTGCGACAGCGGGATCATCGGACCGGCGACCAGGCCCTGCAGCACGCGGAACGCGATCAGCAGGCCGATGCTGGGGGCGAGGCCGCACAGCCACGACGACAGCACGAACAGCAGGATGCTGGCCGTGAACAGGCGCACCGGGCCGAAGCGCTGCGTGAGCCAACCGGTGAGCGGCACCGAGATGGCGTTCGCCACGCCGAACGACGTGATGACCCAGGTGCCCTGCGCCGGGCTCACGCCCATGTCGCCGGAGATCGCCGGGATCGACACGTTCGCGATCGAGCTGTCGAGCACGTTCATGAACGTGGCGAGCGACAGCGCGATCGTACCGAGCACCAGCTGGCTGCCGGTGAGCGGCTTCAGCGCGGCGCCCTGGGGGTTGGGGGACGACATGGTGGAACGCTCCGCCGGTTTACTTCGCGATGGCGACGTGGGCGGTCACCGGCGCCGCGGCGCCCTTGTGGACCGGTTCGGACGCGGCCACCGCACGGACCGGCGCCTTGGTGCCACGGCCCAGGTTCGTCGCGACGATGCGGCGCACCTCGTCGTCGGCCTGGCGGTCGACCTCGTCGAACACCGTGGTCTGCGCGACGGCCGCGCGGCGCGGCGCATCGGCGAGCATCTTGCCGCTGGTGTCGCTGATGTCGACCTTGGCGTCCATCGACAGGCCGACGCGCAGCGGGTGGTCGGCGAGTTCACGCGGGTCCAGCGACACGCGCACCGGCACGCGCTGCACCACCTTGATCCAGTTGCCCGTGGCGTTCTGCGCGGGCAGCAGCGCGAAGGCCGCGCCGGTGCCGGCGCCGAGGCCCTCGATCTTGCCGTGATACTCGACCTTCTTGCCGTACAGGTCGGCCTTCAGCGAGACGGGCTGGCCGATGCGCAGGTTCTGCAGCTGGCTTTCCTTGAAGTTGGCATCGACCCACACCTGGTCGAGCGCGATGACCGACATCAGCGGCGCGCCGGCCTGCACGCGCTGGCCCACCTGCACGCTGCGCTTGGCGACGTAGCCGTCCACCGGCGACGGCAGCTCGGCGCGCTTGAGCGCGAGGTAGGCCTCGCGCACGCGGGCCGAGGCGCGCAGCACGTTCGGGTGCTGCTCGACCGACGTGTTGTCGGTGAGGGACTGGTTCGACGTCAGCTGCTCGCGGGCGGCCAGCACGGCCGACTTGGCCGCGGCCACCGCGCTCTTCGCGGCGGCGAGCTGCGACGTGGTGTGGTTGAACTCTTCCTTGCCGACGGCGCCGGTGGCCACCAGCGGGGCGCGGCGGGCCAGGTCGTCCTGCGCGCGGAGCAGGTCGCTCTCGGCGCGGGCCTGGTCGGCTTCGCGCAGCGCGATCTGGGCCTGCAGCGTCGCGTTGTTGGCGAACAGGATGCGCACTTCACGCACCGTCTGCGCGAGCTGCGCCTCGGCCTGGTCGAGCGCCACGCGGGCGTCGGCCGTGTCGAGCTTGACGAGGGGCGTGCCGGCCTTCACGAAGTCCGTGTCGTCGGCATTGATGGCGAGCACGGTGCCGCCGACCTGCGGGGTCAACTGCACGACGTTGCCCTGCACGTAGGCGTTGTCGGTGGATTCGAAATGGTTCAGCACGAGCGCGTAGTACGCGCCGTAGGCGATGCCGGCCACGGCGACCGCGGCGGCGACCGCGGTCAGCGCCTTCTTGCGTTGCGGGTTCGATTCGGGGCTCTGGGTTTGCGGGGCATTCATGGCGGTGACTCCGGTGCGACGGGTGTTCTGTTCTGGGGTGTGAAGGTCGAAGCGTTCAGTGGACTTGCGGGCCGACGTAGCCGCCGCCGAGGGCGCGGGCCAGCGACACCTGCACGTCGAGCGCGCGGGCCCGCAGGTCGGCGGCCGAGCGGCGTTGCTGCAACACATTGGACTCGGCGTTCAGCACGACGAGGTACGTGCCGAGGCCGGCCTTGTACCGCTGCGTGGCCAGGTCGTACGCCGCTTCGGCGGCGACCCCGGCCTGCTGCTGTTCGTTCTGCTGGCGGGCGATGGCACGCGCCGAGGCGAGCTGGTCGGCCACGTCGCGCACGGCGTCGATCACGGCACCGTTGTAGGTCTCCACGGCGGCGTCGACGTCGGCAGTCTTGCCGCGCAGGCCGGCGCGCAGGCGGGCCTGGTCGAACAGGGGCAGGTGGATGGCCGGGCCGATGCCGTACTGCTGGCTGCTGCTCTGGAGCAGCCGGTCCAGGCCGATGCTCGAGAAGCCGGCGAAGGCGACGAGGTTGACGTTCGGGTAGAACTGCGTCTTGAAGGACTGGCTGTCCTTCGTGGCCGCCTCGACGCGCCAGCGGGCGGCGCTCACGTCGGGACGGCGGGCGATCAGGTCGGCCGGCAGCGTGTCGGGCAGCGTGAAACCGTGCAGGTCCTGCAGGCGCGGCACGAGGTCGTTCAGCGCGGACGGCGCCTGCACGGTCAGCGCGGCGAGCGCGTGGCGCGTGAGGGCGATCTGCTCGTCGATCACCTCGACCGCCTGGCGGGTCTCGGGCAGCGCGCCTTCACCCTGGCGCAGTTCCACGTTGGTGTCGAGTCCGGCGCCCACGCGCTGGCGGATCAGGCCGAGCATCTCGTCGCGCTGCGTCAGCGCACGCACGGCCACCTCGCGCTGCTCGAACAGGCGGGCGAGCTGCAGGTAATTGCGGCTGACCTGGCTCGCGAGCACCAGGCGCGCGGCGGCCATGTCGGCCTCGGTGGCGCGCTGGACACCCACGGCCGATTCGATGGCCTTGCGGTGCTTGCCGAAGAAGTCGATCTCGTACGAGGCGCTCGCCTGGATCGTGCCGCTGTTCTCGATGGAGCCGGCCAGCGGCTTCGGGATCATGCCGTTCTCGGTGTAGCGCTGGCGGGTGGCCTCGAGCTTCACGTCGCCCTGGATGCCGTCGTCGGCGCGGGCGTTGTCGGCGCCGGCCACGGCGCGGTCGAGGCGGGCCTGCGCCACCTTCAGCGTGGGGCTGCCGGCGAGGGCCTTCTGCACGAGGCCGTCGAGCACGGGGTCGCCGAGGCCGGTCCACCAGGCTTCGTCGAGCCGGGGCTCAACGGCGGCGGCCGGCGCACCGGCGGGCAGGCCGACCGATTCCGGCGCGATCTCGGCGCTGCGCGGCGCGATGCCGGCGGAGCTGGCGCAGCCCGTGAGGGTCAGCACGAGCGTCGAGGCCAGCGCGGCGATCAGGGCGGAGGCGGCGAGCCAGCCCCCGTGGCGGGGCAGGTCGGCGGGGGAATCGATGGCGGGGTTCATCTCGAACATCCTGGAAGAAATTTGATTGGGCTTTAACTGCCTAGGCATTGAATCGGGCGAAAAAAAGAGCCCCGGAGGATCGGTGTCAGGTGCCATCGTGGATTCCCTCGCTGTTGTCGATCATCCGCTGGAGGTACGACTTGAGGGTCAGCCATTCGTCGCGCGAGAAGCCGGCGAGGTGGGCGTTCATCACCTCGGACAGGGCGACGGGGATGTGCCCCGCCACCTCGGTGCCCTCGGGCGTGAGTTCGAGGTTGACGACGCGGCGGTCCTGCTCGGAGCGCACGCGACGGCACAGGCCCTTGGCTTCCAGGCGATCGAGCAGGCGGGTGGTGGCACCGGGGTCCATCTGCAGCACGCGGGCGAGTTCGGCGACCGTGGTGGCCTTGCCCTCGTGCATCTTGAACATGGGCGCCCACTGGGCGGACGTGAGGCCCACCGGTTCCAGCAGCTTGCCGGTCTGCTGCGTGAGGCTCAGCAGCACCCGGCGCATGAGGTAGCCCACGCTGGCCTCGGTGGCGTACTGGTTGGCCTCGTAGAAATCGGCAGGGACACGGTCTTGTGGCATGGGAGGAAATTTAGATGCCTAGGCAAACATTGTCAAGGCTTTGAATGTGAAGAAAGTTGCAGAACTCCGTAGAAACCCGAGGTGGCTACACTGCGCCGCATGACCGCCACCCCCGACTCCGCCGCGCCCGCCCCTGCCCGCAACGTGCGTTCGCTGAGCGGCCTCGGTCCGTTCCTGCGGCCGTACCGGGGACGCATCGCGCTCGCGGGCCTGTTCCTCGTGCTCGCGGCGGTGAGCACCCTCGTGTTCCCGGTCGCGCTGAAGTCCCTGATCGACCAGGGCCTCGTCGCCGCCGACCCCGGCCAGCGGGTGCTGGCGCTGCGCGGGCACTTCGTGGCGCTGTTCGCGGTGGGCGCGGCGCTGGGCGTGTTCTCGGCGGCGCGCTTCTACATGGTGTCGTGGCTCGGCGAACGGGTGACGGCCGACCTGCGCAACGCCGTCTATGCCCACGTCGTGCGCCAGAGCCCCGCGTTCTTCGAGTCCACGCAGACCGGCGAGGTGCTGTCGCGCCTGACGACCGACACCACACTCGTGCAGACCGTGGTGGGCTCGAGCCTCAGCATGGGCCTGCGCAACTCGGTGATGGGCCTCGGCGCGATGCTCATGCTGATCATCACGAACCCGCTGGTGATGACGCAAGTGCTGGGCATCCTCGTGCTCGTGGTGCTGCCGTCGCTGTACTTCGGCCGGCGCGTGCGCAAGCTCTCGCGCGCCAGCCAGGACCGCGTGGCCGACGCGAGCGCCATCGCCGCCGAGGTGCTGAACGCGGTGCCGGTGGTGCAGAGCTACACGGCCGAGGACCGCGAGACCACCCGCTTCACCACGGCCACCGAGACCGGCTTCACCACCGCGATCCGCCGCACGCGGGTGCGCTCGGGCCTCGTCGCGTTCATCATCACCGCCACGTTCGGCGCGCTGCTGTGGGGCCTGTACCAGGGCACGCAGGCCGTGATCGCCGGCCAGATCGGCGCGGGCCACCTCGGGCAGACGGTGGTGTACGTCGCGATCCTGGTCAGCTCCGTCGCGGTGCTGGCCGAGGTGTACGGCGACCTGCTGCGCGCGGCCGGGGCCACGGAGCGCCTGATGGAGCTGCTCGCCGAACGGTCGCCGATCCTGTCGCCCCCGAACCCCGTGGCGCTGCCGGCCACCCGGGGCGGCTCGGCCGTGACGTTCGACCACATCGACTTCCGCTACCCCTCGCGACCGCAGCAACTGGCCCTTGCCGACTTCACGCTGCACGTGCGCGCGGGCGAGCGGCTTGCGCTCGTGGGACCGAGCGGCGCGGGCAAGAGCACCGTGCTGCAGCTGCTGCTGCGCTTCTACGACACCGATGCGGGCAGCATCGCGCTCGACGGCGTGCCGGTGCCGCAGGTCGCGCTCGACGCGCTGCGCGGGCGCATCGGCATCGTGCCGCAGGACAGCGTGATCTTCTCGGCCGACGCGATGGAGAACATCCGCTACGGCCGCCCCGACGCGAGCGACGACGAGGTGATCGCCGCCGCGCGGGCCGCGTTCGCGGACGACTTCATCCGCGCGCTGCCCGAGGGCTACAAGACCTTCCTCGGCGAACGCGGCGTGCGCCTGTCGGGCGGCCAGCGCCAGCGCATCAGCATCGCGCGCGCGATGCTGAAGAACCCGCCGCTGCTGCTGCTCGACGAAGCCACGAGTGCACTCGACGCCGAAAGCGAACGCATGGTGCAGGCCGCGCTCGAGTCCGCGATGAAGGACCGCACGACCATCGTCATCGCGCACCGCCTCGCCACCGTGCAGCGGGCCGACCGCATCGTCGTGATGGAACACGGCCGCATCGTCGAGACCGGCACGCATGCGGAACTCGCGGCGGCGGGCGGTCTCTATGCAAGGCTGGCCGCGTTGCAGTTCGAGGCCTGAACCCACACCGGTCTTTCACCCTGTCCTACAGTCAGGCCGGACCTCGGGTCCACAATGCAGGAGCCATCCCTACTGAAGGCCGTTGGAGAACATTCACATGAACAAGAGCACCCCCATCCTCCGTACCTCCGTCCTCGCACTGAGTGCCGCCGCCGTCTTCCTCGCCGGCTGTGAAAACATGAGCGAACGCGAGAAGAGCACCGCCGGCGGCGCCGGCATCGGCGCCGTGGGCGGCGCCGTGATCAGCGCGGCCACGGGCGGCAACGCCGGCACCGGTGCCGCGATCGGCGGCGCCGTGGGCGCCATCGCCGGCAACCTCTGGGGCAAGAAGCAGGAAGACCGCAAGCGGCAGATGGAACAGGCCACGGCCGGCACCGGCGTCGACGTGACCCGCACGCAGGACAACCAGCTGAAGATCAACGTGCCGAACGACGTGTCGTTCGACGTCAACAGCGCCGCCATCAAGCCGCAACTGCGCGGCGTGCTCGACAGCTTCGCCAGCAGCCTGCAGGGCGACCCGAGGGCCGAGGTCACGATCATCGGCCACACCGACAGCACCGGCAACGCGGCCATCAACAACCCGCTGTCGCTCGAGCGCGCCCAGAGCGTGCGCGACTACCTGAGCGGCCGAGGCGTGGCCCCGTCGCGCGTGCAGACCGCCGGCCGTGGCGACCGCGAACCCGTCGCCAGCAACAGCACCGAATCCGGCCGCGCGCAGAACCGCCGCGTCGAGATCTTCGTGCGCGAGCCGGCCTGACCCGTTCGCTCGTTCCCTGAAGGCGCCCTTCCCGGGCGCCTTTTTCGTTTCTTGGGATAATCCCCGCTCCCGTTCCGTCCGTTGGAAACCCACCCGTGACCCGACCTGTCCGCACCCAGTACGAAGACTTCATGCGCCACGTGGCCGAACACGGCGTGGCCAAGGGCGACCGCACCGGCACGGGCACGCGCAGCGTGTTCGGCCACCAGATGCGCTTCGACCTCAACGAGGGCTTCCCCCTCGTCACCACGAAGAAGGTGCACCTGAAGTCGATCATCCTCGAGCTGCTGTGGTTCCTGCGCGGCGACGGCAACGCCACGTGGCTGCAGGAACGCGGCGTCACCATCTGGGACGAGTGGGCGAAGCCCGACGGCGACCTGGGCCCGGTGTACGGCGTGCAATGGCGCTCATGGCCCACGCCGGACGGCGGCCACATCGACCAGATCGCCGACGTCATCCAGACGCTCAAGACCAACCCCGATTCGCGCCGCATCATCGTGAGCGCGTGGAACGTGGCCGACCTCTCGAAGATGGCGCTGATGCCCTGCCATGCCTTCTTCCAGTTCTACGTGGCCGAGGGCCGGCTGAGCTGCCAGCTGTACCAGCGCAGCGCGGACATCTTCCTCGGTGTCCCGTTCAACATCGCGAGTTACGCCCTGCTCACGCACATGATCGCGCAGCAGTGCGACCTGCAGGTGGGCGACTTCATCTGGACCGGCGGCGACTGCCACATCTACAGCAACCACACCGAGCAGGTGGCGCTGCAGCTGTCGCGCACGCCACACCCCTACCCCACGCTGAACATCAAGCGCCGCCCGGCTTCGATCTTCGAGTACGAGTACGAGGACTTCGAGGTCGTTGGCTACGAACACCACGCGGCCATCAAGGCGCCGGTGGCCGTCTGATGCAGGTGTCGTTGATCGCAGCCGTGGGCCGCCACCGCGAGATCGGCCGCGGCAACGACCTGTTGTGGCGCACGCGCGAGGACCAGCTGCACTTCAAGCACACCACGATGGGCCACCCCGTCGTGATGGGCCGCAAGACCTGGGACTCGCTGCCCGAACGATTCCGCCCGCTGCCGGGGCGGCGCAACATCGTCGTCTCGCGCAACGCGGCCTTCGCGGCGCAGGGCGCGGAGGTGGTGACGTCGCTCGACGCGGCGCTCGCGCTCGCCGCCGGCTCACCGCGCGTGTTCGTCGTCGGCGGCGCCCAGCTCTACACGCTGGCCCTGCCCCTCGCCCACGAGCTGGTGCTCACGGAGGTGGATGCCACCTTCGACGACGCCGATGCGTTCTTCCCCACGTGGGACCGCGCGGCCTTCGACGAGGTCGCCCGGGAGGCGCACACCGACCCCGAAGGGCGCGGCTACGCCTTCGTGACGTACCGCCGGCGCTGACCTTCCCGGCGCGTGCGCCTCAGCTGGCCCGCATCACGCGCGCCAGGATCCACGGCGCGAAGCGGTGCAGCCACGCCGCCGCCCGCGCCTTGCCCACCCGCACCACCGGCCGGCCCGACCGCAGGCCCGCGAGGATGGCCGCCGCGGCCTCCTCGGCCGGCAGCTTCGCGCCGGGGCGTCCCGCCGTCATCGGCGTGTCCACCAGCGGCACGACCAGTTCCACCACCCGCACCGGCCCCGGTTCCAGCTGCAGCCGCAGCGCGTCCGCGAACCGGGCGAGCCCCGCCTTCGTCGCGCTGTAGACCGCCGCGCGCGGCTTCGGCGACTGCGCCAGCACCGAGGTCATGCAGGCGATGGTGGCGTGAGGCTGCGCGGCCAGGTGCGGCAGCAGGGCCTGCGCCAGCAGCATCGGCGCCGTGAGGTTCACCGTGACCTCGTCGCGCACCTGCCGCGGGCCGTAGCCCTCGGCATCGAAACGCACGTCGTGCTGCACACCGGCGTTGAGCACCACGCCCGCGAGCCGCGGGTGGGCGGCCACGAGCCGCGCGGCGAGCGCCGGGATCGCATCCAGGTCCAGCAGGTCGGCCTGCACCACCGTGAGGCGGGCAGCGCGCGCGGCCAGGGCCTCCAGCCGGGCGACGTCGCGGCCGAGGGCGACGACTTCCACGCCGGCCTCGGCAAGCTGGCGCACGAGCTGCAGGCCGATGCCGGAGGTGGCGCCGGTCACGAGGCAGCTGGGCCACGGGTAGGGCAAGATGCGGTTCGTCATGCGGCCCACTGTAGGCAGGCCGGCACGCCCCCGCATCAACCCGGATCAATCGGCATGAACGCACCGAGCACCCTGCTGACGCTGCTGGACACCCTCGCCCCCGCACCGCTGCCCGAACGGGAGCGCGTGCAGGAGGCGCTCACCGTGCGCCTCCACCCGGCCGGCACCACGGTGTTCCACCAGGACACGGCCCACCCCCACGTGCACGCGGTGCGGTCGGGCCTCGTCAAGCTCGCCTACCTGGGCGTAGACGGCTCCGAGTGGATCAAGTCGTTCGTCGCGGAGGGCGGTTTCTTCGCGAGCCTGGCCGCCCTCGCACGGGGCGGCCGCACGACGTTCCTGGCCGCGGCGCTCGAGCCGTCGTGCATCGAGGGCATCCCGCACGCGGTGCTGGAGGACCTCGCGTCGCGCCACCTCGTGTGGTCACGCGCGCTGCACACGCTGGCGATGGTGCACGCATCCCGCAAGGAACAGCGCGAGCGGGAGCTGCTGACGCTGGACGCCGAGGCGCGCTACCGGCGTTTCGTCGCCGAGCACCCCGGTCTGCACCTGCGCGTGCCCCAGAAGGACCTGGCGCGGCACCTCGGGGTCACGCCGGTCGGCTTCAACCGCATCGTCAAACGGGTTCGGCAGGCGGCGGCGTGAACGTCGCCGGGCTGAAGTCGCGCAGCGCCTGCAGCACGTCCTCCACCGACTGCGCCACGGTGCGCGACACGGTGGACACCTCCACGGCCGGCGCCACCACCGGCTCGAACGGCACGTTCACCCCCACGAGGTTGGAGATCTCGCCCGCCCGCGCGCGCGCGTAGAGGCCCTTCATGTCCCGCGCGGCGCACACGTCGACCGGCGTGTTGATCCAGACCTCGAGGAACGGCACCGCGGGCTCCAGCACGGACCGTGCGAGCTGGCGCGCGACCCGGTACGGCGAGATGCACGCGACGATGGGCAGCAGGCCCTGCTGCGCGAACAGCTTCGCGACCACCGCGATGCGACGGCCGTTCTCGAGCCGGTCGTCGCGCGAAAAACCGAGGCCCACGTTGAGCGTGCGGCGCAGGTCGTCGGCATCGAGCACCACGTGGCGCACGCCGATCTCGCGCAGGCGCGCCGCGAGGCCGTTCGCGATCGTGGTCTTGCCCGCACTCGGCAGGCCCGCCAGCCAGATGCAGGGGGGCGGAGTTCTCGCGTCGGGATCGCTCATCGTGAAGGAAGCTCGGGGGACGGCGGATGATACCCACGGACTCGGCCGGCCGCGTGACCGGGGTCAATGACCGTCTCGCGCGACAATGCACCTTCCACCACCGCGTGCCCGCGCCATGAAAATCGCCACCTGGAACGTCAACTCCCTCGCCGTGCGCCTGCCGCAGGTGCTCGACTGGCTGAACACGCACCGGCCCGACGTGCTGGTCCTCCAGGAAACCAAGCTCACCGACGACAAGTTCCCCGGCCCCGACTTCGAGGCCGCCGGGTACGTGTCGCACTGGTTCGGGCAGAAGACCTACAACGGCGTGGCCATCCTGTCGCGTCGCCCCGCCACCGACGTGGTGCGCAACATCGTGGGCCACGAGGACACGCAGGCCCGCGTCATCGCCGCCACCGTCGACGACGTGCGCGTGATCGGCGCGTACTTCCCGAACGGCCAGGCGCCCGACTCCGAGAAGTTCGTCTACAAGATGGCCTGGCTCGACGCCATCCGCCGCTGGATCGGCGAGGAGCTGGTGCGCCACCCGAAGCTCGTGCTGCTGGGCGATTTCAACATCGCCCCGGAAGACCGCGACGTGCACGACCCCGTGCTGTGGGCCGGCCAGATCCACTGCACACCCGAGGAGCGGGCGCACTTCCAGGGCCTGCTGGGCCTGGGGCTGCACGATGCCTTCCGGCTCTTCGACGACCAGCCGCCGAAACCGTGGACGTGGTGGGACTACCGCAACCTCGCGTTCCGCAAGAACCAGGGGCTGCGCATCGACCACATCCTCGTGAGCGACGCGCTGAAAGCCCAGGTGGGCGCCTGCACCATCGACAAGGTGCCGCGCAAGAACGAGCGGCCGAGCGACCATGCGCCGGTGGTGGTGGAGCTGTCGCTCGGCTGAACCCCGAGACGCGGTCACCCCGGCGAACGCCGGGGCCCACTCGTCCCCCGGAGTGCTTCGACGCCGGTGGGTCCCGGCTTCCGCCGGGATGACGCGCCTTCAGTCCTCGAGCCCCAGCTCCTGGATCTTGCGCGTGATGGTGTTGCGCCCGATGCCGAGCTTCTGCGCGGCCTCGATGCGCCGCCCGCGTGTGATTTCGAGCGCCGTGTGGATCAGCTGTGCCTCGAACTTGCGGGTCAACGTGTCCCACACCTCGGGCAGGCCGGCCTGCAGCATGGTGCGCGACTCACGTTCCAGGTCCGCCAGCCAGTGCGTGGGCACCGACGCGCCCCCCGGCGACATCACGGGCGAGGCCGCGATGGCGTCGGCGTTCGACGGGTAGACCACGGCCGGCGGCACCCAGGGGGCGGCGGCCGGCATGGCGATGGCGGGCGCGTGTTCGCCGTTCACGACCTCGGCCGCCGGCGGCGGGGTCAGCGCACGGGGCAGCGCCATCGGGTCGCCGCCCATCAGCTCGGGCGGCAGGTCCTTCGGCTCGACGACCTGCGCGGGCGCCATCACCGTCAGCCAGTGGCAGATGTTCTCGAGCTGGCGCACGTTGCCGGGGAAGTCGAACTGCATCAGGCGCGTCAGCGCGCTGTCGGTGATGCGCTTGGCCTCGACGCCCAGTTCCTTCGCGCTCTTCTGCAGGAAGAAGCGGGCGAGTGCCGGCACGTCCTCGCGCCGTTCGCGCAGGGCGGGCAGGCGCAGGCGGATCACGTTCAGGCGGTGGAACAAGTCTTCCCGGAACGCGCCGAGCTTGACCCGCTCCTCGAGGTTCTGGTGGGTGGCGGCGATCACGCGGACGTTGCTGCGCAGCGGGTTGTGCCCGCCCACGCGGTAGAACTGCCCGTCGCTCAGCACCCGCAGCAGGCGGGTCTGCAGGTCGAAGGGCATGTCGCCGATTTCGTCGAGGAACAGCGTGCCGCCGTCGGCCTGTTCGAAGCGGCCGCGCCGGGTGGTCTGCGCGCCGGTGAAGGCGCCGCGCTCGTGGCCGAACAGCTCGGATTCGAGCAGGTCCTTCGGGATGGCCGCGGTGTTGATCGCGACGAACGGCCCGGCTGCGCGCGGGCTGTGCTTGTGCAGCGCATGGGCCACCAGCTCCTTGCCGGAGCCTGACTCGCCGGTGATCAATACGGTGACGATGCTCTGGCTCAGGCGACCGATGGCGCGGAACACGTCCTGCATCGCGGGGGCCTGGCCCAGCATCTCGGGCATCTGGGCCATGCGCTCGTCGCGGACCTCCTCGCGCACGCTTTCGTCGAGGGCGCGGCGGATCAACTCCACCGCCTTCGGCACGTCGAAGGGCTTGGGCAGGTATTCGAAGGCACCGCCCTGGAAGGCGCTGACCGCGCTGTCGAGGTCGGAGTAGGCGGTCATGATGATGACCGGGAGGCCGGGGTGGCGCTCCTTCACCTTGGTCAGCAGCTCGATGCCCGAGCCGCCCGGCATGCGGATGTCGGAGACCAGCACCTGGGGCGCTTCGTCCTCCAGGGCGAGGAGGACCTCGCGGGTGTTGGTGAAACTGCGGACCGCCAGTTCCTCGCGGGCCAGGGCCTTCTCCAACACGAAGCGGATGGATTGGTCGTCGTCAACGATCCAGATGGGTTTCATGCCGTGCCTGTGGTTGTGCTCCCCCGACACGAGCCCCGATGGCTCAAGGCAGAGGAATCACGATCTTGAAAATGGTCTGGCCCGGTTGGCTCTCGCATTCGATCATGCCCTGGTGTTGCTGCACGAACGTCTGCGCCAGCGTGAGCCCCAGACCCGACCCGCCATCGCGTCCCGATACCAGCGGGTAGAAGATGCGATCCCGGATCGACTCGGGGACTCCCGGGCCGTTGTCCTCGATATGCAATTCCAATGCCAATCGATAGCGCTGCTTGCCCAGCGTGACCTGCCGGGCGATGCGCGTGCGCAGGATGATGCTGGCGTCGCCCTGGGCGATGCGTTCGACGAGTGCCTGCGCCGCGTTGTGCGCGATGTTCAGCACGGCCTGGATCAGCTGCTCGCGGTCGCCGCGGAAATCGGGGATCGAGATGTCGTAGTCGCGGCGGACCTGCAGCCCGCGCGGGAACTCCGCCAGGATCAGCGAGCGCACGCGCTCGCACACCTCGTGGATGTTCACGTCGCTCACGACGTGCGGCTTGCGGTGGGGCGCCAGCAGCCGGTCGACCAGCGCCTGCAGGCGGTCGGCCTCGTTGATGATGACCTGGGTGTATTCGGTGAGCGCCCGGCTCTCGACTTCCATCTCGAGCAACTGGGCTGCACCGCGGATGCCGCCGAGCGGGTTCTTGATCTCGTGGGCCAGGTTGCGGATCAGTTCCTTGTTGGCCTGGGCCTGGCCCAGCGCCCGCTCCTCGCGGTCCTGGCGGGTCTGCTGCTCGATCTCGACGAGCTCGACGATGACCTGGTCGGGCCGGTCCATCTGGTTGACGATGACGTGGACCGGGAGCGGGTCGCCGTGGACCTGCAGCGGCCGGCGCAGCTGGCCGTCGAAACGGCTGGTGGCGAAGTCGTTGCGGGCGACGGCCGACACGGTGTCGCGCACGAGCTGCGACTCGACGAACCAGTCGAACAGCGAGCCGCGCTGCACGTTGCGGCGCGACAGGCCGAGCACGTTCTCGAACGCGGAGTTGGCGAAGAGGCAGTTGCCGTCGCGGTGGACGACGGCCACCATGGTGGCCAGGTGATCGAAGGCCTGCCAGGCGGCCACGGCGCTCGCGGCGGCGGTGCGGGGAGAAGCGCTCACTGGGGCATCTTGCTGAGTTCGCGCTTGAGCGCGGCCACGTCGCTTTCCTTGCGGGCGAGGTTCGCCTTGAGCTGGGCGGTGCGATCGAGGTACTTCTGGTAGTTGCGCTCGTCGCCCAGCCGCTCGGGCTCGCCGTTGTTGTATTCCTTCTTCATCGCGGCCAGCGCTTCCTCTTCCTTGCGCAGCTCGGCCTCGAGGATGCGGCGCGCGTCGTTGTCGCGGGCACGCTGGTCTTCCGCGGTCACCTTGTTGCCGCCCCCCTCGCTCGAGCCACCCCGCGGGGTGGCCGGGGCCGCACCGGCAGCCGGGGCGGTGCGCTTCGGGGAGGCGATCACCGTGATGGGCGTGCCTTCGAGCGTCGTGCAGCCCTTGTCCTTGGCCTCGCGGGCCGAGAGGCTGTCGGTGTAGAGCACCGGATTGCCCGGGCAGCGGTAGACCGGCTTGCCCGATTCGCTCTGCGCGAACGCGCTCGCACCGACCGTCGCCAGCACCACGGCGATCGTTGCCTTCACGCCAATTCGACTCATGCACTTCACCTTCCGTTCAACGCCCCTGTGAGGCGGGAGATCGCTCCATTGTGGCCGAACGCGACCCTCCATGGAGAAGACCGCCGCGCCGCCGCGACGTTCCCGAGCACAAACCCCAACAAAAAAGGGACGGCCGGAGCCGTCCCTCGTTCCTCCACCCGGACCGGACCGCCTGCGCGGCCCGGAGGGTGTCGATCCCCGGGGGGATCAGAGGCTGTAGTACATGTCGAACTCGACCGGGTGGGTCGCCATGCGGAAGCGGGTGACTTCCTGCATCTTCAGGTCGATGTACGCATCGATGTACGCATCGGTGAACACACCACCCTTCGTCAGGAACGCGCGGTCCTTGTCGAGGTACTCCAGAGCCTGGTCGAGGCTGTGGCAGACCGTCGGGATCAGCTTGTCCTCTTCCGGCGGCAGGTGGTACAGGTCCTTGCTGGCGGCTTCGCCCGGGTGGATCTTGTTCTCGACGCCGTCCAGGCCGGCCATCAGCATGGCCGAGAAGCCCAGGTACGGGTTCATCAGGGGATCCGGGAAGCGGGCTTCGACGCGACGGCCCTTCGGGTTCGCCACGTACGGGATGCGGATCGAGGCCGAGCGGTTCTTGGCCGAGTAGGCCAGCTTCACCGGGGCTTCGAAGCCAGGCACCAGGCGCTTGTAGCTGTTCGTGCCGGGGTTCGTGATGGCGTTCAGGGCACGGGCGTGCTTGATGATGCCGCCGATGTAGAACAGCGCGAACTCGGACAGACCGGCGTAGCCGTCACCGGCGAACAGGTTCTTGCCGTCCTTCCACACGGACTGGTGGACGTGCATGCCCGAGCCGTTGTCGCCGACGATCGGCTTCGGCATGAACGTGGCCGTCTTGCCGTACGAGTGGGCGACGTTCTGGATCACGTACTTCTGCAGCTGGACCCAGTCGGCGCGGCGCACGAGCGTGTTGAACTTCGTGCCGATTTCCATCTGGCCGGCGTTCGCCACTTCGTGGTGGTGCACTTCGACCGGGATGCCGAGGGACTCGAGCACCAGGCACATTTCCGAGCGCATGTCCTGGCCGCTGTCGACCGGGGGCACGGGGAAGTAGCCGCCCTTGACGGTCGGGCGGTGGCCCGAGTTGCCGTGCTCGTATTCCTTGCCCGTGTTCCAGGCGGCTTCTTCGGATTCGATCTTCGAGAAGCAGCCCGACATGTCGTTGCCCCAACGGACGTTGTCGAACACGAAGAATTCGGGTTCCGGGCCGAAGAAGGCGGTGTCGCCCAGGCCCGAAGCCTTCATGTAGGCTTCGGCGCGCTTGGCCAGCGAACGCGGATCGCGCTCGTACGGCTTGCCGTCACCCGGCTCGATCACGTCGCAGGTGAGGATCAGGGTGGGTTCTTCGAAGAACGGGTCGATGTTGGCCGTCTCGGGATCGGGCATGAGCTGCATGTCCGAGGCTTCGATGCCCTTCCAGCCAGCAATCGAGGAGCCGTCGAAGGCGTGGCCCGACGTGAACTTGTCTTCATCGAAGTGCGAGACAGGCACGGAAACGTGCTGCTCTTTGCCGCGGGTGTCGGTGAAGCGGAAGTCAACGAACTTGACTTCGTTTTCCTTCACCATGTTCATCACGTCGGCGACGGTCTTTGCCATCAGGAACTCCTAGCGAGGCGCTTTTGGGCGGGGTGGATTCGAAATGTTGAACGAGCCTTCCGGGACCGGCAGGGGCCCCGAAATGCGCACAGGAATGTAGCAGAAAGCATGCCCGTCATGACCACACCGCGGGCGCGATCACGCTGCTTTTTGCAGGCGATGCGCCGCCCCGCGGCGCGATTGACGTCAATGTGCGCGCGGATCGTTCACTGGAAGGCTGGAAGTCGCCCGAATCACACCGTTTTGGTGCAATTCGACTTGCATCAACGCACCAATTCGGGGCCCAACTTTGCACCATGATCATGCAGGCCGTCAAGCAGGTGGCGGTAGGCCGCAGCCACGCCATCGCCGGTGCCCTTCACCCCGAGTTCGATGTGGCGGCCCCACTCCGGGTGGTCCACGCTCGGCAGGCTGAAGACCTTGATGCCGGCGAACCGCGCCTCGATCTCTTCCATCAGCGGCGTGAGCGTCGCCTCCATCGCGCCGAACACGATGACCGACTGCTCGCGCTGGGCGTCCGTGCGGTGCAGGTGCTTCAGGCGCTCGTCGAGCACCCACTCGATCATCGGCCAGGCCATCACCGGGAAACCCGGCACGAACCAGACGCCGCCGTCACCCGCCTTCACCGAGAAACCGGCGATGCGGTTGTAGGGGTTCGGGATGATCTCGGCGCCTTCGGGGAAGACGCCCATGTTGAGGCGATGGACGTTGTCGTCCCGGTCGGGCTCGAAGGGCTGGCCCTGCTCGGCCGCGACCTCGCGCATGCGCTGGTGGATGAGGTCGCGGGCCTCGGGATGCAGCACGAGCGGGCGCCCGAGCGCGCGGCCCGCGCTCTGGCGCGTGTGGTCATCGGGCGTGGCGCCGATGCCGCCGCAACTGAAGACGATGTCGCCGTCGCGCGCGGCGCCCTCGAAGGCGTCCCTGAGGTCCGCCGCGATGCGGTCCGGGTCGTCGCCCACGTAGCGCGCCCAGGCCAGCGAGAGGCCCCGCGCCGCGAGCAGGTCGATCACCTTCGGCAGGTGCTTGTCCTGGCGCTTGCCCGAGAGGATCTCGTCGCCGACGATGATGAGGCCGAAGTTCATGGCAGTCTCACAGGGGAGGAAGAAGAGGAGGCAGCGTGGCCTGGTCACCCGGCTCGGTGACGAGCGGGGCGGATGCGGGCACCAGTGCCGCGGCCTGTTCGAGCCGCAGCGCCTGCAGGGCCGACAGCCCGTAGTGCGAGAACCAGAGCGCCGAGAACGCGAACACCAGCGTGTAGATCCAGATGGCCACGGGGATCAGCACCGGCGCGGCCGCGACGAACACCCAGCCCGAGGCCCACACGAGCGACGGCGCGGCGCCGAGGTAGCCGGTGATCACGCCGATGGCGAAGAGGAAGGGCCGGTGCCGGCGGATCACCTCGCGGCGTTCGTCGCGCGAGGCATGGTCGGCCAGCACGTCGTAGCTCATCACGCGGTACGTGAGCCAGCCCCAGATCAGCGGCGGCAGCAGCAGCACGAGCGGCGGGATGAGCCAGAACGGCATCGACACGACGATGGCCAGCAGCGCGAGCAGCGTGGCCCCGAAGCCGCCCACCACGCTGTAGAAGAACGAGCCGCCGTGCCGCGCCTCGAGCGTGGCGAACCGGCGCGACGCGACGAGGCGCACCATCGCCGGCGTCATCATCGTGGCCACCGCCAGCAGCGACAGCACGACGATCACCGGCGTGGCGAGCAGCAGCACCAGCAGCGGCGGCAGCACGGACTTCAGCCCGGCGAGGCCCACGCTCGCGAGCCAGTCGTGGGCCGCGTGCACGAGGTGCCACGAGCCGAGGAGCGCGGAGACGGCATCCATCGCCGGCTCCCAGAAGAACCACCCGGCCCCGAACGCGATGGCCACCATCAGTGCCAGCGGCAGCAGCGAGTACAGGATCACCCGCAGGTGCAGGCAGTAGGCGGCCGCCCGCCACAGCGAATCGATGAACAGGGTCATGCGCGGAGGATAACGGGCCGGCGCACGAAGCGCCGGCCGGGTGTCATTCGTCGTCGCCGCCGAGAATGCCACCGAGGATGCCGCCACCCGCGAAGCCGCCGAGCACCGAACCCTCCTCGCGGCTGCCACCACGCTGCGGCGCCGCGGCGAACACGCGCGAGGCCAGGCGCGAGAACGGCAGGCTCTGCAGCCACACGGTGCCCGGGCCCGTCACCTTCGCGAAGAACAGGCCTTCGCCCCCGAAGAGCGCGGTCTTGATCTTGCCGACGTACTGGATCTCGAAGTTGACGTTGGGCGTGAACGCGACCACGCAGCCCGTGTCGATCAGCAGCGTCTCGCCGACCTGCAGCTCGCGCCGGACCACCGTGCCGCCCGCGTGGACGAACGCGAGGCCGTCGCCCTCGAGCTTCTGCATCACGAAGCCTTCGCCGCCGAAGAAGCCCACCGACATCTTCTGCTGGAAGTAGATGCCGAGCGACACACCCTTGGCCGCGCAGAGGAACGCGTCCTTCTGGCAGATCAGCATGCCGCCGAGCTTCGACAGGTCCATCGGGAGGATCTTGCCGGGGTATGGCGCCGCGAACGCGACCTTCAGCTTGCGCGAGGCCTGGTTCGTGTAGACGGTCGTGAAGAGCGACTCGCCCGTCACCAGGCGCTTGCCCGCGCCGAGCAGCTTGCCGAGGAAGCCGCCCTGCTGCGCCGAGCCATCGCCGAAGACGGTGTCCATGCCGATGCCGGCCTCCATGAACATCAGGCTGCCGGCTTCACCCACCGCCGCCTCGCCCGGGTCGAGTTCGACCTCGACGAATTGCATTTCCGAGCCCTTGATCTCGAAATCCACCACATCCATTGCCACGTCAATCTCTCCGCAGGTTCGTTGTGAGGGAGGACTTTCCTCCCTTTGGGGGGTGCGCCACCGGCGTTTCTCGCACATACGGGGGAAGCCACCGCGGGAGTCACGCCGGAGAATCACCCATCGATTCTGACATCGGCCATGACCTTCCATCCGCCCACCTTGCTGCTGTGCTCCGTGCTGGCCATGGCCATGTCGGCGGGGCTGATGACGCTCTTCGCGTTCTCCCAGCGCATCTACCGCGGGTACTTCCACTGGACGGCCGCCCAGGCCCTCGCCGCCCTCGGCCTCGGCCTGCACCTGTTGCGGGACGCCCACCCCGCCGTGCTGCCCGTCGCCAACCTGCTCGTGCTGCAGTGGCCCGTGCTGCTGCTCGCCGGCCTGCGCCGCTTCTACCAGCGCAAGGAGATGACCCTGCCCGCCGCGTTCGACTGGGCGCTGCTGGTGGGTGGGTACCTGCTCTGGCTGAGCACCTGGATTTCCCACGCCGACCTGATGTGGCGCATCGCCGCGTTCTCGTTCGCCGCCGGGGCCCTGGCCCTCTACACCGCCGCCCTCCTCGTCCGGCTGGACGGCTACGCCACCAGCGCCGGCCTGAAGACGCTCAGCGTGGCCCTGTTCGTCTCGTGCGGCATGCACGTGTGGCGCATGGTCCACAGCGTGATCGTCCGGCACGACCCGGATTCGGCCCAGGTGCTGCTGCTGGCCGGCGCGGTGATCCCGGTGATGCTGTCGCTCGTGATGGTGTACCTCGCGCTGCTGCTCACGTACGAGCGCACGCAGCACGACCTCGGCGAGTCGCAGCGCCAGCTGCGCGAGCTCGCGAACATCGACATGCTGACCCAGGTCCCCAACCGCCGCCACTTCCACGAGCTGGCCGGCCGCCTGCTGGCCTCACCGGGGGCGGCCCACGGCGCCTCGCTGCTGATGTTCGACATCGACCACTTCAAGGGCATCAACGACCGCTTCGGGCACAAGGCCGGCGACGAAGCCCTGTGCGACGTGGCCCGCAGCCTGCGCGACACGCTGCGCGTGGGCGACGTGGCCGGGCGCATCGGCGGCGACGAGTTCGTCGTCGTGCTGCCGCACACCACGGTGGAGGAAGCCGTCGCGGTGGCCTCGCGCATCGTCGACCCGCTCGCCAGCCGGCCCCTGATGCCGCTCGGCCTGAGCTTCGGCGTGGTGCGCGTGGACGCGGGCGAGTCGGTCGATGCTGCACTGCACCGTGCCGACCAGGCCCTCTACGAGGCGAAGCGGCAGGGCCGCAGCTGCGCCGTGATCGCCACGGGCGACAACGAGAACCCGGTGTTCGCCGAAAGCATGCCCTTGGGGCTCATGCCGATGTGATTCCCCGCTCCGGCGCGCCGAGGACTAGACTCGGGGCGGGCCCGGCATTTGCTGGTCCCTGGTTCATGTCCTTCAGGAGCCCGCCGCCTCCATGCAGTCGTTGCTGAACCTGCTCGCCGCCATCGCCCTCCTCGTGTGGGGCACCCACATCGTGCGCACCGGGGTGCTCCGGGTGTTCGGCGAGAACCTGCGGAAGGTGCTCTCGCGCAGTTTCGGCAACCGCTTCAAGGCGATGCTGGCCGGCATGGGTGTCACCACGGTGGTCCAGTCCGGCACCGCCACGTGCCTCATCGTCGCCTCCTTCGTCGGCAAGGGCCTCGTCACCACCACCGCGGCGCTCGCGGTCATGCTGGGGGCCGATGTCGGCAGCAGCCTGATGGCGGTGGTCTTCTCGTTCGACCTCTCGTGGCTGTCGCCGCTGCTGATCTTCGTCGGCGTGGTGATGTTCACCAGCCGGCAGGCCAGCGCCGCGGGGCGCGTCGGCCGCGTGCTGATCGGCCTCGGCCTCATCACGCTCGCGCTGCACCTCATCGTGGAGGCCACGCGCCCACTCACGGCCTCGCCGGCCGTGCGAGCGCTGCTGGTCGCGCTGCCCAACGAGATCCTGCTCGACATCGTGGTGGGCGCCGCCCTCACCGTCGTCTCCTACTCGAGCCTCGCCATCGTGCTGCTGACGGCCACGCTCGCCGAGACGGGGCTGCTCACCACGCCCGTCGCGCTGGGCCTGGTGCTCGGTGCCAACGTCGGCAGCGGTTTGCTCGCCCTCATCGCCACCGGCAAGGCCACGCCCGAGGTGCGCCGGCTGCCGCTCGGCAACCTCTTCTTCAAGCTGATCGGCGTGCTGGTCGCCATCCCGTTCATGGGCCAGGTCCACGTGCTGCTGCAGGACCATTTCTCCACGGTGCACCAGCAGGTCGTCACGTTCCACCTCGCGTTCAATCTCGCGCTGGCCGTGCTGTTCATCGGCTTCACCGCCCCCATCGCCCGGCTCGTGAACCGGTTGCTGCCGTCGGTGGACCCGAGCGCCAGCAACACCCGCCCGCGCCACCTCGACCCGGTGGCCATCGCCACGCCGTCGCTCGCCATCAGCTGCGCCGCGCGCGAGGCGCTGCACCAGGCAGACATCGTCGAGACCATGCTGCGCGGCATGCTGCCCGTGATCCGCAACAACGACCTGCAGCTCGCCGAGCAGCTCCGGCAGATGGACGACACGGTGGACGACCTCTACGCCGCCATCAAGTTCTACCTGACGCAGGTGTCGCAGGAAGCCCTGTCGGAACGCGAGGGCCGGCGCTGGGCCGACATCATGTCGTTCACCATCAACATGGAGCAGGTGGGCGACACCATCGAGCGGGTGCTGCAGGACGTGGAGGACAAGAAGGTGCGCAAGAACCGCAGCTTCTCCGACGCGGGCATGGCCGAGATCGTGCACCTCCACGAGGTGCTGCTCACGAACCTGCGGCTCGCGATGAGCGTGTTCCTCGGCGGCCACGTGCGCGACGCGCAACGCCTGCTGGAGGAGAAGGCGCGCTTCCGCGACCTCGAGCACGAGTACGCCGCGAGCCACCTCGCACGCCTGCGCGGCAACACCGCGCAGAGCATCGAGACGAGCTCGCTGCACATCGACCTGATCAGCGACCTGAAGCGCATCAACTCGCTGATCTGCTCCATCGCGTACCCCATCCTGGAGTCGCACGGGGCGCTGTCGAAGACGCGCATCCGGCCGTCGCAGCTCGCCGACCTGGTCGACGAGCCCTGATCACGGCGCTCAGGCCGAAGGGTCCTTGCCGCGTGTGCGCGACACGCCCGTGAACATCCCGATGCCGAGCAGGATCACCGAGCCGATGGCCACGTAGAGTCCCGGCACGCCCGCGGTGACGAGGCCCCAGGCCACGCCGGCGATGAAGATGACGAAGCCCGTCAGGTACAGGGCGAATGACATGTCGCTCTCCTTGTGTGGTCGATGCCGATCGCATCTTCGCCACTGGCCACATCCCGCGGGAGCGGACAAGCCGGACATGTCGTGTAGGGCAACGCCCTGCCCCGTCGACAGGAAACGCATGTGGGTCCGCGATTTTCGAGCTTCGTGCGCGGCAGGCCGGGCGATAGGCTGCGAGCCCTTTTCACCCTCATTCCCCCTCACATGCAGCAGAAGATGCCCACCCGCAGGCACCGCTTCCGGAAGACCGCCCTCGGCCTCGTCGCCCTGAGCCTCGCGCTCCAGGGCTGCGGCGGCAGCGACGACGACACCGTGACGACGACCCCGCCCCCCGCCACGCTCGCCAAGCGCCCCAACATCCTGTTCATCATGGCCGACGACCTCGGCTACTCGGACGTCGGTGCGTTCGGCGGCGAGATCAGCACGCCCAACCTCGACGCGCTCGCCGCGTCGGGCCGGCTGCTGACGAACCACCACACGGGCACCGTCTGCGCGATCACGCGCTCGATGCTCATCTCGGGCACCGACCACCACCTCGTCGGCGAAGGCACGATGGGCGCGCCGAACGACGAGCGCCGCGGCCTGCCAGGCTACGAGGGTTACCTGAACGACCGCTCGCTGTCGGTGGCCCAGCTGCTGAAGGACGCCGGGTACCACACGTACATGGCCGGCAAGTGGCACCTCGGCTCGAACATCGCGACGCCCGCCACGCCGGTGCCGCTGGGCACCGCCGGCCACACGCCCGACCAGTGGGGCTTCGAGAAGAGCTTCGCGCTGATGGGGGGCGCGGCCAGCAACCACTACTTCCACGAGACCGCCACGTCGAGGAACTACACCGAGAACGGCGCGTACATCCAGCCGGGGCAACCGGGCCAGCCCGGCACGGGCAGCTACTCCACCGACTTCTACACGCAACGCCTGATCAGCTACATCGACGCCAACAAGGGCGACGGCAAGCCCTTCTTCGCGTACGCCGCATACACGTCGCCGCACTGGCCGCTGCAGGTGCCGGAGCCCTGGCTCAGCAAGTACAAGGGCCGCTACGACGAAGGCTACGAGGCGATCCGTGCCGCCCGCATCGCGAGGCAGAAGCAGCTGGGCATCATCCCGCAGGACTTCACGCCGTACGCCACCGACCCCGAGACGCTGACCTCGTCGCCGGCCTCGGCCAACAACGGCACCGCGAGCGCGAAGTACATCAACGCCGTCAACGGCCCCGCCGACGGTTACGTGGACTTCGGCGCCGGCCGCGTGTCGAAGAAGTGGAACAGCCTGACCGCGCTCGAGAAGAAGTCGCAGGCGCGCTACATGGAGATCTACGCCGGCATGGTCGAGAACCTCGACCACAACATCGGCGTGCTGATCCAGCACCTGAAGGACATCGGCGAGTACGAGAACACGCTGATCGTGTTCCAGTCCGACAACGGCGCCGAAGGCTGGCCCATCGCGTCGGCCGCCACCGACCCGAAGGCCACCGACGAGGCGAACGCGGCCGACGCGGTGTACGCGACGCTCGGCACCGACAACGGCCTCGCGTCGGCCAGGCGCCTGCAGTACGGCATCCGCTGGGCCGAGGTCAGCGCCACGCCGTTCCGCCAGACCAAGGGCCACTTCGGCGAAGGCGGGGTGGGCACGCCGCTGATCGTGCGCATGCCCAACCAGGCGAAGGCCACCGGGAACTTCACGTCGTTCACGCACATCGTCGACCTGACGGCCACGTTCCTCGACGCGGGCCAGGCCAAGCTGCCCACCGAGGCCGCGCCGCCCAACATCAACGCGATCACGGGCGTCGACCAGAACAAGGGCAAGGTCGTCTACGACAGCCGCTACGTCTACCCGGTCACGGGCCAGTCGCTGCTGCAGGTGCTGCTCGGCAACTCGTCGGCCTCGGTGCGCAAGGCGCCGTTCGCCGACGAGTCCTACGGCCGCGCCTACGTGACGAGCGCCGACGGCAAGTGGAAGGCCCTGTGGACCGAGCCGCCGCACGGCCCGGCCGACGGCCACTGGCAGCTGTACGACCTGACGAAGGACCGGGGCGAGAACAACGACCTCTCCGCCACGAACCCCGACGTGCTGAAGGGCCTCGTCACCGACTGGAAGACGTACATGACGTCGGTGGGCGGTGTCGAGCCGCTGCGCCCGGTCGGCTACTACTGACGGGAGCGCCAGCGTGACCTTCTCGACGCGCTGGCGCGTGGCCGTTGCCGTGGGCGCCGTGGCGCTCGCCGGCAGCGGCTTCGCGCTGTATTCCGCCGCGGCCCCCACGCCCGCGCGCGCGGCCCTCGGCACCGAGGCGCAGTGCGCCGCGTACGCCGGCCTGCCCGAGGGCTGGGGCGCCGACACCCGCGCCGGCATGGTGCGGGTGCCGGCGGGCGACTTCACCTTCGGCAGCACGAAGGGCTACCCCGACGAACGCCCCGCGTCGTCGGCGCCCGTGCGCGTGCCGTCGTTCTGGATCGACCAGACCGAGGTCACCGTCGCCCAGTTCGCCGCCTTCGTGAAAGCCACCGCGTACGTCACCGAGGCCGAGCGCCAGGGTGGAGCGGTCGTCTTCCACAAGCCCACCGACGCCGAGATGAACGCCCGCCCCTACGCGTGGTGGACCTTCGTCAAAGGCGCCGACTGGCAACACCCCGGCGGGCCCGGCAGCGGCACCGACGGCATGGACCACGTGCCCGTCACCTTCGTCACCCAGGCCGACGCCCTCGCCTACGCGCGCTGGCTCGGCCGCGACCTGCCCACCGAGGTGGAGTGGGAGTACGCCGCGAAACTGGGCCAGCGGGCCGACACGCTCGACGCCGCCCCGCGCGACGGCGCCGGCAAGCCTACGGCGAACTACTGGCAGGGCATCTTCCCCGCGTTCAACGCGAAGCAGGACGGCCACGAGGGCCTCGCCCCCGTCGGCTGCTACGGCGCGAGCCCGGCCGGCCTGCACGACATGATCGGCAACGTGTGGGAGTGGACGCGCGACCCGTACACCGGCCCGCACCAGCCGCACATGAACGGCGACACCGCCGCCGTGGCCGCACCGTTCCACAAGCCGAACCAGGGCATGGTCATCAAGGGCGGCTCGTACCTGTGCTCGCCGGACTTCTGCGTGCGCTACCGCGCGTCGGCCCGCGAATCGCAGGAGGCCGACCTCGCCACGGCCCACATCGGCTTCCGCACCGTCGCGAGGGACACGCGATGAAACGCCGTACCTGCCTCCTCGCCGGCGCGGCGGCGATGTGCCGGCCCGCGTTCGCCACCGCCCCGCGCGAGGTGGCCGTGGGCGTGCTGCCCGGGCCGCATGCCGAGATCATGGCCGTCGTGCGCGACGTCGCCGCGGCGCAGGGCCTCGCGCTGCGCCTCGTCGAACGCGAAGGCGGCCGGGCGATCAACGACGACGTGGCCGCGGGCCGGCTCGACGCCGCCTGCTTCCAGGACGCCGTGGCGTTCGCCGCGGAGCCGAGGCGCAAGCCCGTTCCGCTGATCGAGGTGGCCGCCACCGTGACCCTGCCCGTCGCGATCTACTCGCGGCGTGTCCCGTCGGTGCGCCAGCTGCCGCGCGGCGCATCGATCGCGATCCCGCGCGAACGCGCCGCCGCCTCGCGCGCGCTCGTGCTGCTGCACAACCACGGGCTCGTCGAGCTGCGCGACGGCTCGGGCCTGACCGCCACGCCGCGCGACGTGACCGGCAACCGCTACGGGTTCAAGCTGGTGCCGCTGCCGCAGGACCGGCTCGCCGACGCGCTGCACCGGCTCGACGCCGCGGTCATCGACCGCCCGCACGCGGTGCGCGCCCAACTGATGCCCGCGCGCGACTCCATCGGCCTCGAGGACGCCCGCACCCCGTGGGCCGGCGTGCTGGCCGTGCGCGACGGCGACCGTGGCGCCGGCTGGGTGCACACGCTGGTCGCGTCGTACCGCAGCGAGCCGGTGAAGCGGTTCATCCTCGCGCAGTACCAGGACTCGGTGCGCAGGCCCTGGTGAACACGACCGTCTCGTTCCACTGCACCGCCTGCGGCAAGTGCTGCAACTCGCCGCCGGCGATGACGGTGCCCGAACTGCTGCACCACGAGGACCTGTTCGTCGGCGCGCTGGGGGTGCGGCGCGGCCCGGCCGGCCTGTCGCTCGCGACGATGGCGCTCGACTTCCCGTCGCTCGAGGCCTGCCCGGCCCGCCAGCCCGACGGCCTGTGCGGCATCCACACGAACCGCAAGCCCGCGATGTGCGGCACGGTGCCGCTCGACCCGCACCATGCCGACGACCGCCAGCACGTCGTGCTGTTCAGCCGCACGACCGGTGCCGGCTACATCGGCGCCGAGTGCATCGTCCCCGGCCGGCGCGAGGGGCTGCCGGTGCTGGTGGCCGACGGCGAAGTCGCCGACCCTGGCTACCGCGCGCAGCTGCACGGGCATCGCGGCGCGCTCGGCCGGGAGATGCAGGAATGGGGCGACGCGGTCAGCGCCCTGCTGCGCGGGCAGATGGCGCCACCCGCGGCCGGCGACGTGGTCACGCTGCCGCTCGTGCCGGTGCTGGCCGTGCTGGCGGCGCGGTCCGAGCCCGCGCGCCGACGGTGCCTGCGCTACGTGCAACGGCAACGCGTGCTGCTCGACCGCAAGGTCGGCGAGGGCCTGGCCCGGAAGCATCCGCGGGACAAGCCCGTGACGAAGGAGTTCCGCGCGTACGCCGCGGCCTACGAGCGGCTGGAAGCGGCGCTGGCGCGCGGTGGCGTGGCGGCCACGGCGACGGCCGCCGAAGCCCGCCGCACCGAGACCTACCTGGACGTCGCCGAGGCCGCCTGAGCCGGCGCGCGGGGCGGGCAGCGGAAGCGCATCTTGAAGATCGGCACGTTGCCGGTCATGTTCCAGCCCTTCGAGGCCTGGGCCTCCAGCACCTCGAGGTCGCCACCCCGCGCATCGCAAAACGCCGCGGCCTCGGCGCGCGACTCCTCGGCGAGCTGGTCGGCCGGCGGGAACTGCGTGGGCGACTCGCGCACGAGGACGTACACGCCCGGCGCCCCCGACATCGGCTGGATGCCGGGACCCGTGGTGCACCCCGCGAGCGTCAGGCCGGCCGAGAGCGTCAGCAGCGTCTTGCGCATCGAAATGTCTCCTGAATGTTGAAGGTCCCGACGCCATCGTAGCGACACCGCCCCGGCCGGGCTACGATGCCGTGGCCGACATGGCCACAACGACGAGATCCCCCGGAGAGCATTTCATGCGCATCACCAGCATCGCAGCGGCGGCCCTGATCGCGGCGTCCCTCGCCGCCTGCGGCACCCAGGCCCCCACCCGCCCGAGCACGCCCCAGGCCCAGCACGAGGTGGTGGACGCCACGCCCGAGCAGGTGGCGAAGTGCAAGTACCTCGACGACGTGAGCGCCGTCTCCGGAGCGGGAGCCCTCGCCGGCGCCGCACGCGCGGGTGCACACCGCGAGGTGGTCAACAAGGCCGCCGCGCTCGGCGCCACCCACCTGGTCTGGCTGGAGCCGTCGCAGGTGCTCGACTCCACCACCACCCGCGGCCGCGCCTACCGCTGCGACTGAGCCGGCGGCTCCGACGCGGAGATCTCAGGCGAGCAGCGGCGCCCGGTACACCAGCACCTTCAACGACCGCTGCTCGTCCACGTCTGCGAACACCGCCGGATTCGCGATCCGTTCGACGAACTCCAGTTCCGGCGCGAGCTCGCGCACCTGGTCCTGGAGGAAGGCCACGCCGAGCTCGGGCGCGTTGAGGCACAGCAGCGCATGCCCGCCCGGCAACATCAGGTCGAACAGCCGGCGCAGCAGCCGCGCGTAGTCCTTCGTCGCGACGAAGCTGCCCTTCTGGTAGCTGGGCGGGTCGACGATCACGAGGCCGTAGGGCCCGCTGCGCGTGACCTTGCCCCACGTCTTGAACAGGTCGTGCGCCATGAAACTCGCGCCCGTGAGGCCGTTGTGCCGGTGGTTGTGCTGGCCCACGCCCAGCGCACCCTGGCTCATGTCGAGGTTGATGACCTGCTTCGCACCGGCCTGCAGCGCCACCACGGAAAACGCGCACGTGTAGGCGAAGAGGTTGAGCACGCGCATGCCGGGACGGGCGGCCACGTGCTCGCGCACCCAGCGTCGGCCGTTCGCCATGTCGAGGAACAGGCCATGGTTCTGGCCTCGGCCCACGTTCACCTTGTACTGAGCCCCCTCCTCGGCCACCCAGTGCGGCTCGGGCACGGCACCCGCCATCACGCGCGTGACGGCTTGGCCCTCGTGGCGGCACTGGTAGACCCAGTTCAGTGGCTGGCCGGGGGCGATCTCCGCCCAACGCTGTTCAAGCGTGGCGCCGATGGCGGCCAGCCCTTCATCGGTCGCCGGTTGGAAGCTCGTCAGCACCCACACCGGTGGGTACACGTCGAGGGCCCAGTGCTCGCAGCCGGGGTGCAGGCCGCCACGGCCGTGGAAGATGCGCTGGGCATCGGCGAAAAGGGGTGCCGCAGCGATGGCGGCCAGGAGCGGTTGCAGCGAGGAGGAAGAATGCACCCCGGCAGTCTACCGGGGCGCGGTGATCGAACTCAGGTCCGCCCCGCCAGCGGCGCCAGCGCCGCGATCGCCGGGTCGAACTGCCCGTCGATCTGCACGTAGAGCATCCGGCACCGCTTGCCCGACCGGTTCGCCCAGGCGTGGTTGGTACCGCGCTGGATGACGACACTGCCGGGCCGCAGCAGCACCTCGGAGTCGTCGAGGATCAGCGTCATCTCGCCCTCGATCACGATGCCGTAGTCGACGGCCTCGGAGCGGTGCATCATCGGATGCGGCGACCCCGCCTTCGTCGTCAGCCCTTCCGGGTTGTCGAACTCGTCGAACAGCCGCTTCATGCGGTCCGGCGTCTCGCTGTCGCCGAGGTAGGTCTCGTCGGGCGGGAAGTCGAGGAAGCGGATCAGCGTGCCGTGCTTCGGCGCCAGGTGCTTCAACGGCCCGAGCGTGGGGTCTTCGCCGTTGCCCACCACGGGCGGCGTGCCCTGGGTCTCCCACACCTCGTGGACGATCATGCCGTGGACCGATTCGAGGTCCCGCACGGTGGGCAGCGGCCCGTTGCTGACGACCACGGCCTTGCCTTGGGGGTCATGGCCGGTGACAACGCGGTGGATGGGGGGGAACGACATGCGGGGCTCCAATGGGATGGGACCTGCCGATCTTAGGAACACGGCCGTGGTCGTGGCGCATGCCTTCACCAGAATTAACCGCGAACGCCGAGGAGACAAAGAAAAAGGCCCGACGTGTCGTCGACACATCGAGCCTTGTTCCGGTCTGATCGGACAGTCAGACCCTTGTATGGTGGGCTTGTCGGTAGCCATTTGGGGGTAGCTGGAGGCGGCAGCGCCGCGTTACCCCCGAATCTACCCCCACCTACCCCGAGACTCAAGTTGACAAAGTGCGACCTAATCAGACAAAGAAAAAGGCCTAGAGCGTTGATTCTCTAGGCCTTTTCAGTCTGATCGGACAACATCAGACGCTGTTATGGTGGAGCCGGCGGGAATCGAACCCGCGTCCGCAAGCCATTGCCGGGCAGTTCTACATGCTTAGCTGTCTGATTTGGTTTTGAGCCCCTGGGTCGCGCAGCAGCACGCTACCCAGGAACCGAGTCACTTGATTTGATTCCCTGGTGAGTGACCCACCAAGGAACGAGCCAATGTGTATGACTTCGCAGCCTTCGGGTTGCCCCTCAGGCCCGGCCCATCGGCCAACCGTTGCGAAGCTCACCGGTATTAAGCGGCGAGGGCGTACGTAGAGTCGTTCGCAGTTACTTTGATCCAGATGGATTTACGAGGTGACTGGTCCTCGGCATGCCCTGATCCAACTCCGCACCCGCGTCGAAGCCAGGTCGGCCCCAGGGAAGTGAGTAGTTTAGGCCATCCCGGGGAGTTTCAAGAGTTCGCCGGGAAAATCAATGACGTGGTCGGCGGCCCACTCGGTGACGGCCTCCTCCGCGCCCAGGTAGCCCCAGGACGCGGCCACGGTGCGCATGCCCGCGGCGCGGCCGGCCACGATGTCCCGCAGGTCGTCGCCCACGTACATGCAGGTGGCCGGGTCGAGTTTCAAGCGGCGTGCCGCCTCGAACAGCGGCTCGGGGTGCGGCTTGGCGTGGGGCGTGGTGTCCCCGCAGATGACCGTGGCGGCTTCGGCGTCGAGGCCCAGCGCCTTCACGAGCGGCGTGGTGAAGCGCTGGGACTTGTTGGTGACGATGCCCCAGACGAGCCCGCGTGCGTTCAGCGCGTCGAGCACGGGGCGCATGGCGGGGAACAGCGCCGTCTCACGGGTCATGCGCGCCTCGTAGCGCGCGAAGAACTCCTCGCGCAGTTCCTCGAACTGCGCCTGCTCGGGCGTGACGTCGAGCGCGATGCGCACCATGCCCCGGGCGCCGGTGCCCACGAAGGGGCGGAAGTGTTCGTACGGCAGGGGCTCGAGGCCGCGCGCCACCCGCATGTCGTTGCCGGTGCCGGCGAGGTCGGGCGCGCTGTCGATCAGCGTGCCGTCGAGGTCGAACAGCACGGCCTTCAACGCCGCCGCGCTCATGCCGGCCGCCTGCACGCGATCAGGTAGTTGACGCTGGTGTCCCCCGACAGCCAGTAGCGCCCCGTCAGCGGGTTGTGTTCCATGCCCCGCGTGGAATGCAGGTCGAGCCCGGCCTCGCGGGCCCACTGCGCGAGTTCGCTCGGGCGGATGAACCGCGCGTACTCGTGCGTGCCCTTGGGCAGCAGCTTGAGCAGGTACTCGGCGCCCAGGATGGCGAACAGGAAGGCCTTGGGGTTGCGGCTGATGGTGGAGAAGAACACCCAGCCGCCCGGCTTCACCATCGTGGCGCAGGCGCGCACGATGGACGACGGGTCGGGCACGTGCTCGAGCATCTCCATGCAGGTGACCACGTCGAACGTGTCGGGTGATTCGGCGGCCAGGGCCTCGGCCGCGATCTCGCGGTAGCGCACCGACGGCGTGCCCGCTTCCATCGCGTGCAGCTGGGCGACCTTCAGCGCCTTGGTGGCCAGGTCGATGCCCAGCACGTCGGCACCCTTGCGCGACATCGAATCGGAGAGGATGCCACCGCCGCAGCCCACGTCGAGCACGCGCTTGCCGTTCAGGCGCGCGAGGCCGTCGATCCAGTCGAGGCGCAGCGGGTTGATCTGGTGCAGCGGGCGGAACTCGCTTTCGGGGTCCCACCACCGGTGGGCGAGGTCGCCGAACTTGGCGAGCTCCTGGGGATCGGCATTCGTCATCCGGCGATGGTAGCGCGCTTCGAGCGCGGTGGATCCCGGCTTCGCCGGGATGACACCGGCATGAATGAGAAAACCCCGCCGAAGCAGGGTTCATGAACACACGCCAGAAAACAAAAAACCCCGCCAGGGCGGGGTTCCTTGCAGTACTCGCCGGAGCGATTACTTGCGGTTGCGCGTGCCAACCACTTCGATTTCCACGCGACGGTTCTTCGCGCGGCCTTCGGCGGTCTTGTTGTCGGCGACGGGCTGCTTCTTGCCCTTGCCTTCGGTGTAGACGCGGTTGGTTTCGATGCCCTTGGAGACCAGGTACTTCTTGACCGACTCGGCGCGCGAGACCGACAGCTTCTGGTTGAAGGCATCCGAGCCCACCGAGTCGGTGTGGCCGACGGCGATGATGACTTCGAGGTTCACGTCCTTGGTCTTCGAGACCAGGTCGTCCAGCTTCTCACGGGCTTCCGGCTTCAGCGTGGACTTGCCGAAGTCGAAGAAGGCGTCAGCGGCGAAGGTGACCTTCTCGCTCACCGGAGCGGCGGGCACGACCGGGACGACCGGAGCCGGGGTCGGAGCCGGAGCGACCGGAGCCGGAGCGGGGGCAGCTGCCGGAGCCGGAGCAGCCGGAGCGGGAACGCCGTCGCAACCCTGGGTGCCGTTGGCCGGCGTCCAGAAGTTGTTGCGCCAGCAGTATTCGTTCGTGCCGTTCTTCCACGGCTGGCCAGAGTTGTTGACCCAGTTTTGGGCGAATGCACCGGAAGCAGAGACGGCGAGAGCGGCCGTTGCGAAGAGCGATGCGACTTTATTGAGTTTCTTCATGATTCTCCTCTCAAGGAAGGTGCAGTGTTCTGCAAAACGTCCAAACCGGAATCGGAAAGTACAAGGTGGGACCTCAATTTCGAGGATCACCTCCGACACCGGCGGATTGTGCCATAGGGTATTGAGCCAGCTGGATTTTGGTCGTGGGGCTGAACTTTGTCAGGCGCTCTGTTGCGCACGCACGACATCGCAGGCGAATTAGAATCGCGGATTGCGCAAGCAACCCGTTTGCGCTGACCTGTCCGCCCAGCCTTCCGCCGAGACCGAATGACTCAGTTCGCCAAGGAAACCCTGCCCATCAGCCTCGAAGAGGAGATGCGGCGTTCTTACCTCGACTACGCGATGAGCGTGATCGTGGGTCGTGCACTGCCCGATGCCCGCGACGGCCTGAAGCCCGTCCACCGGCGCGTGCTGTATGCGATGCACGAGTTGAACAACGACTGGAACCGTCCGTACAAGAAGTCGGCGCGTATCGTCGGCGACGTGATCGGTAAATACCACCCGCACGGTGACCAATCGGTGTATGACACCGCCGTGCGCATGGCCCAGGACTTCTCCCTGCGCCACATGCTGGTCGACGGCCAGGGCAACTTCGGTTCGATCGACGGTGACAACGCCGCCGCGATGCGGTATACGGAAATCCGCCTCTCGAAGATCGCCCACGAGATGCTCGCCGACCTCGACAAGGAAACCGTCGACTTCGGCCCCAACTACGACGGCTCGCTGAAAGAGCCGCTCGTGATGCCCACGCGGCTGCCCAACCTGCTGGTCAACGGCTCCGGTGGCATCGCGGTGGGCATGGCCACCAACATCCCGCCGCACAACCTCAACGAGGTCGTCGACGCCTGCCATCACCTGCTGAAGAACCCCGACGCCACGATCGACGAGCTGATCGAGATCATCCCGGCGCCGGACTTCCCCACGGCCGGCATCATCTACGGCACGAGCGGCGTGCGCGAGGGCTATCGCACGGGCCGCGGCAAGGTCGTGATGCGCGCGAAGGTGCACTTCGAGGACATCGACCGTGGCGCCCGCCAGGCGATCATCGTCGACGAGATCCCGTACCAGGTGAACAAGAAGACCCTGCTCGAGCGCATGGCCGAGCTGGTCCACGAGAAGAAGATCGAAGGCATCAGCCACATCCAGGACGAGTCCGACCGTTCCGGCATGCGCGTGGTGATCGAGCTCAAGCGCGGCGAAGTGCCCGAGGTGGTGCTGAACAACCTGTACAAGCAGACGCAGCTGCAGGACACGTTCGGCATCAACATGGTGGCCCTGATCGACGGCCAGCCGAAGCTCTGCAACCTGAAGGACCTGATCTCGGTGTTCCTCGAACACCGCCGCGAGGTCATCCATCGCCGCACGGTGTTCGAGCTGCGCAAGGCCCGCGAGCGCGGGCACCTGCTCGAAGGCCTCGCCGTGGCCCTCGCGAACATCGACGAGTTCATCGAGACCATCAAGACCTCGCCCACGCCGCCGGCCGCGAAGACCGCGCTGATGAGCAAGTCCTGGGACTCGTCGCTCGTGCGCGAGATGCTGACGCGTGCCGCGGGCGAAACCCCGGGCGGCCTCGATGCCTACCGTCCGGAAGGCCTGCTGCGCGAGTTCGGCCTGCAGGGCGACGGCCTCTACCGCCTCTCGGAAGAGCAGGCCGGGGAAATCCTGCAGATGCGCCTGCAGCGCCTGACCGGCCTCGAGCAGGACAAGATCGTCGGCGAGTACAAGGACGTGATGGCGCAGATCGCCGACCTGCTCGACATCCTCGCCACGCCGTCGCGCGTGACCACCATCATCGGTGACGAACTCACCGCGCTGAAGCTCGAGTTCGGCCAGACCAAGCTGGGCGCGCGCCGCAGCCAGATCGAGCACAACGCGCAGGACCTCGGCACGGAAGACCTGATCACGCCCACCGACATGGTCGTGACGCTCAGCCACACCGGCTACATCAAGAGCCAGGCGCTCTCCGAGTACCGTGCGCAGAAGCGCGGCGGCCGCGGCAAGCAGGCCACGCAGACGAAGGACGACGACTGGGTCGACCAGCTGTTCATCGCGAACACGCACGACTACATCCTGTGCTTCACCACGCGCGGCCGCGTGTACTGGCTCAAGGTGTGGGAAGTGCCCACGGGCTCGCGCAACTCGCGCGGCCGCCCCATCGTCAACATGTTCCCGCTGCAGCCGGGCGAGAAGGTCAACGTGGTGCTGCCGCTCACCGACGGCTTCCGCAGCTTCCCGGCCGACCACTACGTGTTCATGGCCACCGCCCAGGGCGTGGTGAAGAAGACGTCGCTCGACGAATTCAGCAACCCGCGCAAGGCCGGCATCATCGCGGTCGACCTCGACGAAGGCGACTTCCTGATCGGCGCGGCCCTCACCGACGGCAAGCACGACGTGATGCTGTTCAGCGACGGCGGCAAGGCCGTGCGCTTCGACGAGGACGACGTGCGCTCGATGGGCCGCAACGCCCGCGGCGTGCGCGGCATGACGCTGGAAGAAGGCCAGAGCGTGATCGCCATGCTCGTGGCGGAAGACGAGTCGCAGAGCGTGCTCACCGCCACCGAGAACGGCTACGGCAAGCGCACCAGCATCGTCGAGTACACGCGCCACGGCCGCGGAACCAAAGGCATGATCGCGATCCAACAGTCCGAGCGCAACGGCAAGGTGGTCGCGGCCACCCTCGTGCGTCCGGCCGACGAGATCATGCTGATCACCGACAAGGGTGTGCTCGTGCGCACCCGTGTGAGCGAGATCCGCGAACTGGGCCGCGCCACGCAAGGCGTGACCCTGATCGCACTCGATAACGGAACCAAGCTCATTGGTTTGCAACGCATCGCGGAAAACGATGCCAACCCCGAGGCAGGCGAAGAGCCGCCCACTGACGAGACCGAAGCATGAAAAAATCCCTGTTGATCGCGCTGCTCGCTGGCGCTGCGGTGACCCAGGCCAGCGCCCAGGTCACGCCGCAAGCCCCGGCCGCCGCGCCCGCGCCCGTCGCGGCCCCGAGCGCCGCCAAGAAGGCGCTGCTCGACCGCCTCGTCGCGCTGCAGCAGCCCGGCCTGGAAAGCATGGCCCGCGGCCTCGCCGAGCAGCCGCTGCGCCAGATGATGGGCGCCGCCCAGCAGGCGCTGCCCCGCGTGCCGGAAGACAAGCGCGAAGCCGCCATCACGAAGATCGAAGGCCTGGCCAAGCAGTACGCCGACGAGGTGGGCCCCATCGCGAAGGACAAGGCCGCCAAGCTCGGCCAGACCGCCCTGCTGCCGATGCTGAACGAACGCTTCTCGGAAGACGAACTGCGTGCGCTGCTCGTGGCCCTCGAAGCCCCGGCCTACAAGAAGTACCAGGCCGCGCTGCCCGAACTGGGCAACGCCTTCACGCAGCAGCTCGTGACCGAACTGCGCCCGTCGCTCGAGCCCAAGCTCAAGACGCTCGAGCAGCAGGTCGCCTCCACGCTGGGCCTGCCGGCCAACGGTGAAGCGCCCGCCAAGGGCAAGGCACCGGCCGCCGCGGCCTCGAAGCCGAAGAAGTAAGCCAGACCGCAGTCCCCCACCCTTCCCCGACGTTCCCGACACGATGACACGCCCCTACAACTTCGCTCCCGGCCCGGCCGCGCTGCCCGACGAGGTGCTGGCCCAGGCCGCCGCCGAAATGCTCGACTGGCACGGGAGCGGCATGGGCGTGATGGAGATGAGCCACCGCGGACGCGAGTTCGGTGCCATCTACCACCAGGCCGAAGCCGACCTGCGTGAACTGCTGGCCGTGCCCGCGAACTTCCGCATCCTGTTCATGCAGGGCGGCGGTCTCGCGGAAAACGCCATCGTGCCGATGAACCTCTCGCGGGGCGGGGTGGCCGACTTCGTCGTGACCGGCTCCTGGTCGCAGAAGTCGCACAAGGAGGCGCAGCGCTACTGCACCACCCGGCTCGCGGCCTCGAACGCGGCCACGCAGCACACCACGCTGCCCGACCCCGCGTCGTGGCAGCTGAGCGCCGACGCCGCCTACGTGCACGTCTGCGGCAACGAGACCATCCACGGCGTCGAGTTCCAGACGCTGCCGGACCTCGCCGCGCTCGGCTCGAAGGCGCCGCTCGTCGTCGACTTCTCGTCGAACGTGGCCTCGCGCCCCACCGACTGGTCGCACGTGGGCCTCGCCTTCGGCGGTGCCCAGAAGAACATCGGCCCCGCCGGCCTCACCATCGTCATCGTGCGGGACGACCTGCTGGGCCACGCCCTGCCCGTCTGCCCCTCCGCGTTCGACTACAAGGTCGTCGCCGACAACGAGTCGATGTTCAACACGCCGCCCACGTTCGGCATCTACATGGCCGGCCTCGTGTTCCAGTGGCTCAAGCGCCAGACCGAAGGCGGCCTCACCGGTGTCGCGGCCATGGAGGCACGCAACACGCGCAAGGCCGCCCTGCTGTACGACTACATCGACGGCTCGGGCTTCTACGTCAACAAGGTCGACAAGGCCTGCCGGTCGCGCATGAACGTTCCGTTCTTCCTGACCGACGAATCGCTCAACGAATCCTTCCTCACCGAGGCACGCGCCAAGGGCCTGCTGCAACTGAAGGGACACAAGTCCGTCGGCGGCATGCGCGCGAGCCTCTACAACGCCATGCCGTATGCCGGGGTCGAGGCCCTGGTGAGCCACATGCGAGAATTTGCCACCCGCCATGGCTGATCCCACGAATTCCCCGAACCCCGACCTGCTGGCGCTTCGCACCCGCATCGACGCCGTCGACCGCGAACTGCTCGACCTCATCAACCGCCGCGCGCGCCTCGCCCAGGACGTGGGCGAACTGAAGAAGAAGGAAGGCTCCGTCGCCTTCCGCCCGGAACGCGAGGCCCAGGTGATCGACGGCCTGAAGGCCGCGAACCCCGGTCCGCTCAAGTCCGACAGCGTCGCGCCCATCTGGCGCGAGATCATGTCGGCCTGCCGCGCCCTCGAGGCGCCCACGCGCGTCGCCTACCTCGGCCCCGCCGGCACGTTCAGCGAGCTGGCCGCGCTCGGCTTCTTCGGCTCGTCCATCGAACGCGTCTCGTGCGCCAGCATCGACGAGGTGTTCCGCGCCACGTCCGCCGGCGCCGCCGACTTCGGCGTGGTGCCGGTCGAGAACTCCACCGAGGGTGTGGTCGCGCGTTCGCTCGACCTGTTCCTCACCACGCCGCTGCACATCGTGGGCGAGACCAGCCTCTTCGTGCTGCACAACCTGCTGCGCAAGGACAACGCCCTCGACGGCATCGAGGCCGTGTGCGCGCACCCGCAGGCCCTGGCCCAGTGCCACGGCTGGCTCAGCAACCACCTGCCCAACGTCGAGCGGCGCCCGGTCTCCAGCAACGCCGAAGGCGCGCGGATGGCCGCGGCCAACCCGAAGCTCGCCGCCATCGCCAGCGACCGCGCCGGCACCGAGTACGGCCTGCACACGCTCGCCCCGGCCATCCAGGACGATCCGCACAACCGCACCCGCTTCGCCATCGTCGCCCACCCGCAGCGCCAGCCCCAGCCGGCCGCGTCGGGCCACGACTGCACGAGCCTCGTGGTGTCGGTGACGAACCGCCCGGGTGCCGTGCACGACATGCTCGTGCCGCTCAAGGAGCACGGCGTCTCGATGACCCGCTTCGAATCGCGCCCGGCCCGGTCGGGCCAGTGGGAGTACTACTTCTACATCGACCTGCAGGGACACCCCGAGCAGCCCCAGTTCGCCGCAGCCCTGACGGCGCTGCGGAGCGTCTGCGCCTTCTTCAAGGTGTTGGGCACCTACCCGGTCGACGTCCATTGATCCGTCGCACCAAGCCCCAACCCCTCCCGCCAACCCCCCCTGAGAGCGACCGCACCATGTTCAACCAGCTTGGCGTGATCGGTTGCGGCCTCATGGGCGGTTCGTTCGCGCTCGCACTGAAGCGCGCCGGCCTGGTCAAGCGGGTCATCGGCTACAGCAAGTCGCCGTCCACCACCGAGAAGGCGAAGAAGCTCGGCGTGATCGACGACACCGCCGAATCGGCGCTGCTCGCCGTGTCGGGCTCCGACATCGTGCTGATGTCGGTGCCGGTGTCCGCCAGCGAAGCCACCTTCCGCGCCATCCGCCACCTCGTCGAACCCGGCGTGCTGTTCATGGACGTCGGCTCCACGAAGCGCGACGTCGTCGACGCGGCCCGCCGCGTGCTGAAGGACCGCGTCGGCTCGTTCGTGCCGGCCCACCCCATCGCCGGCAAGGAAGTGTCGGGCGTGGCCCATGCCGACGCCTCGCTCTACGCCGGCCGCCAGGTCATCATCACGCCGCTGCCCCAGACCGACCCGGACCTGGTGCAGAAGGCCACCGATGTGTGGTCGGCCATCGGCTCGCAGGTGCTGCGCATGACGCCGGAGAACCACGACGCCGCCTTCGCCGCCGTGAGCCACCTCCCGCACATGCTCGCGTTCGCGTTCTTCAGCTCGGTGGCCAAGCAGCCCGCCGGCCGCGACTTCCTGTCGCTCGCGGGCCCCGGCTTCCGCGACTTCACCCGCATCGCCGCCAGCGACCCGGAGATGTGGCGCGACGTGCTGATGGCCAACCGCGAGGAGATCCTGAAGCAGTCCATGCGCTTCCGGCACACCCTCGACGCGATGGAGCACGTGATGAAGTCCGGCAACGTCGAGGCGCTCGAGGACCTGATCCGCAACGCCTCGGAAGCCCGTGCCAACTGGCAGATGGGCGCCACCAAACCCGGCTCCGGCCGCTGACCGGGGCGAGCCGCACGGCCCGCCCCATCACTCCTCTTCGCCCGTCGAACGCGCCGCCATGTTCTCGATCCCCTTCCTGACCGTCCCCCCGCTGCGCGCCGCCCGGGGCACGGTCCGCCTGCCTGGCTCCAAGAGCATCTCGAACCGCGTGCTGCTGCTCGCGGGCCTGAGCGAAGGCACCACCGTCGTGCGCGACCTGCTCGACTCCGACGACACCCGCGTGATGCTCGACGCGCTGCGGGCGCTGGGCTGCGTTGTCGTGGCCCAGGGCCCCGACTGGCACATCACGGGCCTCGGCGGCCGGCTGTCCACGAAGACCGCCGACCTGTTCCTCGGCAACGCCGGCACTGCGATGCGCCCGCTCACCGCGGCGCTGGCCGTGCTGGCCGCCACGCAGCAGGGCACCTTCGAGCTCAAGGGCATCCCGCGCATGCACGAGCGCCCCATCGGCGACCTCGTCGACGCGTTGCGCCAGCTCGGCTGCCCCATCGACTACCTCGGCAACGAGGGCTACCCGCCGCTGCGCCTGCGCCCGGGCTCGGCCCCGCTCGACACGTCCGCCCCCATCCGCGTGCGCGGTGACGTCTCCAGCCAGTTCCTCACCGCGCTGCTGCTGGGCCTGCCGCTCGTCTCCGACGCCGGCCCCGTCACCATCGAGGTCGAGGGCGAACTGACGTCCAAGCCCTACATCGAGATCACGCTGAACCTGCTGGCCCGCTTCGACATCCTGGTGCGGCGCGACGGCTGGTCCCGCTTCACGATCCCGCAGGGCAGCCGCTACCGCTCGCCGGGCGACATCCACGTGGAAGGCGACGCCTCGTCCGCCTCGTACTTCGTCGCGCTGGGCGCCATCGCGGCCCACGGCGGCCGCGCGGTGCGCATCGAGGGCGTGGGCGACGACTCCATCCAGGGCGACATCCGCTTCGTCGACGCCGCCCGCGCGATGGGCGCCGACGTGAGCAGCGGCCCCGGCTGGCTCGAGGTGCGCCGCGGCGCCTGGCCGCTGAAGGCCATCGACCTCGACTGCAACCACATCCCCGACGCCGCGATGACGCTGGCCGTCATGGCGCTGTTCGCCGAAGGCACCACCCGCCTGACCAACATCGCCAGCTGGCGCGTCAAGGAAACCGACCGCATCGCGGCCATGGCCACCGAGCTGCGCAAGCTGGGTGCCCAGGTGGTCGAGGGTGCCGACTTCATCGAAGTGGCCGCACCCGAGCGCTGGTCGCCCGCGTCCATCCACACCTACGACGACCACCGCATCGCGATGTGCTTCTCGCTGGCGGCGTTCAACCCGCTGGCCCGGCCTGCGGGCCACGTGCCGGTGCGCATCCTCGACCCGCGCTGCGTGGGCAAGACCTTCCCGGACTACTTCGAGGCCCTGTTCGACGTGGTCGAGGCCGACTCGGCCGACGTGCCGGTGCTCACCATCGACGGCCCCACCGCCTCCGGCAAGGGCACCCTCGCGAGCGCCGTGGCCATCGCCCTCGGCTACCACTTCCTCGATTCCGGGGCGCTGTACCGCGCCACCGCGCTGGCCGCGATGCAGGCCGGGGTGGCCGACACGGACGAGGCGGGCCTCGCCCGCGTGGCCGCCGGCCTGCAGCTGAAGTTCACCGGTCACCAGATCTGGCTGTCGGGCGTGGAAGTGAGCGATGACCTGCGCCAGGAGCACGTGGGCGCCATGGCGTCCCGCGTGTCCACCTTCGCGAGCGTGCGCGACGCCCTGAAGGCGCTGCAGCTGTCCCACCGCCGGGTGCCGGGGCTGGTTGCCGACGGCCGCGACATGGGCACGGTGATCTTCCCGGGTGCCGACCTGAAGGTGTTCGTCACGGCCAGCGCCGCCGTGCGGGCCGAGCGCCGGCATAAGCAATTGATTTCTAAGGGAATTCCGGCTAATATCGACAGTCTCCGCGCCGATCTGGAAGCGCGCGACCTGCGAGACCAGTCCCGCACCGTCGCGCCTCTCAAGCCGGCCGAAGATGCCAAGCTCTTCGACAACTCCCAGCTCACGGTCGACCAATGTGTCGCCCAGGTGCTGGAGTGGTGGGAAGCAAAGCAGGCGTTCTGAGTTGCCGTGGCCTTGAAATGGGCCACGTCGCCCCGAATTCCACCTGTCTCCTGTAGTCCTTCCCGTCGCCCTCCCTCAGCGCTGCATGCGCGCCGGGGCGGCGGAATGTTCAACCTAACCCGCAGCGCAAGCTGCAACTGGATCGTCCCCCATGCCCCAAACCCAAAACGCCGCCGCCGAAGGAATGGAATCCTTTGCCGCCCTGTTCGAAGAATCTCTGAACAAGTCGGAGATGCGCACCGGTGAAGTCATCACCGCGGAAGTCGTCCGAGTCGAACACAACTTCGTCGTCGTGAACGCAGGCCTCAAGTCCGAAGCCTACGTGCCCATCGAAGAATTCAAGAACGACCAAGGCGAGCTCGAAGTCCAGGTCGGTGACTTCGTCTCCGTCGCCATCGATGCCGTCGAGAACGGCTACGGCGACACCATCCTGTCGCGCGACAAGGCCAAGCGCCTCGCCTCGTGGCTGTCGCTCGAGAACTCGCTGGAATCCGGCGAATTCGTCAGCGGCACGGTCAACGGCAAGGTCAAGGGTGGCCTGACGGTCCTCGTCAACGGCATCCGCGCCTTCCTTCCTGGTTCCCTGCTCGACACGCGCCCTGTCAAGGACATGAGCCCGTTCGAAGGCAAGACCATGGAGTTCAAGGTCATCAAGCTCGACCGCAAGCGCAACAACGTCGTGCTGTCGCGCCGTGCCGTGGTCGAAGCCTCGATGGGCGAAGAGCGCAGCAAGCTGCTGAGCACCCTGTCCGAAGGCGCCATCGTCAACGGCGTGGTCAAGAACATCACCGAATACGGTGCGTTCGTGGACCTCGGCGGCATCGACGGCCTGCTGCACATCACCGACATGGCCTGGCGCCGTGTCCGCCACCCGAGCGAAGTCGTTCAGGTCGGTCAAGAGCTGCAAGCCAAGGTCCTCAAGTTCGACGCCGAGAAGAACCGCGTCTCGCTGGGCATCAAGCAGCTGGGTGACGATCCGTGGCACGGTGTGTCGCGCCGCTACCCGAACAGCACGCGCCTGTTCGGCAAGATCACGAACATCGCCGACTACGGCGCGTTCGTCGAGATCGAGCCGGGCATCGAAGGCCTGGTCCACGTCTCCGAAATGGACTGGACGAACAAGAACGTCGCTCCGAACAAGATCGTCTCCCTGGGCGACGAAGTCGAAGTCATGGTCCTCGAGATCGACGAAGACAAGCGCCGCATCAGCCTCGGCATGAAGCAGTGCAAGACCAACCCGTGGGAAGAGTTCTCGGGCACGGTCCAGCGCGGCGATCGCGTCAAGGGTCCGGTCAAGTCCATCACCGACTTCGGCGTGTTCGTCGGTCTGTCGGCTGGCATCGACGGCCTGGTGCACCTGTCCGACCTGTCGTGGCACGAGCCGGGCGAAACGGCCGTTCGCAACTACAAGAAGGGCCAGGAAGTCGAAGCCGTGGTTCTGGCCGTCGACGTCGAGCGCGAGCGCATCTCGCTGGGCATCAAGCAGCTGGACTCCGATCCGTTCACGTCCTACACCTCGGTCAACGACCGTGGCCAGACCGTGACCGGCAAGGTCAAGACCGTGGACGCCCGTGGCGCCGAGATCGAACTGAATGCCGACGTGACGGGTTACCTCCGCGCTTCGGAAATCAGCCGTGATCGCGTCGAAGACGCCCGCAACGTGCTGAAGGAAGGCGACGAAGTCAACGCCATGATCATCAACGTCGACCGCAAGACGCGTTCGATCCAGCTGTCGATCAAGGCCAAGGACAACGTCGACCAGCAGGAAGCCATGCAGCGCCTGTCGGCCACCAGCGAACGTGAGAACGCTGGTACCACGAGCCTCGGCGCGCTGCTGCGTGCCAAGCTCGACAACCAGAACAACGGCTGATCGCCGTCGCTCTGTCGCCGAACCCCGGGAACCCTCAGCAGGACTGAATGACTCGATCCGACCTCGTGACCCAATTGGCTGAGCAATTCAGCCAGCTGACCCATCGCGACACCGAGTTCGCCGTCAAGACCATCCTGGACGCGATGTCCGACGCGCTTGCGCGCGGGCATCGCATCGAGATCCGCGGGTTCGGCAGTTTCTCGATCAACCGCCGGCCGCCGCGCATGGGGCGCAATCCCCGTTCCGGCGAGCAGGTGGTGATCCCCGAGAAGCTCGTTCCCCATTTCAAGCCCGGCAAGGCGCTTCGCGAAGCCGTCGATGCCCAGGTGCCGGTGGAAGGTGCAACGCCTGCCGCCGCCGCGCCGGCCCCCGTGGCCGACGCCCTCTCGTCCCTCGTTCCGCCCAAGCCGTCCACCGATCCGCTGGACGCGTGACCGGTTGCCGTTCCGGCTGAGGCCGGGGCTCGCTGCGTTCGCAGCACCCTCCCCTGTTCGATCCCGTGGTGCCTGCCGTCGTGGTGGCATGCGTGGGTTCGTCGCGTCCGCGGGCGCCCCTCGCCTCCACCACCCCGCCCCCATCCACGCAGTTCCCCAACGCACTGTCATCCCGGCGAATGCCCATTGCTGTCCGGGGAAAATCGGCGCGCTCACGGCAGCGCCCGACGAACAGGGCCATCCGAAGCGATGACGCTTGTGGCGACTCGATCGGCACGCACCGCGGACCTGTCCGTGGCTGCACGTCGCCGCAGGCGATGTGCGCCGCCTCCAGCACGATGCGAAGCGAGCCGGAGGCTCTTCCCCCCCCGTTGGAGGCGGCGAGGAGCGCAGCGGCTTGGGGTTGCCGCCGCGCAGCGGCGGTCGAGCCCACTTGTTTGAGCCCGCAGGGCGAGTTGTGGGCGAAGC